>Ga0194061_1000017_pt1 | contig 87389 bp, 78 predicted proteins | sample SepL2221m_MetaG_FD_163423 | JGI IMG/M metagenome (GOLD analysis project Ga0194061, IMG submission 163423) | Anoxic zone freshwater microbial communities from boreal shield lake in IISD Experimental Lakes Area, Ontario, Canada - Sep2016-L224-21m | ecosystem: Environmental > Aquatic > Freshwater >... | reverse complement strand
AGCGGGAATCCATGGGGTTGGGTTTTCCAGCCGCACGACGAACCCCATGGGTTCCGGGTTCGGCTACGCCGCCCCGGAATGACGAATAAATTGCCGACTCCGGAATGATGAATAACTTGCCGGCCCCGGAATGACGGGTAGGGTGGATACATCTCGATACCGGAATGAAAACGCCGTCATTCCCGCGTAAGCGGGAATCCATGGGGTTGGGTGTTCCCAGCCGCACGACGAACCCCATGGGTTCCGGGTTCGGCTAGGCCGCAGCCGGTGGCAGGTAGAGTGTGACGGTCGTGCCGCGGTCAGGCTTGCTCTGGACCGTGATCGCACCCTCGTGCGTCTCCATGATGCCTTGCGCCACCGGCAGGCCCAGGCCGGCGCCCTGGCTTGGCGGCCTGGTGGTAAAGAACGGCTCGAACACGCGCGAGAGCGTGGCCATATCCATGCCCGGCCCGTCATCGACAATGCTGATGCGCACGCTCATCCCCGGATGCCTCCGGTACATCGCGGCAAGCTGCGGGTCGGTCGCGCCAAGGGCTTCATCGAGCATCACCGTATCCTGGCGAAGTTCAATGCGCACCGTCCCGCCACGCGCCGCCTGCATGGCGTTGGTGACGACATTGATGATCGCCTGCTGGATTTGCAGCGGGTCAGCCAGTACCTCGGGCAGCACCGCGGCCGGGTGCGCCAGGAGGACAACGCGCGCAGGCAGGGTGGCGCGCATCACCTGCAGCGCCCGTTCGACCAGCGGCCCGATGGCGAGGCGTTGTTTGCGCTCCGGCTGCTGGTGGGCGAACCACCCGATCGCCTCCACCAGGGCGCGCGCGCGCGTCGCCGACTTTTCAATCTCATGCAGGCTTATCAGCGCGTTCTGGTTGGACTGCGAATCCTCGATGGCGAGGTGGGTGTTGCCCAGAATGGTGGCCAGAATATTGTTGAAATTGTGCATAAACCCGGCGGCGAGGCTGCCGATGATCTGCCCCCTTTGCGTCTTGAGCAGTTGCGCCGCGGCGTTCTTTTGCGCGCTGATATCGCTGATGGTCAGGCGCGTCACCGGTGCGTCGTGTCCATTGGCCGCGGGCGCGGTCGAGGTCGCCAACAGCGCCCAGAACCACTCGCCGGCAGTATTTTGCATGCGCAACTCGGTCGGTGGATGGATGCCTTCCTGCTGCATTGTTTTACGCGCCAGATGGAAGGTTGCCGCGTCTTCGGGAAGGACGAAACGACTGAACGGTTTGCCCAGCAACTGGGCGCGCGGCAGGCCCAACATGTCCGCGGCGCACAGGTTGGTCTCAAGAATCCGGCCCTCTTCACTGAGCGTGCAATAGCCCACCGGGGCGAACTCATACAAATCGGCATAGCGCTCCCGGGCCGCCTCGATCTGCAACTGCGCATTGCGCAACTCGTCGTTTTGCAACTCCAGCTCGATCTGGTGCACCTGCAGATCGTGCAGCAGGGCGCCGGCGGCCTCGGGCGTGAGCGTGGCAAGCTCTTGCGGCTTGCGGCCGCCTTTTTGCCGCAGTGCCGCTTCACCGCGCGTGCGCAAATCATCGGCGGCGGATGCCGATTTGTTTTGTGGCGCCCCCCCCGTCGGGTTTGCAGGCGTGTCGCGCGAAGTCATGGCTTTTTTGCCCGTTCGGTGGTGGCGATTGCATAGAGCTGCCCCTGGTCATCCAGCAGCGCGGTGGCGATGATCGAGACCTCCAGCAGCACGCCGCTTTTATCCAGGCGCTGGGTACTATAGCTCTCGATGACTTCGGAGCGCCCCAGGCGTTCGAGCGTGGCCAGCGCCGCCGTCTGCAGCGGCGCGGGGATGCGCTCGCGCACGTTCATTCGCAGCGCCTCGGCTTCGCTCCAGCCGTAGAGCCGTGTCGCACCGGGGTTCCAGGCGAGTGTCATGCCTTGCAGGTCCTGCATGGTGATGGCGTCAGAGGCATCGCGCAGCACCACCGCAAGGCGCACCAGTGCGTTGGCCTCGAGCAGGTGAGCCTGCGTTATCGCCAATGCCTCGCGCAGCGCATTGCGCGCTGTCGTCAATTCGGTGATATCGAGGAATGAAATCACCGCGCCCTCTATCATGTTATCGAGCGTGCGATAAGGCTGGATGCGCATGGTGAAATATTTTTCATCCATGGTGTGCACCGGTATTTCCCTTGCCACCAGCGTGTCGAGCACCGCCTGCACATCGGCAGCCAGGTTGGCGTAGCCGGGCAGGTTGGCGACAATGTGCGTTATCGGCCGGCCGACATCGGACGGGATCAGGTTGATGATGCCGGCCACCGCCGGGGTGAAGCGCAGGATGTGCAGTTGATGGTCGACAAACACCGTGCCGATGCCGGTGCCGGCGAGGAGGTTGTTCATGTCGTTGTTGGCGCGCGACAGGTCGCTCACCTTGGCCTGCAGCTCGGCGATGACGGTGGAGAGCTCCTCGTTCACCGACTGCAGTTCTTCCTTGGAGGTCTCGAGTTCCTCGTTGGTCGATTGCATCTCCTCGTTAACCGACTGCATTTCCTCGTTGGAAGATTTGAGCTCCTCGTTCGAACTCTCGAGCTCTTCCCGGGTGCTTTTCAGTTCGTCATTCCTGGCGAGCAATTCGGCTGTGAGTGCGCTGATGCGTGCGCTGGCTGCCGGGGAATTGCTGCCGCGCGCAGCGCGGGCGGGGTCTTGCAGCGCCGCCGCTGCGGGCAAGGGCGCGGCGGCGATCGGTGCTTCTTCCAGGACAACCAGATACAGCGGTGAGCCGGCGGAGGCGCCCGGGCCGCTTGTGACCGGGCGCACGGCCAGGTTGACGAGGGTGTGGTGACCGTTGGTCTTGACGCGCAGGCCGGGGCAAAGCGCGCTTTCCTTGTTTTTCACCGCCTTGTGCAGGCTGGTCGCAAGTGCGCTGCGCAGGCCCTCGCGCGCCATTTTCAGGATGTTGTTGATGCCCGCCTCGCCTTCGGCCGGCTCAAGAAACATGCCGGTGCGCCCGTGCAGGTAAAGGATGTCGCCCTGGCCGTTGACCAGCGCGCCGGCGGCGACCACCTGCGACAGTAGCGCCCGCTCGGTCATTTCGCGCAGCTACCCGTCGGGCGCTTTGGCATGCCGGGCGCCTTCCAGGCGCCGCGGCCCGGTCGGCGCATCGGGCGTGCTGGGCGGCTCCGGCAATTGCGCGTGCGGGAAACGCCGCCTGTTTTGCGGGTCTGGCTTGCACTGGAAGAGTTTCGCTTTGTTATCGAGCACGCCAAACAACTGCTCAAACTCACCGATCCCCTCGGAGGTGCCAAGGAACAGGAAGCCGTCGGCCTTGAGTGCGTAGTGAAACAGCGGGATGATCCTGTTTTGCAGTGCCGCGCCCATGTAGATGAGCAAATTGCGGCAGCTGATCAGGTCAAGCCGGGAGAAGGGCGGATCCCTGGCGAGGTCCTGGGTGGAGAACACCATCATGTCGCGGATGGCTTTTTGGATGCGGTAGCCGCCGCCCTGCTCTTCTGTGGAAAAAAAGCGCGCCAGGCGCTCGGGCGAGATATCGGCGGCGATGCTGGCCGGATAGACGCCGGTGCGTGCCGTGGCAACGGCCGCGGCGTCGATGTCGGTGGCGAACATCTGCACGGTGTAGTGCGTTTTGAGCGTCTCCATGCGCTCGACCAGCAACATGGCCAGGGAGTAGGCTTCTTCGCCGGTGGAACAGCCGGGGACCCAGACGCGTATCGTCGCGCCGGCATGCTGGTTTTCAAAAAGTCGCGGGATGACGCGACTGGCGAGCACCTGAAAGGCCGCGGGGTCGCGAAAAAAACTGGTCACGCCGATCAGCAGGTCGTGAAACAGCGCCTGCACTTCGTCCGGGGTTTGTTGCAGGTACCTGACGTAGCCTTCAATCGTGGCGATCTGCTGTTGCGTCATGCGCCGTTCAATGCGCCGGTGGATGGTGGCCGGCTTGTAGAGCGAAAAATCATGGCCGGTCTGGGTGCGCACCAGGACGAATATTTTCTTCAGCGCGCTCTCGACTTTGGGCGGCGTAAGGATCTCGATCCTGGGCAGCTTGCCAAAGGCGTGGCTGACGTGGGCAATCAGTTGCGCCGCCATCTCGGCCGGCGGCAGCTCGAAATCGACCACGCCGGTGGCGATGGCGTTGCGCGGCATGCCGTCAAACGCGGCCGAGGCGGGGTTCTGCGCCATCACCATGCCACCGGCGGCCTTGATTGCGCGCACGCCATGCGTGCCGTCACTGCCGGTGCCCGAGAGGACAACGCCGATGGCCCGCTCGCGCTGGTCTTGTGCCAGCGAGCGAAAGAGAAAATCGATCGGCAGGCGCTGGCCGCGCGGCTGCACCGGTTCGAACAGCTGCAGCGTGCCGTTCAGGATGGCCATGTCGCGCCCCGGCGGAATGATGTAAGTGCAATTGGGCCGCAGCACCATGCCGTCCTCGACCTCGAACACTTGCATCCGGGTGTAGTGGCGTATGAGTTCGGTGAGGATGCTCTTGTGGTCGGGCGCAAGATGCTGCACCAGGACAAAGGCCATGCCCGGATCGATTTTCGGCGGCATGCCGGACAAAAACGCCTCAAACGCCTCCAGCCCGCCGGCCGAGGCACCGATGCCGACAATGGGAAAGCCGCCGCCGGCACGGTGCGTCGGCGCCGGCTTGATCGTGTCGGTGGCGCCGACCGTGACGGGAAGCACGGCCGCCGCTGTTGCGCCCGGCGTGGTCTTGACCGGTTTGCGGACTTTGGCCGACTTGCCGGCCGCGCCAGCCTTGGTGGCCTTGGCGGCCTTGGCGGCCTTGGCGGCCTTGGTGATCTTGCGGTCGAATTGTTTTGCCATTTTTTAAACCCTGCCAAGCTGTCAGACAGCAGAACCGAAGCGACGATTGCATTATGCGCGTTTGAATTTCGCTTGTCTCAAAAGCACAGATCTCGCCGCCTGCGCTCAGGCAAGGGTGTCACCGGCAGCTATCTGACGGTGCGACCGTTGCGCAGTGCCGGTCGGTGTGTGCCCGGAGGGGCGATGGCTGGAGAGCCGCTCTGGTATTGGCTTTGCGGCCGATTGCCGGTTTATTGCCCTTCGTTGAGGTGGCAGGCGGAAAAACGCAAGGGGGCGATTTCCCGCAGCGCCGGCTGTTCGGCCATGCAGCGCGGCATGGCGTGCGGACACCGGGGATGGAAGTGGCAGCCTGGGGGCGGATTCAGGGGCGAGGGGATTTCGCCCTTGATCAGGGCGTAGTCCTTGTGGCGCAGGTCGAGGCGCGGCACTTCGGCGAGCAGGGCCTGGGTGTAGGGATGGTTGGCCTCGCGGTACAAGGCTTCGGTCGGTGCGGTCTCGACCACGCGGCCGAGGTACATGATGACCACGCGATCGGACAGGTGGCGCACCACGCCAAGGTCGTGGCTGATAAAGAGGTAGGTCAGCCCGAGGTCCTCGCGCAGCGCCATGAACAGGTTGAGCACCTGCGCCTGTATCGACACGTCGAGCGCGGCGACGGCTTCGTCGCAGACGAGGAACTCCGGTTTGACGGCGAGGGCGCGGGCGATGCCGATGCGGCTGCGCTGGCCGCCGGAGAACTGGTGCGGGAAACGCCGCATCAGGCCCGGGTCCATGCCGACCTTGGCGAGCAGTCCGGCAACGTAGTCTTTCTTGTCAGCGGCGGCGATGAGGCCGTGCACCACCGGCGCTTCGCCGACGATGTCCTCGACGCGCATGCGCGGGTTGAGCGAGGCGTAGGGGTCCTGGAAAATCATTTGTATGGCCAGTTGCACCGCGCGCTGTTCATCCGCCGGCATGGCAGCCACGGCCTTGCCGCGCCACAGGCGCTCGCCCTCATCCGGCGTGTGCAGGCCCACTGCAATGCGCCCGAGCGTAGACTTGCCGCAGCCGGACTCACCAACAAGGCCGACCACTTCACCGGCCTGCACGGCAAGATCGACCTTGTCCACGGCGTGCACGACTTCCTCACGCACGCCGGCACCGAGCAGATTGGCGAGTTTTTCCGCCGCGTCGAGGCGTTTGACAAAGCGCCGCGACACGCCGCGAAGTTCGAGCAGGGGCGCGGGCAGGGGCGCGAGCGGCGGCGCGGTGCTCACGGCGCGGCCTCCGCCGGGAGACTGATGGCTTCATCGTGCGGATGAAAACAGCGCAGCGTGCGGCCGTCGGCGCGTTGTTCGAGCGGCGGGTCTTCGGCGCAAGCCGCGCTGGCACGGTCGCAGCGGGCGCGAAACGGGCAGCCGGGTGCCAGTTCAAGCAGCGAGGGCGTCATGCCGGGAATCTGGTGCAGCGGGCGGCCGCGCACATTGCTGCTGGGCACCGACTGTATCAGGCCGCGGGTGTAGGGGTGGGCCGGGCGCGACAGCACGGCGTCGACGCCGCCTTGCTCGACCAGCCTGCCGGCGTACATCACGCTCACCTCATCGGCGAGTCCGGCGATGACCGACAAGTCGTGGGTGATCCAGATCAGCGCGGTGCCCGATTCGCGGCAAAGCTTTTGCATTTCGTAGAGGATCTGGCCTTGTATGGTCACGTCAAGCGCGGTGGTCGGCTCGTCGGCGATGATCAGGTCGGGCTTGTTCAGCAGGGCGATGGCGATGGCCACGCGCTGGCGCATGCCGCCGGAGAACTGGTGCGGATAAGACTTGAGGCGTTCATCGGGCGAGGGGATGCCCACGCGCGAGAGCGCAGCGCGCGCTTCGGCCAGCGCGGCAGCATCGGGCACGCTGCGATGCGCCTGGATGGCCTCGACCATTTGCGTGTCGATGCGCAGCACCGGGTTGAGCGTCATCATCGGGTCCTGGAAAATCATCGCCACACGGTTGCCGCGCACCGCCTGCATCTCAGGCGCGGACAGGGTGCGTAAGTCGATGCCATTGAGCAGGATGCGCCCACCGACGACGCGCCCCGGCGGGTCGATGAGGCCCATGATGGAATAACCGGTCATCGACTTGCCCGAGCCCGATTCGCCCACCAGGCCCATGATCTTGCCGCGCTCCAGGCTGAAGCTGACGTCATCGACGGCCTTGAGCACGCCCTGGCGGGTGAAAAAATGGGTGCGCAGGTTCTCGACGCGCAGGACGGCCGCAGTCATTTTTGCAGGCGCGGGTTGAGCACGTCGCGCAGCTGGTCGGCGACGAGGTTGATGCTGACAATGGTCAGCAGCAGCGCGAGGCCGGGGAAAAAACTGATCCAGTACTTGCCAGACAACAGGTAGGAGAAGCCGTTGGCAATCAACAGGCCCAGCGAGGGTTCGGTGATGGGCAGGCCCAGGCCGAGAAAGGACAGCGTGGCCTCGAGCGCGATGGCCGCAGCCACCTGCACCGTCGCCACGACGATCAGCGGCGGCAGGCAGTTGGGCAGCAGGTGGCGGAACACGATGCGCGCCGGCGACAGCGCGAGGCAGCTGGCCGCCTCGATGTACTCCTTGCGCCGCTCCACGAGGGCGGTGCCGCGCACGGTGCGGGCGTAGTAGGCCCATTGCACGGTGATGAGGGCGAGGATGATTTTGCCTATGCCCTGGCCGAGCACGGCGAGCAGGATCAAGGCGATGAGGATGGCCGGGAAGGACAGCTGGATGTCGACGATGCGCATGATGACGGCGTCGACCCTGCCGCCGAAGTAGGCGGCGATGAGGCCCACGGCAAGGCCTATGCTCAGCGCTGCCAGCGTGGCGGACACGCCGACCAGTATGGATATGCGCAGGCCGTAAAAAATGCCCGAGAGCATGTCGCGGCCCTGGTCGTCGGTGCCCAGCCAGAAGCTCATTTTGCCGTCGCCGGATTGGGCGCCCGGCGGCAGGCGACTGTCGAGCACGTCAAGTTGCGACAAGTCGTAGGGATTTTGCGGCGAGATGACAGGGGCAAGCAGCGCCACCAGCAGGATGACGACCAGCAACGCCAGCCCGGCCAGGGCCAGCCGGCTGGCGGCAAAGTCGGCGCAAATGCGTTGCAGGGGAGTCTGGTCCGGCGTCATGGGTTCAGCCGCGGGCATCGGCAAGGCGCACGCGCGGGTCGAGCAGCGAATACACCAGGTCGACGACGAGGTTGATGAAAATGAACAGAATGACGATGACGCACAAGTAGGCGACGATCACCGGCCGGTCGAGCACGTTGATCGAATCGATGATCAGCTTGCCCATGCCCGGCCAGGCGAACACCGACTCGGTGACAATGGCAAAGGCGATGACCGAGCCGAACTCCAGGCCGATGACCGTGACAATGGGAATCATGATGTTTTTCAGCACATGCACGCCGACGACGCGGCGCATCGACAAGCCCTTGGCGCGGGCGAACTTGACGTAGTCCTGTTGCAGCGCCTCGCGCGTGCCCGAGCGGGTGAGGCGGATGATCAGCGAGAGCTTGAACAAGGCCAGGTTGAGCGCCGGCATGAGGAGGTGGGCGAGGCCGTCGGGGGTGAGAAAACTCACCGCCACGCCGAACAGCTCGCGCGTCTCACCGCGGCCGTTGGAGGGCAGCCAGCCGAGCTGTACGGCGAACACCATGATCAGCATCAGCCCGACCCAGAAAGTGGGCAGGGAAAAGCCGAGGATAGAGCCGGTCATGATCACCTTGCCCGGCCAGGAATCGGGGCGCAGCCCGGCCCACAGGCCAAGCGGAATGCCCAGCAGCACGGCAATGAGCATGGCCGAGACGGCCAGTTCCATTGTCGCCGGCATGCGCTCGAGAATGAGTTGTATCGCCGGGATGTTGTAGACAAAGGATTTGCCGAGGTCGCCCAGCGCCGCCTGCTTGAGGAAGACGAGGTATTGCTCCCACAGCGGCTTATCGAGGCCCATGGCCGCGGTGACGCGGATGATTTCCGCCTGGTCGGCCTGCGGGTTGATGAGGATGTCGACCGGATTGCCGATGGCGTAGACCCCGGCAAACACCAGCAGCGACATGGCAAACAGCACCAATACGCCTTGCAGCAGCCGGCGGATGATGGTGACGAGCATTTTTAAATCAGCATGCTGTATTCATTGAGGGAAACTCTGAATAAGTCCCTAATTTGTCATTCCCGCGCAAGCGGGAATCCATTTTGACTCAATAAATCCACGCTTTAGATCAAGGTGGATTCCCGCTTGCGCGGGAATGACTAGCCCAGTGGGTATCGCGATGAAACGAGTTTTTGCCAACGCTCACTGCGGCCGGAAGTGCTGGGCGAAGGTGTACTCGTCGGTGCGCGGGACGTAGGCGAGGCCTTTTTTCATCGCCCAGGTGGCGATCTGGTGGTGCACCGGCACCACGGCGTAGTCTTTCATGGCGATGCCCATGGCTTCGCGTGCCGCGGACTCGCGCTTGGCCGGATCGACCGAAGCGAGTGCCTGTTCCACCAGCTGGTCCACCTTGGCGTTGCTGTAGCGCCCCCAGTTCCAGGTGCCGTAGCCCTTGTCGGCGTTGACGCTGGCAACCAGGGTGCGCAGCGCGAGATCGGCGCCGAAGGAACCCCAGCCGAGCATGGCAAAGCCAAAGTCGCCGTTGCGCGCCTTGGTGAAGTAGGTGGCGGCCGGATGGGTTTCGACGCGCGACACGGCGATGCCCGCGCGCGCAAGCATTTGCGCGATCACCTGCGCCACCTGGTCGTCGTTGACGTAGCGGTTGTTGGGTGCGGCAAGGACAATCGAAAAACCGTCCGGGTAGCCGGCTGCGGCGAGCAGTTTTTTCGCCGCCTCGGGATCGAATGCCGCCGGTTTGATGCTGGCGTTGTGGCCGAATACCGGCGGGGCGACGATGTTGCCCGCGGGCAGGGCAAAGCCCTCCATGGCGCGTTCGACCACGGCCTGGCGGTTGATGGCCATGGCAATGGCCTCGCGCACGCGCTGGTCCTTGAAGGGATTTTTCGCCAGCGGCTTGCCGGCCTTGTCGGTGACCCCGGGCGGGTTGTCGCGATACTGGTCAAGGTGGAAAAAAATCGTCCGCCAGGAGACCTTTTGCTCCAGCCGAAATGCGGCGTTGGACTTGATGCGCGCGGCGTCGGCGGTGGGGATCATTTCGATGGCGTCGACGTCGCCCGAGAGCAGCGCCGCGGTGCGCGCGGGGTCCGCGGGCAGGATGCGCAGCGTGACCTTGTCCCAGGCGGCGCTTTTTCCACCGGCGTCACCCCAATAGGCGTCGTTGCGCAGCAGTTCGACGCGGTCGCCGCGGCGAAACGCCGCCAGCTTGAACGGGCCGGTGCCGCTGGCGGCTTTGCCCGAATTGAAGTCCTCGGTGGCGGCGCCGCTCGCGGCTTTTTTCGACACGATGAAAATGGAGTTCAGGTCGTAGGGCAGCATGGCGTAGGGCGTCGCCGTCTTGAAGCGGATGGTAAAAGGATCGACGATCTGTTTCGAAATAATGGGTTTGACGAAATTGGCGTACTGGCCGCCCTTGTTGCCCAGTTCCACGGCACGGTCGAGGGAAAAGGCCACGTCCTCGGCGCTGAAATCCGAGCCGTCGTGGAACTTCACGCCGCGGCGCAGCTTGAATTCCCAGGTGGTGCCATCCACGGCGCGCCACGAGGTGGCGAGGCCGGGGACGAGGCGGGTGTCGGCGTCGACGTGCGTCAGCGCGTCAAAAACATGCCAGGCCACCGCGTTGTTGGGCGCGATATTGGTCTGGTGCGGGTCGATGGAGGTGACATCGGCGCCCATGCCTATGCGCAGGTCGGCGGCGTGCGCCGTGACGGCAAGTGTGCAGGCGAGGAGGAGGGTGGCGAAGTGCGATACGTGAGAGCGGAATTTTAGGGGCATGGCTAAGTGTAAATGAAACGTGCAATAAACTATGTACCGTCATTCCCGCGAAAGCGGGAATCCATTTTTACATAAGACAAAAAATAAACGTCAAGATGGATCCCCGCTTGCGCGGGGATGACGGCGCAGGGGCTTAGTCCGCGCCTTCTTGCTTACTTTCGGGTCCGTGGCCGTTCGTCTCCACCCAGTCCTGCCACATGGCGCGGAAAGCCTCTTCCATGGTGCGGGCGAATCTTGCGTAGTCCTGCAGCGGCGAGGCGGCGAAACGCGGCCGCAGGCTGTGGCGCAGTGCGGCGAGGCGTGCCGTATCCCGCGCCAGGGTGGCGGCGATGGCGACGTAGCTGTCTTCGTCCGTGGCGACCAGTTCGGGCAGGTCCAGGCTGGCGAGCAGGGACAGGGTCTGGCGTCCGGCGATCATTTCCTGTTCCAGGGTCACCACCGGCACGCCCATCCACAGCGATTCGAGGCTGGTCATGCCGCCGCAAAACGGAAACGGGTCGAGCGCGATGTCGATGTCGTGATAGGCCTGCGGCGCGGTTTCCACCGGCATGAAGCCGCGCAGCTCCAGCCGGTTGCGCGGCAGGCCGGCGCGTTCGGCGATTTGCGTGAAGCGTTCGCGATTGGGCGCATCGTCAAGGGCCGATGCCTGCAACAGCAGTCGTGAATCGGGCACGGCGGCCAGTACCCGCGCCCACAGGCGCAGCACGCGTTCGTTCAGCTTGGACAGGTTGTTGAAGCAGCCGAACGTGATGTGGCCGCGGCTCCCGGCCGGCAGTTCATTGACCGGCGGCATGAACTCCGAGGGCTGGTAGCAAAAGCGCGAGTCGGGAAAGCGCAGCAGTATTTCGCTGTAATAATTTTCCTGACTCGGCGGCGAGGAGGCGTAGTCGGAAATGAAGTAATCCATGGTGGCAAGGCCGGTGGTATTGAAATAGCCCAGCCAGCTCACCTGCAGCGGTGCGGCGCGCCGGGCAAACACCAGCAGGCGGTTGTGAATGGTGTGGCCGGCGAGGTCTACGAGGATGTCTATGCCGTCGGTGCGTATCAAATCGTAGAGCGCCTCGTCGGACAAGGCGGCGACGTCGTGCCATTGCGCCGCCAGCGGCATCAGCCGCGCGGTGACCTGGTCTTTGCCGGGATAGTTGTAGTAACAGACCGCCTCAATCTGCTGGCGGTCAAAGGCGGCGAGGATGGGCGCAAAAATGTAACTCACCGGATGGCGGCGCAGGTCGGGGGAAATAAAGCCGACGCGCAGCGGGCGCTGCGGGTCCGGCGTGTTGGCAAAATCGACTGCCTGCGGATAAAGCGGCGCCGCCACCGACTGCCCCCAGGCGAGGTGCTCGTCAAACACCTGTTGCGGCGTCGCCTTTGCGTCGTAGTTGAGGTTGGCAAGCACGCTGGTCAGCGCGTCCGGGTAGTCGGGGGCGATCTGGTAGAGGGTGCGGTAATGCGCGATGGCCTCGTCCATTCGGCCAAGCTGGTTGTAGCAGTTGGCGAGGTTGTTGTGCGCCTTGGCCGATTCGGGCTGCAATGAGTGCGCGCCCTGGTCCAGGGCCAGTGCTTCCGCGTAATGGCCTGCCGCCTCGCTCCAGCGCCGCAGTTCTTGCAGCGCCCAGGCAAGGGCGACACGTGCTTCGAACGGGTCGGGCGACGATTGCCAGTTTTGTTCGAGCAGCCGGATGGCCTCGGCCAACAAGACCGCTTCATTGCCGGTGCGCAGGCCGGCTTCACCGAGCAGGGCGTTGGCATAGTCGTGGTTGCGGCCGGGCAGGCCGGCCGGAAGGGCGCGAAAGGCGTCCACCGCTTCGGCGTAGCGGTGCAGTTGCGCCAGCGTCTTGGCCTGGTTGTAGCGCGCCGCCGGGTAGTCGGGCTTGAGCCGGAAGGCCTCGGCAAATGCGCTGCAGGCCTCGGCGGTGCGCCCCAGCGCCAGCAGCACATTGCCGCGGTTGAAGTGATAGAGCGCGACGGTCCGGTCGATGGCGATGGCGCGCTCGATTTGCGGCAAGGCCTTGGCGTGCTCGCCGCGCTGGTGGCTGATCAGCCCGAGCAGGTGTATCGCCTCGCTGCAGCGCGGGTCGGAAAACAGCAGCGCGCGATAGTCTTCCTCAGCCCGGTCCAGCAGTCCTATTTCGTGCAATGCGATGGCGGTGGCGAGCGATTCTTTACTGGCCGGGGCAATGTGGCGCGCCGGCAGTCCGATCAGTTTGCGCAGTACGGCGAACAGGGCTCAGCCTTTCCTCGTTTTCGGCGCCACGGCCTGCATCAACTGCGTGAAAATCCGCGGATTGCCGCAGACCACGCGCCCGCTCTCAAGATAGCCTTCGTTGCCGTCGAAATCGGCGATCAGCCCGCCTGCCTCCAGGATGAGCAGGGCGCCTGCGGCCATGTCCCAGGGCGCGAGGCCCATTTCCCAGAAGCCATCGAGGCGGCCGGCGGCGACGTAGGCGAGGTCGAGCGCGGCCGAACCGGCGCGGCGCACGCCGGCCGATTTCTGGATCACGCTTTTGTGCATCTCCATGTATTCGTCGAGGTGGGCGAGGTCGCGAAACGGGAAGCCGGTGCCGATCAGGCCGTCCTTCATTTGCGTGCGCTTGGACACGCGGATGCGCCGGTCGTTGAGGTAGGCGCCGTGGCCGCGGCTGGCGGTGAACAATTCATTGCGTGTCGGGTCGTAGACCACGCCGTGGGTGAGCACGCCTTTGTGCGCAAGGGCGATGGAAATCGAATACTGCGGGAAACCGTGGATGAAATTGGTGGTGCCGTCCAGCGGATCGATGATCCAGACGTATTCGGAGTCGCCGGATGCGCCCGACTCCTCTGCTAGAATCGCGTGCTTGGGATACGCCTCGAGCAGGGTCTTGATGACCGCTTCCTCGGCCGCCTTGTCCACCTCGGTGACAAAATCGTTATGGCGTTTTTTCACCACGGTGAGGCCTTCGACGTCGCGCGAAGCCCGGTTGATGATGTTGCCGGCGCGGCGGGCCGCTTTCACGGCGATGGTGAGCATGGGTAGCATGATTGAGAGCGGGGAGTGCGCGTGGTGAGAAGCTTCGATTCTAGCAGGGTGGGGGTGCCAACCGGCCTCCAATATCGGTTTTGCCGCCGCATTGTGCGGCGCGTATTTGGCATCGCCCTTGGCTGATCCGGCCGACTTGCTGCAAAAGGTGAGCGTCGTGCTGGTGCGCACCACGCACCCGGGCAATATCGGCGCGACCGCGCGCGCCATGAAGACCATGGGCCTGGCACGCCTGGTGCTGGTCGAGCCGCGCTATTTTCCCGATGCCCAGGCCACCGCAATGGCCAGCGGCGCCGACGATGTGCTGGCCGCTGCGCGCGTCTGCGCCAGCCTTGACGAGGCGCTGAATGACACGCGTTTTGCCGTGGCGATGACGGCGCGCGTACGCGAGCTTGCCTACGAGCCGGTGAATATTCGGGTTGCGGCGGCGCACGTACTGGCAGAAGCGGGCGCGAGCGAGGTGGCGCTGGTGTTTGGCACGGAAATGTCGGGGCTGTCGAACGACGAGGTGCTCAAGTGCCAGCTCGCGGCGATGATTCCGGCGGTGAAGGGCTATTCATCGCTCAACCTCGCGGCGGCGGTGCAGTTGATGGCTTACGAACTGCGCATGGGCCTGCTTGGCGGTGTGGTCGGCGTGCCGCCGCTGCAGGAGCCGGCGCAGCTTGGCGATATCGAGCGCTTTTACGAGCATTTGCAACGCAACCTCATAGATAGCGGTTTTCTTGACCCGGCCTTCCCGAAGAAGCTGATGGAGCGCATGCGCCGGCTGTTTGGCCGGGCGCGGCTGGAAAAGGAAGAGGTCAATATCCTGCGCGGCATCCTGACTGAATGGGACAAGCGCATGGCGGAACGACCCGTTGGCAAGCGGGCGGATAAAGTTGACTAAATCAGTGGGATATTTGTATGATGACCAGTGCCGCTCAAGCGGAGCCGTCATCCCCGGAGTGGCGCCGTCATCCCCGCGAAAGCGGGGATCCAGTGACTTCTTGGCATTAAAGGCAACGTCGCTGGATTCCCGCGTGCGCGGGAATGACGGTGGGAACATGGGCTTTCCCACTCGTTATATACAACAAGAAGTTGCTTTCTTACCAGATTGAATTAAAAGAATATGTTTTCAAGAATCCGCGAAGATATCGCCTCGGTTTTCGAGCGTGATCCGGCTGCCCGCTCGGTGCTGGAGGTCTTGACCTGCTACCCGGGCTTTCATGCCTTGCAGCTGCATCGTTTTTCGCATTGGTTGTGGGGCGCCGGACTGCGCCTGCTGGCGCGCTTTTGCTCGCATATGGGACGCTGGCTGACCGGTATCGAGATCCACCCGGGCGCGACCATAGGGCGACGAGTGTTCATCGACCACGGCATGGGCGTGGTGATCGGTGAAACCGCCGTAATTGGTGAAGATTGCACGCTTTATCATGGTGTTACCCTGGGGGGGACGTCCTGGAACAAGGGCAAACGCCATCCCACGCTGGGCAAGGGTGTGGTGATAGGCGCCGGTGCCAAGGTGCTGGGCCCCATCCTGGTGGGTGACGGCGCGAAAATCGGCTCCAATGCGGTGGTGGTGAGGGATGTGCCGGCGGGCGCAACTGCGGTGGGCATCCCGGCGCGCATCATCCTTGACGAGGCGGACAAGTCGCGCGAGGAAAAGGCCGCCAAACTCGGGTTTTCGGCCTATGCCGTAACCGCCCGCACCGAGGACGATCCGATGTCCAAGGCCCTCGAGGGCCTGCTTGATCACTCGCTTGATATAGACCGGAAACTCGAAGTCATCCGCAATGAGCTGGAGGCCTTGCGCGGTCTAAACCTTCAGGCCGAGGATCGCGCCGTGGTCGAGCGTTTTGACCCGGCGCCCCTGCGCAAGGTGGTCGACAAGTAGTCCCAAAGTAGTAGTTGACTGCAACAGTCGGGATTAGGTATAGTCGACAAATCTAGTCGGGATTAAAAAGGTCACCAGATGCGCCTCACCACCAAAGGACGTTTTGCCGTCACCGCGATGCTCGATCTCGCCCTCAATGACCGCGGGGCGCCGATCACCTTGTCCGGTATCAGCAAGCGCCAGAGCATTTCACTGTCTTATCTTGAGCAGCTGTTCGGCAAACTGCGCCGGCACACCCTGGTCGAGAGTGTGCGCGGTCCCGGCGGCGGCTATTGCCTCGCCCGCACGCCCGAGGAGCTATCGGTCGCCGACATCATCCGCGCCGTCGACGAACCGCTGGACGCGACACAGTGCGGCGGCAAGGAAAACTGCCAGGAAGGCGAGACGCGCTGCATGACCCACGAACTGTGGTCGCGCCTCAACACCAAGATGTACGAATACCTCAGTTCGGTGAAGCTGTCTGACCTGGTGGCCGAGCAAAAAGCGCTGGGCCGCGCCGCCGACCCGAAAATCACCGTGCTGCAGGACAGGCGCGCCCGCCCGGTCGTCGTGCCGGCCTGAGCTACAGTCGCCATCACACCCGATCAGATGAAACAGGAGTCCTGAGTTGAAGTTTCCCATTTACCTCGATTATTCGGCGACCACGCCGGTCGATCCGCGTGTCGCGGCGAAAATGATTCCCTTCCTTACCGAGAACTTCGGCAACCCGGCCAGCCGCTCGCATTCCTACGGCTGGACCGCCGAGCATGCGGTGGAGGAGGCGCGCGAGGATGTCGCCGCGCTGCTCAACGCCGACTCCAAGGAAATCATCTGGACCTCGGGCGCCACCGAAGGCAACAACCTCGCCATCAAGGGCGCGGCGCACTTTTACAAGGGCAAGGGCAAGCACATCATCACCGTCAAGACCGAGCATAAGGCGACCCTCGACACGGTGCGCGAGCTCGAGCGCGAAGGCTACGAGGCGACCTACCTGCAACCGGAGCCCAACGGCCTGCTCGACCTCGCAAAATTCAAGGCGGCGATACGGCCGGACACCATTGTCGTGTCGGTGATGATGGTCAACAACGAAATCGGCGTCATCCAGCCGGTTGAAGAGATCGGCGAGATCTGCCGTGAAAAAGGCATCATTTTCCATTGCGACGCGGTGCAGGCGGCCGGCAAGATCGTCATCGACACGCAAAAACTCAAGGTCGACCTGATGACCGTGACCGCACACAAGGTCTACGGCCCCAAGGGCATAGGCGCGCTGTACGTGCGGCGCAAGCCGCGCGTGCGCATCGAGGCGCAAATCCACGGCGGCGGTCACGAGCGCGGCCTGCGCTCGGGCACGCTGCCGACGCACCAGATCGTCGGCATGGGCGAGGCCTTTCGCATCGCCAAGGCCGAGATGGGCGCAGAGAACGAGCGCATCCGCCGCCTGCGTGACAGGCTCAAGGACGGCTTCGCCGACATGGAAGAGGTCTATATCAACGGCGACATGGAACACCGCATCCCGCACAACCTCAACATCAGCTTCAATTTCGTCGAGGGCGAGTCGCTGATCATGGCGATCAAGGACGTGGCGGTTTCCTCCGGCTCGGCCTGCACCTCGGCCAGCCTGGAACCTTCTTATGTGCTGCGCGCCCTGGGACGCTCGGACGAGCTTGCGCACAGCTCCATCCGCTTTACCATCGGGCGCTTCACCACCGAGGAAGAGATCGACTACACCATAGAACTGCTGCGCAACAAGATCGGCAAGCTGCGCGAATTGTCGCCGCTGTGGGAAATGTTCAAGGACGGCGTTGATTTGAACTCTGTCCAATGGGCGGCACACTAGGAATTTGTGAAGGAGTGAAGGAGTGAATGAGTGAATGAGTGAATGAGTGAAGGAGTGATAACTTCGCATCGAATCGCTTTTGTCACCTTTCACTTTTCACTCCTTCCCCCCGCAACATCCGCAACGCATTTGGAGACTTAAAATGGCTTACAGCGACAAAGTACTCGATCACTACGAAAATCCGCGCAACGTCGGCTCGTTCGACAAGAACGACGATCATGTCGGCACCGGCATGGTCGGCGCGCCGGCCTGCGGCGACGTGATGAAGCTGCAGATCAAGGTCAACGACCAGGGCATCATCGAGGACGCGCGCTTCAAGACTTATGGCTGCGGTTCGGCCATCGCTTCCTCCTCGCTGGTGACCGAGTGGGTCAAAGGCAAATCCATTGACGAGGCCGCGACCATCAAGAACACGCAGATCGCCGAGGAGCTGGCGCTGCCGCCGGTGAAAATCCACTGCTCCATCCTCGCCGAGGACGCCATCAAGGCGGCGGTCGAGGACTATCGCGCCAAGCACGGCATCAAACCCGCGGCGCAAAAAGCCGCCTGACACGCACGGAAAGCACCAATGGCCATCACGCTGACTGAAAAAGCCGCCACCCACGTTTCCAATTTCCTTGCCAAACGCGGCAAGGGCATTGCGCTGCGCCTGGGTGTGCGTACCACCGGCTGCTCGGGCCTGGCCTACAAGCTCGAATACGCCGACGCCATCAATCCGGAAGACCTGGCGTTCGAGAGCTTCGGCGTCAAGGTCGTGGTCGATCCGAAAAGCCTGCCTTACATCGACGGCACCGAGCTCGATTTTGCGCGCGAGGGGCTCAACGAGGGCTTCAAGTTCAACAATCCCAACGTCAAGGACGCCTGCGGTTGCGGTGAGTCTTTTAACGTATGATTTAAGGGAAGCTCTAAGAATTGTCATTCCGAGGCCGCAGGCCGAGGAATCTGCTTCTTGCCCCCGATGAAAAGCAGATTCCTCGCTTCACTCGGAATGACAGAATTCGGATTTTTCAAAATACCCTTGAGTCTGCCCTCACCCCCGCACGGGCGGGAGTGATCGCGGGAAGAAGGGGGCCTCCGGCCCCTTTTTGCTTATTACATGAACCTCGACATCAAGCAGAATCACTTCACCCTGTTCGGCCTGCCCGAGGGCTTTCGGCTGCCCCTTGAGGAACTCGATCGCGCCTATCGAAAACTCGCCGCCGAAGTCCATCCGGACCGCTTCACCCATGCGCCGGAAAACGAACGGCGCTTGTCGATGCAATGGGCGATGCACGTGAACGAGGCCTACCAGACGCTGAAAAAGCCGCTCAAGCGCGCCGGCTACCTGTTGTCGCTGCACGGCATAGACCCGGCGATCGAGACCAACACCAGCATGCCGCACGATTTTTTGATTGAGCAGATGGAATGGCGCGAGTCGCTGGAAGAGGCCAATGAGGGGCATGATGCGGCGGCGCTGGCCGGACTGGAAACGAAGCTGCATGCCGAAATGCAGGCCTTGTACGCCGTGGCCGAAGGCCAGCTCGATGCGCAGCACGACTACCCCGCGGCGGCGGGCACGTTTCGCAAGCTGATGTTCCTCGACAAACTGGGCGAGGAAATCCACTACGCCATAACCGAACTGGACGACTGATGGCCTTATTGCAGATTTCCGAGCCCGGTGAGGCGCCCGAGCCGCACCAGCAGCGCCTGGCCATTGGCATTGACCTTGGCACCACCAATTCACTGGTCGCCGCGGTGCGTAACAGCATTGCCGTGGTGCTCGAAGACGGCGAGGGGCGCGCCTTGCTGCCCTCGGTAGTGCGCTACCTGCCAGACGGGACGGTGGAAGTGGGGCAGGCCGCACAGGCGATGCAGGCGAAGGATCCGAAAAACACCATCGCTTCGGCCAAGCGTTTCATGGGGCGCGGTCTCAAGGACGCCCACGCCGAAAACACCTCCTACGATTTCATCGATGCGCCGGGCATGCTGCAGCTGCGTACGGTCGCCGGCCCGAAAAGTCCGGTTGAGGTTGCGGCCGAGATTCTCAAGCTGCTGCGCCGGCGCGCCGAACTGTCCCTGTTCGGCGCCGGTGGCGGCGAATTGCACGGCGCGGTGGTGACGGTGCCGGCGTATTTTGACGACGCCCAGCGCCAGGCCACCAAGGACGCGGCACGCATCGCCGGCATCAATGTACTGCGCCTGCTCAACGAACCCACCGCCGCGGCCATTGCCTACGGCCTGGATAACGCCGCAGAGGGCATTTACGCGGTGTACGACCTTGGCGGCGGCACCTTCGACCTGTCGATCCTGAAGCTGACCAAGGGCGTGTTCGAGGTGATGTCCACCAGCGGCGATGCCGCCTTGGGTGGCGATGACTTTGACCACCGGCTGATGTGCTGGGTGGTCGACCAGGCGCGCCTCGCGCCGCTCTCGGCGATGGACATGCGCCTGCTGCTCGGTAAGTCACGCGTCGCCAAGGAGCAACTTACGACGCAGGAAGCCGTGCAGATTTCAGCCAAGCTCGCCAGCGGCGAAATCGTCAACGTCAAATTGACGCGCCAGGTATTCCAGGACATGACGCAGCACCTTGTCGCCAAGACGCTTAGCCCGACCAAAAAAGCCCTGCGCGACGCCGCGCTGAAGATCGAGGACGTGAAGGGCGTGGTGATGGTTGGCGGCGCGACGCGCATGCCGCACGTGCAGGCGGCGGTGGGCGAATTTTTCCGCCAGGCGCCGCTCAACAACCTCGACCCGGACAAGGTGGTGGCCCTCGGCGCGGCCATCCAGGCCAATGCGCTCGCCGGCAACCGCGCCGCGGGCGATGACTGGCTGCTGCTCGATGTGATTCCGCTGTCGCTGGGGCTGGAAATGATGGGTGGCCTGGCGGAAAAAATCATTCCACGCAATTCGACCATCCCGGTGGCGCGGGCGCAGGAATTCACCACCTTCAAGGATGGCCAGACGGCGCTGGCGGTGCACGTGGTGCAGGGCGAGCGCGAGCTGGTTTCGGACTGCCGCTCGCTGGCGCGTTTTGAGTTGCGCGGCATTCCGCCCATGGCCGCCGGCGCGGCGCGCATCCGCGTCAGCTTCCAGGTCGACGCCGACGGCCTGCTTGCCGTGTCGGCGCGCGAATTGAGCAGCGGCGTCGAGGCGGCGGTCACGGTCAAGCCCTCTTACGGCCTCGCCGAAGAGGACATCACGCGCATGCTGCGCGACTCGTTTGATCACGCCAAGGACGATGTGTTCACGCGCGCCCTGCGCGAGCAGCAGGTCGAGGGACAGCGCCTGCTGGCAGCCACACACTCGGCGCTGGCCGGGGACAGCGGCTTGCTTTCGGACGAGGAATCGACGGCCATCAGCAACGAGGTGAGGGAACTGGAACAGGTCCTGACCCTCAGCGACCATCGCCGCATCAAGAGCCAGATCGACCGCGTGAGCCAGGCGACGGCCGAATTCGCCGCGCGCCGCATGAACCGCTCGGTCAAAAACGCCCTCGCGGGCAAACAGATAGCAAACATCTAGAGAATGTCTGACCATGCCGCAAATCATCGTCCTGCCGAATAAAGACCTTTGCCCCGAGGGGGCCGTCTTTGAGGCGAAGGCTGGCATGTCGATTTGCGACAACCTGCTGGCGCATGACATCGAAATCGAGCACGCCTGCGAAAAATCCTGCGCCTGCACCACCTGCCACGTCATCGTGCGTGAGGGTTTTGACGCGCTGGCGCCCTCGGAGGAAGAGGAGGACGACCTCCTCGACAAGGCCTGGGGCCTGGAGCCGCAGTCGCGCCTGTCCTGCCAGGCCATGGTCAACGACCGGGACCTGACCCTGGAAATCCCGCGCTACACCATCAATCATGCCAAAGAGGAGCACTAGCATGAAGTGGACCGACACCCTGGAAATCGCCATCCAACTGGCGGAAAAGCATCCCGACATCGACCCGCTTAAAGTGCGTTTCACCGACTTGCACAAGTGGGTGATGGAGTTGGAGGAGTTCGATGATGCACCGGACAAGTCGGGCGAGAAGATCCTCGAGGCCATACAGATGGCCTGGATTTCGGAGGTCGAATAGCTGGAGAAGGCCGACTGGCAAGGGTTTCCAGTCATTTCGTCATTCCCGCACAAGCCGAAATCCAGTGACTTTAGTGCACTGGCATGGCCATTGTGCAGCTGAATTTGTCCTATAATCCGGAAAACGGAGGCAGACCATGACAGAGAATGTTGAAAACCTGATCCTCGAACACCTGCGCGCAATTCGTAACGACGTCAAAGAATTTCGGGAAGAGACCAAGGAAGAGTTTGCGGCCATGAAGCAGCGCATCAACTCAATCGAGCGCAGCAATGCGGGCTTGCATGAGGATACCGCGGCGATACAGACGCGGCTTGACCGGTTGGATGGGCGAATCGATCGTGTCGAGAAGCGCCTGGAGCTATCCAGCGTCTAATGCGCCGCCACACCAAAAAAAACCGGGGATATCCCGGTTTTTTTATTTGATGGCTGATATACGTCTGAATCCGGTATTGCGGGATTGGCTGGCTGAAGCAATAGAATGACCTTGATGTCATGTGAACAAAATGACGTGGATCTTGGGAGTCGAATTTTGTGCTGGAAAGCCATGCCAGTAGCGAATGGCGCTTACAACCGATCGAGCCACGCCTCAAAGTCATCGTAATTTTTTGCGGCGAACATCTTGCAACGAAATCGGACCAATTCGTCAGCCACAATTTCGTGCTCGCAAAGATCAAGGGTACTATTGTCAGTCGTAAGTGCATCAACGTAGGGTACAAACGCCGAGATGTGGTCAACGTCATTCTGGCGGGATAGGCCGAATCCCTTATTGAGCGTGTTCGGGTTGGTGGGAGGACAGCCTGTCCGCCATTTCCAGAGAAGTGATGCTTCAAAAGCAGTACGAATCATCACCGAAGCGCACATGACGGGGGAATCGCCATCGAGCACGTTCAACCAGCGCTGGAGCGCTGATTCCTCATCCAGGCCAAGCATTACTTCGCCAACAATCTGGCGAAGTGGCGCTTCTGATTCTTCCAGTAGATGTATGTCCGTTGCTCCTCCTGATTCGAGTCTCCTCGTCAGAGTGGTCATCAGAGTGTGCCGCTGTTGCCGAGCCGCAATTCCTTGCTGAATGCATTTGTGCCAAAGTTCGCGTACAAAGTGCAGGCAGTCCCGTGCATCCTTACAGCGTGGGATAGTTTCCAGTTGGCGCTCGATGATGCTGCGGAATTCTTTGTTGACTTGCGCCGGGGGGCGTGTATCGGCAATATTCAACCGTTGTCGCCAATTGTTCGTGAGTTGAATTTTTATCCCGATTTGCCAGCGATGCGGATCTGCAAGCCCTATATCGGTTAACGGGAAGGAATCAGAGCTATTTAGGTTGGCGAGCAACCGCCGATGTTGAGCGACAAATACGTCACGCCAATCCCCAGAAATTTTTCCGTCGGCCAAGTCATTCTGAAACATCCAGAGTGCTCTTCGATCTTCATCGTGCTCATCTGGGATCGCTGATGTCTCCCGACTATGGATGTCCGAAATGACTAAAAAAACCTTTTGCTGGTCTTTCAGCTCTTTGAGCTTGGACAGCAGGCGCACCTCAATTTTAGAAGTGTCGGCATCAAGGCATGCAGCTGAAAGGAACGATTGATCCAGATATACCAACTTCTTGCGGATTGAGGGCAGCTGAATTAGAACCCATTTGTCACAATGTGAACAGCGACCGCGAGCTTTGTCGGATTCGCGACTCTGCAAGATATTCTGCGTAGGCAAGGCGTTGCCACAATCAGGGCACAAATGCATGGGAATTATTTTAGGAAGGATATGAACGAGAAGCGTATCACGCTGCCTGCTATTCATTAAGCCTCGTATGAGTTTAGGTGCCTTCTCAGCGCGTATCGCCGCCCTGTGATTTATATTTGGTAAGGATAGAATGCTTTCGTTCTACCTCAATGCTCATAACTTTGACCATAGACGATCGAACGCAATGACCTCTGCTGACGCGACTCGACAGGCTGGTGAAACTTATCGTACGCGACGCGCGTGTGGCGAGGCTGCGATGCCTGACAATAAAACCCGCCTAACCCAGGAAGGGCACCGGTCAAGGCTCGGCCGTGACGTTGCGGGCACGCAACCCGATGCTAACGAGCTTTACAAAGTGGGCGACAAAGTTGGCGGCCGCTATGAGGTTTCTGCGATTCATTACGGCGCAATGGGGGTAGTCTACGGTTGCTTTGATCATCAGACCAAGCTCCCGCGCGCGCTGAAAACTGTTCGTGCTCGCCACGTTGGTGACAAGCAAGTGCTCTCACTATTTGAGAGCGAGGCAAGCGTCTGGATTGCACTGGAAAAGCACCCGTACATTGTTCGTGCCTATCTGGTTGAACGATTCAAAAGTCTCCCTTACGTCATCACTGAGTATGTACGTGGACCAGAGGGGATGGAGGGGGATCTGCGCGGATGGCTTGGCCACCCGCGCCTGACATTGCCGGTGGCGGTTGCAATGGCCTTGCAGATCGCACAGGGCATGCAGCATGCAGTGCGTAAGGTGCCAACTCTCGTCCATCGAGATCTCAAGCCCGGAAACATTCTTGTAAATGGTGACGGAAAGGCGATGGTGACTGACTTCGGTCTCGTGCAAGCGGCACAGTCCGATGCAGGAACGCCTGCGTACATGTCACCCGAGCAATGGCGGGCGGAAGCGATTGATGCGCGAAGCGATATCTACGCTTATGGTTGCGTTTTATTCGAGATGTTCACAGCTCATCGGTTGTTCTCCGCGGTGACCGAGAGTGAATGGGAGTTTGCTCATCTTAAAAAGTCGCCTGCGACGCTAACAGGTATTAACCCATCACTTCCTACAGAGATAGATCTCTTTGTCCGACGCTGCCTTGAAAAGGATACCGGGGCGCGACCGCGGAACTGGGATGAGATCGTTAGCTTCTTTGCCGAGTGGTATCACCGGGTCACCGGAAATGCGGTGATCTTGGATTTCTCCGTGTTTGAGCTTGATGTTGCCGAATGGCTGTCCGCGAGTTATTCCCTCTTGAATTTAAAATGTTATGAAGAAGCACTGTTGGCATGTAACAGGGTACTTGTAAGTGACATAAATAATGCCGGTGCGTGGAATAACAAGGGTTGCGCTTTGCGCAATCTGAAGCGGTACGCAGAGGCCATACAGGCATTCGATCGGACGCTAACGATCAATTTGGGTGATGCCTTCGCTTGGGCCAACAAGGGTGACACTCTCCGCGATATGCGGCACTTTGAGGAGGCGATTCAAGCTTACGAAAAAGCTATCGCGGTGGATAAAAACTTAGCTCCCGCGTGGATCGGAAAGGGAAATGTACTTAGAGCTATAAGCCGCAATGACGACTCATTGCGAGCGTACGACATGGCGCTTACGATCGATCCAAATGATGTCTTCGCTTGGTGCAACAAGGGCCACACTCTCCACGAAATGCGGTACTTCGATGAGGCGATTCAAGCTTACGAAAAGGCTATTACGGGGGATAAGAACTTAGCCCCCGCGTGGATCGGAAAGGGAAATGTCCTTATAGATATAGGCCGCAATGACGAAGCATTACAAGCCTACGACATGGCGCTAATGATTGATCCGAATAACTCTGCCGCTTGGAGTAATAGGGGGGCTCCTCTTTTTCGACTGAAACGATTTTCAGAGGCGATTCAATCTTACGATAAATCTATCGCGGGTGATCAGACCTTAGCCTCCGCGTGGATCGGAAAGGGTCTCACATTTTTCGAACTTAATCGAAATGAGGAAGCCATTCAAGCCTATGACCGCGCACTGGCGATTGATCCTGGTTTGGTGGCCGTATGGAATAACAAAGGCTGCGCGCTTGATAAGCTCAGTCGGTTTGATGAGGCGGTCGAAGCATACGAGGAAGTCATCGCACGTAATTCGGAGGACGCGAATGCATGGTTAAAAAAGGGAAGTGCACTCCTTCGTCTAGAGCGTTACGAGGATGCGCTTGCTGCGTTTGACCATGCCACCCCCATTGATGGGAACGGGGGCATTTCATTTATACGGGGTTTTACGCTTCAAAAGCTTGAGCGCTACTCGGAGTCGATCTCGGCGTGTGATCAAGCGCTCGCCATCAATCCGAGTCTTGCTATTGCTCAGAGCACGAAGAGCCGCTCGTTACACGAACTCAAACGCGTTGAGATGCTTCGTCCCGCCCCGCGAACTGGATCAGTTTGGAAGCGACTATGGGGGAAATAGCTTTTTTCGTGCGATCGCCTGAAATTCTCGAATGCGCCCTGACTTTTAGCTTGGAGCGGTATCATGCATTGTAGAAAAACTAATGCGGTGAAAAATAGCTGATGTTAAAAAAATGTCAAGCCGAATGCCCCACGCTTTACAGCGATGCTATGGCCGAGGCCCACCGCCTCCAGCATGCTTATGTCGGTGCTGAGCACTTTGCACTTGCGTTATTCGGCGATGCCGGTTCTCCACTCGTCGTGGCATTGAAGCAACTCGGCGTCGATGCCACAGTGCTGATGCGCGCATTCGGTAAGGAGGTCGGGACTGGCGGCGCCCTTCCGGGGCCGATTCACGCTACACCACGACTTACTGCGATCCTTGCCCTCGCATCAGAAGCTGGTAAGTTGACGCCCCGTGAACTGTTTCGAGGCCTGTTGATCGAAGGCGAGAGCTTGTTCGCTCGATTCCTCGTGGCGAATGGTGTTGCCCCTCAGAAACTGTTGGCTGTCCTTGACCACCCTGGGGCGGGCGAAAGCGTGGCGGATGCGACTCGTCTTTCAGTGAGGCTTGGCCCAAACGCAAGCACCCCTATCGTTACACCGTCTCCGGCAGAGTTTCTTATAACGCCATCATCCAGCGCAGGGACGAAGATTCAGCCCAAAACGGCGATTCCGGTGACCTTTCCCACTCCAACTCTGGATCAGTGGGGGCGAAATCTACGCAATCTCGCTGAACAAGGTCGTCTTGCGGACGCGATCGGGCGGGAGCGTGAAATCGAGCAGCTGATCACGGTGCTGGCGCGCACGCAAAAGTCGAATCCGATCTTGCTTGGCGAGGCGGGCGTAGGCAAGACGGCAATCGTCGAGGCGTTGGCTTGGCGTGTATCGCAGGGCGTGGTGCCACCGATCCTGCGAGGCAAGCGCATCGTTGAACTGCAAATGGGCGAATTAATGAGTGGAACCTCGCTGCGCGGTCAATTTGAGGAGCGCATTGCACAGATTGTGCGCGAAGCATCGCAAGCCCCCGACGTGATCCTGTTCATCGACGAAATTCACACCATTGTCGGTGCGGGGGGCGGGGGCGGGGCGCTTGATGCGGCTCAGATTCTAAAGCCGGCACTCGCCCGAGGCGAGATTGATTGCATTGGCGCGACAACACAGGACGAGTTCAACCAATTCATCCGTAAAGATGCGGCGCTGGAGCGGCGATTTTCACCGGTGCAAATCGGTGAGTTGTCTGAGGAGGCCACGCTACGGGTGCTGCAGAGTGTTGCGCCACGCGTTTCAGCAAAGCATGCGGCGAGTGGATTGATGCTTGAGTTCGAGCCGGAATCGCTCAAGGCGGCTGTTAATCTTACCAACCGTTATGTCAAGGACCGTCAGCAACCAGACAAAGCGATTGATGCGATTGACATCGCCGCCGCGCGTGCAGCAATAGGCGGGCGCACTCGCGTCACGGCGGAGGATATCGCCGTAGTCGTCGCGGAATGGACCGGAGTCCAGGTACAGCGGTTGACTGAGGATGACCGTGTCCGATTCATGCGCATGGAGCAAGTTCTCGGCGATAAGGTCGTCGGTCAAGTTGCTGCTGTAAAAGCACTGAGCCAGCGGGTCCGCTCCGCCATGGCTGGCGTTAAGGCCGCCAATCGTCCGGTAGGGGTATTTCTGTTCCTCGGCCCTTCCGGTGTTGGCAAGACCAGTTTGGCGAAAGAGCTTGCGCATTTTCTGTTCGACACACCCGATGCTCTGCTTCGTTTCGATATGAACGAATACCACGAAGCGAGCAGCGTCAACAATCTGATTGGTTCGGCGCGCGGATACATTGACAGCGATCAAGGGGGCGCACTGACGGAGGGCCTCAGGCGTCATCCGTATAGCGTTGTCCTGCTCGACGAGATTGAGAAGGCTCACCCGGACGTGATGAACGTTTTTCTTGGCGTGTTCGACGAGGGACGAATTACTGACAATAGGGGTCGTCTGATTGATTGTTCGAACGCGCTGTTCGTCATGACTTCGAACCTCGGTGCGGGCGAGGTGGACTTTCGGGTTGCCGAGACCGACGAATTGCGTGCAGTGGCTGAACGCTTCATGCGCCGCGAATTGGTGAACCGGATCAGTGGTGTCATCGGCTTTCGACCGCTCGACAGGGAGCAACTCTCTAAAATACTCGACCAAATTCTTGCGGAGAAGGGACGATTGTTCGAGGCAGAAAAGGGCCTGACTATCGAAGTCGATCAGTTGGCCAAAGACGTACTGCTTGATCGCGGCTACAGCCCTGAGCTGGGCGCGCGGCCACTTGAACGCGCTGTCGATGAGTGGGTGGTTCAGCCGCTCGTAGATGCATGGTTTGCGAATAAGCTAAGAGCGGGGCCGGTTCGATTTACCGTGGCTGCGCTGGCGCAGTCTTTGACGCACAGCAACGTGATTACATTTTCGCAAGATTGACAGACGGAGATTTGTAAGATGTCGCAGATATTGACTTTGACCTTTATGAGCGGATCGCGTGATGGCGAGGTGGTGCGGCTCGCAACCGCTGGTTCACCGCCGTCGGTTTCGGTTGGGCGGACTGCGCCTTGCGAGCTGGTGCTCTCCGATGATCCTGATTTGTCACGTCGCCACGCTCGAATATTCTGGAGTGACTCTTCCTGGATGCTGCAAGACTTGGACAGCAGCAACGGAACCTTTATCGGCGAGTTTCAGGGCACGCGCAGACTTTCTGGAACCAGAGCACTACAGGACGGCGAGCTTTTTCGGGTGGGACTTACGCGTTTGCGTTTGGGTGATGGCAAGAGCGAGCAAGTTGTTACTGCCGCTGCGGCAGCAATTGCGAAGGCAAAGCGGTCCTGACCCGCTGGTGATATTCGCTAGATCTACGAATCTAAAAGATACGCTACTCCGCAAGGCACGATGGCTGGAAAGCCGCATCTGGCGCGGTTTTCCAGCCATCGTCGGGTACAGAATCGGGGCCAAAAGCAACAAAAGTTAGTTTGCACTGATGCCACTAGCGCTGATGTTCGGCTATATTCTGCGCATGGCCGCCCCCAGACTGGAACTGTCGCACATCACCAAGCGCTACCCGGCGGTGGTGGCCAATAGCGACGTGTCGCTGCTGGTGCAACCGGGCGAAACCCACGCCGTGCTGGGTGAAAACGGCGCGGGCAAATCGACGCTGATGAAAATCATCCATGGCTCGGTGCAGCCGGATGCCGGCGCCATGCAGTTCAACGGCGCTGCCGTGCGGGTGCGCAATCCGCAGGAGTCGCGTGCCCTTGGCATCAGCATGGTGTTCCAGCATTTCAGCCTGTTCGATACCCTGACCGTGGCCGAAAACGTCTGGTTGGGCCTCGCCAAGAGCATGTCGCTGGCGGAGGTGACCGCCGGCATCCTTGCCAAGGCCGGCGCCTATGGCCTGGATGTCGATCCGTCGCGGCCGATCTTCACCCTGAGTGTCGGGGAGATGCAGCGGGTGGAAATCATCCGTGCGCTATTGACCAACCCGCAATTGTTGATCCTCGATGAGCCGACCTCGGTACTGACGCCGCAGGCGGTGGGCAAACTCTTTGCCGTGCTCAAACGCCTTGCCGCCGAAGGCTGCAGCATCCTGTACATCAGCCACAAGCTGCACGAGATCCGCGAGCTGTGCGACGCCTGCACCGTGCTGCGCGGCGGCAAGGTGGTGGGCAATTGCGATCCGCGCGCAGAGAGCAATGCCTCGCTCAGCCGCATGATGATAGGCGCCGAGCCGCAGGTGCCGGCGCCGCGCAAGCCGCCGGCACCACCGGCCGGCGCCGCGGCCCTGAGCGTTAACGCACTTGACCTCGCGCGTGAGGACCAGTTCGGCGTCGACCTTGAAGGCATTTCGCTGCAAGTGCGCGCCGGCGAGATCGTCGGCATCGCCGGCGTGTCGGGCAACGGCCAGCGCGAATTGCTCTACGCGCTTTCGGGAGAGGACCGAAGGGCCAGAGCGCAGTCCATTGAATTGTTTGGCAAGCCGGCGGCCAAAATGGGTCCGGGCCGGCGGCGCAAGCTGGGGCTGCATTTCGTCCCGGAGGAGCGTCTTGGCCGCGGCGCGGTGCCGCCCCTGAGCCTGGCGCGCAACCTGTTGCTGACACGCAAGGAGGCGTTGGGACGTGGCGGCTGGATTCGCACCGGCGTGTTGCGCGAGCAGGCGGCGGCATTGATCGCCGGCTTCCAGGTCAAGGCCGGCGGCCCGGATGCGGCGGCGCAATCGCTGTCGGGAGGCAACCTGCAAAAATTCATTGTCGGCCGTGAGATCGGCGCCGGGCCGCGCCTGCTGATCGTGTCGCAGCCGACCTGGGGCGTCGATGTGGGCGCGGCGGCGCAAATACGCGCGCAAATCCTCGCGCTGCGTGACGCCGGCTGCGCCGTACTGGTGGTGAGCGAGGAACTGGACGAGTTGCTCGAAATGAGCGACCGCTTGTACGTCATTGCCAAGGGACGCCTGTCACCGCCGGTGGATCGCGCCGTGGCGTCGGTGGAACAACTGGGTGAATGGATGAGCGGCCTGTGGCCGGCCACGGCGGTGCACGAGGCCATGCATGCTTATTGATGTTTCCCGAATTCGTGACCAACGTTCGTCATTCCCGCGAAAGCGGGAATCCAGTGACTTTCAGCGAACGTCGCTGGATCCCCGCTTTCGCGGGGATGACGGTAACGGATGGGATAATTATCATGAAATATGAAACGTTCAATAGGCTCAAGCTGGAAGCACGCCCCGAGCCTTCGCGCGTCTGGAGTTATTGCTCGCCCTTGCTCGCCCTGCTGATAACCGTGCTGATTGGCGTGGCCTTGTTCAGCGCTCTGGGCAAGGACCCGCTGCGCGGCTTGCAGGTGTTTTTCTGGGAACCCATCAAGTCCGGTTACGCCATTGGCGAGTTGATGGTCAAGGCGACGCCGCTGTTGCTGATCGCGCTGGGCCTGGCGGTGTGCTTTCGCTCCAATGTCTGGAACATCGGCGCCGAGGGCCAGTTTATCGCCGGGGCCATCGCCGCAGGCGGTGTGGCCCTGCTCGCCGACAAGGGCACCGGCGGCTGGATTGTCATCGCCGTGCTGCTTGCCGGCACCCTGGGCGGCATGCTGTGGGGCGGCATTACCGCCTTGCTGCGCGACCGCTTCAACGCCAATGAAATCCTCGTCAGCCTGATGCTGGTGTATGTCGCCGACCTGTTGCTCGGCTACCTCGTCTATGGGCCGTGGAAAGACCCGGCCGGCTACAACTTTCCGCAAACCAAGACCTTCGAGGCGGTGACGCAGATTCCGCGCCTGTTTGCCGGTTCGCGCGTGAGCATAGGCCTGGCGGTTGCACTGGCCGGTGTGGCGGCCTTGTGGGTGTTCCTGTTCCGCACCCGTGCCGGCTTTGCCTTGCAGGTGGGCGGCCTCGCGCCGGCGGCGGCGCGCTATGCCGGGTTTTCCTCGCGCAGCGCGCTGTGGCTGGCGCTGCTGGTATCTGGGGGCGCAGCCGGCCTTGCCGGCGCGCTGGAGGTGGCGGGCCCCATCGGCCAGCTCACGCCTTATGTGCCGGCCGGCTACGGCTTTGCCGCCATCATCGTCGCCTTTGTCGGACGCTTGCATCCGCTGGGCATGGTGTTTGCCGCCATCCTGATGAGCATGTTTTACATCGGCGGTGAACTGGCGCAGTCGCGCCTCGGGCTGCCCAAGTCGCTGACCGGCGTATTCCAGGGCCTGCTGTTGTTTACCCTGCTCGCCTGCGACACGCTGGTGATGTATCGCATCAAGGCAAGGAGCGCCTGATGGACGCCTACGCGCTGCTCGTCGCCGCCACGCTCAACGCCGGCACCGTGCTGGCCATCGCCGCGCTTGGTCTGCTGATCAATGAAAAGGCCGGCATCGTCAACCTCGGTGCCGAGGGCATGATGTTGTGCGCCGCCATCGCCGGCTTTGCCGCGGTGGTGCACACCGGCAGCGACTGGATCGGTTTTGCCGCCGGCATAGGCGCCGGTGCGCTGCTCGCGGCGCTGTTCGGCCTGCTGGTGATCTGGCTTAACACCAACCAGTACGCCACCGGGCTTGCGCTAAGCCTGTTCGGTGTCGGCTTTTCCGCCTTTGTCGGCATCAAGTATGTGCAGGAAAAAATTCCCGAGCGGCCGCGCTTTGTCATACCGTTCCTCTCCGACATCCCGCTGGTCGGCCCGGCGTTGTTCCAGCAGCATCCGCTGGTCTACCTGACCATGGCGTTTGCCGCCGGACTGATCTGGTTTTTGCACCGCAGCCGTGCCGGCCTGGTGCTCCGTTCGGTGGGCGAGAACCCGGCTTCGGCACAGGCCCTCGGTTACCCGGTGCGGCGTATCCGTCTTGCCGCGGTGGTGGCCGGCGGCGCCTTGTGCGGCCTTGCCGGGTCCTACCTGTCGCTGGTCTATACGCCTCTGTGGGTAGAGGGCATGGTCGCCGGCAAGGGCTGGATTGCGCTGGCGCTCACCACCTTTGCCACCTGGCGGCCGGCGCGGGTGCTGCTGGGGGCGTATTTGTTCGGCGGGGTGACCATGCTGCAATTCCACTTGCAGGGGGCGGGCGTGGAGATTCACAGCCAGTTCCTCAGCATGCTGCCCTATGTCGCCACCATCGTCGTGCTGGCGCTGATTTCACGCAATCCGCAATGGATACGCATCAACATGCCGGCGTCCATTGGCAAGCCGTTTTATCCTGGTTCATAATCCGCCATCGTCAGCCGTTCGGTGTCCCCAAAACCGGCGTCCCCAAAACCGCCTTAACAAGGAAGCAACATGACCACCCCAATCGTTCCGAGCAAGCGTTCCCTGTTCAAAATCGCCGCCCTGACCGTCATGGCCGCCGCGCTGGCCGGTTGTGGCAAGGAAGAAGCCCCGAAAAAAGCCGCCGATGCGCCCAAGGCCGCGGCGCCCGCGCCGGCCAAGCCCGAGCCGCTGAAAATCGCCTTTGCCTACGTCGGCCCGGTGGGCGACGGCGGCTGGACGTTTGCCCACGACAACGGCCGCAAGGCGGTGGAAAAGGAATTCGGCGACAAGGTGGTCACCAGCTTTGTCGAAAAAGTGCCCGAGTCGGCCGACGCCGAACGGGTGATACGCGACATGGCGGGGCAGGGCAACAAGCTGATTTTCGGCACCACCTTCGGCTACATGGAACCGATGCTCAAAGTCGCGGCGGACAACAAGGGCGTCAAGTTCGAGCACGCCACCGGCTACAAGACGGCGGAGAACCTGCGCACCTACGACAGCCGCACCTACGAAGGCGCCTACATGGCCGGTGTCATCGCCGGCAAGATGACCAAGACCAACACGCTTGGCGTGGTCGGCTCGATACCGATTCCCGAGGTGATCCGCAACATCAACAGCTTCACCATGGGCGCGCAGTCGGTCAATCCCAAGGTCAAGACCAAGGTGGTGTGGGTCAACGAGTGGTTCAACCCGCCCAAGGAAACCGAAGCGGCCACCGCGCTGATCAACGGTGGCGCCGACGTGCTGATGCAAAACACCGACTCGGCCGCGGTGCTCAAGACCGCGCAGGACAAGGGCAAGCGCGCCTTTGGCTGGGATTCGGACATGAGCGCCTACGGCCCCAAGGCCCACCTCGGTTCGGCGGTGATCAACTGGGGTCCGTACTACATCAAGGCAACGCGCGACGCGCTCGAGGGCAAGTGGGCCACCGGCAGCAGCTGGTGGGGCGTGAAAGAAGGCGCCATCGACATGGTGTCGATTGCCGATGACGTGCCGGCCGACATCAAGGCGAGGGTCGAGGAAATCAAGGCCGGTCTCAAGGCCGGCACTTACAACATCTGGAAGGGCCCCATTGTTGATAACAGCGGCAAGGAAGTGCTGGCCAAGGACGCGGTTGCCGACGACAAGTTTCTCGGTGGCGTGAATTTCTACGTCAAAGGTGTCGAAGGCAAGGTGCCGGGCGGGGACAAGAAGTAATCTGCACCCGACTGTGAAAAGGCCGCTGGATGCGGCCTTTTTTTCGAGAACCCCTAGGAAAGTGCTGAATAAATTCGTGCTTCGTCATTCCCGCGAAAGCGGGAATCCACCTTGAAGTAAAGCGTCGATTCCATGAGTCAAAATGGATTCCCGCTCCCCGATAAAAGCATTCGAGGACAAGCTTCGCGGGAATGACGGGCTTGTTAGCAGTGAATGACATGCCATTAACGCCGAATACGATGCCCGCCATAAAACCGGTTTCACCCGAGCGCCTGCCCGAGCTGCTGCGGCGCATGCCCAAGGCGGAGCTGCATATCCACATCGAGGGCTCTCTTGAGCCGGAGCTGATTTTTGCGCTGGCGCAGCGCAACGGCCTTGCCTTGCCCTATGCAGATGTCGAGGCCTTGCGCCGCGCCTATGCCTTTACCGACCTGCAGAGTTTTCTCGACATTTACTATGCCGGGGCAGGCGTGCTGCGCCAAGAGCAGGACTTTTACGACATGGCGCGCGCCTACCTGGCCAGGGCCGCCGCCGACAACGTTGTCCACGCGGAGCTTTTCTTCGACCCGCAGACCCACACGGCGCGCGGCGTCGCGTTTGAGACCGTCATCAACGGCCTGCACCGCGCGTGTGCCGACGCCAGAACAGGGCTTGGCCTGAATGCGACGCTGATCATGTGTTTCCTGCGCCACCTCAGCGAAGACGACGCCTTTGCCACGCTGGAGCAGGCGCTGCCCTATCGCGACAAATTCATCGGTGTCGGCCTGGATTCAAGCGAAGTGGGCCATCCGCCGGAAAAGTTCGCACAGGTGTTCAAGCGCTGCCGCGAACTGGGTTTTCACCTTGTGGCACATGCCGGCGAGGAGGGGCCGCCGGCTTATATCTGGACGGCGCTGGACCTGTTGAAGGTCGAACGCATAGACCACGGCGTGCAGGCGATCAAGGACGCGGCGCTGCTGCAACGCCTCGCCAGGGACCACATTGCGCTGACGGTGTGTCCGCTGTCCAACCAGAAGCTGTGTGTATTCCCCGACCTCTCGCAGCACAACCTGGGCCGCCTGCTGCAACATGGCCTCGCGGCAACCGTCAATTCCGACGACCCGGCTTACTTTGGCGGCTACATCAACGACAACTTCACGCAGGCTTTTGCCGCGCTGGGGCTGGGCGCACAACAAGCTTACGCGCTGGCAAGCAGCAGTTTTGCCGCGAGCTTCATCGACGAAGCGTCAAAGCGCCGCCATATCGACGCCTTGGACGAGGTGTTTGAAACGTTTGCCTAGCCGCCCCTGCCGATTAAGGCGGTCGGCGGGAAAGCCTTTCCAGTTGCAAACGTCACCTACCCGAGAAACCTCTGTCGTTCCGGGGCCGCGTAGCGGAACCCGGAACCCATGGGGTTAGTCGCTAAGGTACAAACCCAACCCCATGGATCCCCGCTTTCGCGGGGATGACGATACAGAACTTAGGCCAGCAGGTGGCATTTGCATCGGCATTGGCTTCCTGCGCGGCCCCTGCTCAGGGATAGAGATTGAGCAGTCCGTCGAGCCCAACGTGATCGAGGCAATAAGTGGCTTTCTCGCGCACCACCGGCTTGGCGTGATAAGCGATGGATACGCCGGCCGCGGCCAGCATGGGCAGGTCGTTGGCACCGTCGCCGATGGCGATCATGCGATCTCGCGGCAGGCCAAGCTCGCGCGCGCAACGCACCAGTTCTGCCGCCTTGGCCTTGGCATCGATGATGGCGCCGTGCACGCGCCCGGTGAGTTTGCCTTTTTCGATCTCCAGCGTATTGGACAGGATGAAGTCGAGGCCGAGGCGTTGCTGCAGGCGTTCGGTGAAAAAGCTGAAACCGCCCGAGACCAGCAGGGTGCGAATGCCGAGGGTTTTGAGTCGTGCCATCATCAGTTCGGCTCCCGGGGAGAGTTTGAGGCGGGTCTCATAGACGCGTTGCAGTTCCGCCGTCGGCAGGCCGGCGAGCAGGCCGACGCGCTTGAGCAGGCTTTCCTGGAACTCGATTTCGCCGCGCATGGCGCTGGCGGTGATCTCCGCGACCTGGTCCTTGATGCCCATCTGGTCGGCGATTTCGTCTATGCACTCGATGGTGATGAGGGTCGAGTCCATGTCCATGGCGACGAGCCCGAAGTCGGCGAGTTTTTTCCCCGCCGGCACAAAAGCGTAATCCAGGCCGGCGGCCTGGCAATACTCGGCGACACCGTCGCGGCGTTTGGAAAATTTCATGCGCCAGGCCGTCGGCGACAGTGTGTCCATGCCGGCCGCGCCGCTGAGGCCGGCGAGTTTTTCCAGGTCCAGCGCCTGGGCGGGACCCTGGATTATGAGATTGGTTGACATGGGATGATACTTTCGAGATGTACTTGTTTGGGAGGACGCCGAACAGGCGGCTAATTTGTCATTCCGGGGCCGCATAGCGGAACCCGGAATCCATGGGGTTGATCTACGTTAAACCCATGGATTCCCGCTTGGCCGTTCCTCGAAACTTCGCCTCGCTTTGCGAGTCTCGTTTTCGCGGGAATGACGGGCTCTTCAGTTTTTCTGCACTTATGCGCGATGGTGGTTCAGGTGGTGACTGCCTGGCTAAGGGTTTCAAGAATGCGTCTTGCCGCATCAGCCCGCGCCGACGGCGTTTCGCCCTTGGCGCTGGCGCGCAATCGGTTGGGGCCCATCAGCTTCCAGTTGTTTTTTTGCATCAAGGCCATCATGCGACCCGGGTCCAGCGGTGGCTTTTCGGTGAATTGCAATTGCACCGTCTCGCCGGTGGCGTCGATGCGCGCCACACCCAGCGGCTTGCCGAGGATGCGCAGCCGGTGGCTGTCGAGCAGGACCTGGGTCTGTTCGGGCGGGATGCCGAAACGGTCCACCAGTTCCTCGTGCAGGGTTTCCAACTCGTCCTCGCTGCCGCAATTGGCAAGGCGCTTGTACAGCGTCAGGCGTTCGTGCACGTCAGAGCAATAGTCGTTGGGCAGCAGGGCCGGGGTGTGCAGGTTGATTTCGGTCGTGACTTCAAATGGCTGCGTCAGGTCGGGCTCCTTGCCCTTTTTCAGTGCGCGTATCGCCATGTTGAGCATGTCGTTGTAGAGGTTGAAGCCGATTTCCTGCATTTCGCCCGATTGCGACTCGCCCAGCACCTCGCCGGCGCCGCGGATTTCCATGTCGTGCATGGCGAGGTAAAAACCCGATCCGAGTTCTTCCATCATCTGGATCGCCTCGAGGCGTTTTTTCGCCAGCGGGGTAAGGGCTTCTTCGTCCGGCACCAGCAGGTAGGCGTAGGCCTGGTGGTGCGAGCGGCCGACACGCCCGCGCAACTGGTGCAGCTGCGCCAGGCCGAAGCGATCGGCGCGATTGATCAGGATGGTGTTGGCGGTAGGGATGTCTATGCCGGTTTCAATGATGGTCGAGCACAGCAGCACGTTGTGGCGCTGCTGCAGGAATTCGCGCATGACGCGCTCGAGCTCGCGTTCGCGCAACTGGCCGTGGGCGACGGCGACGCGGGCCTCGGGCAACAGGCGCTCGAGCTTGTCGCGCATCACCTCGATGCTATCGACTTCGTTGTGCAGGAAGTACACCTGGCCGCCGCGCTTTAATTCGCGCAGCACCGCCTCACGGATAAGGCCCTCGCCGTAGCGGCTGACAAAAGTCTTGATGGCAAGGCGCTTGGCCGGTGCCGTGGCGATGACCGACAGCTCGCGCAGGCCTTCGAGCGACATCGCCAGGGTGCGCGGGATGGGCGTGGCGGTCAGGGTCAGCACGTCAACCTCGGCGCGCAAGGCCTTGAGACGCTCTTTCTGGCGCACGCCAAAACGGTGCTCCTCGTCGACAATCACCAGCCCGAGGCGCTTGAATTTGACGTCGGCCTGCAGCAGCTTGTGCGTGCCTATGACGATGTCGACTGTGCCTTCGATGATGCCCTTGATCGCCGCCGTGGTCTCCTTGCCGGTGCGAAAGCGCGACAATTCGGCGAGTTTCACCGGCCAGTCGGCGAAGCGGTCGGAAAAAGTCTGGAAATGCTGCTCGGCGAGCAGCGTGGTGGGCGCGAGTATCGCCACCTGCTTGCCGTCGGCGATGGCGACAAAGGCGGCGCGCAGCGCGACTTCGGTCTTGCCAAAGCCGACGTCGCCGCAAATGAGCCTGTCCATGGGTTTGCCGGCGCGCATGTCGGCGATGACGGCATTGATGGCGGCAAGCTGGTCCGGGGTTTCCTCAAAACCGAAACCCTCGCCAAAGGCCTCGATGTCATGGGTCTTGACGTCAAAGGCATGGCCCTGGCGCGCCGCGCGTATGGCGTACAAGTGCAGCAGCTCGGCGGCGGTATCGCGCACCTGCGCCGCGGCTTTTTTCTTGGCTTTTTCCCATTGCTCGCCGCCCAGCTTGTGCAGGGGCGCGGCCTCGGGCAGGCCGCCGGAGTAGCGGCCGATGACGTGCAGTTGGGCCACCGGCACGTAGAGCTTGTCCTTGCCGGCGTATTCGAGCAGCAGGAACTCGGTCTCGCCTTCGCCAAAATCAAGGTTGAACAGGCCCTGGTAGCGGCCTATGCCGTGCTGGGTGTGCACCACCGGATCGCCGATCTTGAGCTCCGACAGGTCGCGCAGCATGTTCTCGACCGAGCTCTGGCGCGCCTTGTCGCGCAGGCTGCGCGAGCGCGCGGTGCCGGCGTAGAGCTCGGACTCGGTGATGATGCGCCAGCCCTCGGCCTCGACCGTAAAGCCGTTGAGCAGCGGGCCGACTGAAAGGGCGAAGGCTTCGGTGGAGGCGAGAAACGCCGGGAAATCGGCCACAGGCGCGGGTTTGAGGCCGTATTCGCCAAGGTATTGCAGCATGGTCTCGCGCCGCCCGGCGGATTCGGCCAGCAGCAGGGTGCGCATCCCGCCCTTGCCCAGCTCAGCTTTCAGTTTTTGCAAGGGATCGTCGGCGCGACGCTCAACGGCGACATCGGGCAGGCTGGAGGCGACGAGCGCTTGTCCGCGTTCGCCGGACGCCGCGCTCGCGGCGATTTCAATGCGCGGCATGGTGGCGGCGGCGATAAAGAATTCCTCGGCGCTGAGAAACAAGTCGGCCGGCGGCAGTATGGGCCGGCTGCGGTCGCCACCCAGCAGGCGGTGGCGCGACTGCGCATCGCGCCAGAACTCGAGGGCCGCGGCGTGCACATCGTGGTGCAAGGCCAGCGTCGCGCCCTCGGGCAGGTAGTCGAACAGGGTTGCGGTGGATTCAAAAAACAGTGGCAGGTAATACTCGATGCCGGCGGGCGCGATGCCGGTGCTGACGTCCTTGTAGGTGGCGCTGCGCGTAGGGTCGCCCTCGAACACCTCGCGCCAGCGGCTGCGGAAACGGTTGCGCCCGGCCTCATCGAGCGGAAACTCGCGCGCCGGCAGCAGGCGCACTTCCTTGACCGGGTAGAGGGTACGCTGGGTGTCGACGTCAAAAGTGCGGATGGACTCGACCTTGTCGTCCATCAGGTCGATGCGGTAGGGCAGGGCGCTGCCCATGGGGAACAAGTCCACCAGGCCGCCGCGCACGCAGAATTCACCCGGCGCGACGACCTGGCTGACATGGCTGTAAGCGGCGAGGGCCAGTTGCTTGCGCAAGGCGGCCAGTTCGAGCGCCACGCCTTCCTTGAGGAAGAACGTGTAGGCGGCGAGGTAGGACGGAGGTCCAAGGCGGTACAAGGCCGTTGATGCCGGCACGAACACGACATCAAACTCGCTGCGGGAAATTTGGTGCAGGGTGGCGAGGCGCTCGGACACCAGGTCGCTGTGCGGCGAAAAATGGTCATAGGGCAGGGTTTCCCAGTCTGGCAGCAGCAGCGTGCGCAGGCCGGGGTCAAACCATTTTGTTTCGTCGCACAGGCGCTGCGTATCGGTGGCATGGGCGCACACCACCACCAGCGGACCTGATTGACGTTCACATTGGCGCGCACAGCGGGCGAGCGCCAGCGCGTCGGCCGAGCCGGTAAGGCCGCCAAATTGCAGTTTTTGGCCTGGAGGAGGGTTAGGGGCGTTCAAACGGCCGGGCTCTTCATATTGCAATTTTGAGGACTACCGAAATAACCACATGCTTCGTCATCCCCGCGAAAGCGGGGATCCAGTGTCGTAGGGTTTAATTTCAAAAGTCACTGGATTCCCGCTTTCGCGGGAATGACGGGATTATTTCGGTGGTTCTTAAATCGCAGAAATAGCAAAACCCGCGTTCGACTTTTACCGGGGGTATGGCCGGTGTCCGTCGTTACGCGGGACCTATATAATTATACCGTGTTGTACACCCTCATCCTCTCGCAATCACGTCCCGCTCCATGGCTTTTTTCGGCCTGATTCCCGCCGCCGGCGCCGGTGCGCGCATGGGCGAAGCACGTGTGGGCGAAACGCTGCCCAAGCAGTACCTCAAACTGGCCGGCCGTCCCATGCTGCAACACGCCGCGCGGGCGCTGCTTGCCGCGGCCGAGATCGAGACGGTGTTTGTCGTGCTGACGCCCGGTGACCCGCATTTCCGCAATATCGACTGGGGCAAGGATGCCGACAGGATCGCACCGCTTTATTGCGGCGGCGTGACGCGGCGCGACAGCGTGCTCAACGGCCTGGTCGCGGCCTCAAGCCTGCTGCAGGCCGATGATTGGGTGCTGGTGCACGATGCGGCACGGCCCTGCCTCGGACTTGCCGAACTGTCGCGCCTGATCAGCACTTGCTCGGCGGATGGCGTCGGCGGCTTGCTTGCGGTGCCGGTTGCCGACACGCTCAAGCGCAGCGACGCGGCCGGCCGGGTTGCCGCGACCGAGCCGCGTGAGGGTTTATGGCAGGCGCAAACGCCGCAGATGTTCCGCCACGGCGTGCTGCTCGACGCACTGGGCAAATCCGGGCAGGTCACCGACGAGGCGGCGGCGGTGGAACACATGGGGCTCAAGCCGCTGTTGGTTGAGGGCGCGCGTGACAACCTGAAAGTGACTTATCCCGCCGATATCGCCTTGGCGGAGTACCTGCTGAAAGGACGACCATGAGGGTGGGCCAGGGATTCGACGTGCATGCGCTGGTGACGGGCCGCAAGCTGATCATAGGCGGGGTGCTCATCCCGTTTGAAAAAGGACTGGACGGTCATTCCGACGCCGATGTGCTGTTGCACGCGATTACCGACGCCTTGCTCGGCGCCGCCGGCCTTGGCGACATCGGCCGGCATTTTCCCGACAGCGACCCGAAGTACAAGGGCGCGGACAGCCGCCTGTTGTTGCGCGAGACGGCGGACAAGGTGCGCGCCGCCGGCTTTGCCGTGGTCAACGTCGATTGCACCATCATCGCCCAGGCACCGAAAATGGCACCGCACATCCCCGAGATGGTCAAGCGCATCGCCGCCGACATCGGCATTCTTGCATCGGAAGTCAACGTCAAGGCCAAGACTACGGAGCAGCTGGGATTCACCGGGCGCGGCGAAGGCATTGCCGCCGAGGCCGTGGCGCTGCTCGATAACGCGCGCTACGAGGCGCCGCGGGGCGTAAGCTAGCTCCGTCATTCCCGCGCAAGCGGGAATCCAGTGACTTTTGCATTAAATTCGGGGGCTAATCCGGGACAGACCCTTACCGCTCAAGCAAACCGCTGTCATTCCGGGGCCGCGTAGCGGAACCCGGAAACCATGGGTTTCGTCGCTTAGGGAAGCTCTGAATAAGTCCGTCATTCCCGCGAATCCCACTCCGGGGACCAGAGCGGGGATCCAGTGACTTGCGACGAACGTCACTGGGTCCCCGTTTTCACGGGGACGACGGATGCGGATGGGGTGATTGTCATGAAAAATGAAACACGCAACAGGGACTTGTTCAGCGGTTCCTCAGGTGTAAATCTAACCCCATGGATCCCCGCTTTCGCGGGGATGACGGTACGGGCTGTTGGCCATGATTTAGCCAAGCAGTCTTGCGGTCAATGCCCCGTCGCGGTTGTGGCTATGCTTTTGCTGTCTTCGGGCAGCGTGTTGCCGCGCCAGACAACGTGCATGTCCGGGCGGAGCAGCACCAGGTCGTGGCCGTAGACTTCGCGCACAACGCGGTCGGGAATGTCGAGCACGGTGACCGGCGGCCCATGGGACTCCAAGGCCATTTCGAGCGGCTCGGTTGGCGTTTGCGTGCCGCCCAGCCTGAGCAGGGTATAGCCTTCGACCGGGATGCGGTCCTGCATGGCGGTGCCATCATCGAGCCAGACATGCGGCAGGCGCGCGCCCGGCCAGGTGCTGGGCTGGTATTCGCGAAACAGGTGTTCCGGGCCGCCGGGAATATCCATGATGACCGGCGAGTCGACATAGCGGTAACCGAGTTCGGCGCCGACCATTTCGTTGGTCTTGCGCTGTTCAACGTTGGCGACCATTTTCAGGATATCGCGGGACTGTTGGCCCGCCGGCGATTGTTCGCGGATATTAGGCCGCCACATCGAGCGCCACTTGCGCCGTCCGAGATTGGCATAGCGCGAGGCGCCGATGTTGCGTTCGCCGACCTGGCGGCGCTCGATTTCGTAGGAGCACAGCAGCTTGGGCCCGCCCCAGCCCTGCAATGTTGCCGCCAACTTCCAGGACAGGTCAAAGGCATCGCCCACGCCGGTGTTCATGCCCAGGCCCCCGGTCGGGATCACCAGGTGCGCGGCATCGCCGGCAAGGAATACGCGTCCCTTGGCGTAACTGTTGGCGAGCAGCAGGTTTTGCCGCCAGGGATTGCACGATAGCATTTCGTATTTCACCGGCACGCCAACGACGGTCTCGAACATGCGTTTCATTTCCTCGTCAGAGTCAACCGCCGAATGCAGCGTCCAGTGGCGCGTCGAGTCCTGCATGATGAGGAATGTGCCCTTGTCGTCGGCGACATGCCAGTGGCGACCACGGCCCGGGCCGTTGCCCAGGGGCATCATGTCGAATAATTCGTCGCAGCGGAACAGCGCCTGGCGGAATTGCGTCAGCGGGCCCTCGCCGCGCAAGGCGATGCCCAGTTGCGCGCGAACGTTGCTGTTGCCGCCGTCGCATCCGACCAGGTAGTCGGCCTGCAGTGTCTCGGCGGCACCGCCGGCGGGGCGGATCAGCGCCGTCACACCCGCGGCGTCCTGCACGAAGGAGACGAACTCGCAGCCAAAGCGCACCGTCACACCGGGCAGCTTCTCGGCGATGGATTTGAGCAGGGGTTCGAGGGAATACTGCGAGGTGAGCTGGTAGGGTTCGAGCGGCACACTGCCGTCGTTGGTGGCGCGGATGTGCGCGCGCGCCTCGTCGACCGAAGGGTAGGGCAGGCGCAGGAGCGCCGGCTCGTTCAGGGCGAGGATGACATGGACGTCCATGGGCACGTCCGAACGCAGCCCGGCACGGCGGATATCGTCGGCGATGCCGATGCGCCGGAACATTTCCATGCTGCGGGCATTGCAGCGTTCCATTTTTGGCAGGAATTGCGGCGCGGCTTTTTGCTCGATGATGGTGCAGCGGATGCCGCGCTTGCCCAGGTCTATGGCGAGGGTCAGGCCGACCGGCCCGGCCCCGGCGATAAGGACTTGCGTGGATGAAATGTCTTTGTCGGAGGGCATTGCCGGTCTCATTGTTGCGTTGGTAGGTGGAGTAGACAGGCAGACGGCGTGCATTGTCAAATCGTCCCGGCGTGACGGCGCGGCCCTGTCCCGGCGCTGATTCTGCTGCATAATGGAATCCCGGTTTCTCGAAGCATGGCCGGATGGTTTTTCGATATAAAGCCGCAGGAGAAAATTGCATGCAACACATCCCGGACAAAGACCGGCGCCGCCTGGTGCTTGTCGCCGCGGCCGCGGCCGCAGTGGCCCCCTTGGACTCTTTTGCACAGGGCCTTTCGTCACGTCCGGTGCGGCTGCTGCTGGCACAGACGCCGGCAACCACGCCGGATGTGATCGCGCGCCTGCTGGCGCCGCGTTTCCAGGCGCGCTGGAACCAGCCCTTTATCGTTGAAAATCGCGCCGGCGCCGCCGGGGCGATAGGCATGGAGGCGCTGGCCAAGTCGCCGCCGGACGGGCAGACCATGCAGGTGATGGTCTCCAGCGTGCTGACCCTGCCGCTGTTTTTTCCCAATCTTCCCTTTGACGTCATCCAGGCCTTCCAGCCCATCGGCCTTATCGCCAACAACAACTTTGCCCTGGTCGTGCACGGCGCCGTGCCGGTCAACAACGTGCGTGAGTTCATCGCCCATGCCAAGGCCAACCCGGGCATGAATTACGCCTCACCGGGCAACGGCACCTATCACCACCTGTTCATGGAGCAGCTCAAGCTCGCCGCCGGACTGCAAATGACGCATATCCCCTACAAGGGTTCGGGGCCGGCGTTCAACGACCTGCTTGGCGGCCAGGTCCCGACCATGATCATGCCGATACACGTGGCCATGGGCATGTCCAGGGACGGCCGTGTGCGCGTCCTTGGCGGCACCATGCGCGAACGCTCGCCGCTCTTTCCCGACCTCGCCTCGCTGCACGAGCAGGGGGTGACCGGGTTTAACGGAGAACCCTGGTTTGCGTTCTGGGGGCCGGCCGGCATCCCGGCCGACATTGTCGCCAAGTACAGCGCCGAACTGCGCAACGTGCTGGCCGAACCGGAGTTGCGCGACACCTTCAGCAAGCAGGGTATCGTCGTTAAGACCAGCACGCCGGAGGAAATGGCACGGCTGCTGCGCGCCGAGTACGATGCGCTGGCCAAGTTGGTGCGCGAGGCCAAGATCAAGGGCGACTAAGTTCGACGCCGCAAGGATTGGCCGCAACTTCGATTATTAAGTTTTTTATATTTCATGATAATTACCCTATCCACTACCGTCATCCCCGCGAAAGCGGGAACGACGAACGTTTGTCATGAATTCTGGAATCATCAATAATGTTATTTTCCGCAGACCGTAGCAATACCGCGCCGATCAACCTAAAGAACCAAGGAACGCCATGCCAGTCACCGAATTGAACCATTACTTTGTGCGCGCCCAGAATCTTGAGCGCACCCGGGATTTTTACGTCAAGGTGCTCGGCTTTGAGGTCATGCCGCGGCCGGATTTCCCGTTCAAGGGCTACTGGCTGGGCGTGGGCGGCAAGATCCAGGTGCACATGGGCCCGGCCGGCATAGACAACGAGGAGTTGTATTACCTTGGCACGACCAAGGCCTCCGCCAATGACAACGCCGGGGTGGTCGACCATATCGCATTTCTTGCCACCGACCCGGAGGCGTTTTTACAGCGCTTCAAACAAATGGGCATCAGTGCACGGCCGCGCAACCTGCCCGAGTTCCAGCTCTACCAGTTGTTCATCAAGGACCCGGACGGCATTACCATCGAGCTGAATTTCTGGGGCATCACCGAGGCGCCCGATTGGGGCGGCGAGAACTACGCCGAAATGCCGCGTGTCGCCTGATTCTGAAGCTGCGATGAACGCCCCCGCCAACAGGCCGGCCGGTTTCGCCGATGTCGGCTATGCCGAGGCCATTGGCCGTGCACGCGATCTGGTGCCGGCACTGCGCGAGCGCGCGGGTGCGGCCGAAACGGCGCGCGGCATGCTCAAGGAGACCGAAGCGGATTTGCACCGTCTCGGGCTGTTTCGTTTCCTGCAACCCAGGCGTTACGGCGGCATGGAACTCGACTACGTTTCCTTCGTCGATGTCCCGGCCGAAATCGGCCGCGGTTGCGCCTCGACGGCCTGGAATGTCGCCAATCTTGGCATTCATCACTTCATGCTGGCGCTGTACGACGAACGCGCGCAAGACGAGGTGTGGGGCGCCAACCCCGACGCCCTGATCGCCTCGGGCATCGCCTATCCGCAGGGCCGCGGGCGCAAGGTCGACGGCGGGTTTGTCATAAGCGGGCGCTGGAACTTCTCCAGTGGCGTGGATGTGAGCGAATGGAACATGCTTGCCGCAATGATCCGTGACGGCGACAAGGTCATCGACTACCGCATGTGCCTGCTGCACAAGTCCGAATACGAAGTGATCGACGACTGGCACGTGCTGGGCATGCGCAGCACCGGCAGCAAGACTGTGGTCGCCAATGAGGTGTTCGTGCCGGTGCATCGCGCACTGTGCACCCTCGATGCGCGCGGTGGCGACGGTTTCCCCGGCGCGAAGGCCAATCCCAATCCGATGTATCGCGTACCGATGTCCTCGATCGGCGCGCACGGCATCGGCGGGGCGGCGGCAGGCAACGCCCAAGCCGCGCTGGAGTTGACCATAGCCGCGGTAAAGGAGCGCAGCACCAGCTACACGGCGTCAAAAATGCGCGATTTCCAGGCGGTGCAATTGCGTATCGGTGCGGCGAGCGCAAAAATCGATGCGGCGCGCCTGCTGATGCGCAGCGACTGCATCGAAGGCCAGGACATCGCCGCGCAGGGCGTCATCCCGGACGCGCTGAACAAGCTGCGCTTCAAGCGCAATCTCGCTTATGGCGTGCAGCTGTGCACCGAGGCGGTGGACTTGCTTCACGGCATGGCCGGGGCCAACGGCATTTACGACAGTTACCCGATACAGCGGATCTTCCGCGATGCGCACGCGCTCGCCGGGCATTTCAGTTTCAGCTTTGACGCGCAGGTTTCGGCCTGGGGCCTTGCCGCGCTGGGCGGCGAAGCCGGCAGTCCGACGCTTTAACCAGTAATTCCGCGGGAGAGTTTGCTTTGACGCGAAAAATCATCGACCTGTCGATTTACCTTGAAAACGACGTGGTGTCCGACCCGCCGGCGTTCGGCCCGAAAATCACCTACATGGACCATGAAACGACCTTCGGACAAATGGCGCCGTTTTTCCCGGGGCTGAAAAAGGAAGACCTGCCCGACGGCGCGGCCTGGGCGATAGAAAAAGTCGAACTGATCACCCACAACGGCACCCACCTTGACGCGCCCTATCATTTCCATCCGACCATGAACCGCAGTTCGGGCAAGGCCGAGCGCGCCATCACCATAGACGAAGTCGACCTCGACTGGTGTTTCCAGCCCGGCGTCAAACTCGATTTCCGCCACCTGCCCGACGGTTATGTGGTCACTGCGGAAGACGTGGAAAAGGAGTTGCAGCGCATAGCGCACACGCTCAAGCCGCTGGAGATTGTTGTCGTCAACACCCGCGCCGGTTCGCGCTACGGCCACGACGATTACGTCAGCGCCGGTTGCGGCATGGGGTATGCCGCCACCATGTACCTGCTCGAACGCGGTGTGCGTCTCGCCGGCACCGATGCTTGGAGCTGGGACGCGCCCTTTGTCCACACCGCTGAAAAATACCGCCAGACCGGCGACGCCAGCCTGATATGGGAGGGCCATAAGGCCGGCCGCGACATCGGTTACTGCCACCTCGAAAAACTGCACAACCTCGAAGCCCTGCCGGCAGATGGTTTCATCCTCTCATGCTTTCCGCACAAGATCCGCGGCGCTTCGGCCGGCTGGACGCGCGCGGTGGCCATCGTCGACGAGCGCCTGTTTGCGGCATTAACGCCATGAAGGGAGCGAAATTGCAAAAGGTGGCCAAGGACGCGCCGCGCGGATGGCCCGAAGAGGTGCATCGCCTGTTGCGCGAGCATGCCATACGCCAGGTGGCGATTGTCCCGGACGCCGGCCATGCGCAACTGATACGCCTGTGCGAGGCCGATACGGCGATGCGTGTGGTGCGCCTGACCAGCGAGGAGCAGGGCGTCGCATTGCTCGCCGGTGCCTGGCTGGGCGGCGAAAAAGGCGTACTGCTGATGCAAAGCAGCGGCGTCGGCAATTGCATCAACATGCTGTCGCTTAACGCTTCCTGCAGTTTTCCCCTGCTCATGCTCGTTACCATGCGCGGTGATCACGGCGAGTTCAATCCCTGGCAGATTCCCATGGGCCAGGCTTCGCAGGAGGTGCTCGAAGCAATGGGGGTGATTGTCATGCGCGCCGATACGCCCGCCGAGGTTGCGGTAACGGTGCGAGGGGCGCTGGGCCTGGCGTTTAACGGCCAGCGTGCCGTCGCCGTGCTGATCGGGCAGAAGGTGCTTGGCGCCAAGGATTTTCGTGAACTAACCCATTCGGTGCCCGAATGAAGGCCGTCCTGCACCGGCGCGAGGTGGTGAACGCCCTGCTTAAGGATCGCGGTGACCTGCTGGTCGTGGCCGGGCTCGGTTCGGCCGCCTGGGACATCACCGCAGCAGGGGATTCGGCGCTGTCCTTTCCCCTGTGGGGGGCGATGGGTGGGGCGGCGATGCTGGGCCTTGGCTTGGCCCTCGCGCAGCCGCGGCGGCGCGTGCTGGTGGTGACCGGCGACGGCGAAATGCTGATGGGCCTGGGTTCGCTCGCCGCCATCGCTGCGCAACGGCCGCGCAACCTGGCCATTGTCGTTCTGGACAACGAGCGCTACGGCGAAACCGGCATGCAGGCCACGCACACCGCCCACGGCGTTGACCTCGCCGGCATGGCCAAGGCGGCGGACTTCGCACAGGTACTCAGGGTGGGCGGCAAACCCGGCGTGGCGCAGTTGCGCAGCCGTGTTTATGCCAAGGGCAAGGCGGCGGGGCCGTTGTTCGCGCAGGTCAAGGTGGTGGCGGAAAAACTGCCGCTGGTGCTGCCGCCGCGCGAGGGTACATATTTAAAGAACCGCTTTCGTATTGCGCTGCTGGGGGTGTCTGCGGCACAGGACTGATTAGCGGCATGTTTCGTTGGTTGATGATGTACGGAGGAGGTAAACCATGATTCGAACGTCGTTTTTGCGGCAACTTGTCCTTTGCTGTGTGCTGCTCAGTGCTGTTGCAACAACGCCGGCCGTCGCGCAAAGCTGGCCGACCAAGCCGGTCAAGTTCATAGTGCCCTTTCCGCCGGGTGGGTCGGTCGATCCGATCGCGCGCTTGCTTGCGGTGCGGCTGTCCGAGTCACTGGGCCAGCAATTCATTGTCGAGAACAAGACCGGCGCATCCGGGTCCATAGGCACGGCTTTCGTTGCCAAGTCGGCGCCTGACGGCTACACCTTTGTGTTCGTGTTCGATACGCACGGGGTCAATCCGACGCTGATTCCGAACATGCCCTTTGACACGGTAAAAGACCTCGCGCCGGTGATGCTGATAGGCACCGCGCCGATGGCCATCGCTACCGCCGTTGCCAAACCCTACAAGAACTTTGCCGATGTGATCAACGCGGCCAAGGCGAAGCCCGATTCCATCAGCTACGGTTCCATTGGCAACGGCAGCCTCGGCCATCTCACCATGACGCTGGTGCAACAGGCCGGCGCCTTCAAGATCGTGCACGTGCCCTACAAGGGTGGCGGGCCGATGTCTGCGGATGCGCTGGGCGGCCAGATTGAGACCGCCATTGGTTCGGTGGCGGTGCTCGCGCCGCATGTCAAGGGCGGCAAGCTGCGCGCCATTGCCGTCACCGGCGACAAGCGCTCGAGTTCCATGCCCGATGTGCCGACGCTGGCCGAGCAGGGCTTTCCCGGCTTTTCGGCGCTGGCCTGGTGGGGCGCGTTCGCGCCCGCCGGCACGCCCAGACCCATCATCGACAAGCTCAATGCCGAGATGGCCAAGGCCATCAACCAGCCGGAGCTGAAAAAGCAACTCACCGAACAACTGGGTATAGACCTGGCGATCAGCACGCCCGAAGCCCTGCAGGCCTGGACCGTGGGCGAGATCGCGCGCTGGGGCAAGGTGGTCAGGGATAACGGCATCCGGGCTGACTAAAGTGGACGGAGCAGGGTTCGAAAATACAGTGCAACAGGCTGAAAAGTGGCTACTGGCGGGCGTTTCCGGGTGATTGCCATCCCGCATCGAGGCTGACGGTGGCACCCTGTCTCGTCGTTCCCGCGGAAGCGGGAACCCAGCGACGTTAGACGAAAGTCACTGGATCCCCGCTTTCGCGGGGATGACGGACTGACGCGGGGATGACGGACTGGTGCGGGGATGACGGACTGGTGCGGGGATTACGGACTGGCGCACGGATGACGGACGTACTCAGGCGGTGCCGAGGTAGTAGTTCTTCACCATGTCGTTGGATTCGAGGCTGGCGACATTGCCCTCGAAGACGATTTCGCCGTGCACGATGAGGTAACCGCGGTCGACGATGCGGATGGCCTGGTGAAAGTTCTGCTCGGCGATGAGCACGGTAAGGCCGTACTCTTCCTTTAATTCCTTGATCTTGGTGATGGTGGTCGAGACGAGCAGCGGCGAGAGTCCGACGGAGGGCTCGTCCACCAGCAGCAGGCGTGGCGAGGACATCAGCGCGCGCGCGATCGCCAGCATTTGCTGCTGGCCGCCGGACATCGAACCGGCGAGCTGGCCGCGACGTTCCTTGAGCGCCGGGAAGGCCTCGTAGCTGAAGGCGAGGTTCTTCGGGATGTCCGGTCTCGCCTGCGGCCGGAAGGCGCCAAGCAGCAGGTTTTCCTCCACGGTCAGCTTGGGGAACAGGCGCCGGCCTTCGGGGACGATGGTCACCCCGAGGTTGACGATTTCCTCGGTCGAGAGGCGCGCGAGGTCGTGACGTTGACCGTCCAGTTCGAGTTCCAGGCTGCCGCGGGTCGGGCGTACCATGCCCATCAGGCACTTCATAAGCGTGCTCTTGCCGTTGCCGTTGGTGCCCAGCAGGGCCACGGTCTCGCCCTGGGCGATGGACATCGTCACGCCGTGCAGTGCGCGCACCGCGCCGTAGCCGGCGTCGATGTCCGTGACCTTCAGGTTAAGGCTCAGTGATTTTCCGTCAGACGCCAAGATAGGCCTTTTGCACGTTGGGGTCCTGGACGATGGATTCGGGCGTGCCCTCGCAGATGATTTCTCCTGCGTCGAGGCAGATCACGCGTTGCGAAAAACGCATCACCGCCTGCATGATGTGCTCGATCATGATGATGGTGATGCCGGTGGCGTTGAGCTTGAACAGGATGTCCAGCACCTCGGTCACTTCATTGCCCGACAGGCCGGCCATGGCTTCGTCGGAGATGAGCAGCTGCGGCCGTGCCGCCATGGCGCGCGCGAGTTCCATTTTGCGCAACTCCACCTGGGACAGCTGGCTGGAGGAGGTGTCGGCCTTGTCCGCAAGGCCCATGCCCTCGAGGATGTGCATCGCCTCGGCGCGGGTGTCGCCCTTGTGCAGTGTTCCGCGATGGGCGACGAATTCGAGTGGCACGACCAGGTTCTCCAGCACCGTCATGCTCTTGAACGGCCGCGGGATCTGGAAACTGCGGGCAATGCCGCGGCGGGTGCGCTGGTAGGCGGGCAGGCCGGAAATTTCCTCGCCGGCGAAAACGATGTTGCCGCCGTCGTTGCGCAACGCGCCCGATATGCAGTTGATCAGGGTGGTCTTGCCCGAGCCGTTGGGGCCGATCAGGCCGAAACGCTCGCCGCGCGCGACATTGATGTTCACCTGCGTCAGCGCGGCAAAGCCGCCGAAATTCTTCGACACGTTCTGGACGCGCAGCAGGCTTTCGTCCGTGCTCATGGCTTTCCGCCCGCGCCGCGGCGCCGCTTCCAGTACTTGTTGAACAGGCCGACGATGCCGTCGGGTGCACCGACCACGAACACCACCAGCAGCACGCCGACCACCATGACGTTCAGTTCGGAGGTGATGGTGACGGTGACTATCTGCTGCACCGAGCCGAGCAGCACCGCGCCGATCACCGGTCCTATCCAGTGCGAGGTGCCGCCGATAATGGGCATGGCCAGGGCCGAGACCGAATAATTGAGGTTGAAGGCCGAGGCCGGCTCGACAAAGCTCTGGTACATGGCGAGGGGGGCGCCGATGGCACCCATCAGGGCCCCGGACACGGCACAGGCGAGCAGCTTGAGCTTGAGGGTGGGCACGCCGGCGCACTCGGCCGCTTCCTCGTTGTCGCGGATGGCGCGCAGGCCGCGTCCAATCCAGGAGGTCTGGATGTAACGCGCGGTGGCTACCGCCAGAATCGCCAGCAGCGCCGCGACGACGAAAATCATCTTGGTGTAGGAGTCAAAGGGTTCCATCACCGGCGGACGCAGGATTTGCACGCCGGTGGCGCCGCCGACAAAGCGCCAGTTGTTTATTACCGTCTCGAGGATGATGGCGACGGCGACGGTGGCGATGGAGAAAAATATGCCGCGTAGTCGCAGCGTCAGCAGGCCGCAGCTGACGCCCATGACGCCGCCGACCGCGGCAGCGGCCAGGATTTGCAGTCCAAGCGGCGCATTGACCGCCTTGATCATCATCACCGCGATGTAGGCGCCGACGCCGAAAAACGCGCTGGTGCCGAAATTGACGTAACCGGCATAGCCGCCGAGGATGTTCCAGGCGGTGGCGAGCACGACAAACTGCAGCACCACGTAGGCGGCAAAAAAGAAGTATTCGTTCTTGACCGTGAAAGCGGCAAGCAGCGCGAGCCCGAGTACGGCGGCGGCGCCAACCCAGAATGTCCAGCTGCGTTCGTTCATCGCCGGCTCATCTTCCGCTCATCTTCCGAAAAGGCCCTGCGGGCGCAGGCCCAGCATCACCAGCAGCAGGCCGAAGGACACCGCCGGCGCCCAGGAGGCACCGAACAGGGTTAACACGATGGATTCGGACACGCCGAGGATGATGCCGGCGGCGAGCGTGCCGCTCATGCTGCCAAGGCCCGCCAGCACGACCACGCAGAAGGTGCGGCCGATGTAGAGGCGGCCCATGCCCGGCTCTACCGGGCCGACGATGATCAGCAGGGCGCCGGCAAGGGCCGCCACCGCGGTGGCGATGCCAAAGGCCCACTGCTTGATGCGCACCGGGTTGGCGCCCATCAGGCGCAAGGCCGGCTCGTCCTGGGCCACCGCCTTGATGGCGCGGCCGGTGAAGGTCTTGGACAAGTACAGCGTGAGCAGGACGGTGAGTATGATCGCCATGGCAAAGGCCACCACCAGGCGCAGCGGTATGCGCATATCGGCGATGGTGACGCTCTTGCCGATGTAATTGGCCTCGACCATGCGCTGGTCGACGCCAAAGGCGAGGATCAGGCCGACCTCGACGATAAAGGCCACGCCAAAGAAAAACGCCAGGCCGCGCACGCCGGCCTCTCCACCGCGTTTTTCGAAAGTCTCGTAATAAAAGCGGTAGACCAGGATGCCGAAGAGGAAGAACAACGGCATCAGCGCAAGCCCCGAGAGGATGGGGTCGAGCCCCCAGGTGCCGAGCAGGTAGGTGCCGTAGGCGCCCAGGACGACAAAGGCCGGGTGGGCGATATGCGGCACGTCGAGCAGGCCGAATGAAACCGACAGGCCGATGCTCACCGCGGTGTAAAAGCAGCCGAGCAGCAGGCCGAACACGACGGCGTCTACGAGCAGGTCAAACGAGAACAAGCATTCCCCTTTTTGTTATCTCTTGTGCATCACGAAAAGATTCCGTCATTCCCGCGAAAGCGGGAATCCAGTGACTTTAACCGGCGAACCCTAAGGCGCTGGATCCCCGCTCCCCGATTAAAGCATTCGAGGACAAGCTTCGCGGGGATGAGGACAAAGTGTCTAATTTTGTGGCCTTCCTGCGAATACAGGTTGCGGGGAAGGGCACGCAAAACGGCGCGGCAAGGCCGCGCCGTTTCAGTGCTTACAGGGACTACTTGGACGAGAAAGGCTGGACCTCGCCGCTTTTGAACTGCTGCGGATAGAGGATGACCTGCTTGCCCGTCTGGCGGAACTGGTCGACATTCTTGTCGACCAGACCGCGGAACTGGATCATGGCCACCGTTGGCTTGGCGCGCTCGCCGTCCGGACCGAATGTGATCGGACCGACGATGGTCTTCATCTCATTCTTGCGCAGGTACTCGGCGAGCTTTTTGTGGTCCAGGCTCTTGGTTGCGGTAATCGCCTGTTCCAGCATCTGCCCAATGGCGTAATTGAAAGGTGGCAGGTAAAAACCGAGCGGGTCGACCTTGGCTTCGACGGCCTTTTTCGAATAGCGTTCGAAGAAGTCCTTGATGCCGGGGAAGTCCATGCCGGGTGCGAAGCTGGTGTAGTTGACGATGCCATTCAGCTGGGTGCCCAGCGATTCCATGATCGGCGTGAATTGCAGGCCGACCATGCCGCCGCCGAACAGCTTGACCGTCGGGCCGACGCCAACCTCGTTGACAGCGCGCACGATGGCCACCGAGTCACCGGGGTAGGAGGCGACAAACACCATGTCAGGCTTGGCCGCACGGATCGCCCGCATCATCGATGAGAAGTCAACGGTGGTAGAGGGGTAATTCTGTTCATAGACCGTGGTGAGACCGTGCTTTTTGGCCTGTTCCTTGGCGCCGACCACGAGGTTTTGCGCGAATTCCTGGTCCGCAGCGAGGAAGGCGACAGTCTTGCCGTTAAGGCTCTTGCTGGCGAGAAAAAAGCCCTCAAACCAGCTGGTGGCATCGGCCCAAGGGGCATTGTTGAACCACATGTCGTGCTTGACGGTGTGATTGACCTGGAAGGAGAAGTTGCCCATCAGCAGCAGGCCGCGCTGCTTCACCAGCGGCATCAACGGCGCGGTGGGCACCGTGGCGTAGGGGGCGATGATCAGGTCGACCTTGTCGATGTCGAGCAGCTTGGTGTAAATGCCGGGGGTGAGCGCCGGATTGCCCTGATCGTCATAGGAAATGAACTGTACCTTGCGGCCGAGCAGGCCGCCCTTGGCGTTGACGTCATCGACCCACATGTTCAAGGCCAGCAGTGCCGCCTTGCCCCCGCCGCCCAGCGGGCCGGTCTGGGGCATGCTCATGCCGATCTTGATGGGTTGCTGCGCGAATACCGCGGCGGATGCGGCAAGTGCAAGGGCTCCAAAAAGCCCGGCAATGGCTCTGGCAAATTTCATGTTTCCTCCCCTAAAGCGATTGAACTATCTTGGTGCCCGTGTCCCCGGGCGCTCCGCGTGGAATCCTACACGGAAATGCCCACGCTTGCATATTGCATTTGACGCGGGAAAGGCGTGCTCAGGCTCCGTGATGGAGGCGGTACAGCTCTTCAACTTTGGCCCTGGCCCAGGGGGTGCGCCGAAGGAACTTCAGGCTGGAGGCGATGCTAGGATCATGGGTGAAGCAGCGGATGGGCACGGCCTGTCCCATCGCCGCCCAGCCCGGGGTTTGCGCCAGGGCCTTGAGAATTTGCTCCAGCGTGATGCCGTGCAGCGGATTATTGGGTTGCGGGTGGCTCATGGCGGTGATGTTCGCAAGCACCGGCAGGTTGAACTAGAGCTGGCCGGCAATTTCGGGGGCGGCGAAAAGCTCCCGCAGCTTCTTGCTGTAGGCAATCGGCACGACCTCGCGCCCATAGGCAATCGGGTTGCGCGGATTGCCGCCGAGGTCGTCGGCGCAGAGAAGGCGTTTGCGCGCCAGTATCGCCCCGCCGTGCCCGATGATGATGGCGTGCAGGTCGCAGATCAAATAGGTGTTGGTCTGGGTTTCGGACCGCCATTCGTTGAGCACCAGCAGCAGGGAGTGGCCGGGGGCATCGGACAGGCGCCGGACAGCCCCGGCTTCGTCGATTTCCGGCGGCAGGCTGATGGCGGTGACCCTGACGCCCTTGGCCGAAAGGGCGGTCGCGATGGTTTTGGCAAAATCATCGGCGAGCGGTTTGCCCGAGGCGGTGGTGACATCAAATATTTTTTTCGCCGCCTCTTCCGTCGAGTCGACATAGTCGTCGAAGGAGCTGCGTGACACGCCGACAAAGTTCGCCGGTTTTTGCTTGTTAACGACGTAGGTGCGGCGGTCAAGTACGGCGAGGCTAACCGCCGTTCCCGCAACGGCCTTGAGCGGGAGTGTCGCCTCGTCATAGCGGTAGGTGATGCGGGTCGCGCAGCCGGAAAATGCGGCAGCAAGCAACACGACTGCGCCGAGGGAGGCGAGTAGGCGCATTGGTCCCCGCGGCACTCCTCTGCGCCACAGGTTGCCGGTCATTTGGGTGCTGCAGGCGGCATGCGCTCGGATTTGGGCGGCAGGAAGCTCGAATTAAAAATGAAGTCCGAGCTCGGCTTGGTCTTGAGGTTGAAGGCCGCCGCCACATCGTCGACCTGGTTGTCGAGCACCAGCTTGTCGAGGCCGCCCAGGCCGCTGGAGCGCGAGTAATCGGTGTCGATAGAGCGCATTGTGATCTTGAGTTTCTCCAGTTCCATTTTTTCGTCGATCAGCGGGTCGAAGGCCTTGTTGGCGCGGATTGCCTCCTGCGGGTTGGCGATGGTGTCTATCATGGCGCGGTTGATGGCGCGCACCAGTCCGGCCACCGCGCGCGGGTTCTCGGTGATCATCTTGGTGCTGACGAGCACGGCGTTGCCATACAGGTTGAGGCCGGCGTCGACAAAGCGGAACATGTTGATGTCCTCGTCCTTGGCGCCGCGCTGGATCAGGGTGAGCTTGTTCAGTTCGAAGCCGGTGGTGGCGTCGGCTTCTCCGCGCACCACCAGCGTCTCGCGCAAGGCCGGGTCGATATTGAGGAAGGTCACGGTCTTCGGGTCGATGCCGATGGCGCGTGCATAAATCGGAAACGCCTTGCGCACCGAATCGAACACCGGCGCGGCGATTTTCTTGCCGGCAAGGTCCTGCGGCTTGTTGATGCCGGATTTTTTCAGCGCCATCAGCACCAGTGTCGAGCGACTGTACAGCAGGTACACCGCCTGCAAGCGCGTCGGCCCGGGGTTGTTGCCGACGAACTCGATCAGGGTGCTCAGGTCGGCGGTCCCGGCATCGTGTGAGCCGCCGACGATGCGGTTGACCGTCGCGCCTGAACCGGCGCCAACATCCACCGACACGTCCAGGCCCTCTTTTTCGAAATAGCCCTTGTTCTTGGCCAGCATGAACATCGACAACTGGCCCTCGTAACGCCAGTCCAGGGTAAAGCGCACCTTGGTCAGCCCCTGGGCCAGCGCCGGCGCTGAAAATAGTAGGGCGGCGATGCCCGTCGCTAAGCCGGTGAGGACGGTGCGGCGGGTGTTCCGGGGTGCGTTCCGGGGTGCGTTCATATGTGACTCCATCAAGCAAGGGGGGGGAAGGGCACAATCCTGCCACAACAGGCGGAAAAATGCGCGCAGTGCAAGCGGGGACGGGGCGCAACAAGGCTAGAATAGTCCACACTTGTTAGACCCACACGGAGACCAAGATGGTGCTGCCCACCCACGACAGATTCGATTTCAGCCCGATTCGCAAGCGCCCGGACTACTCCTGGCCCGATGGCAAACGCCTCGCCATGTACGTTGCGCTCAATGTCGAAACCTTTGGCTTCGGTATGGAGGTGGGGCCGGTGCTGGGCAACGCCATGCCCATGCCCGATCACCGCAACTGGTCCTGGCGCGAGTACGGCAACCGCGTTGGCGTGTGGCGCCTGCTGGATTTTTTTGACGAAATCAAGCTGCCGGCCTGCCATCTGGTGAACGCTTACCTTTATGACACGCATCCGGATGTGCCGGCGGCGATTCGCGCCCGAGGCGACGAATTCGTCGGCCATGGCCGCACCAATTCGGAAAAGCCCGGTGCACGGCCGGAGGACGAGGAGCGCGTCCTTATCGCCGAGTCTCTTGCGGCGATTGCGCGTCACGAGGGCAAGCCGCCCGCCGGCTGGATGACCCCACTGATGATGCCATCCAAGGTGACGCTCGACTTGTTGCAGGAAGCCGGCCTGCGCTATGTGCTCGACTGGCCGGCCGACGACCAGCCGTTCTGGATGCGCACCCGTTCCGGACCCTTGTTGTCGGTGCCGTACCCGCTGGAGACCAACGACTTCGTTCCCATCCTGCAGCTGCATCACGACCCGGTGCAGTTTGCCGACCTGCTGGTGCGCCAGTTCGAGGAAATGGTCGAATCGAGCGAGCGCTGGCCGCAGGTGTTCCCGATTTCGCTGCACACCATGGTCTGCGGCCAGCCGCACCGCCTGCGGGCGCTGCGCAGCGCATTCGACCGCATACTCAACCATCCGAAATTCGACCGCGTGTGGCTCACGCGTCCAGGCGAAATCGCCGCGTATTGTGCGAGCCTGCCCAAGGGGACGGTTCCGGGGAGCTAAGGGCCAGGAGATTTAAGGAAAACCAAAGCATCGTCGTTCCCGCGAAAGCGGGAACCCATTTTGACTGAATAATTTGACGCTTTAGGTCAAGGTGGATTCCCGCTCCCCGATTTAAGCATTCGAGGACAAGCTTCGCGGGAATGACGCAGGCATTTAGTTTTACCTCGGCAACCCGCCACCGCTGACAGGGCTGCCGCCTACTCCACCTGGATATTGCCCGCCTTGATCACCGGCGCCCAGGTGCGCATTTCCTTCTGGATGAATTCGAGGAACTTGTCCGAGTTGCGTACCGAGATCGTCAGCCCGAGGACCGGGTCGTTCAGGCGCGCCTGCATGTCCGGTGCGTTGAGAATTTCCAGCAGTTCCCTTTCCAGTCGCGCGGTAACCGCCTTGGGCGTCTGCGCCGGGGCGGAAACGCCCACCCATGACACCGCCTGCACGCCCGGCGCGATTTCGTCCAGCGTGGGTACCTCCGGGTAGGTCGGCATGCGCTTTTCGCTGGTCACCGCCAACACCCTGACTTTGCCGGTCTTGACCAGTTCAGCCGCGCTGGCGGTGAGCACCATGTCCAGCCGCCCGCCGAGCAGGTCGGTGATGGCTGGCGCCGGGCCCTTGTAGGGGATGTGCGTCATGTTGAGGTTGAGCGTCTGTTTGAGCAACTCCGCAGCGAGAAAACCCGAGGTGCCGACGCCGGCCGATGCGTAATTGACGGTGCCCGGCTTGGCTTTAACCAGGGCAAGGAATTCCTGGATGGTCTTGATCGGGGAATCGGCCTTGACGATGACGTACTGCGGATACAGTCCGATCAACACGATGTGATGAAAATCCTTGATCGGGTCATAGGGAATTTTCTTGTACATCAGGGGACCGGGCGCAATGGACGAGTTGTAGGTGGCGGCAAGGGTGTAGCCGTCTGGCGCGGCCTTGGCAACCGCGTCGGCGCCCAGCGTTGATCCGGCCCCGGGCCTGTTTTCAATGACAATGGGTTGCTTGAGCGCGGTGCCAAGGCGCTCGGCTATCAGCCGCAACGCCACTTCGCTGCCGGTGCCGGTGGCAAACGGGATGATCAGCTTGATCGGTTGGGAAGGGTAAGCCTGCGCCCAAGCGCTGAGGCTGAACAAGGCGGAAAATGCAATACAAAGTGCTTGTCGTGCGAGGCGCATGTCTTTATCTTCGTGGTGGGAAAATCAATCGTACATTAATTCAGGAAAAATCTGCCGGTCCGGCAAAAATATCATGCGTCGGACTGCAACAGCCAAAACATGAACAAGCTCAACAAAATCACCGCCATGTCGGCGTTCGACGCCGCCCGTGCTTTGCAGTCGCGCACGCTCAGCGCACAAGACTATGTCAAGGCCGGCCTGGAGCGTATTGCCGCGCGCGAGCCCGAGGTGCAGGCTTTTGCCTTTATCAACCCGGATCTCGCGCTGGCGCGCGCCAAGGCGCTCGATGCAGGTGCAATCCAGGGGCCGCTGCACGGCCTGACCCTGGGCGTGAAAGATGTCTTTGACACATGGGACATGCCGACACAGGGCGGCTCGAAGGCCTTTGCCGGCTACCAGCCGGTGCAGGACGCCGCCTGCCTGGCGACGGCGCGCAAACAGGGCGTGGTCATCATGGGCAAGACTGTGACCACCGAGTTGGCGACCTTTCCCACCAACGGCACGCGCAACCCGCTCAACCTGGAACACACGCCGGGCGGCTCTTCTTCCGGTTCGGCCGCGGCCGTTGCCGACTACATGGTGAGCTTTGCCACCGGCACGCAGACCATGGGCTCCACCGTCCGGCCTTCAGGCTATTGCGGTGTCACCGGCTACAAGCCCAGCTACAACCTGTTTCCCAGGCGCGGGGTCTGGCCCAATGCCGATTCCTGCGACACCGTCGGACTGGTGGCGCGCGATGTCCGTGATGTTGCGTTGCTTGCTTCGGCGATGGGGCAGTACCCGGGGCTGATGCTGCCCGATGCGGACAAGGGCGCTCCAAGCGCACCCGTAGTGGGCATTTGCCGCACCTTCGAGTGGGACCGCGCCGACGGGCACATGCACAAGGCCTTTGAGGACAGTGTGCGGCGCCTGTCTGCGGCCGGGGCCAAGGTGGTGGAGATTGTGCTGCCCGAGGTGTTTCGGGGGATGTTCGACGCGCAGGTGGCCGTGGTCAGGTTTGAAATGAGCCGCGCCTTTGCCGACATCATGGAGCGTCACGGATCGCTTATCCGCAAGCCCTTGTACGACCGGACTGTGGCCAGCATGCAGGTCACCGGCGAGGAATACCAGCGGGCGCAAACACTGGGGCGGCAGTGCCGCCAGATGTTTACCGACGTGCTGGGCGAGTGCGACGTGTTGTTTGTGCCGGCGGCGACCGGGGAGGCACCCAAGGGCCAGGATTATTCGGGCGATACCTCGATGAACCAGGTCTGGACTTTCATGCACGGGCCCTGTCTGTCGGTCACCGGGGGAACCGGCCCCAACGGCCTGCCGCTGGCCATGCAGGTGGTGGGTCGTATCGACGAAGACGCGCGCACGCTGCGTGCGGCGCACTGGGTTGATTTGTGTTTAAAAAAAGGCGGAAACCGGGATTGAATTCTTCCGGGGACTTGCGAGCTCATTTTCCGAATAGGTCGGAGTGCGTGCCGGTACGTTCAAAAAGAACTGCTTCGCCGTCCACGCGGTAAATCAGCAGCCAATCTGGTTCTATATGCAGGTCGCGACTCGGCTTCCATTCCCCTTTGAGAGGGTGGTCGCCAAGTTCCCGGGGAAGTGTTTCCGCGCGCAACAGCAATTCGATTACAGCCCGCAACTTGCCCATGTCCTTGCCGCGCTTTTCGGCCAGCCTTACATCGCGTTTGAACTGCCCGGTATAACTGGGCAGACGCATCAAATGCCCAGTTGTTTAAACAAGTCGGACGCACTGGAAGCACGAAAAACATCCTCGCCTTCGCGGCTCTTGCGCAGGGTTTCAGCCGTCAGCGCATTGGGCGTGTCGCTTTGGGCAATGTAAAGGCGCATCAGGTCGCGAACAATCTGAGCGGCAGGTCGATGGCGGTCAGCGGCCACGGCCATGAAGCGGTCGCGTAACTCCGCCTCCATCTTTATTGACATTTGTACTTCTTTGGCCATGTGGCACCTCACTTCGCAGGGTGTTGATGCGCCGATGTTATAAGGTATCGAATTGGTATGCAATGGATACCTAAAGACTATTTATCGAATACCGCAGACACCTGACGAGCAAAGTATAAATCTCATATAAATCAATATGGTATGTGTTTTCGATACACCTGCGTGAAGCGCTCGTTCTTGGCGACACCAAAATCCCCGGGGCCGTATTGCAACAGCCAATCGCCGGCATCGCCCTGGAGCAGGTCACCGCCGGACGATCGGGCCGCGCTGAAGGCTTCGCGCATTTGCCGCGCCAGCACCTGTATGGGTTTGGCCTGGTAGCGGCCGTCCTCACCGGGCAAGGCCTCGTATTTGGCGTCAAAGCGATCACGCGAGACGCTCCAGCGCGTGCCGGTGGAGCCAGTAATCAGCGCGTCGCCGGTGTCGTAGCGGTTCGGGCCTTCGAGGCTGATCAGTTCGCCCGCCGTCTCGGCGAATTCTACGGTCACGACCTCTGTTTTTACGTAGCTCGCGGCAAGCGGGTCGGTGGTGAGGTCGATATCTGCCAACACGAGACGACCGGGGAGGGCGTTGGTCGCGCCCACGGCGTATTCCTCCACTACCGAGGCTTCACCGTCGATGACCATGCTGTCCGGGGCCTGCTCGCGCATGGCTTTGCGCATTGTGCGGGTTTTCCACCAAAAGTAAGCCCATGCCGCCAGGCCGAGCACGGCAATTGCGGATATGACCACCACCGAGAACAGCAGCCCGAGGACGAGCAGGGTGGTGCTGGCGAGCAGTGCGAAGGGCTTGCGAATTGTTTTATCCCGAAAAGGCTGGACGGTCCGCCGGTATGCTCCGGCAGACCGCTATCATACAAGTTGGCGGATGCATTCACGCCACCCGCATAAAGCCCGAAAAATGCCACTGCTTTACTCACCGACCGTTTGAACGCCGGTTTCCACGTCGCCGTAGTGCTGGCGCTGTGTGCGCTGGTGTGCAACGGGCTTTCCGACATCGTGTACAAACGGGCGGCAAGCGCCGGACTTGCTTCGCACAGCCTGTTGCAGGTGCAGTCGATGTGTTACGGCGCCATCGTGCTCGCCTACGGGCTGCTTACCGGGACACTGGTGTTCAATGCCGCCAGCTTGTGGGGTGCGGTGGCGGGGGTGTTTGCATTCACCGCTTTTTACAATTTTTCACGCAGCCTTCAGGCCGGCAATGTGTCGGTCAATGCGCCGATATTCCGCCTCAGTTTCACCGTCACCGCCGGACTGGCGATACTTGTCCTGGGCGAACCGGCCAGCACGGCAAAGCTTGCCGGACTCGGGTGCGCGCTTGTCGCGGTGTGGCTGCTGCTCGGGGGCGGCGGATCCGGCGTAAAAGAGCCGGCCTCGGCAGAAAACTCGCGCAATTCGCGCGCCTCGCTGGTGCGCGTGCTGGTTGCGATGTTTGCCGTGGCGATCGCGAACCTTATATACAAGGTGGCCTTATCCGCAGGTGCCACGCCGGCCGGCCTGCTTACGGTGCAGGCTGCAGCGGTAATCAGCCTTGCCAACATTGTGCTGTTCCGCGCCGAGGGGACCCTCAAGCCAAACGCCAAGGCCTGGCGCTTTGGGCTTCCAGCGGCCTGCTTTTTGTCGGCGGCGTTCATATTGCTTGCCGAGAGCCTGGCGCGCGGACCAGCGAGTACCGTGGTGCCGATTACGCAAATGGGTTTTATCGTGACGGCAAGCATAGGCATCCTGGTGCTGCGCGAACCGGTCACCGGCAGGAAGCTGACCGGCCTTGCGTTCGCCCTGGCGGCGCTTGCGGCCTTGTCGCAAGGCTAGCCGCCCAGCGCCTTACTCGTCTATGGCGACGACGTCGTCGGCCTCAAACTCATCGGGGATGGTGCCGTCGCCCGGGCCGGTGACCATCGCGGCCATGGTGTCGTTTTGCTTGATAAAGTATTCCTCGCTGATCGGGTCATAGAAACGCTGGCCAAGGGCGAGTTCGCGGAAAAGGATGCGATGACGGACGGGGCGGTTGCTCATATTGAGTAGAAATGAATGTGAACGGTTTTAAAGGTTGCTTGACCGCGAGTGTAAAGCAGAGTCCCTGCGTAATGCCAACTTGTTTCCGGCCCCTACGGTTTTACCAAGGCGGGAAAAGGAAAAAAACCAGCGCCTTTCCAAGTCCTTGAGCGCGGTGGTCCCTCGACCTGGACTCAAATAATGGCCCTGGGGCGGTCATTCAGGATCCAGACCCCGCTAGGGAACCTCTGAATAAGTCCCTGTTGCGTGTTTCATTTTTCATGATAATCACCCCATCCGCTTCCGTCGTCCCCGTGAAAACGGGGACCCAGAGACGTTCGTTGAAAGTCACTGAATTCCCGCTTTCGCAGGGAATGACGGACTTATTCAGAGTTTCCCTGGGTTGTCCAAGCCGGCTTACAAGTGAGAGAATGGACCGGCTGTCCGCAGCGCACGCCCGCGCCGGCAGAATAAAAAAAGTACGCGTATCGGTGAGTGTTGCATGACTTTCAAAGCACATGCCTGGATACCGAACGGGAATGGCAGTCCATGCGCCCCAAGGAGAGGATTTTAAAAATGAATGTAACTCTTAAGACAGTCTGCCGTACCGCGTTGGCAGTTTTTGTAATTCATTCCGGCGCAAGCGCGCAGACCGCAGCGCCGCCCCCGGCGGTTGAGGTGCTGCGTGTGACCAGTACGGCCGACTCCGGAGAGGGCACACTGCGTTGGGCCATTGAAAAGAGCAACAACGCCACCGGCCAATATCGGATAGAAATCGTGCCCGACGGTTTGCCGCCTCATACGATAAAGCCCCTTTCGCTGCTGCCGGCAATCAAGGGGCCGGTGCAGATTGAGGGCATGGCCTGGATGCGCGGCGGTCAATTCGTCGCCATCGACGGCGGTGCGATCGTCCCGGTCCAGGGTGAGCAAACCTGTCCGGGTTCGACCCCCGGGCAGTACGGCGCCAACATTCGAACCACAACGCTGCCCGGTTTCGCATTGGTGGATACTACGGGCGTCGAAATCAGCGGGATTGAAATCCGTAATTTCTGCATCGGGATACTGATGCACCGTGCCAGCCATAACGTCGTGCGCGACAGTCGCATCACCTCTAATCGCGGCGGCGCAGGTGTCATGCTCACCGGAGACGACGGGAAGGGCGGATCGACCGCCACCACCACGATTCACAACAAAATATTGCGCAATCTGTTCGTCGATAATGGCGACGGCATGGAGCTTACGCGCGGGGCGGCGTTCAACCTGGTGGCGGACAATATTTTTCGCTCCACCCCGGCCAACGCGGAGCCCTCCCAGGGCATTGAGATACTGCTGGGCCACGACAACGTTGTCACGCGCAACCGCTTTGAGGGCTATTCAGACGGAATCCAGATCAACGCCGGACACCGCAATGATCTTAGCTACAATACTTTCACCGACAACACCTTTGGCGTCAGTCTGACGGGGAACGGGAACGTCATTGCCAATAATGATTTCCAGGGCAACGCTGTGGCGATCGCTGTGCGGCCTTCGGCGCTGGGAACGAACTCACGTATTTCACGCAATCGCATGTCAGGAAATGGGGTGAAAATAGAACGTTGTCGTGCAGGAGGGAGCTGCGACCCGAACCTGCAACGTGGCGCGATTGTCTTTGGCCTGCCCGGCCTGGAGCACGTCGCCTACGTCGGCAGACGTGGCATCGGGCTCTCACCGAATCCGGCGACACTGTTTCGCATTTGTCCGGATGGTGCGCCGAACTGCCAGCCACCGCCCAACTCCGGTCTGGCGGCCCCGGTGCTCGAACTGGTTAGCTCGCAATCCAAGAAGGGCCTTCTTGTTCAAGGACGGGTTGATTCTGCGCCGTACATGCTGCATACCATTGAAATTTTTGGTAACAGCAGCGCCACTTCCAGTGAGGCCGAGTTCTATCTTGGTGAAACCACTGTGGTAACAGATGGCGATGGCAAGGCCGGCTTTTCTTTGGTGATCGATGCCGGCTCTCGACGCGGTAATTCGCCCAGGAGCTTTACCGCCACCGCCACTTCCGGCGGCGGCGCCACATCGCCGCTCAGCTCGCCGGTTGTTGTGAGAAATCGCCGGCCATCGTCATGAACGCGTGAGCATGCCAGGGTGATCGGCCCCCATTAGCCGCACCAGCTGACCGACGGGGATTCTCCCGGAGCGCCCCATACCGCCCCCCGGACTTTCGGTATAGCGTCTCCCAAAATGCAAAAAGCCCAACCGCAATGGTTGGGCCAAGTGCAAGAACCGCTAGAAAAATCGGGTGGTTCCTCAATTCGCCCCAATCTTGGCACTGCGTGAAGTGATTGGCGACGAGGGCGGGATTGAATTACTTGCTTAGTGCTCTTTTTAACTTTTCGCCGTACTCTGGACTGGCTTTGATGGCGCCGGCCCAACCCACTTCGTAGGCTTTGTCGTAATATTGCCTGCTGATTGCAGCGTCAAACTTGATGACCTGGATGCCTGCTGCAGTTTGGCGTTTGATTTCGTTTTCGTTGTCAAGTAGCCAGTCGACGTTGAGCGCTTCCATCGCAAGCACCTGTTTTTGTAGGTAGACGCGTTGCGGCGGAGTGAGTTTTTTCCATGCGTCGAGGTTCATCACCACCGAGCCTTCGGCGTTGTAAAAGCCGGGGTCGACGCGGTACTTGGTTTTTTCCTGAAAATTGAGGTCAAAAATTCCGCCTATCGGCCAGCCATAGCCGTCGACCACGCCGCGCTCGAGAGCAGTGTAGACCTCGCCCGGCGGGATGACGGTGACGTTGGCGCCCAGCGCTTGGAAGAAGTCCCGAAAGACCGGCGAGATACGGATTTTCAGGCCGGCGAGGTCTGGCTTGTCGATTTTTTTATTGAGGTACAAATGAAAAGGCTGGTGCTCGATCGGGCGGCCAAGGTAATACATGTTGGCCTTTTTCGCCCAGATCTCGTTGATCAACTCAAAGGCGCCGTTCTTGCGTTGCTCGGCCATGGTTATTTGGGCCATCTTCAGCGCATCGGCCTCGGGCATCAGGTTGGTGTAATAGGCGCCGGTGGAAAGGCCGATATCAACCACCCCGGTCTTGACGGCGTGGCCCATCTCCATTGTCGGGATGGCGTTGGGGCCGCCGATGAAGTTGATCTGCACCGTTCCCTTGCCTTCCTTGTTGACCTGCTCTATCCATTTCCGGAAGCGCACAGAGTAAATGCTGTTCTCCGGGAAGGCGCTGACCGCACGTAGTGTGATTTCCTGGGCGCTGGCGCCGAGCGGCGCGAGCAGCGCGCCGGAGATCGAAACAACCAAGGCCAGCGCGATGAATGCGGGGCTGCGGGAAGTGGAAGTGTTGGTTCTCATATCGGTTTCCTTCGAATGTCGTTGTTATCGCAAAGACAGAGTTTGCGGCAAAAGGGCGGATAGCGTCAGCGGTCAGGGCAGCGGCAGCGGCAGCGGCAGCGGCAGCGGACGGATGGCATGCCCGCTGCGACGTGGGCGAAGATCGAAGCCGCGTCAACGCCTGCCAGGATATGCCATCACCGTGAGCCGTTAACCTTGTTTTTGTTCATGACCCCAGATCTATGCGTGGAAAGTGTCCTGATCAGGTCCGCAGAAAAGTTTTGCCGGGGTCTCACCGTCGATTTCGTAGGCCCTTGAAACTTTTTTTCTGTTCAGTTGCTTGAAGTGTTTTTCTCGAGAGAGTTTCCAGATGATCGGCTATGGGCGAAACCGCCCCGATGCTGCAATGCGGGAGGAGATTAACTTGACTTGTGAATTAATAGGGATATTGTTAAGTAACAATATAATGCGCACTGGAGGCTTACCGATGATTGTCAAATTGAATGCCACGCAAGAGGTCGCGGCGATGGAAGCGCCGTCTTGGAAAGAGCGTATGGCCATAGCTTTCGCCCGAGATATTAACGATGGCGAGCGAATTATTTCTGGCGCGCACACAGAGATTTCTTTTGCGGCGACACTCCTTGCTCAAAAGGTGCACGCGCCAAATATCAAGCTTCAGCTCGGGGGCACATGTTTTCTTGTGAATGTTTCGGACTTGCCGGTTTTTCTCCCCAAAACCTCGACAGAGTATCGGATGATTCGCTGGGCTGAGATTGCTTATGATCATATGGAAACATTCATGTACTTCGGTGCGCCTTTAGGGCGCGAGTACTACAAGGGCGGAAGGCCGCAGACAAACAAGTACTTCGTCGCTGACAAGTTCTTCGCTGGTGGAATTCAAGTGGATGGGAACGGAAATACGAACATGATCGGATTGAAAGGTCCGGGAGATAAAAAGTACAGCTTTCGCGGACCAGGTTCTATCGGAATCACAGATATCGTAACTGTAGCCACACCCTATATCTTCGTGACTCACCACGATCGCCGAACCTTGGTGGAAAAGGTTGACTACATCTCGATGTTGGGCCCGAAAGGATGGCGTGAGAACAAATATCCGGGCAAGGGTCCTAAATGGATTATTACGCCGCGGTGCATTTTCACTTTCAACCAGGACGGTCACGCTCAACTGGCGGGCGTCTTTGCCGACACGACAGAAGCCTGGGTTCGCGAAAACACCGGATTTGATTTTGAGTTGGCCCCGGATTTCGGCGAAATAGTCGAACCCACCGTTGAAGAGCTGTCAATTCTCAGAAACGAAATCGATCGCGACGGCGTGTTGCGTCACTAATCAAGGAAGTGCGAAATGGCTAGCGTGCATATCGCAGGTGTTGGATCGACTTCGTTCGGTAGCCATCCGTCGCAGTCGCTACAGAATCTTGCGGTCATCGCGGCAAAGGCCGCGATTGCGGATTCCAACATTCCGATTGAACGGATTGGCGCGGTATTTGTCGGCAACTTCGTAGGTGGCATCATGATGGGGCAGGAACTGTTGGGGCCCATCGTCGCCGCTAATCTAGGTATTTCTTCTGTGCCTGCTTTGAAGATCGAGGCTGCCTGCGCATCAAGTAGCGCTGCGGTTCACCTCGCGCATGAACTTGTTCGCGGTGAAATTCACGATGCAATAGTGGTTGTGGGTGTGGAACGTCTTACGGGCGTGCCACGAGAAGCGTTTACCTCGGCAATGACTGCCGCGATTGATCAGCAACAAGAGGGTATTCACGGACTGACCTTTCCCGGATTCTGGGGGCTTGTGATGAATCGCCACATGCACCTATACGGGACCACCAGAGCGCAGGTTGGATCCGTTACCGTAAAAAACAGGCAGTTTGGAATCACTAATCCGCTCGCGCAGTTTCGGAAATCCATTACGCTTGATGAGGTAGTCAATTCGGCGCTTATTGCTGATCCAGTGCGCAAATTCGATTGCTGTCCGTCTACAGATGGTGCAGCTGCCGTTGTGCTCACCTCCGAAGCTCTTGCGCGTCGCTACAGATCACCTTCAATCAAAGTGGCTGCATCGATACTGGTAAGTGCCCCAGTTCGGATAACGGACTATGCCGAATTAACCATTCATGATGGCACGGTTGAAGCAGCGCGCCGCGCTTATGAGAGAGCCGGGATAGGGCCAGCAGACGTCGATGTGGCCGAATTGCACGATTGCTTCTCAATTGCGGAGATAGTAGACAGTGAGGATTTGGGGTTCTTCGCGAAGGGTGATGGTGGTCCTGGCGTAGTAGCCGCGACATCCGGATCGCCCATGGCTCGTGTGGTGATCAATCCCAGCGGTGGGCTTTTGTCAAAGGGGCACCCCACAGGCGCTACGGGTTGTGGCCAATTGTACGAAATCGTCATGCAACTTCGTGATATTCACCCGAACCAGGTTCCCGGTGCGCGGATTGGTCTGACACACAACGGTGGAGGAACTGCGGCAGCCGTAACTGTGCATCTTCTCGAGGCAGTTCAGCAATGATTGACAACGGAATAATAGAAGGCAAGGTGGTTAGCCATACCGTGATACGCATAGCCGGCAAGCTTCACATGGATCGTGTGCCTTTCGTCTTATTGCTCACAGCGACAAAAGATGGAACGCACTTGCTAGGTCATTTTGATGGGATCGAGCCGCCTCCTATCGGAACGGCGGTCACCGCTCACCTAAATGCCGGAAGCACTCTCATTTTCACTACAGCCAAGGAGCAGTTATGAAACTAGATCCAATCACGCGCGACGCTCGTCCCGAGCGCAAGAAGGTACTGATGAGTGAAGAAGAGGCCATCGAGCTGATTCATGACGGCGAAACCGTGATAGTGGGTGGATTTGGTACTGTCAATCATCCAATGCCGATTATCCGTGGACTGATACGGAGAAAGATAAAAAATCTGACGGTAATCGGCGCAGCCACCGCTGGTCTCGAGATCGATATGTTAATCGGCGCCGGGTGCGTAAAGAAAGTAATTGCGCCTTATGTCGGAGCCGAACTTTATGCCCCGATTGGACACTGCTATAGACGGGCTGCTGAACGTGGCGAAATTGAAGTGTACGAAACAACCGAATACCTTCTCTATTCACAACTCGATGCAGCGGCGCGCGGGCTGGGGTTTCTTCCTTGGCGCGGGGGAGTTGGTACGGATTTACCCAAACTCAACCCCGATTACGTACTCTTTAATGATCCGATCAACGGTGAGCCCTACCTTGCGGCGCCCGCCCTTCATGCTCATTGGGCAATCATCCATGTTGGGCAAGCTGATGTATTTGGAAACGGCCAGCACGGTGGAGCCCGCTTTGGCGATCGCTTGTTATCGAGGGCAGCCGAGCGCGTAATACTCACTGCGGAGCGGATCGTGCCAAACAGTGAAATTCGTAAAGACCCGTGGGCTACGTCAATCGCATATGCGGACGCTGTTGTCGAGGCTCCTTACGGATGCCATCCATACGCCAGTCATGGGTTCTATGTGGAAGATGAAGAGGCGATTCGTGCTTATGTGAAAGCATCGATCAGCTACCGCAAGGATGAGATGAAAGAGTGGAATGCGTACCTTGCCGAATGGGTAACAGGCCCGAAGTCCCAGATGGAATACCTGGAGAAAGTTCCAGCGGGTAGGTTGGCCCAACTGCAAAACGCGGTTCATGCCTAAGAGACGCGAAGAGCGTCCTGTCCGAAGCGTTGCTCAGGCTTCCAGTAATGGATTACGCGAAGCGCTCTTGGGGCTATTGGCGATTCGGCCTATGTCTGGTTATGACTTAACGCGCTCCTATATCCGTGCGCTGCAGCAAATATGGTATGCCCCGCAGGGGCAGGTATATCCGACCTTGCGAAAAATGCATGCCGAGGGGTTACTTGCGGTGGGGATTGAGGTTCAGCACGATCGGCCAAATCGCAAAATTTACAGCCTCACGGAGAACGGTCGCCAAAATCTGATCGAATGGCTATCGCTTCCGGCCACGCTGCCGCGTATGCACCATGAATTTATCCATAAGCTCTTCCTTCTAAATCAGGTTGACGTAGCGAAGCGGCGTGACTTAGTAAAATCTTATGCAGAGCGGAGCCACAAGTGGTGTGATGAATTGCGCTGTGTTGAAAAGAAACTTAGCTCCGCACTCAATGGTGAGTACGGAGAAAGCGCTTGGTATCAACTGCTTGCTCTCCAGCATCTCATTCGAATTGTCGAGTGTGATGCGAAATCCGCGCAATTGATCGCGGCCCAGCTCGGCAATCGGTCAAAAGTGAAAGCGGGTAAAAAGTCTGTGCATAAGCGCGAAGACCGGACTGATACAACTGCGTTCGCCGGGTTTTCGTTGTCACCAATTCAGGGTGTGGTTGAGTCTTTGACGGACTGGGATCGATTGCCACAGAGACAAAAGGGCAGTCGGTGTTGATATGAGTACCCCATATCACCGTGCCAGGGCGAAAGAGCTTTACGGAAAAAGTATCCCGCAACTCTTTCTTGAGAAGGCAGCCAGCTTTAGCGGTGAAATTGCGTATCGCCACAAAAAAAACGGCATTTATCGCGAAGTGACCTGGGACTCCTATCGGAAGCGCGTAGAAGCATTTTGTCTGGGCTTGATTGATCTTGGGATGGCCCCCGGCGATCGAGTCGCCTTCATGGGGGATACGTATCCTGAATATTTTATTGGTGACCTGGCAGTCCTTTGTGGCGGTGGTGTCACTTACGGAATTTATGCAACCTGTTCGGAGATCGAGACTGAGTACCAGGTAGCGCATGCCGAAGCGAGTTTCTTCGTTGCTGAGAATCAGGAATACGTTGACAAAATCATACATCGCAAGGCGCATTGCCCAGCACTCAAGTACATAATAGTTGCAGACATGAGTTCGATGTTTGGATATTCGGACTCGAAAATTATTTCCTTTGCGCAGATTGAGGAACGAGGCCTCGAGATCGCAAAGTCCAGCAGTGAGGTTTTTCTCGATCGCGCATCCGCTGTGCGGGCCGATGCACTGGCTGTCTTGGTCTATACGTCGGGTACGACTGGCGCTCCAAAGGCGGCTATGCACAGCCACCGAGATGTTATCGTGGGGCAGTCGCATCCTTATCTTGAGGGGTTTCCCGAACTCGATCGGGGGAAGCATCGACTAGTTACGCATCTGCCACTTGCCCATCTAGTCGAGCGGTCGATTCCACTCTACCTGCCATTGATCGCCGATCTGGTCGTGCATTTTGGCGAGGACGTAGAGAGCCTGCCGACCACGCTTTATGAGGTAACACCGACATTTTTTCACGCCGTCCCTCGTATCTGGGAAAAAATGGCATGTCGATTCCTCGTCGGAATAGAGCGTAGCACGCCCCTCAAGCGTCTGATTTTCGAGGCAGCAATGAAGGTAGGGAAGCTCTACATTCAGCGCCTTTGGAAGGGCGAGCGTATTCACTTTCCTCTTCGCCTAAGCTATGCGCTCGCTCGACTCTTGGTCTTTCGTCCAATGTTAATGAAGGCGGGTCTCTCGAGTTTGCAGGGAGGGCTTACTGCCGGAGCCCCAATTTCCGGACGTATCCAGGAACTTTGGCATATTTGGGGGGTTAACCTCCGGAACATCTATGGCATAACTGAAGGCACCGTCATTTCGTGCCAAACAGGCGACTTTCCACGCCCCGGTGACGCAGGCGCAATAGTCTATCCAAAGGAAGTCCGACTTGCTGCTGACGGTGAAGTTCTGGTTCGCGGGAACGGTATATTTTTAGGCTACTGGAAGGATGAAGCGGCGTCGGCTGCGGCGCACGAAGATGGTTGGTTTAAAACTGGAGACATTGCGCGTTGGACCGAGTCATCAGGGGAAAAGGTTCTAACACTCGTCGATCGCAAGAAGGATCTGATGATTACGAAAGGCGGGAAAAATATCGCCCCAAGTGAAATTGAGTCGCTTCTGAAAACAAGTCATTACATTAGTGAAGCGATCCTGTTTGCGGATGACCGCAAATATCCGACGGCTTTGATCGAGATCGACTTTGATACCGTTGCGGAGTGGGCGCGAAAGAATTCTGTTCTCTATAACGGGTACAGCTGTCTGGCTACTTCCAAGCAGGTCGAGCGGCTAATTGCGGGAGAGGTCGATCTCGCAAACGGCCAACTGGCACGAGTTGAGCAGGTAAAAAAATTCCAAATATTGCCCAAGGAACTTGATCCGGAAGAAGGCGGAACGACGCCCACGCGAAAAATAAAAAGGAAACAAATCTACGAGATGTTTAGAGACCGCGTGGAGATGATGTACGAGGACAAGGAGCAAGAACGGTTGCTAGGTGAGGCTACATAAACGAAGTACGACTGAGGAGGATATGCAATGAACTTCGAACTGAAACGGAAGGCCGTCACTGCCGGCATAGTGATGGGTGTGATGTTGTCTTCACCCGTGCGGGCGGATTACCAGATTGGTTTTATGACTGATCTTTCTGGAGCGTTGTCGGATGCGTATACGCCGATCTGGGAAGGATTCGACCTCTATGTCAAGGCTCTCAATGCCAAGGGAGGCATTGACGGCGAAAAGATTGTCCTTCACACGGAGGACGATGGCCTAAATCTCCAAAAGGCCATTTCTCTGACGAAGAAGCTAGCGCTTCAACAGAAGGTTATCGGAATTTTCGGTCTTAGCGTTAGCAGCATACATGGGCCGGTCTTTGAAGAGTTACGACGACTCAAGGTGCCCGCGGTTACTGCGTTTAGTGCTACTAGCGATAGTCTAGCGCCGGCGAAACCGTTCTCTTTTAGCACCGGTTCACTGTTTCAGATCGCTGGGGAGGCAATTGGCGAACTTACGCCAAAGCTCGGTGTTAAAGGAAAAGTCGTAGGCATGACCATTGATACGGTCGGCGGTCGGGCAGCCTTGCGACACAATAAACTCGCGGTCGAGCGCGTGGGATATGGCTGGGATGAAGTCGCGTTTCCAATTCAATCGGTCGACTTTACGCCGTTCGCACAAGCCGCTGCCGCGAAGAACCCAGCCATCGTTGTCGGCCATTACGGGACAGCGCAGAACCTTGGCATTATCCCGGCCTTGCGGCGAAGCGGATTTGCGGGTCCCTATTTAATTGCAAACTACGGTGTAACTGAAACCGCGATTGAGGGTGCAGCTAAAGCAGCGGGGTCCGGGGAGAACATCTACGTCGTATCGCGATATGCACCACCGCAGGAAAATATCCCGGCCGTGGAGCAAATCCGGGCTGCCGCGAAGGCCCATAACTTGAAAAGCAGTCTTACCCAGGTACACGTTGAGGGATGGGTTCTCGGAATGGTCATGCATGCGGCTGTTACGAAGTGTGGCAAGGGCTGTACTGCGGAGAAGTTAAACGAGACGCTGGAGAATCTGAACGTCAATACTGGCGGCCTAACGGGTGGTCCGATCGTATTCACAAAGGACAATCATTATGGAGCGTCATTTTGGCGGCTTTACAAATGGAACAACGCGAGCCGTAAGCTGGACCCCGTGAGTGAATGGATCAGGCGAGACGGTATCGAATTTGGTAGTCTGTAATACATTACCGATAGGTGCGGCATCGCGACGATGACCGCGCCTATTCTCACCGGATTTTTTAAAATGTTGATAGTGTTTCTATGATGCAATCGATCCTTACGATCGTCGTGCTAACGAGCATCTACGCAATCCTGGCAGGTGGCATCGTGGTTCTGTATCGGGGGACGCGCGTGCTAAATCTCGCCCACGGGGAACTGGCAATCCTGCTCGGCTATTTATTTGCCACAGCGGGCATGCAGGTCACGGGTTCGATACTGGGTGGCATGGCCGTGGTCATGGTTTTTAGCGCGATATTTGGAGCGGGTATTTATTGGCTGCTGATGCGACATTTGATTGCGCAACCCTTTTATGTGGCGATTCTGGCGACCATCGGAATAGCGATTTTAGCGAAAGCGTCAATCGTCCTGCTCTGGGGTGGCCGAGCCGTAAATATCGAGTTGGGTGCAAATACGGTGCTATACCCGTATTCCACGGGAGGATGGTTTTCTTACTTGGACGCAATCACGATAGCTACTGCAGTTATTTTTTTCATTCTGTTGTATTACGCGCTCACGTCGACTCGACTCGGAATTCAGTTTCGTGCCGTGGCTGAGAATCCTCTGCTTGCGAGTCAGCGAGGCGTAAACGTGAATACCATAATGATGGTGGCATGGATTGTTGCACTATTTGCAGCGTCGATTGCAGGGGTTCTATATGGATCCAGAAGCGTTCTTAGTCTCCAGGCTGTAGTGATTGGAATTGGCGGACTAACTGCGGCGTTAGTCGGAGGACTTGATAGTCTTCGCGGCGCAATTGCAGGAGCATTGTTGGTGGCAACCGTTGAGTATGCGACGGTGCGTTTGATTGACCCAATTTTGAGTCAGGCGATTCCATTTGTCTTGCTATTGACCGTGATGATGTGGCGGCCATGGGGGATTTTCGGAACCCGAGAGGAAATCCAGAGGGTGTGATTATGTTTAACGAAGCCCCCAATTTGGTTACCTCACAGCAACAACGGGGTTTTATCCTTAAACGGAGATATCAACGGGTATTACTCGCCATCGTCGTAGTGATTGCGGCAATCTTGCCTTTTTCAATATCTCAATACCATATTCATCTTTTCAATCTTGCGCTCATTGCAAGTATCGGTGCTCTCTCGCTCAATTTGCTTACGGGCTTGACCGGCCAGGTATCTTTGGGGCATGCCGCTTTTTTGGCTATCGGCGCTTTTTCTGCGGTAATTGTAGAGCGTATGACGTCGGTGGGCATAACGCTCGCGTTGCCTGTTGCCGCAATTGCAGGGGGGGTGATTGGATTGCTCGTCGGAATTCCAGCAACGCGTTTTCGCGGTATGTATCTTGCGGTTACGACGCTGGCGATGCATTACGCCACCGTCTTCGTGGCGAAATGGTATCAGATGAAACTTGGCGTAAGTGCCAGTGAGGGCATTGTCATCCCAAGTCCGCAGATGTTCGGCTACACGCTTTCGGATGACCGACATTGGTATTTTGTATTGGCCCTGATGGTCGGAATAGTAATGTGGCTTTTTCTTAATATTCTTCGATCACGAACTGGCAGAGCTTGGATAGCGATACGTGATAGGGACATTTCAGCGGAAGCGCTCGGAATCGATGTATTTAAGTTCAAGCTTTCCGCCTTTATTATTAGTTCCAGCATCGCCAGCTTTACGGGTGCTTTGCTGGCCTATTACACAAAGAGCGTTAGTTCTGACACTTTCACATTCGATATAGCCGTCGCGTATCTTGCAATGATTATCATTGGAGGTATGGGTTCGCCTCTTGGCGCTGTGTTGGGTGCGTTCTTTGTGACTTTTCTTCCCTATATCGTCGAGGCAGGATTTGATTTTGTTCCGGTCGCCTGGAAAGGGGGCGGGGCCCTCTTTGGGTACCAGCTTGGATCCGTCGGGCTTTGTATTTTAGTATTTGTTGTATTCGAGCCTCGTGGACTCGTTGAGATCTGGCGACGTGTGGAAACCTACTTCGAACGCTGGCCGTTCAGATATCGAGCCCTTGAACCGAATCAGAAGTGAAGAGACGAAATTGGCGAATATTCTTGAGGTATCCCAGCTGGAGGTTGTCTACCATAAGGTAGCGACGGCTGTTCAGGGTGTATCAATATCGGTTCCGGAGCATGCCATCGTCGCGATTGTTGGAACGAATGGTGCTGGAAAGACAACGACGTTGCGCGCGATCTCCGGATTGCTCCCGGCAGAAGATGTCGCGATCTCAAATGGAGACGTGTTTTTTCGTGAAAGTTCCCTATTGAACATGCCGCCGCACGAGATATCTTCCCGCGGGATAGCAATCGTACCGGAGCGCCATAAGGTGTTCGAGACGCTAACGGTTGCCGAGAACCTCGCGATGGTTGCACCTAACCAAAACAAGGGCGTGAGCATAGAGGAAGTTTTCCAGTATTTCCCGAAATTGAGCGAGCGTCAGAATCAAATTGCTGGATTTATGAGCGGTGGCGAAAAGCAGATGCTCGCTATAGCAATGGCTCTTCTCAACCACCCTCACTTGCTGCTGATAGATGAGCTTTCACTGGGTTTGGCGCCTGTCGTTGCTATTGATTTGATGCGGATTCTAAAGAAGTTGAACGAAGATCTAGGTGTGGCCATCTTGCTTGTTGAGCAAAACGCGGTTGCGGCGCTTGAGGTCGCCAGTTATGCCTACGTAATGGAGAACGGACGGATTGTTCACAGCGGGCTGTCTTCGGAGCTTTCCAGTCACGCTGATGTTCAGGAGTTTTACCTCGGGAGCGGCGCAGCTGAAAGTGACCCCAAGAGCTATCGTAACGTCAAGCAATATAGTCGCAAGCGCCGTTGGGGAGGGTAGGGGATGCCTCCGCTTCTTCGCGTTGACGGACTCGGGCTGTCCTTTGGGGGGCTCATTGCGATTCATCAATTGAGTTTTTCGCTTGGCCGCGGTGAACTCCTTGCGATTGTCGGGCCGAATGGTGCGGGCAAGACGGCGTTGCTCAATTGCATTAACGGTGTCCATCGCGCGACTGCGGGAAGCATTCACTTTTGCGAACGCGACATTACTGACACACCCTTACGAGAAATGGCAAGCCTGGGTATTAGTCGTGCATTTCAGCATATCGAACTCTTCAGTCATCTGACGGTAGTTGAAAATATTCTCCTTGGTCGGCATTGCCGGATGCAGACAGGGATTCTCAGCAATATGATTTATTGGAAATCGACAAGGCAAGAGGAGATCCGGGAACGCGAACGTGCTGAGGAAATTATTGAGTACTTCGAATTGAATCACTTTCGCGATACATTGATTGGCAATCTACCCTACGGCATCCAAAAGCTGGTTGGCGTCGCAAGGGCGATTTCGTCCGAACCCAAGTTGTTGCTTCTGGATGAGCCGTCGACCGGGCTCGTTCGTGAAGAAAAGGAGCATCTCGCACGCTTCTTACTGCGTTTGCGGAATGATCAGGCCCCGGGAATTATCTGGATCGAACATGATATGCAGATGGTGGCGGATCTTGCTGATCGTGTCATTGTTTTAAGTTACGGACAAAAGATTGCCGAAGGTTCGCCTCAAGAGATTCGCTGTAATCCCGAAGTCATAAAATCCTACCTGGGGTCCGGGTTGTCATCCAAATAGTTGAACAACCGCGCTTCGACGTGGTACGCAAACTTGTTTCGAGGTCTTGGGAGAGAATTAACTAACCGTCAAGCGCCCGGTTCTGCGGCGCTCCCGGCTCAAGGGTGAATCGCGACGGCGCGGTTGGTGGCGTCCGTCCACACTTGGCGAATCGCCTGGGGGGACAGGTGGGTCTCAAAGTGTCCCTCCGGGCCGCCTACCTTTGAGAACAACTCGGGGTACACCATATACAGCGCTGCCATCTGGTCCCACATCAGCGACTTGTCGTTACGGCGCATGCAGCAGTCGATGGCCCAGTAGTCGGCGCCTGGTACGGCCTCGCCCAACGAGCCGATGGGAACCTTGCCCGTCAGCGCTTGTCGCAGCGTGTTGGGCAGCCCCGTGGATGTCAAGCCTCGCACCATGGCCAGCGTCGGTCCGTACACCTGTTGCTCAAGGCCGCGCGGGTTGCCGTCAAGTGGTGTGCGCGGTACGTCCACAAAGGCGTGTCGCAGACCGGGCAGTTGTTCGGTGGCGACCTGGCGGCAGGCCGCCAGGTCGTAGCTGCAATTGAAAGGCAGCTTGACCGGCACACCCGGCCCCTCGCCCGGATAGGGCTTTCCCATGATCACCACCTGGCCGATCTTCTGCCGAATCAACGGGCTGTAGCCGACGAAGCTGGAGTACGGCCCGAGCAGCAGCACATCCACCTGCTGGCAGGGCGCCAGTGCATCCTGTACCTGCTGACCGTTGAATGCGCTGGCCGGCAGGGTGGGCCGCAGCTCCGGCAGGCCCAGCCCCAGGCCGCGGTGCATCATGCGGCGCGAGTCGTGCAGAAAGGAGCCCCATTGCAGGTCGATCACCTCAATGGGTACCTGGGTGGCTGCGCCGATGATCACCGGCAACTGGCGTTGCTGGGGCTCGGCGGTGAAACGCGCCAACGCCGCGGCGCCGATGTCAGCTTTGACCACACCTTCGGTGACCACGATGGCCGCCACGTGACGATGGCCGATCACCAGCGGTATGGCCATCAGGTCGTCGAGGTCGAAGTCGGTGTCGATCAAGGTGCAGGAAGGAATCACCGGAACGGCGGCCGGCGCTGCGTGTCCGGGGCTGCCCGCCAGGGCCAGCCCAAACGTTAGCGTTAGCGTTAGCGTTAGCGCCATCGCCATCGTGCGCCGACGCAGAGCGGTGGACCGAGAAGCAGACGGCAAAGTCGCGTTTGACATGACCCCTGCATAGTATCATTCGGCACTGCACGTACACACATGCCACGCAGTGCGTATTTTTCAATAGCCGGGACCGGGCTACCGCCTTCGTGGGTAAGCTCGTCGCAGGATCGTTGATTTAACTCACCACGTTGCAGCGTTCTATTTCCACCATTGACGAGAACTTCCTGACCACCCTTGTTTGAACTCTCCCGGCGCAGCTTCATTCGCATGGTCGGCGCTGCCGGTGTGCTGCTAGTGCAGAACCGGCTGGTGGCAGCTGACGCGCCAGCGGTCGGCCCGGGCTGGAGCGACGGGCCGGGCCGGGCCCGTCACCGCATCGAGGGCGTGGCCAAGGTCACCGGGCAGAAAATATACGCACGCGACTTCCGCGCAGCTGACATGCCCGGCTGGCCCGGCAATGAATGCGTGGCCCTGGTGTTGCGCGCCAGCGAGGTGGGCCGCACGCTGCTAGGCATCAATCTAGCCATGCTGCACGCCGATCTGCAGCCCCTGACCGTGGTCACCGGCGATCGGCTGAAGGCAGATGGCATCACCGCGCCCTACGGCTTTGCATCCCCTGAGTCGTGGCCCAGTGGCTTGCTGGTAATGCCGGGGCAACGACCGGTCTATCTGGGCCAGCCTGCGGCCATCCTGCTGTTCGACAACCACCGTGTCTTCAGGCAGGCCAAGGCCGTGCTGCAATTCAATGCCGACGTCATCCTTTATGGCGATGCGGTCGCTGCCCCCGCTGCATCGTGGGCCGAATCACACGCCACCCACTTAACGCGTTATGCAAAAAATGGGAAAGAGCTCTTCTCGCTGGTCGGGCAGGGTCCGTCCGATCCGTCGGCCAGTCATCCGTCGGCGGTGGACGCGCATGCGCTGCGGGTCAGGGACCTGATCGGCCAGGTGTTCGAACGGCCGGACGTCCGCGTGGTCGAGGGACGGTATGACACCCAGGTGGTGGACACGATGTTCATGGAGCCCGAGGCCGGCCTGGCCTGGCTGGATGGTCCACGGCAGACCCTGCACCTGGTGATGGGCACCCAGTCCACCAACGGTGATGTGGCTGGTATTGCGGAGTTGTTCAAGGCAACGAGCTGCATCTTGCCGGTGCGGCAGATCGAGCTGAACGCCTGCTACCCGGGCGGCGGCTTTGGCGGGCGCGACATGTCGGTGTTTCCACTGCTGCTGGCACTCGCTGCGGCCTATGCTGCGCACCGGGGCCAGCGCCCGGTGCGGTTGGCCTACGACCGCTTCGAGCAGTTCCAGGCCGGCCTGAAGCAGCTGGATTCGGCGGTCACGCAGCGCATCGCACTGGACAGCCGCGGCCAGCTGCTGGCCTTCGAGAGCCAACTCACAATGCACACCGGTGGACTGGAGAACGACAGCCAGCGTGTGGCCCGACTGGCGGCCTATAGCGGCACCGGTGCCTACCGCGTTGACTGCGCTGCGGTGGACGCGGTGACGCTACCTACCGCTGGCGTGCTGGCCGGCTCGATGCGCGGCTTTGGCGGTACCCATGCCCACTTTGCGATCGAGTCGCTGATCGATGAAGCCGCCCAAGCCATGGGCCGCGATCCGATCGAACTGCGGGCGCAGAACGTGCTTCAGCAGGGCGACCGCAGCATCACCGGTGCGCCGCTGACGCAGACCCTCAGTCTGGCCGAGATCTGCCGCCTGGCCCGAGCCAGCGCACTGTGGCGGGGCCGGCCGGCCGCCCGGGCCCAGGTCGGCGCCGGCCAGCGCTACGGCCTTGGTTTTGCGCTGGCCAACCAGGCTTATGGTACGGGCGTGGACGGGGTGATGGCCGAAGTGGCCATCGGCCCCGATGGCGTGCTGACCATGCGCACCAACAGTGTGGACATGGGCAATGGTTCGGCTACCGCACTGGCGCTTAGCACCGCCAGCCACGCGGGCACCAACGCTGCCATCGTGGTGATGGGCGAGGTCTCGCGCTTCGAGGTACCGCTGGGCTTCGACCTGGCCCTGCCGGCCAAGCAGCCGCAGTGGGACAACCCGCGATGGACAGCCGCGTTTGCGCTGTCGTCCAGCGCCTGCATCACCGCCCACCACCAGGTGCATGTGGTGGAGCAGGCTACCCGGGTACTGCTGCACACCGCCTTGCTACCTGCCGCCGCCAGCCTGTGGCAGCAGCCGGTGGACGCCGTGCGCCGGGCGGCGCGCTGGCAGGACGGCCTGTTGCTCCTGCCGGGGCAACCTGTGCTGCGGCCGCTCAGCCTGCCCGAACTGGCGCAGCGCCTCCATGCCTTGCAGCTGCCCGTCGCGGTGATGGTGCATGCGGTATTCCAGGGGCGCTGGGTGCAGGCCCAGTTCCAAGTGGACGGCTGGCAGGACACTTTGCCGCTGGATGGCCTGGCCACCCGGCTGGCGGGCGCGGCGCCCTGGCGCCGTCACTACCGCGCCCACACCCAACCGCCGCTGCCCGAGTCCGCGCATTATGGTCGCAGCCTGTACGCGCCCTCGGGTGCGTTGGTGGCCGTGCGCGTCGATTCGGCAACCGGTGCCGTGCAGGTGGTGGCGGTGGAGTCCTTCCTGGAGTCTGGGCGGGTGCTGCAGCCCGATCTGCTGGAGGGGCAGGTGCAGGGCGCCGTGGCCATGGGCATCGGCTACGCCTTGTTGGAGCAATTGCCACCGCAGGCTGGCGGTGCTGGCGAGGGCGACTGGAACCTGCACCGCTACCGAGTGGCCCGGTCGGCGGACGTTCCCTTGAAGCACCTGCGGCTGCACCTGTTGTCGACCAACGAACACGATGGCCGCGGCATCGCCGAGGCCGCGCTCTGCCCCATCGCGCCAGCGGTGGCCAATGCCGTGGCCGATGCCACCGGCCATCGCTTTCGCAGCCTGCCGATCACGGCCGAGCAGATCAAGACGGCCTTAGGCCCCCGCATATGACGCCCACGACCCCACCTTCCATCGTCATCAGCCTGTGCATCAACGGCAAGTCGCTGCGCCGCGAGGTGGCTGCGGATCTAAAGCTCATCGACTTTCTGCATGAAGATCTTGGCCTGACCGGCACCAAGTTTTGCTGCGGCCTCGGCGTGTGCCAGGCCTGCACGGTGCTGGCGCGTAGTGCGCCTACGGCACTGTCCGAACCCTTGCTGGCCTGTGTGACGCCGGTGAGTGCGCTGGATGGCCAGCTGATCGACACAGTGGAGGGCGTGGCCGGTCCAAACGGCCTGGCACCGGTGCAGCAGGCATTTCTGGCGCACTTCGCCTTCCAATGCGGCTACTGCACGCCCGGCTTCGTGATGGCCACGGTGGCACTGCTTGCACGCCTGAAGGCGCAGCCGGTGCCTGTGGATCAGCTGGACGAGGCCATCGAGGCTGCACTGGGCGCCCATGTGTGCCGCTGCACCGGTTATGCCCGTTACCACGCGGCCGCGCACGAGCTTGCCTTGCAGGTGCTGCGGGGCTGAACATGCTCGGCCGGCGCCGGAGCATAGGATGGAGCGCTCTAGCGTCGAATTTTCAAGCAGCAGCAACTGCCGACGGCAACTACCCGAGCGGCAAGCGCAGGCACGTCTTTGCCCGCCGCAACACGATTGGTCGACCGGGCATCGTAAGGGACAGATGATTGAGCGGCAGCGGAAAATGGCGGCGACGCAATCAGACAAAGTGACAGGGTTCGCTGCAATCCCGAAGTCATAAAATCCTACCTGGGGTCCGGGTTGTCATCCAAATAGTTGAACAACCGCGCTTCGACGTGGTACGCAAACTTGTTTCGAGGTCTTGGGAGAGAATTAACTAACCGTCAAGCGCCCGGTTCTGCGGCGCTCCCGGCTCAAGGGTGAATCGCGACGGCGCGGTTGGTGGCGTCCGTCCACACTTGGCGAATCGCCTGGGGGGCAGGTGGGTCTTACTCATACCTGATCGGTCTGGTGGCCCCCTACACGCCTGGTCTCATGAAGTGAGGTCGGATGCGTCCGACGCTCTGGCAGGACGGACTACGACAAAACGCGAATACCTTTGCGCACCGCTTCGACAAACGCATCGATTTCATCGTATGTGTTGTATAGCCCCAACGATGCCCGCACCGTCTCTTTCAGTCCAAAGTGTGCGAGTGCCGGTTGTGCGCAATGATGTCCCGCTCGTACGGCAATTCCTTCCTGATCAAGAAATCTTCCCATAGCAGTAACGTCAATGCCGTCGACGACGAACGAAGTAACACTCACTCTTCCCGGGGCCGTGCCGTACATCTGCACGCGGGGAATCATGGCTAACTGCGTCGTAATATAATTGATCAACTGTTGTCCATACGAATGTATCGCGTGCATCCCGATGCTGTTGAGATAATCTACAGCCGCACCCAATCCCACCGCCGGTGCCAGCGAACCCGTACCCGCTTCAAATTTCTGTGGTGTCTGCCGGTACGAGGTTTTTTCAAACGAAACGTTTTCGATCATGCTCCCCCCACCTTGCCATGGAGGTATGGAGTTGAGTAAATCTTCTTTTCCGTAGAGCGCGCCGATGCCGGTTGGTCCATACATCTTGTGCCCGGAAAAAGCATAGAAATCACAGCCGATTTCCGCCACATTGACCGCGAAGTGCGGCACGGCTTGTGCGCCATCAATGAGAACGCGTGCACCGCGACTCTGCGCGTACCGTGTCATCACATTCACGGGGTTCACGGTGCCGAACGTATTCGTTACATGGGCGATCGAAACAAGTTTCGTGCGCGACGTGACGAGCCGTTCGTAATCTTCCAGGATCACCATTCCCATGTCGTCAAGGGGCGCGACTTTCAGGATCGCTCCACTGCGCTGGGCAAGCATTTGCCAGGGAACGATGTTGGCGTGATGCTCGGCGCGCGTCACCACAATTTCGTCACCCGCTTTAATGCGTTCCGTCCCGAATGTATTCGCAACGAGATTGATCGCTTCGGTTGTTCCGCGCACAAAAACAATCTCATTTTTGTTCGGCGTCCCGAGAAACGATGCGACCTTGCCCCGCGCTTCTTCTAGCGCATCGGTCGCTTCCGCTGCAAGCGTGTGTGCCCCACGGTGAACATTGGAATTGTGCCGGCGATAAAAATCCGAAATCGCATCGATGACGCGGTTTGGTTTTTGACTCGTTGCGGCGTTGTCCAGCCAAATCAACTGTTTGCCGTGGACTTGCCGTTTCAGAATAGAGAAATCTTCACGCACACGTTGCACATCATACGACTGTGCAACGCGATGCTGGCCCGATTGCGCTTCGCGGGTCTGAAAGTAATATCTTCCAGTATGCGCAGATGAACCCGTTTGCGAGGCAGTCGGCGGAGCCAACTGCGAAGGACATACTTTTGGAAATGCGTATGCGTGACTCGGACTCGGCGACCCGGCATATATGTGTTCATCCGGCATCGGTGCCGTTCCGGGGACGGGCTGGAAGTCGTCGGGCTGTTTGATGAGCACTCCGGCGGAGTCCATGTACTTCGAGAAGTAAAACTGACTTCCGCCCGTGGAATGCAAACGTTCAGTTTCGGGGATGGGGAAAGCCATTTCATTCATCATCGCAAGCATGTCCGGCGACAACATCTCCATATCCGGCATGTTCTCGGGAACTGGTTGCTTTATTGCCATGTTGATTCTCCAACGATTGCACTACAGTACGTCGATCACTTTACTTTGACGTTCTCCATCACCACCAGCGCGTCATTTGTAAGTACGGCGACGGAAAAGTACAAGTTGACAAGGTACACATAGCAACCGGTCGAGTCGATGCCGTTGAACAGGATTGACACACTGGGCATCACCTCACCCGGAATTCCGGTTTGATGCAGGCCAACAACGCCTTGTTCTTCTTCACCGACGCGCATTAGTAGTACGTTCGTTGATCCCTTGGTGATGGCCAATTTGTCGCATGGCACGATCGGAACGCCCCGCCAAGTCCAGAAAGGAGAACCGAACATCTCCACGGTGCCAATGCAGACACCGCGGGCGGTACACTCCCTGCCAAACGCAGCGATCGCGCGGGGATGCGCAAGAAAGAACGCCGGTTTTTTCCAGAGGCGCGCCAGCATGGCATCGAAATCATCCGGCGTTGGAGGGCCGCCAATGGTCGACATGCGCGCCGCCTGCTTGCTGTGCAGCAGACCAAAATTCTTACTGTTGATCGTGCGTTTCTCCTGTTCTTCCTTCAACGCTTCGATCAACAGGCGTTGCTGTTCTTTCAATTGATTGTGCGGAACGTTAAAGGTGTCGGCGACTTTTGTGCTGATGCGCAACATTGTTTGCAATGCTGTGAGCGTATACTCGTGCGGCTCCACGGAATAATCAGCAAAAGTATGCGAGAGTTGTTCGTGCAGACCATGCTCGCCATGCACCATTTTCGAGAAATGTTTCTGTCCTTTTGCCGATGCGGTTCCTTCTTCATTAAAATCGGGATCAAGGACGTTGTTCACGCGATACGTTCCCGATTCAACATTAACCCAAGGCATCAGGCGCAGCAGGTACCTCGGTGTAATGCCTGCCCAGATAGGTCTGGTATTCGTGGATGTGGATAGCCGTCTGGCGGCATCTTGAGTCAAGGTTTCGTGGATTACTGGGGTTTGCGCCATGGGAAAAAGTCCGGTAGTAAGGGTGGTAATGGGCGGCCGGCACGAGCGCGGCACGGAGATTGAATATTAAAACTGACGAACGGTTCGGTGGTCCATGAGAGAGGTAGATGTTGTTCGGCCCGATTGCCCACCCTCGCGCACACTTCTCTCCCCAAACCCGAGGCTACGCAATGTAGCACGCCATCCTGGGTAGCTGCAAAAATCGCGTTCCGGCGTGATGGGCATGTTCGTGGTAGCGCGCAGCGCGAGCCCGGGAGAGGTGATCGCGCGGCCCGCATCTCGAAAGAGACCAGGGTCTATCTTGGTACCCGGCCGGGGCGCTTCGAGTATGCTCACACGCCGCAGCATGGTTCTTGGCTCAAACTAATCGAGGGTGCGTTCTGGAAGATGGCCAGAACTTTGCTGCGCCATATCCGGGCGGCTTCCATCCATGAACTTAGTCGGTCCCGCTTTCAACCGGCAGCGCCTCAGCGCGCCAGCGCAGCATGCCGCCGGCCAGATTGGCGACCTTGTGCAAGCCCGATTTCTGCAGCAAGACGGTGGCCTGCGCGGAGCGGGAGCCGGAGCGACACACCGCAACCACCGGCCGATCGGCAGCGATCAGTTCGGCCGCATGGGTGGCCAGCTGCGACAGCGGCAGCAGGCGGACACCAGCAATATGGCCAAGCGCATCGTTGAACTCCTGCGGCTCGCGCACATCGATGAGCTGAATCTCCTCGGCCCGCCCGCCGGCCATGCGCTCGGCCAGCGCCCCCGGTTGAATCTCCCAAACCCCGCTGAAGGTGCAAGTCAGCGGCGCCCAGGCCTTGTCGTCCGGGCTATTCAGTGCGTCCGACTCCGGCCGGCCGCAGCGCAGATTGGCCGGCACCGCAATGTCCATCAGCTTCGGGTGCGGCAGACCGAGGTTATTCATATAGCCGGTGAAGTCCGACTCGTTGACCTCGCCGCCCAGGCGCGGATTGAAGCGCCGCTCCTCCTCCACGCTGGTGACGGTGAGCCCGCGGTAGTCATGCCCCGGGTAGAGCAGGCAAGCCGGCGGCAGCGAGAGAATTTGCTGCTGCACCGATTGGTAAAGCAGGTGCGCGCTGCCCTGCTGAAAGTCGGTGCGTCCGCAGCCGCGGATCAGCAGGCAGTCGCCGGTGAAGGCCATGCTCTGATCATCCAGCACAAAGGTCAGGCAGCCGCCGGTGTGGCCAGGCGTGGCGCGCACCTCCAGATGGCGCCCCCCAAAAGCGACCCGTTCACCATCCTTCAGAAAACGGTCAACGTTCTCGGCGGCCGAGTTCTCGGACAACAGGATCTGGCTGCCGCAGGACTGCTTCAAGAGCCAAGCGCCGGTGACATGATCGGCATGCACATGGGTGTCGAGGGTGGCCACCAGGTGCAGATCCAGCTCGCGCAGCAGGGCGACATCGCGGCGTTCGTTCTCAAACACCGAGTCAATGATCAGAGCTTCTGCCGAGGCCGAATCACCCAGCAGATAGGTGTAGGTGGATGAGACTGGGTCGAAGAGCTGGCGAAAAATGAGTCTCGAGGCGGGCATTTGATTCAACTCCTTGGAACGCAAAGGGTCGCCGGCACTCAGCGTGGTTTGAGCAGGCGATCGTGGACGAACATGCCCACCAGCATTGCCGCTACAAAGAACCCGGCTTCGGTCAGGCCGCTGCTCAGCGTCACCAAGGCCGGCCCAGGGCAGAGGCCGGCGATGCCCCAGCCAGTGCCGAACAGCAGGCCACCGCCGATCAAACGACGATCAATGACGGTGCTGGTGGGGAGGGACATTGGCAGTCCGCTCCAAGCTTGTTTGCGCCGCTTGGCCGCCGCAAACCCGAACACCGCCACCGCGATGGCCCCGGCCATCACTAGGGCCACGCTGGGGTCCCAGGCACCGAACAGGTCCAGGAAACCCTTCACTTTGGTCGGGTTGGTCATGCCGGAAGCAATCAGGCCGAAGCCGAAAATGAGGCCGCTGATGAGAGCAATCATGTGACGCATGGCTAAACCCTCCTCAGATCACGTGCCGCAGCACAAACACGACCGCGAAGCCGGCCCCCATGAAGGCCAGCACATTGGCCAAGGAGCGCAACGAAAAGCGGCTCAAACCGCAGACCCCGTGGCCACTGGTGCAGCCATTGCCCATGCGCACACCGATGCCGACGAGCAGGCCGGCCAGTACCAGCGCCAACGGCCCGACGTCCACGCTGGCCATCGGCAGAGGGGCAAACAAACGCCAAGCCCAAGGCGCCAGCAGCAGCCCGAGCAAGAACAGCCAGCTGCCGATCTCGGCCTTGAAACTGGCGCGACCCTGGCTGGATACGAGGGTTTGCAGCGCCCCGGCCACGATGCCGGCAATGCCTGCCACCCGGCCATTGCCAAGTATATAGAGCGCCGCAGCGAACCCAATCAACAGACCGCCGGCCAGCGCGCTCTGGGGGCTGAACAAATTCCAGTCAATCGTCATGAGCAGCGGTTCTCTTGTCGGCAGCGAGTTGGGAAGGGCAAGCAGTCTAAGTTCAGCCTTGCGCTGCGAGACTTGTCCGCGGAGCGGCAGCGTGCGGACTTAAGGCGGGTCAGGGAATAGAAAATACAAACCACCCCTTTCCCTATCCACGACTGACTGTATCACCGGCCCGGTAAGTGGTCAATCGC
>Ga0194061_1000016_pt1 | contig 88075 bp, 87 predicted proteins | sample SepL2221m_MetaG_FD_163423 | JGI IMG/M metagenome (GOLD analysis project Ga0194061, IMG submission 163423) | Anoxic zone freshwater microbial communities from boreal shield lake in IISD Experimental Lakes Area, Ontario, Canada - Sep2016-L224-21m | ecosystem: Environmental > Aquatic > Freshwater >... | reverse complement strand
GCCCCAGGCCGACCCCCTGCCCCACGACTGGGGGACCGAGCCCGGCTCCCGGGTAGGGGTGATCCTCTACCGCGCCTTGCTGCAGGCGGGGGATCTGGCCCTGGCCGAGGCCCTGCTGGCAAGCCTGCGGCAACAAGGGCTCTGCCCCCGGGCCCTCTGGGTGAGCGGCCTGCGGGATCCTGCCGTGCAGATGGGAGTGGCCGATCTGCTGGGCCGCGAACGGGTGCAGGCCGTGCTCTGCACCACGTCCTTCGCCTCGGTGCAGTTCGAGGAGGCGGGCCTGGGCGCTCCCCTCTGGGAAGCCTTAGGGGTGCCTGTGCTGCAGCTGCTCTGCAGCAGCCAGAGCCGGGAGCGTTGGGCGGGCAGCAGCATTGGCCTGGGCCCCCTGGATCTCAGTCTGCAGGTGGCCCTGCCGGAACTGGACGGCCGCCTCACCACCCGGGTGGGGGCCTTCAAACAGATCGAGCGGGCCGATGGGCGCCTGGCCACGGCTGTGCAGCGCTACGGGCCGGATCTTGAGCGGCTCGACTGGGTGAGTCGCCTGGTGCGGGGCTGGACGGATCTGCGGCAGACGCCGGTGGAGGAGCGGCGACTGGCCCTGGTCCTGGCCAACTACCCCACGCGCAACGCCCGCCTCGCCAATGGTGTGGGCCTCGACACCCCAGCCAGCTGCGCCCACATGCTCGGCTGGCTTCGGGGCAGCAACCACGACCTGGGGGAGGCCCCCCTGCCGACCAGCGGTGACGATCTGGTCCGGCAGCTGTTGGCGGGCCGCACCAACGACCCGGAAAGCAGCCACCGCCCACCCCTGGCCCACCTGGAGCTGGCCTCCTACGAGCGTTGGTATCAGACCCTGCCCGAGGAAGGCCGCCGGCGCCTGGAGCAGCGCTGGGGGTCACCTTCCGAGGATCAAGCCCTCGAGCCTGCGGGGTTCCCGATCCGTGGCCTCCGCTTCGGCAAGGTGGTGGTGCTGGTGCAGCCCGAGCGCGGCTACGACCGGGATCCCAGCCTCAACTACCACGCCCCCGACCTGCCGCCGACCCACGCCTATCTGGCCCAGTACCTCTGGTTACGCCAGGAGGCCGGCTGCCAGGTGGTGGTGCACGTGGGCAAGCACGGCAACCTGGAGTGGCTGCCCGGTAAGGGGCTCGGCCTTTCCCCGTCCTGCTTCCCCGAATGGGCCCTGGGGCCCATGCCCCACGTCTATCCCTTCATCGTCAATGATCCGGGTGAAGGCAGCCAGGCCAAGCGCCGGGCCCAGGCGGTGATCCTTGACCACCTCACCCCACCCATGGCCCGGGCGGGCCTTTATGGCCCCTTGCTGGAGCTCGAAGCACTGCTCGATGAGTACTGGGAGGCCCACCAGCTGGGCAGTGCCCGACAGGTGGGCCTGAAGCAACGGCTGACTCTCTGCCTGGAGTCCCTCCAGATGGACCTGGATCTTGAGGCGGCCGACGGTTACCTCTGTGAACTCAAGGAAGCCCAGATCCGCACCGGCCTCCACACCTATGGTCAGCTACCGCCGCCCCGTCAACTGGCGGAGCTGCTGCTGGCCCTGGCCCGGCCTCCGGTGCCCGGCGGTGCAGGCCTCACCCAGGCCCTTGCCCTCGACGCTGGCCTGGCGTTCGATCCCTGGGGGGATCCCGAGGAGCAGGAGCTCGGCGAGGGGGACCGTGTCCTGCTGGGCCATGGCGTTCGTCGGGTGGGGGATGGGGTAGCCCTGTTGGAGCAGCGGGCCCTGGACCTGATGGAGGCCCTGATCAATGGCACTGGGGCCCCCATGGTGGACTGGGGCGGCGGCAGTGCAGCGGTGCTGGAGCGCGTGCGCACGGGCCTGTTGCCCAACCTGCTGGCCTGTGGCGAAGAGGAACGGAAGGCTTTCCTGGCGGCCCTCGCGGGAGAGCGGATCGCCGCCGGACCCTCAGGGGCCCCCACCCGTGGACGCCCCGATCTGCTGCCCACCGGCCGCAACTTCTACAGCGTCGATCTGCGGGGGCTGCCAACGGAGGCGGCCTGGGACCTGGGTCGCCGCAGCGCCGAACTGCTCATTGACCTGCATTTGCAGGAGGAGGGGGAGGATCTGCGCCACCTGGCCCTCTCGGTATGGGGGACCGCCACCATGCGCAACGGCGGCGAGGACATCGCCCAGGCCCTGGCCCTGATGGGGGTTCGGCCCGTGTGGGACGGTCCCACCCGCCGGCTGGTGGAGGTGGAGGCGATCCCACTGACCCTGTTGGGAAGGCCCCGGGTGGATGTGACCCTGCGCATCTCGGGACTGTTCCGCGACGCCTTCCCCCAATTGGTGGGCTGGTTCAACCGTGCCACTGCTCTGGTGGCAAGCCTGGATGAGACGGAAGCGGTGAACCCCCTGGCCGCCACCGCCCGCCGGGAGGGCCACGCCTCCCGGATCTACGGATCCGCCCCCGGGGCCTACGGAGCGGGGCTGCAGGGGCTGATCGACAGCGGCCACTGGGAGGAGCGGGGCGACCTGGGCGAGGCCTTTCTGAATTGGAGCGGATGGCGTTACGAGGGCTCAGGGTCGGCAGGCTGCGAGGCGGTGGCGGACCGGGCGGGCCTGGAAAATCGGCTGCGCCAGGTGCAGGTGGTGCTGCACAACCAGGACAACCGGGAACACGACCTGCTGGATTCCGACGACTATTACCAGTTCCACGGCGGTCTGAGTGCCGCAACCGAGCGTGTCCGGGGCCGTGCACCGGCCCTCTGGTTCGGTGACCATTCCCGCGCCCAGAGGCCCCGGATGCACCGACTGGAGAAGGAACTCGACAAAGTGCTGCGCTCCCGGGTGCTCAATCCCCGCTGGATCGAGGGGATGCGGGCCCACGGCTACAAGGGGGGGTTCGAATTGGCGGCGAGCCTCGATTACCTCTTCGCCTACGACGCCAGCACGGGCCGGGTGCCGGACTGGAGTTATGGAGCGATCTGCAACCAGTGGCTGCGCTCCGACTCCGTGCTGGCTTTTCTGCGGGACTGCAACCCCTGGGCGCTGCGGGACATGGCCGAACGGCTATTGGAGGCCCGCAACCGAGGGCTGTGGGAGGGGGCCGAACCTGGGCAACTGGAGCACCTGCGTCAGTTGGTGCTCAGCAGCGAGGAACTGGTGGAGGGCTGAGCCTCCGGTTCCTCACTCAGCCGTTGAGGTCCTTGGCGATGCTGCGCCAGGCCTCGGTGGAGCCTGGTTTCGCTGCTTGCTGGGAAACCACCGATTGGCCCTCACTCCCTTCTCCCTTCACCTTGCGGGGGGCGGGTGCGGCTCCACCGGGCTGGTTCACGCCCGCAACGGACGCTCCATTGAGACGTTGGTTGAGTTCGCTGGCGGTGAGCCTTTCGGCGAAAGTCTTCTTGACGGGCTTGGGCACGCCGCCGGTGAGGTCGATGGGGGCATCGGCCTTGACGGTGCCAGGAAAACCGGTGGTGGCCTTCTCCACCCGGGCGTCCATGGAGTCCACCTCCTGGATGAACTCTTTGCCGCCGGGGTTGTCAGCGCTGCCAGGGAAGGTGCGACGGATCGTGTTGGGACTCCGCATGAACTCCACATTGCCCAGGCTGCTGGAGGAATCCGCATCAAGGAAGAAGGTGGCCTCGTCCTTCTTGGGCTTCTCGTCCCTGTTCTGGCTCCAGGTGCGGTTGCCCAGCAAGCGGTCGAACAGTCCCATCGACGACGTGAGGAAAACGTGACTAGACCCTAGCGACCATCCAGCTCCAGACCATGGGTATCCGTACCGCAACTACGCAAAAGTCCGAGATTTGTCAGCTGGGTGTCGATCGCTTCGCAGACCAACGGCGTGGGGTGCCAGCGGCCCTGCATGCCGTAGTCGTACCAGGCTTCCGCGCCGTCAAAACCCAGGCTGGCAGCGGCGGTGATCAGACGTCGGTGGGAAAGACGATAGCGAGCCGGATGGGCAAGCAGGGCCAGGCCACCGGCTTCGGCAATGGAGTCTCGGACCGCTGCCGCCTGCAGCGCTTTGCCCACCACGGACTGGCCCCGCAGATAGGGCTGTAGGGCTGGGTGGTCCCGCTGGAATCCCAGGGCGAGCACGTGTACCAGGCAGCCCTCCAGCAGGCAACTGATCTCCGCACCGGTCCATAGCATGGGCGTGGGCCGCCCCGTCCTCCGTTCGGCCTCCAGCAGCTCCTGCATCGGCCCGTAGGCATCGATGCTGTGGTGGTCCGTGACAGCGAAGTGCTCCAGGCCACGATCGATCGCCTGGCGAGCCAGCTCCTCGGGGTGCAAGCTGCCGTCGCTGCAGTGGGTATGGCAGTGGAAATTGAACCGGTCGGGGCAACTGGAGGCCGTGACCTGCTCCAGCACAGCCGCCAGGGGATGGCCCCTAGCCACCGGTGGCCAGGGCCTCCTCCCCCTCGGCCCGCAGGCGACGCCAGCGGGCATAAAACTGAATGGATACAGCCATGAACACCACCAAGGCCACCAGGAACCAGGTGGCCGCCCCGGTGGGGAACTGGGCCTTGAACACCACCAGCATCACCACCAACACAAGCAACAGTGTGGGCAATTCATTGAGGGCCCGGAGCTGTTTGCCGCCCCAGCAGCACGTGCCCTTCTCCAGTTGGCCCATCAGGCGATAACAGAACAGGTGGTAGGCCAGCAGGGCCACCACTCCGGCGAGCTTGGCGTGCATCCAGCCCTGCTTCAGCCAGGCAGGCTCCAGCGCCAACAAACCCACGGCCATGGCCACGGTCACCACCAAACCCGGGGTGGTGATGATGTTGGCCAATCTGCGCTCCATCAGCACGTACTGGTTCTTAAACGCGGAGCGCACGGGTTCCTCCCGCTCCTCGGCTTCCACGTGGTAGATGAACAGCCGCACCAGATAGAACAGCCCTGCGAACCACACCACCACGCCCACAATGTGGAGCGTCTTGAACCACAGGTAGGCCTCGGGGGGGAGGGCCAGGTTCATGGTCAGGGCTGGTTGAACAGGCCCTCAAGGTAGAGCTCCCGCACTTCGGGCTGGGCAACGCCCTGCTGCACAAGGAACTGGGCAAGGGCTGTCTGGAGCAGGGCATTGGCCTCCAGACCGGGCCGACGCCGCAGAAAGCCCTGCATCGCCTCGATCAGGTCGCCCGGCAGCTCCATCTGCAGCCCAGAGACCCCAGGGGCACTACCCGTAGTGTCGCCGCAATCCATGGGGCAGCCATCTGGTGGAAGGAGCCACAAGATCCACCCCCAAGCGCTCGCTGTCAAGGGGCCTTGTGCCCAGTCCCCAGGACCAGGCAGCCATGAGATGCTCGGCCCAGGAAGGGCAAGGGTGACCGATGGCCGAGCGCTGGGATCTGGTGGTGGTTGGAGCCGGCTCCGGTGGCCTGGCCGCCAGCAAGCGGGCCGCAGCCCACGGCGCGCGCGTGGCCCTGATCGAGGGGGATCGGGTGGGGGGCACCTGTGTGATCCGCGGCTGCGTGCCGAAAAAGCTGCTGGTGTACGGCTCGGCCTACCGGGAACTGCTGGCCAACGCCGCCAGCTTCGGCTGGGACCTTGAAGGGGTGCAGTGCCGTCCGGCCACGCTGCTGGCCAACGTGCGCGCCGAGGTGGATCGTCTCGATGCGCTTCATGTGTCCCTGCTGCAGAAGGCAGGGGTTGAACTGATGCGGGGCTGGGCCCACTTCGAGGATCCCCATCGCCTCACGGTCTCCAACGCCAACGAAACCCAAACGATCGAAGCCGAGCGAGTGCTGGTGGCGGTGGGGGGCCGGCCGCTGCGCCCGGCCCTACCCGGGGCGCAGCTGGCATGGGTGAGCGACGACCTGTTTCTGCAACCAGACCTACCGGAGTCGATCGTGATCGTCGGCGGTGGTTACATCGCCTCGGAATTCGCCTGCATCCTGGTGGGGCTGGGGGTGCGGGTGACCCAACTGGTGCGCCGCGATCACTTGCTGGCCGGTTTTGACCGGGAGCTGGCGGATGCGGTGCAGGCCGGCATGGAGGAACTGGGGGTGGACCTGCGCTTCAGCACCTCACCGGAGCGGATCGATGGCGAGCCCGGTTCCCTCCACCTCACCACTGCTGCCGGTGAAGGGCTTGAGGCGGCGGCAGTGCTGCTGGCCACCGGACGGGAACCCTTTACGGAGGGCCTCAACCTCGACGCGGCCGGGGTACGGCGCGAAGGCCAGCGGATTCCAGTGGACGCCGACCAGCGCACCAATGTGGCCCACATCTATGCGGTGGGCGACGTAACCGACCGCATCAACCTCACCCCTGTGGCGGTGGATGAGGGCCGCGCCTTCGCCGACAGCGTGTTCGGCAGCAAGCCTCGCCGCACCAGCCACGAGCTGGTGGCCAGCGCCGTGTTTACCCAACCGGAACTGGCCAGCGTGGGCCTGAGCGAAGAGCAGGCCAAGGAGCGTTACGGCGAAGCCGGGGTTCGGGTGCACCGGGCCCGCTTCCGCAGCATGGCCCTGGCCCTGCCCAAGCGGGGGCCCCGCTGCCTGCTCAAGCTCGTCGTGGAGGTCGCCACCGACCGGGTGCTGGGGGCCCACATGGTGGGGGAACACAGCGCGGAGATCATCCAGATGGCGGCCATTGCCCTGGGCATGGGGGCCACCAAGGCCGACTTCGATCGCACCATGGCCCTCCACCCCAGCGTCGCCGAGGAATTCGTGACCATGGGCTGAGATGGAGAAGCCCCTGGTTCAGCAGGCTTCCACCTCCAACCCATCCCGTTGGCTCTCCTCCTCCTCGGGGTGGAAGTAGATCCGAATCGATCGGGCCAGGGAGGGGCCCACCCCCGGGGCCGCCGCTATCTGCTCCAGGCTCGCCAGCTGGATGGCATCGATCGAGCGGAAATGGGCCAACAGCTCCTTGACCCGCCGCGGACCCAGACCAGGGATGTCACTCAAGCGGGAACGCTTCATCCGCTCGCCCCTCTGCTGGCGGTGGAAGCTGACGGCGAAGCGGTGGGCCTCATCCCTCAACCGCCTCAGCAGTAGCACCCCCAGCTGATCCGGCTCACTTTCCACCGGTTTACTGGCCCCCGGCAGAAACACCTCCTCCCGCTGCTTGGCCAGGGAGCAGACCACCAACTCCTCATGCAGATCAAGCTCCCGCAGGGCCTCCATCACCGCCGACAGCTGGCCCTTGCCGCCGTCGATCATCACCAGATCGGGCCAGTCGTTGAGGCCGCCCGTGTGCAGGGTGGTGCCGGTGAGCTTGCGCAGTTCCGCCAGGTTGGTTCCCTCCGCCTTGGCCTGGGCCCAGCGGCGGAAGCGCCGCCGCATGATTTCGGCCATGGCCATGAAGTCATCGCTGTGGCCGGCGCCGATGCTGCTGCTCTGGATCTTGTATTTGCGGTAATGCTGCCGGGCCGGTAGTCCGTCCACGAACACCACCTGGGAGGCCACCGCGTCGCTGCCCTGGATGTGGCTGATGTCGTAGCCCTCAATCCGCCGCGGTGGCTGGGGCAACTCCAGCAGCTGGGCCAGATCCTCGGTGGCCAGCTGGTGTTGCTCGGCGCTGCGCTGGGCCCGGGTGAGCTCGAAGCCGGCGTTGCGCTCCACCAGTTCCACCAGATCGGCTTTCTGTTGGCGCTTGGGGTGCTGCAGGCTCACCTTGCGGCCCCTGCGCTCGGCCAGCCAGTCGGCCACCAGTTCTTGCTGGGGCAAGGCGTGCTGCACCAGCACCTCAGGGGGGATCTCCACCGGCTCCACCTGGCCGTAGTGCTCCTCCATCACCCGCTGCAGGATGGCGCCCGGGGTGGCGATCGAGGCGTCGGCGGTGTAACCCAGCCGACCCACCAGCTTGCCGGCCCGCATCTGGAACAGTTGCACCGCCGCCACCCGTTCATCGGACGCCAGGGCGATCACATCCCGGGACACGGAACTGTCGCCCAGGCTCATCTTCTGGTCTGCGGTGAGGGTCTCCAGCCCCTGGAGTTGATCCCGCACCAGCGCTGCCTGCTCAAAGTCAAGCCGTTCGGCACAACGCTCCATCTGGGCCGTCAGCAACTCCAGCAGTTCGTCGTTGCGGCCCTGGAAGATCATCGCCACCTTGCGCAGCAGGCGCTGGTAGTCATCGGGGCTGATCTTCTGCTGACACACCCCTGGACAACGGCCAATGTCGAAGTTGAGACAGGTGCGGTCGCGGAAGAGGGGCTGGGGCCGCTGGCGCATCGGGAACACCCGCTTCACCAGGGCCAAGGTGCGGCGCAGCAGGCCCACATCCACATAGGGCCCGTAGAAGCGGTCGTGGGGTTTGCGGAAGCGGCGCTGGCGCGTGATGAAGATCCGGGGGTAGGGCTCGCTCCAGGTGATGCAGAGGTAGGGGTACTTCTTGTCGTCCTTGAGCAGCACATTGAAGTGGGGCTGGTGCGACTTGATCAGGTTCGACTCCAGCGCCAGGGCCTCCGCCTCGCTGTCGGTGACGATGAACTCGATCTCGTGCACCTGCCGCACCATCAAGCTGATGCGGGGGCTGAGATCGTGGGACTCGCGGAAGTAGCTGCGCACGCGGCTGCGCAGGCTTTTCGATTTGCCGATGTAAAGGATGCGGTCGTCGCCGTCCCGCATCAGATAACAGCCAGGTTCCGCAGGAAGCTCCTTTAAGCGGATCTCCAGCCGCTCCGGTTGGAGCACTAGGGGCTCCGCCACGCTCAACCGCCGTAGGACCAGCCTGTGGCCGCCAGATCAAGGGCCGCGCCATCGCGATGCAGCACGGCGCTTTTCACCTCGCCAACGAACACCGTGTGGTCGCCATGGGCCACCTGGCCCACCAACTCACATTCCACCGCCCCGAGGGCGTCGTCGAGGATGGGCAGGCCCAGCTCGCCGAGTTGGAAGGGGGCGGCCTCAAACCGTCCGCCGACCCCCTGCTGGGGCTTGAAGAACACGGCAGCAAGGTCTTTTTGATCGGCCGCCAGCACGTTGAGGGAAAAACGGCCCGTGCGCTGGATGATGCCGTTGCTGGTGGAGTCAGCGCGCACGCCCACCACCACCAGCGGCGGCTCGAACGAGCCCTGGGTGACCCAGCTGGCGGTGAAGCCGTTCACCACCTCCCCCTCCGCCACACCGCAAACAAAAAGCCCGTGGGGAATCTTGCGCAGAAGGGTTTTCTTGGCGGGGAGGTCGAGGGCCATGGACAGGGGCTCTGGGCTCAGGAATGACACCAACTCTAGGCAGGGGCTATGGCCGAACCGGGCTGGGAGGCTCCATAGGATCGGGCCCATGAACGTGCTCTACCCCGGCAGCTTCGATCCCCTGACCCTGGGGCACCTCGATCTGATCGAGCGCAGCGTGCGCTTGTTCGACGGCGTGGTGGTCGCGGTGTTGCAGAACCCCAGCAAGACCCCCAGCTTCCCCCTGGGGCAGCGGCTGGAGCAGATCCGGTTGGCCACCGCGCACCTGAAGGGGGTGGAGGTGAGCAGCTTCGACGGCCTGACCGTGGACTTCGCCCAGCGCTGCGGTGCCACGGTGATTCTGCGGGGTCTGCGGGCCCTGAGCGATTTCGAATTCGAACTCCAGATTTCCCACACCAACCACAGCCTAGCGCCGGCGGTGGAGACCCTGTTCATGGCCACGTCCGTGCAGCACAGCTTCCTCAGCAGCTCGGTGGTGAAGGAGGTGGCCCGCTTCGGTGGCGACGTTCGTCACATGGTGCCAACGGGAGTGGCGGAGGATCTCGCCAGGCTCTTTAATCGGTCAGCCCCGCAAAACTGAGATGACCGAGACCCGGCTCACCGTGCTGGATCAACTGGATCAGCTCGAGGATGTGGTGCTGGACGGCAGCCGCATTCCTTTCAGCGGTGGACGCCTGGTGAACGAGCAGGAGGCCATCGAGGTGCTCGATGCTCTCCGTGGCGCCCTGCCCGTGCAGTTCACCCAGGCGGATGAGCTGATCCGCCAGAGGGAGAGCTTCATCAGCCAGGCCCGGCAGCAGGCCGACGAAATCCTCAGCCAGGCCCGCCTGCAACGGGAACAGCTGATCAGTGCCGCCTCCGTGCGCCAGGAGGCCGAGCGCCAGGTGGGGGAACTGCGGGAGCAGGCCCGCCAGCAGTGCGAGCAATTGCTGCTGCAGACCCGCCAGCAGGTGGCCCAGGCAGAACAGGACAACCAGACCAGGCTGGCCCAGATGGAGCAGCAGTTCGGTGCCCGCCGGCAGCAGCTGGAGCAGGAGTCGCTCCAGCGCCGCCAGCAACTCGACCAGGAGTACGTGGAGATCAAGCGTCAACTGGTGGACCAGCACGAACGCGCCCGGCAGCAGAGCCTCCAGGAACTGGATCAGATCCGCCAGGAAAGCCTGCGGGTCCAACGGGAAAGCCAGGCGGAAGCTGAACGGCTCCATGCCGACGCCCTTCAGTTCCGCCAGCAGACCCAACAACAATGTGAAGGCTTGATCAGTCGCTCCAGGGCCGAAGCCGGGGCTGTGCAGGAAGGGGCCAACCGCTACGCCGAGCAGGTGCTCGGGGAGCTGGAGGGCCGCCTGCAGGACATGGGCAAAGTGGTGGCGGCCGGTCGTCGCGAACTGGTGCGCTTGCAGGCCACCGATCCTGCTGCTCTTAGCCCGGTCAAGGCCGATGAGCGCAACGGAGCTTCCAACCCCCCGCCCATCGGCAGGGCCCGAAGGGCCGCCGAACGGCTCAGACAGGCGGCCGGCAGAGGCTGACGTCCTGCACCTGCAGCAGGATTCTGCCGATGGTGGTGTTGGGCACCGAGGCGCCGTTGGAGATCATGCTCACGTAGCGCGGACCATCGACGGTGTCGAGGATGCCGGAGATGGAGCGCACCCCAGAAATGGTGCCGGTCTTCCCACGGAAATTTCCCTCGATTCGGGTGCCGATGAACAGGTGCTTGAGGGTTCCCCGGCGGCCGGCGATGGCCATGGAGGCTTGGTAGTTGGCGGCGTAGGGGTGTTGGGCCATGCGCACCAGGAGGGCCGACAGCAGGCGGCTGGTGACCCGGTTGGCCCGGTCCAGGCCGCTGCCATCGGCCACGGAAACCCCGGCCATGGGCAGGCCCTGCTGGTTCAGCCACTGCATCTCCAGTTGGCGAGCCGAGGCCAGGTTCCAGGTGCCGCTGGCGGAGCGCAGCAACACCTCTGACGTGAAGTTGTGGCTCTCGGTGTTGGCCAGGCTGAGCAGGTCATGCATTGGAGCTGAAAGTTCCTCATGCAGCAGCACCATGTCATCGCTGGCTTGCGGCTGGGCAGCCACCAGGGAGATCTGCACCCCTTTGCCCCCCTGGCGGGCCATCTCCTGCTGCAGGAGGCGCTGCAGACGGCCGATGGGATTGGGAATGGCTGCTTCGATGGCGTTGCTGGTCAGGGCCAGGCGGGTGATCGGGGCGCCATAGGCCTCGGCCCGATCCTCCAGGTGCCAGCCCTTGGGCCACCAGTTGGGTAGGGGTTCCTCCGCCAGCTGGAGCCGCACCAGGGAGGGAACGGTGCCGGAGCTGCCACCGGAGCCCAGGGCAAGCTTGGCGAAACGCTGCATCTGGGGCATGCCCAGGTCAGGATCGCCGTTTCCGGTGAGGCGCAGGGTGCCATCGGGAAGGCGCCAGAGCTGGGTGCGCAGCCGGAAATCGGGGCCCAGCCGGTCGAGGGCGTAGGCCGTGCTGATCAGTTTCTGGTTGGAGGCCGGAAGCCGTGGTTGTTGGCCGTTGATGTCCGCCAGGAGCCGGCCCGATCCATCCGCCACCGTCACACTCCAGACGGGAGCTTCGCCGCCCACGGTGGCCACCAGGCGCTGCTGCAGGCTCGGACAACTGGCGACCCCCTGGAGCTGGGGCAAGCCAATCGGCGGCGGGGCCGGGGGCAGCGACGCCATGGGGACCGCCATCTCCTGGGCCCGGAGCAGGGGCGCAGGCAGGGCGATCAATGCCGTCGCCAGCGTGGCTAGCAGGACCGGCCGGGGGGAGGTCACCATCTCAGGAACCGATCTTCAAGCTGGTCACCGTGCCGGAAACCCTGAACTGGTTGTCGTCCAGGTCAATTGGGGTTCCCACCTTGATGCTCTGGCCCCCGAACTCCACGCCCTCCTTGGTGAGCTGTCCCTGGCCCTCGAGAAGGAAACGGGCATCGAGGGTGCTGAACACCTTCTGGTTGGGGTCATCCACCGTGATCACCTGCCCGGCGGGGGTGATCGTGGAAATGCGGCGGGGCAGGGGGGTCACATCCTTGACGGTGACGCTGCCGTGGGGCTGGTTGCGAATCACGATGTTCACGCTGCCTTTCTGCTTGGTGCCGGCAATCAGGGAGGCAGGGTCAACGGCGGGGATGCCCCGCACATCAACGGTCACCGTGATTGGCTTGAGAGATCCGGTGGCCTTGGCAACCGCACCGCTCAGCTTTGGACTCCAGATCACCCCCACCAAGGCAAGGGCGACGGCAACGCCGGCGCCGATGTCCACCAGTCCGATGGAGCGACGGCTGGTATGGATGGGGGCCATGGAGGAACTGCAGACGCTAAAGTGTACGGAGACCCAGTGGAAGTCACCAGGGGGCCCCGCGGGATCGCCTCAGCTACGCAGACCTTCGATGAAACGGTCCAGGGCCCCAAGTCCGGCGCCCACATTCAGCCCCTGCTGGTCGTCCCCAAGGGCCTCCTCCACCGCTTCGGTATCAGGTCGGGTGTCAAAGCGATGGGCAAGGCGAAAGCCATCGGGATCCTGGCGGTAGAGCTCCCAGTCACCGGGGAAGGCCCGTCGCAGGGCTGATCCGGATCGGGGCAGGAGGGCATAGGCCGCTTCCCATGTGGAGAGGAAACCGCGACGGCGTTCCCTGGCCACGCTGCCGATCCCGACCGCCGCATCCTCCAGGCGACCGTTGAGGATCACCACCGCTCCGCCATGGGCGCGGCAGACCTGCTCCACCTCGGCATAGTCCGCCTGGGCCGGGGCCACGAGCACCAGCACGGCGGGATGGAGCTCTTCGCTGGGGGGATCAGATTCTCCGGAAGCATTCTCCTGGGGCTGGAGGCGCCGGAGCCGATCTCCAAGGCTGCCCAGCCAGGGGGCCAGCTCGGGGGCATCGCGGCGGGCCAGGGCGGCGCCACCGGCATCGGTGAACAACAGTTCGGCGATGGGGTCCGTCCCATTAAGGGAGGCCAGCAGCCTTAGGGCCACCGGCAACACCCTCAACCCCTCAAAACGGAGCTCCACGGTCCAGCGGCCATGGCTGCGGGCGGCCAGCGCCTCCCGCAGGGCGGTCAGTGCCTGCTCCTCGGCGGTGCGCAGATCGGCGGGAAGGGCCATGGGCAGGGGGAGAAGGGAGCGGGGGTGGATGCCTGTTCGGGGACCCTACCCAGGGGTGACGGATCGTTGGGCCCGCCGCAGGGCGGCCGGCAGGGGGGCCAGGTCTTCCTTCGTCAACCAGGGGCCCAGGCTGATGCGCAGGCCTGAGGAGGCCCGAGCCGGATCCACACCCATGGCCAGGAGCACGGGGCTTGCGGTGGCCTGGCCGCTGCTGCAGGCGGTGCCGCTACTCACCGCGAAGCCCTCCTGCCAAAGAAGCCGCACCAGGCGCCGGCCCGGGAGGGGTTCTCCGCCGGGGGAGGACACCAGCAGGCTGATGTGGTGGGGAAGCCGCCGGTTGGGGCAACCGCTGAGTTCGATTCCCGGCAGGCTCAGCAACTCGGCAAGCAGATGATTTCGCAGAGACACGAGGGGATCACCGCCATAGTCCTCCCGTCGTTGGTCTGCCAGTCGCAGGGCCTCGGCGAATCCAGCGGCCAGTGCCACCGCCTCGGTGCCCCCTCGTCGCCCTCCCTCCTGGCCGCCTCCGTCCACCAGCGGCGCCAAGGGGAGACGGGGGGAGGCCACCAGGGCGCCGATGCCCCGGGGCCCCTGGAGCTTGTGGGCGGTGAAGCTGAACAGGTCCACCGCCAGGGTGGCCAGGTCGATCGAACGGTGGCCCACCACCTGGACCGCATCGGTGTGGAACAGCACTCCGGCCGCCCGACAAAGTGCCCCGATCGCCTCAATCGGCTGCAGCGTGCCCACCTCGCTCTGCCCCCAGATCACCGACACCAATCGGGTCGGAGGCGCCAGGAGACGTGGGAGCTCCTCCAGTTGGACCCGGCCCAGGCGGTCCACCGGCACGGCAACCACTTGCCATCCCAACAATTCGAGGCGGCGGGCGGCGGCCACCACGGCGGGATGCTCCACGGCCGAGATCAGCAGCCGACCCACCGGCAAGGTCGAGGCGGCCCCCAGGAGGGAGGCCTGGGCCGCCTCGGTGCCGCCCGAGCAGAAGGTCAGGGCCAAGGGGTCACAGCCCAGGCTGGTGGCGATCGACAGGCGGCTGCGCTCGAGGCAGTCGGCGGCGGCCAGGCCGAAGCCGTGAAGACTGGATGGATTGGCCCACGCCTCTCGCTGGGCCTGCGCCATCACCGCCAACACCTCGGCCGCCGGCGGCGAGGTGGCGCAGGCGTCGAGGTAGAGGCCCTGATCAGCCGGGGACGCCGCCATCACGCTCCATGCGGGAGCGGGTCCGGGACTCCAGGGAATTGGAAGCCAGGGCCAACAGGTCGTCGAGGGAGCGTTCGCTCAGCAGGTCTTCAACCCGGGCCCGGGCTTCAGCGCTGACGCAGGCTTCGGGGCGAATGCAGCCGTGGACGCAGGCAACGGAGCAGTCGATGGAAGGGGCGGGCTTGGTGCCTGCCACCACCTTCGCGGAGGCCTCGGCTTCGAGGTTGGGCCGTGGAGTGGCGCCGGCCTCCACAGGGGCCACCTCCCCTTGGCGAACCTCGTGGGCTTCCGTGGCCAGCACCCCATCGAACACCAGTTCTGCTGGGCCGGTCATGAAAACGTGGTTGCTGGCGTGATCCCAGCGAATGTGCAGGGGACCGCCGGGCAGATCCAGCCGCGCTTCGGCTTCCAGGAGCCCGAGCCTATGGAGGGCCACCAGGGAGGCGCAGGCGCCCGTACCACAGGCAAGGGTGGGACCGGCGCCCCGCTCCCACACCCGCATGCGCCCGTGGGTGGGGTTGAGCACCTGCACGAAGTGGACATTGGTGCGGGCAGGGAAGCTGGGGTGTTGCTCGAGCCAGGGCCCGTAGCGTTCCAGGGGAATGGCCTCCACATCGCTCACCGGAACCACCACGTGGGGATTGCCCATGCCGGCGGCCGCCACGGCAAAGCGCACCCCCTCGAGTTCCAGCTCCCCCTGGGGCAGGCCCGCCGGACCCACGCCCAGCAGGGTGGGAACGGCATCAGGCTCCAGAAAGGGCTCGCCCATGTCGACCCGCACGCTGCCATCGGCCTGCAACTCAGGCACGATCCGGCCAGCGAGGGTCTCCACCTGCCAGGTGCGTCCGGGTGCATCCCCATCACTGTCCGCCAGAAAGCGGGCGAGACAGCGAATGCCGTTGCCACACATCTCCGGCTCGGTGCCGTCGGCATTGAAAATCCGCATGCGCAGTTCACCACCCGCCACCGGTGGTAGCGCCAGGATCACCCCATCCCCGCCAACACCGAAGCGTCGGTCACAGAGCTGCCGGACCAGTTCGGGAGTGAGGCCGAAGCAGAAATCGGGGTCAGTTTCCGTGCGGCCATCCAGCAGCAGGAAGTCGTTGCCCAATCCCTGGTACTTGCTGAATTGGAGCACCCAGGTCGCCTCGACGACAGCGATGCCATCCTAGGAACGAGCTCGTCGAACTCCCTTGGCCCTCCTGGACACCTCCTTGCCTGGTGTGCGGCAACTGCAGAACTGGATTCGCGCCAAGACGGCCATCCGCATCCAGATCAACGACGGCACCAAGCTCGATGGCACCCTCGACTGGCAGGACATGGAGTTCCTGGCCCTGCGGCAGTCCGATGAGAAGGATCCGATTTTGATCCAACGGCTGTCCGTCAGCCTGATCCGCTCGCTCAACTGAACCGCCCCGGGGGCGATTAGGGCTCCGGGGCTGTGGCACCATCACAGGCCAGCCCCCGAGCCCCCACCGGGGCCGGCGTCGAGCCAAGGCCGTGACCGAACCCACCCCCTACCAGCCCCAGGCGATCGAAGAGCGCTGGCAGAACCGCTGGCGGGAGCAGGAGCTCGAGCTCGACGCCACCCCCGTACCGGCGGGCGAACCTTTTTATGCCCTGTCGATGTTCCCCTATCCCTCGGGGAACCTGCACATGGGCCATGTGCGCAATTACGTGATCACCGATGTGATCGCCAGGGTGCAGCGCATGCGGGGGCGCCAGGTGCTCCATCCGATGGGCTGGGATGCCTTCGGCCTGCCGGCGGAGAACGCCGCGATTGAGCGGGGGGTGAATCCGGGCGACTGGACCGACAGCAACATCGCCCAGATGCGCATCCAGCTGCAGCGCCTGGGCCTCTCGATCGACTGGGATCGGGAGGTGGCCACCTGCCACGCCACCTACTACCGCTGGACCCAGTGGCTGTTCCTGCAGTTCCTCGATGCGGGCCTGGCCTACCGCAGGGAGGCCACGGTGAATTGGGATCCCGTTGACCAGACCGTGCTCGCCAACGAACAGGTGGACGGCGAGGGTCGTTCCTGGCGTTCCGGTGCCCTGGTGGAGAAGCGGAAGCTGCGCCAATGGTTCCTGAAGATCACCGCCTACGCCGACGCCCTGCTGGACGACCTCGATCAGCTCAAGGGTTGGCCGGAACGGGTACGCACCATGCAGGCCAATTGGATCGGCCGCTCGCTGGGGGCCGAACTCAGTTTCCCCATCCTCGATGGGGCCGGCACGCCAACGGGCGAGGCGATCACCGTGTTCACCACCCGGCCCGACACGGTCTACGGGGTGAGCTATCTGGTGCTGGCACCGGAACACCCGCTGGTGCCCCAACTCACCCACGCCGACCAGGAAACTGCCGTGATCGCCTTCCGCGATCGCGTCAGCCTGCAGAGCGAACAGGAGCGCACCGCCGAGGACAAACCCAAGCAGGGGGTCCCCCTTGGAGCCTCAGTGCGCAACCCCTTCACCGGCCAAACGGTCCCTCTCTGGATCGCCGACTACGTGTTGGCCGAGTACGGCACCGGTGCGGTGATGGGCGTTCCCGCCCACGACCAGCGCGATTTTGTTTTTGCCCGCCGCTATGAGCTGCCGGTGAAACAGGTGATCGTTCCCGAAGGAGCCGATGAGCACGCCTATGAAGGCGGTGCCTGGACCGAGCCAGGTGTCCTGATCCACTCCGGTCCCTTCGATGGCATCGCGTCCGCCGAAGCCAAGGCCCAGATCATTGGCCTGGCCGAAGCCCAGGGCTGGGGCCAGGGCAAGGTGCAGTTCCGCCTGCGGGACTGGCTGATTTCCCGCCAGCGCTACTGGGGCTGCCCCATACCCGTGATCCACTGCGACCACTGTGGTGTGGTGCCCGTACCGGAGGACCAGTTGCCGGTGGAGCTGCCCCGGGACGGGACCATCAGCGGCAAGGGGGCATCACCTTTGGCCCAGCTGGCTTCCTGGGCTGAGGTGCCCTGCCCCAGCTGCGGGGCCCCGGCCCGGCGGGAGAGCGACACCATGGACACCTTCATGTGCTCCTCCTGGTACTACCTCCGCTACAGCGATCCCCACAACACGGCCCTGCCCTTCGGCCGCGAGGCGGTGGACCGCTGGCTGCCCGTGGACCAGTACGTGGGTGGCATCGAGCACGCCATCCTGCACCTGCTCTATTCCCGCTTCTTCACCAAGGTGTTGCGCGATCGCGGCCTGCTGGGGTTCGACGAACCCTTCCAGCGTCTGCTCACCCAGGGGATGGTGCAGGGGATCACCTACAAAAATCCCCACAGTGGCCGCTACGTGTCGCCGGCCGAGGTGAGCGATCGCACGGATCCCCGCGATCCCGTCACCGGAGAGGTGCTGGAGGTGTTCTTCGAGAAGATGTCGAAGTCGAAGCACAACGGCGTCGATCCGGCCACCGTGATCGACCGCTACGGCGCCGACACCGCCCGCATGTTCATCCTGTTCAAGGCGCCACCGGAAAAGGATCTGGAGTGGGATGACGCCGACGTGGAGGGGCAGTTCCGCTTCCTGCAGAGACTCTGGCGGCTGGTGGAGACGGCCCTGGCCCGCGATCTCAGCTTCGGTGGCGGAACGGCGGCGGGCGCTTCTGCGCTCCCGGCAGCCACCAACGAGCCGGAACGGGAGTTGCGCCGGGCAGTGCACACCGCCATCGCCGCCATCGATGACGATCTGGCCGACGGCCACTACCAACTCAACACGGCGGTCTCGGAGCTGATGAAACTCAGCAACGCCATGGGAAGCACCCTGGAATCCGTGGGCGAGGAGGTGGCCAACGAAGCCCTCCAAACCCTTGTGCTGTTGCTGGCCCCCTTCGCCCCCCATCTAGCCGAAGAACTCTGGCTGCGGTTGGGGGGATCGGGCAGCGTGCACCGCCAGAGCTGGCCCCGTGCTGATGCCTCCGCCCTCGTGCGGGACAGCATCGAGTTGGTGATCCAGGTGAAGGGCAAGGTGAGGGGAAGTCTCACGGTGCCCGCCAGCGCTGATGCGGCCACCCTGGAGCGCCTCGCCCTAGCCAGCGACGTGGCCCTCAAATGGTTGGAGGGCCAGTTCCCCCGCCGGGTGATCGTGGTGCCCGGCAAGTTGGTGAACCTGGTGCCTTAAGCCAGGCCACCGGCCTCAGAGACCGAAACCGATGAGCCTGGGTGGCCTCGAGAGGCCTGGTGTGGGGGATGAACAGATCCAAGGGGATCTCGCCCCGCTCCCCGCCGAAGGCGGACCGCCGTCCTATCCGACCCGTCACCTACTGGAAGGGACGGGTGGAGATCTCCTCTCCGGCCAGGCCGTGGATCATGGATCAGCCCCAGCCCGGGTAGCAGGTCTCCAGGGCAGCGCCCACAACCTCCATGCTGCCGGTGCAGTTGAAGGAGGAGCGGGTGCGGATCAAGGGCGTGCACCGTACTGAACGGTGAGGGAGAGGGGATCGGCCCAGTCACCGGTGGCGACGTAGCCCCGTGGGTTGGCGACCAGACGCCGCAGGATCCAGAACGCCGGCTCCGGACTATCCAGGCCCAGACTCACCTGAATCTGCTCCAGGCTGCGGGGCAGACCATCGGCCAGCAGCCCCTCAACGCTGGCCTGGAGCGCCAGCACCTTGGCAGCCGCTTTCTTGCCCGCTTCGACACCGGGCTGGTGGTAGGCATTCACATCCACCAGCTCGCCATAGAGGCCAACGGCCCGCTCGAACAGGGCAATCAGGGCCCCCAGGCTGCGCTCGTCGAAGCGCCGCAGGGTGAGCGACAGGCTCTGGCGCCCCCCTTCGCTCAGGGCGGAACGGGTGCCCTGCAGGAAGCCGTCGAGCACATCGCCGGGATGCTCCCCCCCCAGGGGAGCGATGTCAGCTGGATCCTCCAGCACCTCGAGGAAGGTGACGAAGAAGTTGTCGAGCCCGTCCCGCAGTTGCTGGACGTAGGCGTGTTGGTCGGTGGATCCCTTGTTGCCGTAAACAGCCAGGCCCTGATGCACCACATGCCCCTGGCGGTCGAGCTTCTTGCCCAACGACTCCATCACCAGCTGCTGCAGGTAGCGGCTGAACACCTCCAGGCGATCGCGGTAGGGGAGCACCACCATGTCGCGGCGACCCTGACCATCCCCGGACGCGTACCAGGCCGCCGCCAGCAGGGCGGCAGGATTCGAGCGCACATCGGCCCCACGGGTGGCCCCGTCCATGACAGCCGCCCCATCGAGGTAGGCCCGCAGATCAGCGCCGATCAGGGCCGCCGGCAGGAGCCCCACGGCACTGGTGATGCTGGTGCGACCCCCCACCCAGTCGAACAGGTCAAAACGGGCGAGCCATGCCTCCGCCTCCGCTTGCCGGTCCAATTGGCTGCCCAGCATGGTGACGGCCACCGCCTGGGCGGCCCAGGTGCCGCCCAGGGCCTCCAGCCTGGCTCGGGCCTGTTCCTGACCTATGCGGGGTTCGGGGGTCCCCCCCGACTTGCTCACAACGATCACCAGGGTGGAACGCAGGCGCTCACCGAGGCCCGCCAGCACACGGCTGAAGCCCTCCGGATCCACATTGTCAAAGAAGTGGAACGGCAGGCCGATCCCCTGCCTTTGCAGGGCCTTGAGGATCAGCAGTGGTCCGAGGCCTGAACCGCCGATGCCAATCCAGAGCACATCGGTGAAGGCCGTACCACCGGGGGCCGCGATCGTGCCGTCGATGACCGCCCGACCGAAGGTCTCGATCCGATCGATTTCGGCGCGGATGTGGTCGGCCGTGGCGGCATCGGGCGCCAGCTCAGGAGCCCGTAGCCAGTAATGGCCCACCTGGCGCTGCTCATCGGCGTTGGCGATGGCCCCCCGTTCCAGGGCCGCCATGGCAGCAAAAGCCCGTTGGAATCCTGGCTCCAGACGCTCGAGCTGGGCTGCATCCAGGTCCATCCGGCTGACGTCGAGCCAGAAGCCGAGATCCTCGTGGTGCCACAGAAGGGAGCAGAACCGTTGCCACTGCTCAGGCGGCGATGCGTTGCTGGAGTCCGGAAGCAAGGTCATTGCGGCGGCCGACAACCTGGGTGGCATAGGCCTAAATCTATCCACGGACCGCTTCAGCGAATGCCTCAGACCGTTGCTGGGCCAAAAGCGGTTGCCAACAGAAACCGGGCTGCACCCGGAGTGATGCCACACCGATGGGACAGACGAAGGTCTGCCCCATCGGCGTGAGCCCCAGTTGGCTATAGACCCAAAATAGTGGTAATTCGTTAACGTTTTTGTCGCATTGCTGCCGAACTTGGCCCACGGTCGTTCCAGCCCCACCCGGTCGCCGTTGTGGCGGCATGGGTTGGTGGGCCTAGGCGTCGCCCTGGCCGTGGGATTGGGCCTCGAAGGATCCAGCTCGCTCCGCCTGGGCATGGGCAACAGCGTCCTCACTGAACCCGGTCTCACCGCCAGTGTCGGCACCGACAGCAGCAGCGCCCTGGCCCTGAGCGGTGAAGGTCAGCGGCCTGACCCCACTGACTTCAGTCCCCAGGAATTGCGGGAACTGCAGCAGCGTTTCGGCGTTCATGGTCCCCAGACCCCCCTGGCCCAGCTGTTCACCCGAGGGCTCGATGAACTCACCCCCCTGCGGGCCCACACGCTGGGGCGCCTGGAGGAACTGAGGCCCACGATCCTGAGCGAGAGCAAGCGCATGGGGGTCAACCCGATGCTGGTGGCTGCGATCCTGTTTGATGAGATGCAGCACGCCAAACCAGGCGAGGACCTGCCCCTGGCGGCCCATTCAGGCCTGTTCACGACCCACGGCCCCGCCCAGCTCGGCCTGAGCGAGATGGTTCATCAGGGGCTGCTTCGGGAGGATGCTTCGCTCGAGGAAATCCAGGCGGCCCGGGAACAACTGTTGGATCCCCGCCGCAACGTGCAGCTTCTGGTGGGCAAGCTGGCCCGCCTGCAGCGCGTTCTAGGAATCGAGCCCGGCCGCCGCCTGGACGCCAGCAGCCGGCCCCGGGATGCCAAGGCCATTGCCACCCTTGCCTATCTCCACAACGGCAAGCTCGATTACCCCACCCGGCTGCTGCGCTATCTGCAGGATCCCGAGCTGCACGCCCTGATCTACTCCGGTCGCAAGCAGGCGATCACCGTCCTCATTTGACCGAGGCTCCAGTGGGCAGGCCCGGCACTCGCTTGCCAACACCTCAGCAGAGACGGCCGAGGGCCGCAAGGCGCTCCTGAAGTGCCATCCAATCGAAACTGCGCGGATCGAGTCGCTCGCCCCCCAGGTCAACCGCACGGTGAGTGGTGATCTGTTGGGGCGGAATGGAGAATCGCTTCATCCAGTCAGCTAGCACCACGGCAGCGGCATCCAGCTGGGCGGCGGTATAGCCGCTGTGGGTGGCTTCATCGTTCTCCCCATCGAGAGGGGTTTCCAGGCTCAGGTGGAGGGCAAAGTTGTTGACCGAGCCATTGATGCGCGGATTGGTGATCACCCAATGGCCGTTGAAGGCCGAGTTGCCGGAGCCGAAGGCACGGCGGCCGGGATCGAGCACCTGCACCACCTGCCCCTGGAGACCCACCAGGGTGTGATAGCTCACCTGGTCCTCATCGCGGGGGTGGGGGGTGACAAAGGTGTTGATGGCGGAGTTGAGCCCGTAGACGGTTTCATGCAACACGATCAGCTGCGGGGTCGGATCGACCGGTTGGCCGAAGGCGTCGAGGTTGAAGCGTTCTCCGTAGTTGCTGGGATCGGTGGAGAGGTGGAAGGTGCGCTGGGGTAAGGCAGCGCTGAGCCGCTCCATACGGCTCGTCAGCTCTGGATCGCTGCTGCTGCACTGGCGCTGGAGTGGGCTGCGCCAGGGAGCTGCGGGCGGTGGCGGGGGCGCCCTGCGGCTGCTGGTTTTCGGGCTGTCCTGGGCGATGGTTCGGGCTCCAACCCCGTCCCGCAGGAACTGGAAGAGTGAGGGGTTGCTTACGGCCGGACTGGCATCGCCGATGGACCGGGAGAGCCAGCCCAGGGCTGCGAGGCAACACAGCCCCCCCACTCCCACCGTGAGCAGGAGGGGCCGTTGCTGCAACCAACGACGCTGAACGAACCTGCGGGGTGGTCTCAACATCGCAACGGCACCCCTGCCGGCTCAGGCTGGAGCGTCAACCAGCGCCGACGTCGCTCCAGGGTCGCCTCGCCAGCGGCGGCATCGGCCGTGAGCCGCCAACGCTCAATCGCCGCGGGGCCAGAGGTGAGGTCCCGATGCAAAACCCGGCCCCGGCGGGCCAGCAGCAATGGCTGGGGCACCCCCTCCTGCAACAAGGGGGCCAGCTCCTCGGCTTGCCGCAGTCGAACGCCATCGAGGGCCAGAAGCTCGTCCCCCACCTCCACGCCAGAGCGTTCCGCTGGCCCATGACGATGCACCCTGCGCACGCTGAGCCCCTGCTGGGGATCGGCCTGGCAACCCATGCCACAGAAGGGATGGCTGGCTCGCTCCTCCACCAGCGCCAGTCCCACATCCGGGAGGTAGGACGCCAGGGGCGGGTCCTCGGTGGAGGTGAGCCACATGGGCAACAGGGTGGCCAGATCGGGCGATTGGGCAGCGAAGGCGGCGATCAAGTCAGCAGAGCTGTAGCCCTTGCCTACCCGGCCGAAGCGCCGCCAGAGGTCGCGCACCACCTCCGCGAGTTGGGAGCCAACCCGACGCAGGTGCAGATCGAGCACCAGGGCCAGAAGCGCCCCCTTGAGGTAGTAGCTGATCTGGTTGTCGTCGCTGTAGGCATCGCGCTTGTAGAGCTTCACCCAGGCCTGCTCGCTGCTCTGCTGGAGGCTCTGCAGATGGCGACCAGGGGTGAGCAGATAGAGGCTGATGTCTGACCCCAGGTCTTCCAGCACGGTGGCCTCCCCCGTCAGCCCAGCGGCATGGGGCAGCAGCAGATCCACGTAACTGGTCACCCCTTCGGCGAACCAGAGGGTGGGAACCACGGTGGGCTGGTGGTAATCGATCGGTGTGAGTTCTGACGCCCTCAGCCGGCGCACGTTCCACTGGTGCAGGTATTCATGCCCCACCAGCTGCAGAAGCTTGCGCAGGCCATCGGGACGCCCCAGGGCCCTTCGGCCGAACTGGAGCACGGAGCTTCCGTCGTGCTCCAGGCCTCCGTAGCCCTCCTCCAGCAGGTGGAGCACAAAGAGATAGGTGGGGGCTGCGGGAAGCGATTCCCCCATGAAACGGCAACAGCTGCGGCAGACCGCCGCCACCTGCACGAGAAGATCAGGATGGAGCTCCAACAGGGGGCGGCCCGTTTCCCAGGTGACCCAGCGGTGGGGCACCCCCTCCACGCAGAAGCGATGGCTGGTGTGGGGGCCCACCTCCACGGGGGCATCCACCAGGGCGTCATAGCTGGGAGCCTGCCATTGGCCGTCGGCATCGCGGGGCAGGGGAACAAAGGATTCCCAGCCGGAGGGAAGAACCAGTGCCAGCCGATGGGGGGTCCAGCGTTCACCCTCCACTTCCAGGGCGAGGGCCGCCAGGGCAAGGAACCCATGCTGATCATTGAGGTGGCAGGTGCGCACGCTCAGCTCGGTGGCCAGGGAGCTGGTGCGGATCTCCACCGGATCGGACCCGGGCAACTCCACCTCCCAGCTGGCTGGCTGCAGGGGGCGCACCGGCAGGACCGCCCCCCCCTGCACCACCTCGAGACTCTCCAACTGACGCACGTAATCGCGGATCAGATAGGAACCAGGAGTCCAGGAGGGAAGGCGGAAGCGCAACACCCGGGACCGGGGTGTCAAGGAGAGGGTGGCGCGCACCAGGTGCTGGCGGCAGGCCGTGAGATCCAGCGTCAGCTCAGGCACAGGCGCGCAATCAGCAGCTGAGTTGAACCGTGGCCGTCGGCAGGACGTTCGAGACGTCCTTCAGGGCCAGACGGGCGGCGTAGCGGCGGGTGAGGCGTCCCAGAAGGGGGGGAAGTTGAAGGTTCTGGCTCAGGCGCTGCAGATCCCCCACCAGTGCCAGTTCACCGTTGCGCTGGCGGCGCCAACCCAGACTCAGATCCGATCCGATTCGCACCTGTAGCTCCACGGCTTGGCTCTCGCCGGCAAAGCCCCGCAGCCTTCCGCCCCAAAGGGGCTCCAGACCGAGATCCGAAAGACTGGCCGCCAGCACCTCGGTGTCCCGCAGGACGGTTGGCAGGATGGACAGGTGGGACATGGAACCAATGCCCGAGTTGCCAGACCCTAGCGATCTGGACCTGAGCGTCCAGTGGCCGTTGTCACCGGCCTGGCCTCGCTTTGCCTCGCCCCTGCGGCTGGGGGTGATGGCATCGGGGGAGGGAAGCAACTTCGAAGCCCTGGTGGCTTCCTGCCGCCAAGGGCCACTGGGGGCCGAGGTGGCCCTCCTGGTGGTCAACCATTCAGCCTGCGGCGCCCAGCGGCGGGCCGAACGCCTGCAGGTGCCCTGGCAGTTGCTCGATCATCGCAAGCATGCCAACCGAGAGGCCCTCGATGGGGCCCTGGTGCAGGCATTTCGCCGGGCGGAGGTGGATCTGGTGGTCATGGCCGGCTGGATGCGCATCGTGACGCCGACCCTGATCACCGCCTTCCCCGATCGGCTGGTGAACATCCACCCGTCGCTGCTGCCCAGTTTCCGCGGCCTCGATGGGATCGGTCAGGCCCTGGCAGCGGGCGTCACCCTGACGGGATGTACCGCCCACCTGGTGACCGAAGAAGTGGATGCGGGGCCGATCCTGGTGCAGGCGGCCGTGCCCGTACTGGCCGGAGACGACCACGGGCTCCTGGCGGCGAGGGTTCGCCATCAAGAGCACCGCATTCTGCCGCTGGCGGTGGCCCTGGCGGCCCAGCGGCTGGGCCTTGCCCAGCCGGAACCTCAGGGGTAGAAGGGCAACAACGGCAGGCCCGTAGCAGCGGGGAGACCCGCCATCAGGTTGAGGCACTGCACCCCCTGGCCGGCCTGGCCCTTGATCAGGTTGTCAATGGCACTCATCACGATCAGCTGCCCTGTGCGCGGATCCACCTGCACCGACAGCAGGGCCCGGTTGGTCTGGCGCACCCACTTGGTGGAGGGGTAGGTGCCCACCGGCAGCACCTCCACGCTGGGGCTGTGGCGGTAGGCAGCCTGCAACAGGGTGGTGCAGTCTTCGGCGGTAAGGCCAGGATCCCGCAGGCGGCCATAGACGGTGGCCAGCAAGCCCCGCACCATCGGCATCAGATGGGGGGTGAACTGCAGTTGGATGGCATGGCCCCTGGCACGGCTGGCCATCTGCTCAATTTCACTGGTGTGGCGATGGCCCACCACGCCGTAGGGGGCCACGGCCTCGCCGGCCTCCGCCAGCAATAGATGCTCCTTGGCGGCCCGACCACCACCGGAGGCGCCGGTCTTGGCGTCAATGATGATGCCGCTGCCCTCGATCAATCCCTGCTGCAGAAAGGGCAACAGGGCCAACAGGCTGGCGGTGGGAAAGCAACCGGGCGCCGCCACCAGGCGGGCCTTGCGGATGGCTTCCTCCTCCCACTCCACCAGGCCGTAGACGGCCTCCAGACAAAGGTCGTCATCGCTGCGGGGATACTGGCGCGCCTCACCGCCATAGACCTCCTTCCACTGGGCCAAAGAGCGGTAGCGGTAGTCGGCGGAGAGATCCACCACCCGCACGCCGCGCTCCAGCAGGGCGGGTACCAGGGTGGAGGCGAGGCCGTTGGGCAGGCTGAGAACGGCCAGGTCGGCGGCGGCGGCGATCGCCTCAGGGTCGGGCCGTTGCACGGTCAGATCGCCGGGTAGGGGCAGGAAGGGCACCAGCTCCTTCCAGCGCTTGCCCGAGCTGCGCTCCCCCCCCAGGAAGGTGACGTTCAGATGGGGGTGATCCTGCAGCAGGCGCAGGGTCTGCAGTCCGCCGTAGCCACTGGCCCCCACCACGGCAACACCCCGAAGGTCCACCGGCTGGGATGCGGAAGGGGTCGCCATGCCGGAGAGTCGAGAACGGCAGATCGTACCGGGCCCTATAAGGGAAGGCAGCACCTAGGCCACGGGCCTGCTCTGTTCTGACCACCTCCGTCGCCATCCAGTTCGATTCGATCACGGACGCCCTAGCCGCCATTCGCAACGGCGAGATGGTGGTTGTGGTCGACGATGAGAATCGGGAGAACGAGGGTGATCTGATCTGCGCAGCCCAGTTCGCCACGCCGGAGCAGATCAACTTCATGGCCACCGAGGCCCGGGGCCTGATCTGCCTGGCCTTGGAGGGGGAGCGGTTGGATGCCCTCGACCTCCCCCTGATGGTGGACCGCAACACCGACAGCAACCAAACCGCCTTCACCATCAGCGTGGATGCCGGTCCTGAGAACGGTGTCAGCACAGGCATTTCCGCTGAGGACCGGGCCCGCACGATCCAGGTGGCCATCCATCCCTCCAGCCGCCCCTCCGATCTGCGCCGACCCGGCCACATCTTTCCCCTGCGCGCCCGCCAGGGGGGGGTGCTGAAGCGGGCGGGCCACACCGAGGCGGCGGTGGATCTGGCCCGGATGGCGGGGTTGTACCCCTCCGGGGTGATCTGCGAAATCCAGAACCCGGATGGCTCCATGGCCCGGCTGCCCCAGTTGGCGGACTACGCCCAGCGCCATGGCCTGCGGCTGATCAGCATTGCCGACCTGATCCGCCACCGGCTTGACACCGAGCGGTTCGTCAAACGGCTGGCCGAAGCCCGCATGCCCAGCAGCTTCGGCACCTTTCGGGCAATCGGCTTCCGCAACGAACTGGACGGCAGCGAGCACATCGCCATCGTCAAGGGCCACCCCGAAAGGGCCCCTGGCGCCGTCCTGGTGCGGGTGCATTCCGAATGCCTCACTGGCGATGCCTTCGGCTCCCTGCGCTGCGACTGCCGGCCCCAACTGGAGGCGGCCCTGCGCATGATCGAGGCCGCCGGCGAGGGGCTGGTCATCTACCTGCGCCAGGAGGGGCGGGGCATTGGCCTGATCAACAAGCTGCGGGCCTACAGCCTCCAGGATGGGGGGCTCGACACCGTAGAAGCCAACGAGCGTCTGGGGTTCGCCGCCGACCTGCGCAACTACGGGGTCGGGGCCCAGATCCTCAGCGACCTGGGGGTGAGGCGGCTGCACCTGATCACGAACAACCCCCGCAAGATTGCAGGCCTCGGGGGCTACGGCCTCCAGGTAGAGGACAGGGTTCCCCTGGTGATCGACGCAGGCGAGCACAATGCCGTTTACCTGCAGACCAAGCAAGTCAAGTTGGGCCACCTGATGGAAAGCCCCCAGGGCCCCTCGGTGGTGCTGGCCTGGCAGGGGCTACAGCCAGTGGAGGAGATCGAGCGCTCCCGCCTGCGCCAAAGCCTGCAGCGCTGGGCCGGGGAGCTCCAACTGGAAGTACACATCGAAGAGCACCCTCGCCTGCTGGCCCTGCTCGATCAGCCCGATGTGGCGGTGCTCCTTGGTCCGCTTGAGCGGAGCAAGGAGCACGATGGCCCAACGGACTTCGCCCAGGTTCGCCTCAGCGAAGGGTTGCAGACCCTGGCCCGCTGGCCAGGCACCCGTTCCGTCAGCCTGCTGCTGGCCCCGGACGCCCAACGCAGCACCCATCCCAGCGTCAGCCTGGAGGCGGAGAGGCGCCCCCTGGTGGAACTGCTGCAGGAGAGTCCCGTGCTGCAGCTGCAACCCGGGGCACTCCTCCGCTGGAGCTGAGCGAGCTGTAGCTGCACTCAGCTCGGCGGTTCAGATCGGCGCCTCAGGCGACGATCGTGACCTTGTTGATCTTGGTGCCCTTCTTGATCGCCAGCACCACATCGAGATTGCCGGCCTGACCGAACACGGTGTGGACCCCATCGAGATGGGGTTGGGGCTCGTGGCAGAGGAAGAACTGGGAGCCACCGGTGTTCCTGCCCGCATGGGCCATCGAGAAGGTGCCGGCCTGGTGCAGGCGGGTGTTGATCTCGCAGGGGATCGTGTAGCCGGGGCCACCGGTGCCCGCAGGACCCCTGGCGCCCTCCCGGGTGTTGGGGCACCCCCCCTGGGCCATGAAGCCGGGAATCACGCGGTGGAAGGCGAGCCCGTCGTAGAAGCCCTCGCCCACCAGCTTGACGAAATTCGCCACGGTGCCAGGAGCATCGCCATCGAACAACTCGATCTCCACGGTGCCGGCATCGGTTTCCATCAGGGCTTTGGTCACAGGGTCTGGGGGCAAAAGCGGACTGTATGCGCTCTCGGGTAGAACAGTCGCGTTTGACGCCCCTGCGATGACAAGCCCCACCGGCCTGGACCTGGCCCATGCCCGTCTGGGGGTTCTGGGCGGCAGCGGCCTCTACGGGATGGAGGGGCTTGAGGAGGTGCAGGAGGTGCAGGTGGACACCCCGTTTGGGCCCCCCTCCGATTCCCTCAGGCTGGGGCGCATCGGTGATCTGGAGGTGGTGTTCCTGGCCCGCCACGGCCGCCACCACACCTTCAGCCCCACGGAGGTTCCCTACCGGGCCAACCTCTGGGCCCTGCGCTCCCTCGGGGTGCGTTGGATTCTTTCCTGCTCAGCCGTCGGTTCGCTCCAGGAGCACCTGCGCCCCCTCGACATGGTGGTGCCGGATCAATTCATCGACCGCACGCACCAGCGGCCCCTGAGCTTCTTCGGCAATGGAGCCGTGGCCCACGTGGGTTTCGCTGACCCCTTCTGCCCGGTCCTCAGCCGCCTGCTGGGCGATGTAGCCGACAGCCTGATGCCCGAAGGCACCAGCCTCCACCGTGGCGGCACCTACCTCTGCATGGAGGGGCCGGCCTTTTCCACCCGCGCCGAATCGCACCTCTACCGCAGCTGGGGCTGCTCGGTGATCGGCATGACCAACCACGCCGAGGCCCGTCTGGCCCGGGAGGCGGAGATCGCCTACACCACCCTGGCCATGGTCACCGACTACGACTGTTGGCACGTTGACCATGACGCCGTGACCGTGGATCTGGTGATCGCGAACCTGAAGTCGAATGCCGAACTGGCCCAGCGCATCGTGCGGGTGGCCGCAGAACGCATCGACGCCCAGCGCCCCATTAGCAGCGCCCACCATGCCCTGCGCAGTGCCCTGATGACCCCCAAGGAACAGGTGCCCCTGGACACCCGCAGGAAGCTGGATCTCTTCACCGCCCCTTACTGGGGAGCGCTCACCTGAAGGGCGCGACGTAGGTCGCCGCCACAGGTCTGGAGCAGGGCCCCGGCTTCTTCGCTCTCCAGCTGCCGCAGGGCCATCAGCAGGGAGCGTTTCACCGAGCCCCCCGAGCGGAGGAGCAGTTCCCGACCCTGGTCCCGCTCCACCCCGGCCAGGTCCCGCAGGATGCGCAGGGCCCGATCTTCCAGTTTGCTGTTGGTGACCGCCACATCCACCATGCGGTTGCCGTAGACCTTGCCCAGGCGCACCATCACTCCCGTCGAGAGGATGTTGAGGGCCATCTTGGTGGCCGTGCCGGCCTTCAATCGGGTGGAGCCGGTGACCAGTTCCGGGCCAGTGAGCAGACGGATGTCGATGGCAGCGGGCATCGGCGCCTGATCGGCTGGAACGCAGGCCATGGCGATCGCCAGGGCCCCGATCTCCTGGGCCAGATCCAGGGCGCCCAGCACGTAGGGGGTGGTGCCTCCGGCGGCGATCCCCACCAAGGCATCCCCGGCGCCGAAATTCCTCTGCTGCAGATCGGCACGGCCGGATTCCCGCAGATCTTCCAGCCCCTCCGAACTACGCAGCAGGGCCGGTGCTCCGCCGGCCAGGACCCCTTGCACCATCTCAGGCGGAGAACAGAACGTGGGCGGACATTCAGCCGCATCCAGCACCCCAAGCCGCCCAGAGGTGCCAGCACCGATGTAGAAAAGTCGGCCGCCGTGGCGGAGTCGCGCACTGATGGCCTCCACCGCGTTCGCCAGCTCGGGTGCGGCAGCGGCCACCGCCTCCTGGGCCCGCAGATCTTCGCGGCAGAAGAGATCCACCAACGCGGCGGTGCTGAGCTGGTCCAGTTCGGCGCTGGCCGGGTTGGCCTGCTCGGTCAGCAGGTGGCCACGATCAAGGGTGGAGAAACTCACAGCAGTCCCTCCAGGCGGCGACGGAAATTCTCCAGTTCGGGATCAACGCCCGGTTCACCAGCCCCTGCTTCCCCTTCCCCGGGTCCTGCGGCCGACATGTCCGACTGCTCCTGCCAATGGGACACATCCATGTTGGCCTCCGGTGGGGCAATCAACAGCCGCTCCTCGGCCGAGCGGGGCAGGAAGCCACTGGGTACGACGCGTGCCTGATAGCCCGATTCGGCACAGAAGCGCTCCATTTCCTCCTGATCCAGGGCCTCCACCGTGGGCACAGGAAAATCCTGGGCCTCCAGCAGACCGGCGTAGCGCTCCGCGTCGTCGGGGTCCTCGAACAGCAGCACCACCGTGCTGCCGTTCAGTTCCAGGGAATGGATGCCTTCATTCTCACTGCCGGCATCGAAGAGAAGCACGTGGACCGGCATGGAGCGGTAGGGAGTCACGCCCGTCAGTTTCTCATTCCTGCCCTTCGCCCAGTTGCTGCAACCGGCGGTAGAGCGCCTCCTCGGCGTCGCTGAGCTCCTCGGGAACCACGATCCGAATCTCCACCAGCTGATCACCCCTTTCCCTGCCCTGCTCCAACCCCCGCCCCCGCAGACGCAGCAGCCGGCCACTGGAGGATCCGGGAGGCACCCGCAGCTTCACCGGTCCCGCCAAAGTCGGTACCACCACGGAGCAGCCCAGGGCAGCGTCGGCCGGCATCAGCTCCAGCGGGTAGGTGACCCGTAGCCCGTCAATGCGCAGTCCTTCGCTGGTGCGCACCCTCAGGTGCAGGAAATGGTCCCCGCCGCCCGGGGTCACCCCGGCCAGACGCAGCCGCCAGCCATCCCCCGCCAGGGGCGGAGTCCAGACCTCAACAGTCGTGCCATCGTCGAGCTCCAGTTCAATGCGCTCCCCCATCAGGGCCTGCTCCGGAGTCAGCTCCACCAGGGTCTCCAGATCGGTCGACGCCTGCACCGGAGGAGGGGGGGACGGCGATGGCGCCACCTGACCGGGCCTGTCATAGGAACGATCGCTGGGAGATGGCCGAGGTTCATCGCTGTCTGCGTCGGCCTCCGTCTCCCAGGAGGATGGGGCGTCTTGCGGGGGGGGATCCACCTGGCGGCGGCGGCCGAAGATGGTGTCGAAGTAGGTCTCGAAATCGGGGAAACCGCTGGCGAAGGGATCCTGCGGCGAGCTGGCCGTGGGATCAATGCCCCCCTCCCAGGCCTTTCGCCGCTTCGGGTCGGTGAGCACCGCATAGGCCTCATTGACCAACTTGAAGCGCTCTTCGGCCACCGGATCGTTGCCGTTGAGGTCGGGATGCCAGAGGCGGGCCTGCTGCCGGAAAGCCCGCTTAAGGCTGGCGGCGTCGGCGCCCGGCTCCAGGCCCAGCACCGCCCAGTAATCAGGGGCGGTCGCGGTGGATGCTCGGCGGATCAAGGATCAGACCTCCGACCAGGGGTCGTCGTCGTAGGGACGACTGCGGGGCACCGAAGCGCTGGGACGCCGCGGTGGGTCCTCTCTGCCATAGCTTCGGGGCGACGGGCCGAACCGATCCCTGCCATAGGCCGGCTCCCCCCAGGGGTCTGCGCCAAAGCGGGACGGGCTGCCTGGCCGATCCCAGTCGTCCCAGTCGTCGTCGGAGAACAGCTCATCCTTGAGGGAGCCCAGGGTGTTCTTGATCCCCTGCAGCGGATTAGTGTCCTGCTTGCGCTCGCTGGCGAGGCGCCGGTTGAGGCCGTAGATCGCCTCCTGCAACTGGCTCACGGCCAGATCGAGATCCTGCAGATCAGCGGCATCGCCAGGAGCCAGCAGGTCCTGCACCTCCCGCAGGGCCATCTCCACGGCCCGCTGCTGCCGCTCCGCCCCATAGGGCCCCAGCTCCAGGGCCGCATCCCTCAGGCGCCGCTCGGCCTGGGCCACCAAGGTCTGGGCCTGGTTGCGGCGATCGATCTCGGCCCGCTTGCGCCGGTCTTCGCCCGCCTTGCGATCGGCCTCCTGCAGCAAGGCGGCGATTTCCTCTTCGCTGAGGTTCGAGCCCCCCTGGATCGAGACGGTCTGTTGGCGGCCGGTGGTGCGATCCGTGGCGGACACCTGCAGCAGACCATTGGCATCGATATCAAAGGAGACCTGGACCTGGGGCACCCCCCGGGGGGCCGGGGGAATCCCGGCCAGCCGGAAACGGCCCAGGGACTTGTTGCCCTCAGTCATCTGCCGCTCCCCCTGGAGCACATGGACCTCCACCGAAGACTGGTTCGCCTCCGAGGTGCTGAACAGATCGGACTTGCGGACGGGGATCGGGGTGTTGCGCGGGATGAGCACCTTCATCACGCCGCCGATGGTTTCCAGGCCCAGCGAGAGGGGGGTGACGTCGTTGAGCATGAGGTCCCGCAGTTCACCGGTGAGGATCCCGGCCTGCACGGCGGCGCCGATGGCCACCACCTCATCGGGGTTGACCGACTGGCACGGTTCGAGGGGGATGAGGGTGCGCACCATCTCCTGCACCATGGGCATGCGGGTCCCACCTCCCACCAGCACCACATCATCAACGTCTTCGGCGGCGAGCTGGGCATCCCGCAGGGCCCGTTGCACCGGCCGCAGCAGCCGATCAAGCAGGTCGGGGCAGAGCCCCTCAAACACCCGCCGTTCCAGGGTGGTTTCGATATGGAGGGGCCCTTCAGGCCCGGTGGCGATGAAGGGGAGAGAAATCGGGGTGCTGGTGACGCCGGAGAGCTCCTGTTTGGCTTTCTCCGCCGCTTCGGTGAGCCGTTGGAGGGCCTGGCGATCCCGGCGCAGATCAATGGTGTGGTCCGCCAGGAAGGCCTCCGCCAGCCAATCGACGATGCGGCGATCCCAGTCGTTGCCGCCCAGCTGGGTGTCGCCACTGGTGGCCTTGACGTCAAAGACGCCATTGGCGATCCGCAGAATCGACACATCGAAGGTGCCGCCACCGAGGTCAAACACCAGCACCCGCTTGACCGTGCTGCGGTCGAAGCCGTAGGCCAGCGCCGCAGCCGTGGGTTCATTGAGGATCCTCTCCACCGTGATGCCCGCCAGCCGGCCCGCATCCCGTGTGGCCTGGCGTTGGGCATCGTTGAAGTAGGCCGGCACGGTGATCACCGCCGCCTCCACCGGCTCACCAAGGTAGGTGGAGGCATCGTCCACCAATTTGCGCAGGATGCTGGCCACCAGTTCCTCGGCGGCGTATTCCCGTTCAGTGGCTGGACAAACAACCCGCACATTGCCCAGGTCATTGGCCCGCACCGTGTAAGGCACCGCCAGGCTTCCTTCCTCCAGTTCGGACCAGGTGCGGCCGACGAAGCGCTTGAGATTGGCGAAGGTGTTGCGGGGATTCAGCACCAACTGCCGACGGGCCAGCTGGCCGACCAGCAGCTCCTGGTCACGGCTGAACCCCACCACCGAAGGCGTGGTGCGCCCCCCCTCCGCATTGGCGATCACCTGGGGCCGACCGCCCTCGAGCACTGCCACCACCGAATTGGTGGTGCCCAGGTCGATGCCAACGATCCGACCCATGGATCCGCACACGCAGCACCCAAGGTAACGGGCCCCGTGGCCGGCTCCAAGGGAGGCCTTAATCCGGCCTTAGTGACGGCAGTGAGGGTTTCTCCCTATTTTTCAATTGAAGGCGTACCTTGCATGACCACCAGTTTCAAAGAGGACCTGTTCACGCTTCGCCGCAGGCCTGCCAGCGAAAAGCTCATTGACCTGGGCTTTCGTCAGCTGGTGATTGTGCTGGCGTCCCTGGTGGCGATCGTGCTGCTGGGCATCCTGCTCACCGTGATGCACGGTTCAGAGGAGGCTGTCAAACAATTTGGACTTGGCTTCCTGGTGAAGTCCAGCTGGAATCCGGTAACAGAGGAATACGGCGCCTTCACGGCCATCTATGGCACCATCGTCACCTCGGTGTTGTCCCTGCTGATTGCCGTGCCCCTGGGGGTGGGCACAGCCATCTTCATCACCGAAAACCTGATCCCCCTGCAGCTCCGCAACCTGATCGGCCTGATGGTGGAGCTGCTTGCGGCCATCCCATCGGTGGTGCTGGGCCTCTGGGCCATTTTCGTGATGGAGCCCTTCCTGCGACCCTTCCTCAGCTGGCTTTATTCCACCCTGGGCTGGTTGCCCTTCTTCAGCACCGAACCCCAGGGCCCCGGCATGGCGCCGGCCATCCTGATCCTGGTGGTGATGATCCTGCCGATCATTACGGCCATCTCCCGCGATTCCCTCAACCAGGTGCCCCCCGAGCTGCGCCAGGCGGCCTATGGCGTGGGCACCACCCGCTGGGGGGCGATCCTGCAGGTGATTCTGCCGGCGGCCATTTCAGGTATCACCGGCGGCGTCATGCTGGCCCTCGGTAGGGCCATGGGCGAAACGATGGCCGTGACCATGATCATCGGCAACTCCAACAACTTCAGCCTCTCCCTGCTGGCCCCCGGCAACACCATCGCTTCGATGTTGGCCAACCAGTTCGGCGAGGCGGATGGCTCCCAGGTGTCGTCATTGATGTACGCCGCACTGGTGCTGATGGTGCTCACCCTGGTGGTGAACATCTTTGCTCAGTGGATTGTCAAGCGCCTAAGCCTGAAGTACTGAATCCCACCATGGCCACCTTCGCTCCGACCACGAGCCTGTTCGAAAGGCAATCACTCCACAAGAAGCCTTCCCTTCGCCGCAACCGCTGGAACCTGTTCTTCACCCTCCTGGCGGGCCTATTCGCCACGGTCTGTGTTCTGCCCCTGTTCCTGGTGTTGATCTATGTGCTGATCAAGGGAGGTTCCCTGCTCAGCATCGGTCTGCTCACCCAGTTACCCCCTGCCCCGGGCACCACCGGAGGCGGCATCGCCAACGCCATCCTGGGCACCTTCCTGGTGACCCTGGTGGCATCCCTGATCGCCATCCCCGTAGGAGTGGGCGGAGGCATCTACCTGGCCGAATACTCCCGCGGTGGTTGGTTCCAGGGTTTCGTGCGTTTCGGCACCAACGTGCTGGCCGGCGTGCCCTCAATCATCTGCGGCGTGTTCATCTACGGCCTGATTGTCTCCACCCGGATCCTGTTCGGCGAGAGCTACAGCGCTGTGGCGGGTGGTATCGCGCTCTCGGTCTTGATGCTCCCCACGGTCATCAAGACCACCGACGAAGGCCTGAAGCTGGTTCCCCAGGAGCTCCGCTGGGGGGCTATCGGCGTGGGTGCCTCCAAATTCGTCACCATCACCAGCGTCACCCTGCCTACGGCCTTCACCCCCATCGCCACCGGCGTGGTTCTCGCCATCGCCCGAGCCGCTGGCGAAACGGCCCCCTTGATCTTCACGGCCCTGTTCTCCCCTTTCTGGCCCGAGGGACTGCTGAAGCCGATCGCCACCCTTTCGGTGCTGATCTTCAACTTCGCGATCATGCCCTACGAGGCCCAGAACGCCTTGGCCTGGGCGGCCTCGTTTGTGCTGGTGGCTCTCATTCTGGGCGCCAACCTCTTTGCCCGCTGGCTGAGTCGCTTCGCCTCCTCCACCTGAAGGCGACGCCAAGGCTCCACCGTTGAAGACCCACCATTTGCTTCCCTGTTCCCCTTCCCTGCAGCCATGACCAGCTCGACCTCCAGCCACGAACGGACCACAACCTCTGGAACCTGCATGTCGCTGGAGAACGTCTCGATCAGCTATGGCAGCTTCGAGGCGGTTCGCAACGTCTACATGGAGATCCCCAAGGGTCAGGTGACCGCGTTCATCGGCCCTTCGGGCTGCGGCAAATCCACCGTGCTGCGGGCCCTCAACCGCATGAACGATCTGATCGAAGGCTGCAGCCTCAAGGGACGTGTGGTGTTCGACGGCAATGACCTCTACGCCCCGAACGTCGACCCCGTAGAGGTGCGCAGACGGATTGGCATGGTGTTTCAACGGCCCAATCCCTTCCCCAAATCCATCTACGAGAACATCGCCTTCGGTGCCCGCATCAACGGCTACAAGGGGGACATGGATGAGCTGGTGGAGCGTTCCCTGCGCAAGGCGGCCATCTGGGATGAAACCAAAGACAAACTGAAGGAGAGCGGCTATTCCCTCTCCGGTGGCCAACAACAGCGACTCTGCATCGCCCGCGCCATCTCCATCGAGCCGGAGGTGATCCTGATGGACGAACCATGTTCAGCTCTTGATCCAATCTCCACCCTCAAAATTGAGGAGATGATGCACGAGCTCAAGAAGAACTACACGATCGTGATCGTGACCCACAACATGCAGCAGGCCGTGCGGGTCTCCGACCAAACGGCTTTCTACAACGCCGAAGCTGTAGAGGGCGGAAGCGGCAAGATAGGCTACTTAGTGGAGTTCAACGAAACCGAGTTGATCTTCAATTCGCCTGCTCAGCAGGCCACCCAGGACTACGTCAGCGGTCGCTTCGGCTGATTGTTCCGATTGCCGTTTCACTCGTGTTCTTTGCCCCTCAGGCTGGCTGGATCAGCTCAAACGCTGCGCCATTCCACCTTTAAGAGGGGCCACAATTCACTCCCATAGCCGTCAAATTCCTTGGGGCTTTGTTCGCTTGGTTGGGCATAGCCATCCTGGGATCTCGGTACTCCATAAAAAAACCGGCCCGCGGGCCGGCTGATGAACGGAGAGGGAGGGATTCGAACCCTCGATAGAGTTGCCCCTATACAGCATTTCCAGTGCTGCGCCTTCGACCACTCGGCCACCTCTCCAGGGGCAAATGGGGCAGATGTCAATGTAGCAGCAGCCCCTTCGCCACCCCCGAGCGCCGCCATGACGCCGACAGCTCCAGGTAAGAGGTTCCCGATCAGGGTGCATTTTCGTCAGCAGGATCGCGTCATTCAGCTGGAGGTGCCCGAGGGGGAGTACATCCTGCGCAGCTTTGAGGAACAGGGCGAACCGTTGCCGTTCAGTTGCCGCAATGGCTGCTGCACCAGCTGCGCGGTGCGGGTGCTCTCCGGCACGATCGACCAGCGCGAAGCCCTCGGCATCTCCCAGGAACTGCGTCGCAGAGGTTATGGCCTGCTCTGCGTTGCCCGGGCGATCGCCCCTCTGGATGTGGAGACCCAGGACGAGGACGAGGTCTATGACCTGCAGTTCGGCCGCTTCTTCGGCCGTGGCAAGGTGCGACCAGGCCTTCCCCTCGACGAAGAATGAGCCCTTTGCACCAGGCACGCCTTTCGGATCTGGCCTTGGCCGATTCCGACCTTGACTCCCAGGAACTGGAGCGGTTGTCGGCGGTGGCCCGCCGGGCTGCGGACGCAGGAGCGGACGTGCTGATGGGGCTCTACGGCGAGCTGGAGCACATCCGGGAGAAGGGCCGTGCCGGAGATTTGGTTACCGAAGCCGACTTGGACGCGGAGAAAGCCGTGCTGGCGGTGCTGGCGGACGCCACGCCCCAGTTGGGGGTGTTGGCGGAAGAATCAGGGCGCAGCCTGCAACGCACCGATCTGGAGTGGTGCGTCGATCCCCTCGATGGCACAACGAACTTCGCCCATGGGTTTCCCTTCTTCGCCACTTCAATAGGCCTGACCTGGCGGGGGATCCCACTGCTGGGGGCCCTGGCAGCTCCGGCGCTGGGGCAATCGTTCTGGGCCGCCCCGGGCCTGGGGAGCTGGTGCAACGACCAGCGCCTGGCCGTGAGCGACTGCTCCGAGCTGGGTGCCTCGCTGCTGGCCACCGGTTTCGCCTACGACCGCCACAGCCGGCTGGACAACAACTACGCCGAGTTCTGCTGGTTCACCCACCGCACCCGGGGGGTGCGCCGCCCCGGATCCGCCTCCCTCGATCTGGCCTACGTGGCCGCCAGCCGACTGGATGGTTACTGGGAGAGGGGGCTCTCCCCCTGGGATCTCGCCGCCGGTGTGGTGCTGGTGGAACAGGCTGGGGGTGTCGTCAGCGCCTATGACGGCGGCCGCCTTGTGCTGGCGGAGGGTCGCCTGATCGCCTGCGCTCCTGGGCTGCAGCAACATCTGGTGCAAGGCCTGGCCCAGGTTCGCCACTTGACCGGGGCGAGCTTCGGTGCCCCCGAACTGGACGCTCCATAGGATCGGCCACCACCCCTTTCTGTCCGCCGTCACGCCATGGCCCTGCAACCTGCCGCTGGCGCCAAGGATCTGAACCCCCTCGAGGTCACGGGCAACCGACGCCTGCGGGAGCAGCTGGCGGCGGTCTACCGGCTCTGGGGCTACCAGGAAGTGGCCCCCCCGAGCATTGAGCGGCTGGACACCCTGGAGGCGGGCGGTGCCATCGACGACCGCGAGGTGGTCCGATTGGTGACCGACGAACCGCTGGGCCTGCGGCCGGAGATGACCGCCTCGATCGCCCGGGCCGCCTCCACCCGCCTGGCGGGCCGGCCGAGGCCCCTGAGGCTGTGGGCCAGTGGCACCACGTTCCGCACCTTCATCGGTGATTCGGGCAGCCAGCGGGTGCAGGAGCGGCTCCAGAGCGGCGTCGAATTGCTGGGGGTGTCCGGCACCGCCGCCGACGCCGAACTGCTGAGGCTGCTGCTGGCCTGCACCGAAACCCTTGGGCTCCAGGCCCGTCACCAACCTCGGTTGTTGCTGGGGCACCACGGCCTGCTGACAGCGCTGCTGGGGCGGGTGCCTGCCTCTCACCGCACCGCGGCCCGCAAGGCCCTGACGGGTTTCGATCCCCTCGCCCTGGCGGCCCTGCCCCTCGATGAAGCCGATCGCCAGGCGCTGCAACGGTTGATGCGCCTGCGGGGGGAGCCCCCGGCGGTGCTCTACCAGCTGGAGCAACTGCTGGGCCCCGGCCCCCTGCTCCGGGATCTGTCCACCGTGCTGGGAAGCATCGCCGGCACCGCTGAGCGGCTGGGGGTGACGCTGCAGCTGGATCCAAGCTTTCAGCCCCATTTCGATCTGTATGACGGTCTGGTGCTTGAGCTGGTTTGCCAGGGAGAGGCCGCTCCTGTGGCGATTGCCAGCGGCGGTCGCTACGACGCCCTGATGCAACGCTTCGGCAACGACGAGGCGGCGGGGGTGGGGTTCGGCTTCGCGATCGAGGAGATCCGCGAACTGCTCGATCCGTCGGAGTTCGGTGGTGATCCGCCGGAGGGTCCCACATTGGTGGCCTATGCCGAACCGGGCCTGATCGGCGTTGCCCTCGATCAGCTGCAGCAGCTCCATCACCAGGGACAGCCGGCGGAACTGCTGAGCGAACCCTGTTCCAGCCAGGCGGAAGCGGAGCGCCTGGCCAGCGACCGTGGCTGCAGCGGCGCCGTATGGCTCGGGGCCTGAGGACCACCCCTCCCTAGGATCGGCGGCCAGCGAATGCGTCCGGCGATGGCCCACACAATCCTCACCGACGTCTGCGAGGGGGTGGCCGATTGCGTGGACGCCTGTCCAGTGGCCTGCATCCACCCAGGCGCCGGCGCCAACACCAAGGGCACTGGGTTCTTCTGGATTGACTTCGACACCTGCATCGACTGCGGCATCTGCCTGCAGGTGTGTCCGGTGGAGGGGGCGATCGTGCCCGAGGAAAAGCCTGCGCTGCAACGGCGGCCCTGAACCGCACGACTCAACCCAACGGCGTCAGTTCGGTGACCCGTCCCCAAACACCCTTGAGACACCCGGCAGCAGGTCCGTAAGGTCAGCTCAGATCACGACAGACGGCAGCTCCCATGGCGGTTTTGGAACAGGGTCAGATCCAGATCCATACCGAGAACATCTTCCCGATCATCAAAAAGGCCGTTTACTCCGGCCATGAGGTGTTCCTGCGGGAACTCGTGAGCAACGGGGTGGATGCCATCAGCAAGCGGCGCATGGCCGCCATGGCGAGCGACTGCAGCGAAGGCAGCGAAGGGCAGATCTCGATCCGCATCGACCGTGAGGCCAAGACCCTCACCATCAGTGACAACGGCATCGGCATGACCGCCGATGAGGTGAAGCGCTACATCAACCAGGTGGCCTTCTCCAGCGCCGAGGAGTTCCTGGAGAAGTACAAGCGCGAGGACGACGCCATCATTGGCCACTTCGGCCTGGGCTTCTACTCCAGCTTCATGGTGGCGGCGAAGGTGGAGCTGGTCAGCCTGAGCGCCAAACCAGGGGCTGAGGCCGTGCGCTGGAGTTGCGACGGCTCCCCCAACTTCAGCCTCGAATCGGGCGAACGGGCCGAGCCCGGCACTGAGGTGATCCTCCATATCCAGGAAGAGGAGCTCGAATACATCGAGCCGTCCCGCATCCGCACCCTGATCACCACCTATTGCGACTTCCTGCCCGTGGAAGTGCAACTGGAGGGGGAAACGGTGAACAAGCGTCTGGCCCCTTGGCGCCAGAGCCCCCGCGATCTGACCGAAAACGACTACATCGAGCTCTACCGCTACCTCTATCCGTTCCAGGGGGACCCGCTGCTGTGGGTGCACCTGAACACCGACTACCCCTACACCCTGCAGGGGATCCTCTACTTCCCCCAACTCACCGGCCGGGGTGACTGGGAGAAAGGCGAGATCCGGCTGTACTGCAACCAGGTGTTCGTCAGCGATTCGATCAAGGAGGTGGTGCCCCGCTACCTCCTGCCCCTGCGCGGCGTGATCGACTCCCCCGACATCCCCCTGAACGTCAGCCGTTCAGCCCTGCAGACCGACCGGCGGGTGCGCTCGATCGGCGGTTTTGTGGCCAAAAAGGTGGGTGATCGCCTCAAGGAACTGCACCGGGATGATCCGAAGCGGTATGCGGAGATCTGGGAGGGGATTGCCCCTTTCATCAAGATCGGTGCCCTGGAGGACGACAAGTTCGCCGAGCAGGTGGCGGATCTGGTTCTGTTCGGCACCACGGCCGCTGCCGTTGAACCGGCCACTGAGCCGGAATCGACCCCGGCTGATCCCATTGCCGTCGGTGACAAGGCCTACACCACCCTGTCCGGTTACCGCAGCCGGCTTGCGGCGGACAACGACAAACGCATCCTCTACTGCACCGATGAGGCTGGCCAGGCCGGAGCCCTGGCCCTGTGGAAGGCCCAGGGGGCCGAAGTGCTTCAGGCCGACACCTGGATCGATGCCCAATTCATCCCCTGGCTGGAATCCCGCCACGGGGAACTCAAATTCCAGCGCGTGGACGCCGAACTGGACGCAAGCATCCAGGAGCAGGAGAGCGAACTCACGGACGCCGAGGGGGCCGGCAGCAGCGACAAGCTCAAGGATCTGTTCCGCCACGCCCTGGCCAACGACAAGGTGACCGTGCAGGTGCAGGCCCTTAAGGGAGAAGGGGCTCCTGCCGCCCTGATCCTGCTGCCCGAGCAGATGCGCCGGCTCAACGACATCGGCGCCCTGATGGAACAGCGCCTGCCGGGGCTGCCCGATCACCACGTGCTGGTGGTCAACAAACGCCACCCCCTCGTAGCGGGCCTGCTCAAGCTCTCCAGCGGCGCCGTGCTCACCGGGGCCTCGGGCGTCTCCCCCAGTCAACAGCTGGCCGATGACCTCAGCCGCCACGTGTATGAACTGGCGCGGCTTGCGGTTGGAGGCGTGGAGCCCAACCAGTTGGCGGGTTTCCAGCAACGCAGCTCCGACCTCCTGGGTCGGCTGATGGAGCGGGGGCTCTGAGCCGGAGGAACCAGGCCTCGCAGGCCCTTTGATAAGCTCAGTGCCTGGGGTTTGCCCCATTGATCATCGTTGAACGGTTGAAGTCATGTCCCGGGTTTGTCAACTCACCGGCAAGCGCGCCAACAACGGCATGGCGGTCAGCCATTCCCACGTGCGCACCAAGAAGCTCCAACAGGTGAACCTGCAGGAGCGCCGCCTCTGGTGGGCCGAGGGCAACCGTTGGGTCAAGCTGCGGCTCGCCACCAGCACCCTGCGCACCATCCAGAAGAAAGGTCTGGGTGCCTACGCCAAGGAGCTGGGGATCAACCTCGCCAAACTCTGAGCGTTCAGCCCAACCGCTGGATCTCTCCCCAGTTCACAACCGCCTGGATCCGTGAACCGTCGTCAGCTGCTCGTCGGTTCCGCCCAAGGTGCAACCTTCCTCTTGTTTGGCCTGCTGGGATTGCCCCAGCGGGCCTTTTCCATGGGCGGCGACCTGCCCGAACTCAACGGCCCCGCGCCCGGTTTCACCCTGGCGGCGACGGGCCTGGAGGATGGCGGCCCGGATGGAACGGCCAGCCTGGAGGGCTTCCACGGCCGCTGGCTGGCCCTCTACTTCTATCCCAAGGATTTCACCGGCGGCTGCACCCTGGAGGCCCGCGGTTTTCAAAAGGATCTGGCCGCCTTCCGTGCCCGGGGCGCCGAAGTGGTGGGCATCAGTGCGGACAGCCCTGATCAGCACGCCTCCTTCTGTGACAGCGAGGGGCTTCGCTTCCCCCTGCTCTCGGATCCCGGCGGCCAGGTGAGCCGCCTATATGGCTCCTGGATCCCCCCCTTCTCCCAACGTCACACCTTCCTGATCGACCCGGACGGGGTGGTGCGGGCCCGCTGGGTGGCGGTGCGCCCGGTGGGCCACAGCCAGGAGGTGCTCGCCGAACTCACCCGGCTCCAGACCACAGGGGCATGATCCGGCTCTGGTAGCCGGTGAGCTTGCTGGGTGTTGGGCCGCACCGCCCGGGGCCGATAGCGTTGGGCACTCCGTAGAACCAACCCGATGACCTCCAGGGTCACCAGCCGCCGCGAGATGCTCCGCTTGGTGTTGGGCGGTGGCCTGGTGGCAGGCCTGCTGCTGGGCCGGGAGGCCACCGCCCAGCGACTCGCTGCCAGTGCTGGCTCTGGAGACAGCCTGCATTGGCTGGCGGTGGCCGATACCGGTGGGGGCAATCCCGAACAGCGGGCGGTGGGGGCGCGGATGGTGGCCGTCCACCGGGCCCGGCCCCTGGATCTCGTGGTTCTTGGGGGTGACAACATCTACCCCGACGGCGACATCGCCCAGGTCAAGGAAAAGTTCACGATCCCCTACAAGGGCCTGCTGGAGGCCGGCGTACCGTTTCACGCCGTGCTGGGCAACCACGACATCCGCACCGCCAACGGGGATCCCCAGATCGCCTATCCCCCCTTCGGCATGAAGGGGCGCTGGTACACCCTCCGGAAGGGCCCTGTCGAGTTTTTCATGATCGACACCAACGTGAACGCCAACTGGGGTCGCCAGCTCCCCTGGCTTCGGGAGGCCCTGGCCGCCAGCACCGCCCCCTGGAAGGTGGTGGTGGGTCACCACCCGATCTATTCCTCCGGTTACTACGGCAATGACGAAGTGGCCAGGGACCGGCTTGCACCCCTCTTCCGCAGTGCCCGCGTGCAGCTCTACATCAACGGGCACGACCACAACTACGAGCGCAGCAAGCCGATCCATGGCACCACCTACCTGGTGGTGGGAGGGGGTGGCGCCTACCTTCGCCCGATCGATCCAGGGGGGAACAGCGCCCGGGCCATCAGCGTGCACAGCTTTGCCGAGCTGACCGCCGGCAAGGACAGCCTCGAGATCCAGGCCTGGGACATCGATGGCCGTCCGATCGACCGGGCCGTGCTCGACCGCAGCGGCAAGGTGGTGAGCTGACCTCCCTCCGGTTCAGCAATCCAAGGTGTGCTGACGCTCCCAGGCGCTCACCTGGCTGGTGGCCTGACGCCACTCCCTGATCCGCAGGGTCTCGTAGGCAGAACAGAAGGGTTCCCCCAGGCTCTCTCGTAGTCGACCATCAGCTGCGAAGGCCATCAGGGCCTCGCCGAGGCTGGCGGGCAGGGGGCGCGCATGGATGGTGGCTCCGGGATCGGCGTAGCTGTCGTTGTCGGAGCGGGGGCCTGGATCGAGTTGGCGTTCGATGCCATCCAGCCCCGCCGCCAGCACCGCCGCCTGCAGCAGGTAGGGGTTGGTGGAGCCATCGGGCAGCCGCAGCTCGATGCGCTGGTCGTCGGGGATGCGCACCATGTGGGTGCGGTTGTTGCCGCTGTAGCTGATGCCCCCTGGGGACCAGGTGGACCCGGAGCTGGTGGGGGGGGCCGCCAGGCGCCGGTAGCTGTTGACCGTGGGATTGGTGAGGCAACTGAGCGCCGGAGCATGCTCCAGCAGGCCGGCGAGAAACTGATAGGCCAAGACCGAGAGACCCAGCTCGCCGCCGGCGTCATGGAAAAGGTTGCGCCCCTGGCCGTCCCAAAGGGAGAGGTGGGTGTGGCAACCGTTGCCCGTGAGGGCGCTGAAGGGCTTGGGCATGAAGGTGGCCCGGCCGCCATGGGTTTCCGCCAGGGTCTTGACCATCACCTTGAAGAAGGCATGGCGATCAGCGGTGACCAAGGCATCGTCGAACGTCCAGTTGAGCTCGAACTGGCCGTTGGCATCTTCGTGATCGGCCTGGTAAGGCCCCCAGCCCAGGCTGTCCATCGCCCCCACCAGTTGGGCAACCAGGGGCAGTTGGCGCATCAGGGCTAACTGGTCGTAGCAGGGTTTGCTCTGCTGGTCGGCCCCATCGGCCAGGGCTTCTCCCGATGGATTGAGCAGGAAGAACTCCGCTTCCACGCCACTGCGCAAGTGGAACCCGAGCCGTTCAGCCCGCTCCAACTGCCGCTTGAGCACCTGGCGTGGGGACTGCTCCAGGGGCTGACCCTCCAGCAATAGATCGCCCGCCACCCAGGCCACCTCCGGCTGCCAGGGCAGGGGCATCAGGCTGGCTGGATCGGGGATGGCCAACACGTCTCCGTCGGCGGGGGAGAGATCCAGCCAGGCGGCAAAGCCCGCGAATCCCGCTCCACTCACCTCCATCTCGGCGATGGCCCGGGCGGGCACGAGCTTGGCCCGCTGCACGCCAAACAGATCCGTGAAGGAGACCAGAAAGTGGGCGATTCCGTTGGTCTGGGCGTAGGCCTGAAGGCGACTCATGGAGGAGGTTGACGCAAGGGTGAGGTCAAGGCGGCCAGGATGGCGGAGGCAACGCCAACCGCTGGTAGGGGATCAGACCAAGCCAGGCCCCCTCCAGAGACGATCCACCGCCGAACGCAGTTGGGTCTGCTCGACAGGGCTGTTGCGGGGATTACCGGCCCGGTGGCCCAGCACCGATTCGATCACTTCGAAGTGGGCTCCGGGAATACGGGCCGCGTCGGCCGCCATGTCGTCGACGGTGAAATAGAGATCGTGGCGGCCCGCCAGCACGGAGGTGCGGGCCCTGATCGAGCCGAGGGCGGCCGCCAGATCGCCGTGGTGGGGGGCTCCGGCGGAGACGTCATGGGCCATCCAGGTGTCGATCATGGCGATCAGGTCGCGGGGGTCGTGGCGGCGGTAGGCCGGCAGCCACTGGGTCTCCACGTAGTCCTCCACCGCCATGGGGCCTGCGGTGAGGTGGTGCCCTTCGCCGTAGAAGCGTTGGCTGGCGGCCCAACTGGCGTAGATCAGGGCAAAGGTGCGCAACCCCTCGATCGGCTCGGCCTCGAAACCCGTGCCGGTCCAGTGGCGGTCTGCGGTGAGGGCCTGGCGCAGGCTGTGGAGGAACAGGCGGTTGTGGATGGCGGTGCGGGCGGTGCCACAGACGACGCAAAGCCGCTCCACCGCCTCAGGAACGTCCACGGCCCACTGGTACCCCTGCTGGCCCCCCATGGACCAGCCATAGATCAGGGCCAGACGCTCGATGCCGAACTGCTCCCACAACAGACGGCGCTGGGCGCGCACGTTGTCGCCGTGGCTGACCACCCAGCCAGATTCCGCCAGGCCCATGGCCCCGTGGCTGGGGCTGCTGGAGAGCCCGTTGCCCCACATGTCGACGATGACGATGAAGTGGCGCTGGGGGTCGAGCACCGGGCCCACCGCCCAGGCGATGTCGCCATGGTGAGCGCCGTAGGAGGTGGGGTAAAGCACCGCATTGGAGCGCTCCGCGTTCAGCTCGCCAAAGGTGCAGTAGCTGAGCTGGGCCTCCGCAATGGTGTGACCACAGGCCAGGGGGAAGGGGCCCAGTGCAAAACGGCCGCTGGTCCCACTCACGCCGGCAGGGCCAGGCTCGGCAGCCGCTGCAGCAGGTCGCGGTGCACGGCCAAGTAGCCAGGATCGCAGTGCTGGAGACGGGGGGCGATCAGGCCATGGGCGGCCGGAAGGGCATGGAAAGGAAGGGACGGATAGAGGTGGTGCTCGGCATGGAACGGCATGTTCCACATCAGCCAGCGGACTGGCGCCAAGGTGAGGGTGGTGCGGGTGTTGGCGGTGCCATTGCTGTCAAAGCTGCAGCCGGCGTGCTCCGCCAGCAGCAGGAAGCGCAGAAACGGCTGGCCGATGGCTAAGGGCAACAGCCAGTACCAGAGCAGAAAACCATTCCCCCCGATCAGGGACGCCAGTGCCACCAGGCCATAGGCGGCGAACTGGAGGCGCACGGAACGGCGCACCGAAACAATCACCTCAGGGTTGAGATAGGGGAGGTGCGAGACATCCCCGCCCAGCAGGAGGGTGAGATGCCCCCGCAGCTTGCCGACCCACCAGTTCCAGCCGCCGATCTCGAGCCCGTACTCCCACAGGTTGGTGGGGGGCGCATCCTCCAGTTCAGGGTCCAGGCCGGGCAGGTGGGTGTAGCGGTGGTGCCACTGGTGGTAGCGGCGGTAGAAGGTGGCGTTGTAGAAGCTCAGCAGCCCGGCCAGCCAGGCGGCAGCGTCATTAAGACGCCGATCGGCGAAGGCGGTGCGATGACCGCACTCATGCATGGGCGCAAAGCAGGTGGCCAGGCAGACCCCAAGGGCGACCAAGGCCAACAGGCGCAAGGGCAGGGGAAGCGCGGCCTGCCCCCACACCACTCCGGCCCCAACGATCAGAGCCAGGTGGGAAACCAAGCGAAGGGAAGCGGGACCGTTGGCTGAGCGGTTGAGACCGGCCAGTTGCTCCTTGGTGAGCAACGGAAGTTCTGGGGCGGAAGGCAGGGTGGACGTCATGGCAGCTAGTTCATCAGACCGCCCGGGGGGCCTTCGGTAGACATCATCACCATTTGGAGGAGGTGACTGCCGCTTCAGCGAAATTTTTCCAGCACCACCTTGCCGATGCTGGTGTGGCTTTCCACCAGGGCATGGGCCCTGCGCAGGTGGAGCGCATCAATCGGCCCCAGCCGCTGGGCCAGGGTGCTGCGGATCCGCCCCTCCAGCACCAGCTGGGCCAGCCGCTCCAGCAACGCCCCCTGCCGATCCATGTCGGCGGTTTGAAACAGCGAACGGGTGAACATGAACTCCCAATGCAGGCTGAGGGATTTTTTCTTGAGCAGCCGCAGGTCGATGGCGGCGGGATCGGGATCATCGATCAGGGCCAGGGCCCCCTGGGGGGCGAGCAGATCGGCGAGCGCTGGGAAATGTCGATCGGTGTGGGTCAGGCTGACCACGTGCTGCACCGCATCGAAACCGAGCGCCTCCAGTTGGGGTCTGAGTGGTTGGTGATGGTCGATCACGTGGTGGGCCCCCAGGTCGCGGACCCAGGCCTGGCTCTCGGGCCGCGAGGCAGTGGCGATCACCGTGCGACCGGTGAGCTGGCGCAACAGTTGGATAGCGATGGAACCCACCCCGCCGGCGGCCCCTACCACCAGTACGTGGTCCCCGCGGCCAAGGGCAGGGTCAGGTTCCAGACGCAACCGATCAAACAGCAGCTCCCAGGCGGTGATCGCCGTCAGGGGCAGGGCTGCCGCCTGGCCATCGTCCAGGCAGGTGGGGGCGACGGCGACGAGGCGCTCATCCACCCGATGCCATTCAGCGTTGCAGCCGTCGCGGTCGAGGGCGCCGGCGTACCAGACCCGATCCCCCGGCCTGAAACGGCTGACCCGCGCCCCCACCGCCTCCACGACGCCCACGGCATCCCAGCCCAGCACCTTCCAGCCCCCGGGCGCTGCCCCGTCGCGCCGTCGCACCTTGGTGTCCACAGGATTGACGGCCACGGCGGACACCCGCACCAGCAGATCGCGCTCCAAAGGGACGGGGCGGGGCAGCTCGATGTCCACCAAGGAACGGGGATCCTCGACGGGCAGGGGCTGGCCGTAGCCGACGGCGTGCATGGCTCAGCGGGCAAGGGCAGGTCTGGAGCTGGCGGTGGGCAGACCTGCCGCCAAGAGCTGGCGGTGAATGGCAGTGGCCTCGCGTTGGCGCTCGATTCCCCCTGGCTCCGGAGGCTGGTCCAGGGATGCTTGCCACTCTCCGAGGAGCCCCTCGGCGTCAAGCGGGCGATCCAGATCCGCGCAGGGGCAACCAATCGCCTCGGCGGCGGCGCGCACCTTGGGGTCATAGCTGAGGGCTGCGCAGGGGGCTCCGGCCAGGGCGGCGAGGATCAAGCCATGCAGACGCATGGCGATCACCAGACCCGCCCGCTCAAACAGCACCTGGGCCTCGCCCGGACTCTGGGCCGCCACCGCCACGCTTCTCCGGGCAAGGCGCTCACTCAGCAGCCCCCGGGACCGCAACTCCTCGAGCAGGTCCCTGTCCTGATCGAGATGGAAGGGAAGCCAGTGCACAGGCCGATCGGCCTGCTCGGCCAACCTATCCAGGGCATCCAGCAGCAGCAGCCAGCCGTCATGGGTCAACAGCGGACTGAATCGCCAACACAACAGGATCGCCCCCCCTTCCCCCTGCCAGGAACCCTGGGGCAGGCTCCAGACCGGGTCGCTGCCCTGTAGGGAGACCACCCCCCAGCGGGCCGCCAGGGCGGCGGAGGCAGGATCACGCCAGCTGATGCCACTGGCCAGGGGGAGAAGCCAACGCACCAGCGTGCGACTGCGGAAACGCTTGAGCGGACCAAGGCCCTGGCCCCAGAGCAGCACGGGCTTGGCCCCTAACCGGGCGGCCACGATCAGCAGCGCGTAATAGAGGAGGCTGCGGAAGCTGGTGGCGTCCTGCAGCAGGCTGCCCCCACCCAGCACCAGCGCATCGCAATGCTGGAGGGCCGCCAGCACGGCCCCGAGGCTGCGGCGGGGGCAGGTGGCCACCGCGAAACGGGCCTCCACCTGTGCCTGGTCATGGGCGGTGACGATGGGCTCGTGGCCTGGCGGCAGTTGCTCCAGCAGGGCCGCCAGCAGGGCGTCATCACCGAGGTTGTGCTCGCCGTAGTAGCCGCAGAGCAGAGGCCGCATCAGGAATCGGGCCGCACCAGCCCCGCCGGCTTCGTACATTACGGACCACAGCCAGTGCGGGGCACGGTGCACGCCCTCTCCCTTCCCACCTGGTGGATCCACGTCACCTCCGTGCTGGAGTGGGCCCTGGCCATGGTGGCGATTCAGCAGTGGGGCCGCCAACGGCAGGAACCCGAGTGGACCTGGCTTTCCTTGGCGATGGTGCCGGCCCTGATCAGCGCCATGGCCGCCTGCACCTGGCACCTGTTCGATAACGCGGCCGAACTGCAAGGCCTGGTGGTGTTCCAGGCGGCAACCACCCTGGTGGGCAACGTGGCCTTGGCGGGGGCAGCCTGGCGCCTGGCCCTGCCGCGATGACTGACACCATTGGCTCCCTGCTCGAAGCCTGGGGCCGATTTGATCCGGCACCCCTGTTCGTCCTTTCCCTGTTGCCTTACCTGGCCTTCCTCCGCTGGGCTGGCCGCAGCGGCCGCTTCCCTGCCATCGCCCTGCGTGGCTTCTGGCTCACCCTGCTGTTTGTCGCCGTGACGATCGTGGCTGCGGTGGTGGCCCAACAGCGTTTCGGTGCCCAATTAGCCGACGTGGATGCCCTGCACGGCGGGGCCGAAGCCTTTCTGACCCTCAGCAACCTCTTCATCCTGGTGGGGTTCGCCAGCAGGCCCAAGCCCTGAAGCAGATCGAAGTGGATCCGGCGGCCGCTCCAGTTGGAGGAGGTTTTTCAGTTTCCTGAGCGACCATCCAAAGGAGCCGGTCATCAAGAAAGGAACGCCAAGCCCCAGGCCCTCGCTTTCTCCCCAATGCTGGCGAACTCCTTGGCCGCATGGCGAGGGCGGGGCAAGGGAGGAGCGTTTCAGCGATGAACAAGTCTTAAGGGCCCATCCACCTGCCGGGGATCACCCGGAAGATGGGGCGCGTCGCTTTGCCTTGACTCCCATGATTCTTCCGCTCCTGGCCGTAGCTCCCGCCTCGCTCTCCTGGTCGCCGAAGGTGGCCCTGGTGATGATCGTCGCCAACGTGATCGCCATCGGCATTGGCAAAGCCACCATCAAGTACCCCAACGAAGGCGCGCAGCTGCCCAGCCCCCAGTTCTTCGGCGGACTCAGCCATGCCTCGCTGCTGGCCACCACCAGCTTCGGCCACCTCTTGGGCATCGGCGCCATCCAGGGCCTCGCCTCCCGCGGCGTGCTCTGAGTTCCGAGGGGCCTCAGCGCCAGCCGATCAGATCGGGTAGCGCCCGCAGGCCATAGCGCTCAAAGCGGTAGTCAAAGAGCAGGGCGGAGAGATCCTCCGCCCTTTTTTTGTCGGCAAGCCCGGCAAGCAAACGGTCCAGGCGCCGATCAGCGCCAGCTCCCGTCAACCCCAGCCAGGTGCGCCGTGCCAGCCGGCCGCTCAGGCTCCAGCGCCAGCCCAGGGCCTTGCGCAACTGCACCGGATAGCTCCCCAGGAGACGATCCGCTTCGGATGGCGCAGCCACCGCAGCGATGAGCAGCTCGGAGAGAACCCCGCTGCTGGCCATGGCATGGCGGATGCCCTCGCCCCCCAGCAGGTTGGCGGTGCTCACCGCATCTCCCAGGCCGATCAGGCGCCCGCGGCGGTGGCTGTCCCGGCGTCTGATCGTGCTGCGAATGCGGCCGCCATGGCGATCCAGCACCCGGTGGCCCAGCAGGTCGGCCCGCCGCATCATGCGCTCCAGGACGCCCCCCAACGGTGGCTGGGGCCGGGAGGAATCCAGGAGGCGGCACACCCCCACCTTCAGCCGACCCGGTTGCATCGGGAAAATCCAGCCATAGCCCTGGGGAACCCAGTCGGAACCGAGGGCGAAACTGAGCTGGTCCGACCAGGCCTGCCAGACATCTGGGGGCACCTGGAGCAACCACTCAACGCCGAGGCCCTCGGTCAGGGTCTCCTCGCCCGGACCAGGTTCTCCGATCAATTGCCGCCGCTCACCGGTCGCATCCACCACCCAGTCGCTGATCACCTCCGTATCCGCACCGGAGCCGAGTCGCAGCTGGGTGACCATGGCCCCCTTCCGCTCCTGGCTGGTGAGGGCGGTGGCCCCCAGCACCACATCCCCGCCCCAAAGCCTGCACTCGGCCGCGAGCCACTGGCGCAGGGCGCCGAACTCCAACACCACCCCGAGCGGAGAGGGGGCCGTCCAGTGACGGCGCTGCTCTCCGGGCCCCAGCAGTTGCCAACGGCTCCAACGGCTGGCCACCACGTGGGCGGGAAGGCCAAGATTCTCCACAGCCGCCCAGGGCAGGGCGGCACTGCTGAAGGCCCCTCGATCCAGCTGGGGCAATCGATCCACCAGCAGCACGTCGACCCTGGAGCGGGCGAGACGGCGAGCCAATTCACCACCGGCGGGGCCGGCCCCCACCACCAGCACCTGGCAGCGGAGCGATGGCGGCGAGGTCAAACGGTGAGGGGTTGGCGCCGGAGCGCGGCGCCGAAGCGCTCGAGAATGCGATCGGCCATCTGGGGGGGTGTAAGGCCCAGGGCCTGCTTGCTCTGCTCGGGGCTGGCGTGATCCACCAATTGGTCGGGGATGCCAATGCGCAGGGTGGGCACGTGCACATCGAGATCACTGAGGGCTTCCAGCACGGCTGCACCAAAGCCACCGGCCAGGGCACCCTCTTCGAAGGTGACCAGACGGCCGATGCGGCGGGCCATCGGCGCAATCAAGGCTTCGTCGAGGGGGCGCAGGAAGCGGGCGTTGATCACCGAAGCGCGCACCCCCTGCTCCTGCAACAGCCCGGCGGTGGCCATGGCCGGGGCCACCATGGCTCCGTAGGCCACCAGCAGCAGATCGTCGCCATCGGCGAGCTGTTCGGCCCTGCCGATCTCCAGGGGTTCCCAGCCCTCCTCCATCAGCGGCACCCCCTCGCCCTCGCCGCGGGGGAAGCGGATGGCACAGGGGCCGTCGTGGCCGATTGAGGTGACCAGCATGCGCTGCAACTCGGCCTCGTCCTTAGGGGCCATCACCGTGAAGTTGGGGACGGCGCGGAGGTAGCTGATGTCGTACTGGCCCTGGTGGGTGGGGCCATCGGCACCGACGATGCCGGCGCGGTCAAGCACGAAGGTGACCGGCAACTTCTGGATACCCACATCGTGGATGAGCTGGTCGAAGGCCCGCTGCAGGAAGGTGCTGTAGATCGCCACCACGGGCTTGAGGCCCTCACAGGCCATGCCCGCGGCCATGGTGACGGCGTGCTGTTCGGCGATGCCGACATCGAAGTATTGGTTCGGCAGGGCCTTCTCCAGCAGGTCAAGGCCGGTGCCGGTGGCCATGGCGGCGGTGATGCCCACCACGGTGGGATCCTGCTCGCAGATTTTGATCAGGGTTTGGCCGAAGACCTTGCTGTAGCTCGGGGGCTTGGGTTTGCTGGAGGGATAGGCCTTGCCGGTCTTGAGGTCGAAGGCGGACTGGGCGTGGTAGCCCACCTGGTCAGCTTCGGCGTAGGGATAGCCCTTGCCCTTGGTGGTGGCCACATGCACGAGCACAGGCCCGTCGCAGCGGTGGGCCGCCTGGAAGGTGCGCACCATGGCAGCGATGTCGTGGCCATCGACGGGGCCCACGTAGGTGAAGCCCAGCTCCTCGAACACCGCGCCCACCTTGGGCACCGAGAGCCGCTTCATGCTCTCTTTGAGGGTTTTCAGCTCCGGGGGCAACTCGCCGTGCAGGAAAGGGAGGTGCTTAACGGCTTCCTCGGCGCTGCCGGAGAGGAACTGCAGCGGCGGGCTGAGCCGCATACGGTTGAGATAGGTGGACAGGGCCCCTACCGGTGGTGAGATCGACATGTCGTTGTCGTTCAACACCACCAGCAATTTGGTGTGGGGCAGATGCCCAGCGTGGTTGATCGCTTCCAGGGCCATGCCGCCGGTGAGGGCCCCATCGCCGATGACGGCGACGCAGTGGAAATCCTCGCCACGGCGATCGCGGGCCAGGGCCATGCCCAGGGCGGCCGAGATGCTGGTGGAGGCGTGGCCGGCGCCGAAGTGGTCGAACGAGCTCTCGCATCGCTTCAGATAGCCCGCCACACCACCCTGCTGGCGCAGGGTGTCGAACTGGGCGTAGCGACCGGTGATCAGCTTGTGGGGATAGGCCTGATGCCCCACATCCCAGACCACCCGATCGTGGTCGAGGTCAAGGGTTTGGTAGAGGGCGAGGGTGAGCTCCACTACCCCCAGACCCGGGCCGAGGTGGCCGCCGCTGGTGGAGACAACCTCGAGGTGGCGTTCGCGGATCTGGCGGGCGATGGCCTCCAGTTCAGCGGTGCTGAGACCGTGCAATTGATTCGGATGCCTCAGCTCACTGAGATGCATGACCCACCCGCCTGATCGGGTCAATCTAGGACCTCCCTCAGGCCCTCCGGCCGCAAGGGTCACCGTTTCGACAGGGAACTCCGAGGGGTCTTGGCACACTGGAGTCCATGAGCGACTACCTGCAGCGGATCCTGAGGGCCCGGGTCTACGACGTGGCGATCGAGTCCCCCCTCGATCCGGCCACCAACCTGTCGGCGCGGCTGGGCAATCGGGTGTTGCTCAAGCGGGAGGACCTGCAGCCGGTGTTCTCCTTCAAGCTGCGGGGCGCCTACAACAAAATGGTGGGCCTGGAGCCCGGGGAACGGGCCCGGGGCGTGATCGCCGCCAGTGCCGGCAACCATGCCCAGGGGGTGGCCCTGGCGGCCCAGAAGCTTGGTTGCCATGCGGTGATCGTGATGCCGGTCACGACGCCCGAGATGAAGGTGCGATCCGTGGCCGCCCGGGGGGCCGAAGTGGTGCTCCATGGCGACACCTACGACGAGGCCTACCGCCATGCCCGCCAACTGGAGCAGGAGCGGGGACTGAGCTTCATCCACCCCTTCGACGATCCCGATGTGATCGCCGGTCAAGGCACCATCGCCCTGGAGATCCTGCGCCAGTGCTCCACTCCCCCTGATGCCATCTACGTGGCGGTGGGGGGCGGTGGCCTGATCGCCGGCATCGCCGCCTACGTGAAAAGCCTCTGGCCCCAGGTGGAGGTGATCGGCGTGGAACCGGAGGACGCCGACGCCATGACCCGTTCCCTGGCGGCCGGCAAGAGGGTGATGTTGGAGCAGGTGGGCCTGTTTGCCGATGGGGTGGCGGTGCACCAGGTGGGGGAACACACCTTTGCCCTGGCCCAACGCCACGTGGACGCGATGGTGACGGTGGACACCGATGAGATCTGCGCCGCCATCAAGGACGTCTTTGAAGACACCCGCTCCATCCTCGAGCCGGCTGGCGCCCTGTCGGTGGCGGGGCTGAAGGCGGATGTGTTGCGCAGGGGCCTGGAGGGCAAGACCCTGGTGGCGGTGGCCTGCGGCGCCAACATGAACTTCGACCGGCTGCGCTTCGTGGCCGAGCGCGCCGAGCTGGGGGAAGAGCGCGAGGCCATGCTGGCCGTGGAAATCCCGGAGCGGCCGGGCAGTCTGCGGCGTCTGTGCGAGGTGCTCGGCTCCCGCAGCCTCACGGAGTTCAGCTACCGCATGGCCGATCCCCGCATTGCCCATATTTTCCTGGGGGTGCAGGTGCTCGGCCATGACGACGCCAAACACCTGCAGGCGGAGCTGGAGACGGGGGGATTTCCCTGCCTCGATCTCAGCGGCAATGAGCTGGCCAAGCTGCACCTCCGCCACATGGTGGGGGGACGCCTACCCGTGCGGGTGCCTGCCGCAGCGGACTCTGAGCTGAGGGAATTGCTCTACCGCTTCGAGTTTCCCGAACGGCCGGGTGCCCTGATGGCGTTCGTCAACGCCCTGCACCCGAACTGGAGCATCAGCATCTTCCATTACCGCAACCACGGCGCCGACGTGGGCCGCATCGTGGTGGGTGTGCAGGTAACGGCCGAACAATTGGCCGATTGGAACCTCTTTCTGGCCGGTCTGGGCTACCGCCACTGGGAGGAGACCGCCAACCCCGCCTATGCCCTCTTTCTGGGTGCCACGGGCGCCGCCCAGCCTGCAGGGGCTTGAGTGCCGCCATGGCAGGAACCCATTCGCCTGCGGTACGGTGCAGGCCTTACCTGCTGGCGCCTGCGCATGCCCAGCGAAAGCCTTTCGCTCCCAGCCCACCTGGAGGCAATCCTCTACCTCAAGGGCAAGCCCCTCACCCTGGGTGAGCTGGCCGAGATCGCAGCCGTGACTCGCGAAGAAGCCGAGTTGGCCCTGATCACCCTGATGGCCGATTACGCCCATCGCGATACGGCCCTGGAAATCCGCCAGGACGGATCCCACTACGGCCTGCAGCTGCGCGAGAGCCTGGGCGACCTGGTGCAGAACCTTTTGCCCGTGGATCTGTCCACGGCCTCCCTGCGCACCCTCGCCACCATTGCGCTCAAAAAACGGCTATTGCAATCGGAGCTGGTGGAGCTGCGCGGTTCCGGGGCCTACGACCACATCAAGGAGCTGCTGGCCCACGGCTTCATCGAGCGGCGGCGCCAGAGCGATGGCCGCTCCTCCTGGCTGACCCTGAGCGAGAAATTCCACCGCACCTTCGCCATCAAGGCTGACGACCTGGCAAGCCGACGCCCCCGCGAGGTTGCAAAGGAGGCTGATGCCTCAGGGGCCCCTGCCGCTGGCAGCGGGCCGGAATCCGATTGGGAGGAGGCTGCCTAGAGTCGCGCCCAGAATCCGATCCGAAGGAACCCATGGAAGCCCTGAGCCTGCTGCTGGGTGTGCTGGCCCAGACCCTCAGCATCTACACCCTCATCCTGTTGGTGCGGGTGCTGCTCAGCTGGTTCCCCAACCTGGATTGGAGCAACCCCGTGCTCTCCACGGTGAGCTCCATCACCGATCCCTATCTCAATGTTTTCAGGGGGTTGATTCCGCCCCTGGGGGGGCTTGATCTTTCGGCGATCATCGCCTTCATCGCCCTCAACCTGGTCCAGCAACTGCTCGGTGGCCTGAGCGCCTCGTTGATGGGGGGCGGTCTTGGTTACTGAATCGGTCGGCCGTTTGTAAGAGAGTCCTGGTCGGCCAATTGCTGTTCCAGGGGAAGCAGTTCGTCCTCTTCACCGGCCCGCCGACGCACGGGTGCACTGAATCCCCTGGCCTTCACATTGCTGAAACGAAACGGCCCCGGTGTTCCCGGTGGCACCGCCAGCCTGAGGGCAAAGTCGGAACGACCAGGGGGCACGTCGCCGATCGATCCCACCCGCGTGCGGTTGGGCAGCACCGGTTCACCGCTGGCATCGAGGATTCGAGCGAACACATCGGTGTCCACCACTGCTTTTCTGCCCGAATTGATCACCTCCCCCCGTAGGGCGTAGCACCGGGCTTCCGCCTCCCGGCGCAGCTGGGGCTGGGTGCCCACATCCGCGGCAGGACAGGGCTCCAGCGTCACCCCACTCACCCGCAGCTCTGCCGCCAGGGCAGGCCCTGCGGCGGCCACCAGTACGAGCAACCCCGTGGCCAGGCCCAGAAGGGCCCTCACCAGCCAAGAGATGCGCCGAGGGTGGGGGTGCTTGATCACAGGGCTTGTCCGGAGGCCGGATGGGTGATGTCTGGATAGGGATCTCCATAGCCCCCTTCAACGGGATTGAGATGGGAGGGGAAGCTTTCGGGGAAGCGGTAATCGCCCTGCCGGAAGAGGCGGACGCAGGCCCCCACCACAGCTGGGTCAAACAGGACCCCGCTGCCCTGCTGCAAGACCGTCAGGGCTTTCTCAAGTCCGGGGGACTCCCGGTAGGGACGTTCACTGACCATCGATTCCATCGTGTCAGCCACCGCGAGGATGCGGGCGGCCTGGCAGATGGCCCCAGCCTTGAGCCCCTGGGGATAGCCGCTGCCATCCAGCCGCTCGTGATGCTGAAGGACCGCCTGGTTCATCTGCAGCGGCAAGGGCACATTGCGGAGCACCGCATAGCCGGTGACGGGGTGGCCCGTGACGGCGGCCAACTCCGCAATCGAGAGCTCCCTCGGCTTGCTGAGGATGTCGATGGGCATGGCAATCATGCCGATGTCATGGAGCAGGCCTCCCACGCGGACGCTGAGCACCTCAGCGGTCGAAAATCCCAGTTCAAGGGCGAGGGCAGCGGCCAGATGGGCCATCCGCTGGGAGTGCAAGTAGGTAACGGTGTCCCGGGCCTCCAGGACCGCAAGCAGGGCGCGCACGGTTCCTGCGTGGGCGACGAACCCGTCAAACCCTTCGCCCGGGGGGGACGTGAGCAGGGGTTCCATGGGCGGAACGGGATCCGAAGACGTGCTTCAACGCTAGTCAGCGCCGATCGCCACTTCCAGAAATCACATTTCGCTCCGAACGGCTGGCCAATTTGGCCAGATTTGCCTGGCCGATCTCCTCCAGGCTGAATCCCAGTTCGCTGGCCAATTGGGCCACGTACCAGAGCACGTCACCCAGTTCCAGCTTCAGATCCTCACGCACCCGGGCGTCGAAAACGCCTCCCTGATCCCGCAGCACCTTCTTCACCTTGTCCGCCACTTCCCCCGCCTCGCCACAAAGGCCAAGGGTGGGGTAGATCGGATTGGAGCCCGCCTGGGGATAAAGGGCAGTCTGTCGTGCCTGGTTCTGGTAGGCGTCGAGGTCCATGGCGATGACATCAAAGGCCAGGCCGGATGGTAGTTTCCGCAAACCCTTCGGCCTTCCGATGGCTCAGCCCGATCTGACGCGACGCACCAAGATCGTGGCCACCATCGGCCCCGCCACCGAGTCGGCCCAGAGACTCAAGGAACTGGTGCTGGCTGGAGCCACCACCTTCCGGCTCAACTTCTCCCACGGCGACCACGCCGATCACGCCGCCCGGATCGCCACGATCCGGCAGGTGTCCAAGGAACTGGGAATTCACATCGGCATCCTCCAGGATCTCCAGGGGCCCAAGATCCGTCTTGGTCGCTTTGACTCCGGCCCGATCACCCTGGCCAGCGGCGACCCCTTCGCCCTCACCTCCCGGGAGGTGGCCTGCAACCAGACCATCGCCACGGTCACCTACGACAAGCTGGCCGAGGAAGTAACCGAGGGCTGTCGCATCCTTCTCGATGACGGCCGCGTTGAGATGGTGGTGGTGAAGGTGGATCGCCCTGAGCGCACCCTCCGCTGCAAGGTCACCGTCGGTGGGGTGCTCTCCAACAACAAAGGGGTCAACTTCCCCGATGTGCAGCTCTCGATTCGGGCCATGACCCCCAAGGACCGGGAGGACCTCACCTTCGGTCTGGCCCAGGGGGTCGACTGGGTCGCCCTCAGCTTCGTGCGCAACCCCTCCGACATGGTGGAGATCCGGGAGCTGATCCGCAGCCAGGGCCACTCCACGCCTGTGATCGCCAAGATCGAAAAGTTCGAAGCCATCGACCAGATCGACGCCATCCTGCCCCTCTGCGACGGGGTGATGGTGGCCCGCGGAGACCTCGGCGTGGAGATGCCCGCCGAGGAAGTGCCGCTGCTGCAGAAGGAACTGATCCGTAAGTCCAACAGCCTCGGCATTCCGATCATCACGGCCACCCAGATGCTCGACAGCATGGCGGGCAGCCCTAGACCGACGCGGGCCGAGGTCAGTGACGTGGCCAACGCCATCCTCGATGGCACCGACGCCGTCATGCTCTCCAACGAAACCGCCGTGGGCGAATATCCGGTGGAAGCCGTGGCCACCATGGCCCAGATCTCCAGGCGGATTGAGCGCGACTATCCCCTGCGCACCCTCGACAGCCACATCGCCAGCACGATCCCCAACGCCATCAGCCAGGCGGTGAGCAGCATTGCCCGCCAGCTCAATGCTGCCGCGATCCTCCCCCTCACCAAGAGCGGCGCCACGGCCCGTAACGTCAGCAAATTCCGCCCTTCCACACCGATCCTGGCCATCACCAGCGAGGAGAAGGTGGCCCGTCAACTTCAGCTGGTATGGGGGGTCAACCCGCTGTTGATCGCCGACCAGGAGTCCACCAGCGCCACCTTCGGAGCGGCCATGGCCCATGGCCAGGAGCACGGCCTCCTCAAGGAGGGGGACCTGGTGGTCCAGACCGCCGGCACCCTGCCGGGAGTGAGCGGCTCCACCGACCTGGTCAAAGTGGGGATCGTCAGCCGGGAGCGGGACGAGGCGGAGACCCGGCGCAACGATGACAGCCCCTTCCACGCCAGGCTGAGCTCCACCGTCTGACCCCCAGCCCATGGCCGCCAAGCTCCCTCTGAGGCAACTCCCCTTGGGGGAAACCGTGGCGATGGCCCTGAACACCCTCCGGGCCAACCGGATGCGCAGCCTGCTGACGATGCTGGGCATCGTCATCGGCAATGCCTCCGTGATCACCCTGGTGGGGGTGGGCAAGGGGGCCCAGAACTTGGCGGAAGGCCAGCTCAACACCCTCGGGGCCAATGTGCTCTTCGTGGTTCCGGGCAACAACGACACCCGCCGGCAGGGCCTGGAAAATCCCAAGACCCTCGTACTGGAGGACGCCCGAGCCATCACCGAGCAGGTGCCGAGCATCCGACGCGTGGTGCCCCAGGTGAGCCTCAACGAGGTAGTGCAGGCCGGTGCCAACAGCGCCAGTTCCTCGATCTCGGGAGTAACCCCGGATTTTCTGGCCGTGCGCCGCTTCGATGTGGCCCAGGGACGCTTCCTCAGTGAACAAGACCTGGAGTCAGCCCGCAACGTGGCCGTCATCGGACCAGACCTGCGGGACAAGTTGCTGCCCACCGGATCGGCCATCGGCCGCCGCATCCGCATCCGCAACCAGTCGTTCGAGGTGATTGGGGTGATGGCCGCCAAGGGGGCGGTGTTCGGCTCCAACCAGGACGAAGCGGCCTACATCCCCCTCACCACGATGGTCAACAAGCTCAGCGGCCGCGACCCGACCTACGGGGTCAGCCTGAGCTTCATCAGCGTTGAGGCGCGGGACGAGGCCAGTACCAACGCGGCCAAATTCCAGATCACCAACCTGCTGCGCCAACGGCACAAGATCCTGAGAGAGGACGACTTTGCCGTCCGCTCCCAGAAGGACGCCCTCTCGATTGTGGGCACCATCACCGGCGGCCTCACCTTGATGCTGGGGGCCATCGGCGGGGTATCCCTGTTGGTGGGCGGCATCGGCATCATGAACATCATGTTGGTGTCCGTCAGCGAGCGCACCGAGGAGATCGGCCTACGCAAGGCGGTGGGGGCCCGCAGCACCGATGTGCTGCTGCAGTTTCTTGTGGAGTCCCTGGTGCTGGCAGCCCTTGGGGGCGCCATCGGCAGCGCCGTGGGTCTGACCACGATCGCGGCCGTCAACCGCTTCACTGCCCTGCCGGCCGCGATCGGTGCCGGAAACGTAGTTTTCACCGTGGCGCTTTCGGGTTCGATCGGCCTGTTCTTCGGGGTGGTGCCGGCCCGACGGGCCGCCCGTCTTGATCCGATCACCGCCTTGCGCAGCCTCTGAACGGCGAGGGGATCCCCCACCGGAGCGCTGCCCAGCACTGAGGACCTACTCCTTAAGAAACCCTTAAAAACCCAAAATCGTCAAGATCGTCACCAAGCGCACACCTGGCAGGTGGGTTGATGGGGTGTCTCGATGAGGATTCGATCTTGGCGCTTCTCTCGTGCGGCTATCGCAATACCAGCGACCGCATGGTGATCGTTCGTTGCTGTGGCCCCGAAGAATTTTTCCTCGAACGGGTGGTCTTTCCTTTTGAACTCCTCAGCTTCCGGGCCCCCGCTGGCTGCGAGGTCGAGATCTGGACCCACGACCTGGGCGGTCCAACGCTGGTGGAAGTCATTGATGCCCGCGACCTCTTGGTCGAGTCTCCCCTTGCCGAGAGTCAGGAGGGAACAGCGGCGTCTGCCATCGCCGGCAGCCTTTTGAACTGAGCCTTCTGGGCCCCGGCCGATCGCCCCGCCGATCGCCACGGGCTGGCCGGAGGGCCTCTTAAAGTTTGGCAAAAGAGCCTCTCCATGAACCAGCGCTGGCGCCTGATCGCCCTTTGGCTTCTGCCCCTCGCCGTCGCTGCCTTCCTTGGCTGGCAGGTGCTTGGTCAAGGCGGTGCCGACCGCTTCAGCACAGGTTCCAGCGGAGCCGACTCCTCAAGGGTGGCCAGCCGTAACACCGCCGTCGCCCGCATGAGCTACGGCCGATTCCTTGATTACATCAATGCGGGCCGCGTCACGTCCGTCGACATCTACGACGGTGGTCGCAATGCGGTGGTGGAGGCGGTGGACCCCGATCTGGACAACCGGGTGCAGCGCCTCCGGGTGGATCTGCCAGGCCTGGCTCCTGACCTGATCAACCAACTCAAGGAACAGGGCATCAGCTTCGATGTCCATCCCCCCCGCGCCACCCCACCCTTGCTGGGGATCCTCGGCAACCTGCTTTTCCCGCTGCTCTTGATCGGCGGCCTGATCCTGTTGGCACGCCGTTCCTCGGGCCTCCCCGGTGGTCCCGGCCAGGCGATGCAATTTGGTAAGACCAAGGCCCGCTTTGCCATGGAGGCCGAAACGGGCGTCAAGTTCGACGACGTGGCCGGGGTGGAGGAGGCCAAACAGGATCTTCAGGAGGTGGTCACCTTCCTGAAGACCCCCGAACGCTTCACTTCCGTCGGCGCCAAGATTCCCAAGGGGGTGCTGCTGGTGGGCCCACCGGGCACAGGCAAGACCCTGCTTGCAAAGGCGATCGCCGGTGAAGCTGGAGTGCCCTTCTTCTCCCTTTCGGGCTCTGAATTCGTGGAGATGTTCGTGGGGGTTGGGGCCAGCCGTGTGCGCGACCTGTTCAAGCGGGCCAAGGAGAACAGCCCCTGCCTGATCTTCATCGACGAGATCGATGCGGTAGGCCGCCAACGCGGGGCCGGCATCGGCGGAGGCAACGATGAGAGGGAGCAGACCCTCAACCAGCTGCTCACTGAGATGGATGGCTTTGAGGGCAATTCCGGCATCATCATCATTGCGGCCACCAACCGCGCCGATGTGCTCGATTCAGCCCTGATGCGTCCGGGTCGCTTCGATCGTCAGGTGGGGGTGGATCCTCCGGACATCAAGGGACGGCTCTCCATTCTCAACGTCCATTCCCGCAACAAGAAACTGGCGGACGACGTCTCCCTAGAGGCGATTGCACGCCGCACCCCAGGCTTCACGGGCGCCGATCTGGCCAACCTGCTCAATGAAGCGGCGATTCTCACCGCCCGGCGCCGCAAGGAGGCCACCACCCTGGCCGAAATCGACGACGCCGTGGACCGTGTGATTGCCGGCATGGAGGGTAAGCCCCTCACCGACGGCCGCAGCAAGCGGCTGATTGCCTACCACGAGGTTGGCCACGCCTTGGTGGGAACCCTGGTGAAGAATCACGACCCTGTTCAGAAGGTCACCTTGATTCCCAGGGGTCAGGCCCAGGGCCTCACCTGGTTTTCCCCCGACGAAGAGCAGATGCTGGTGAGCAGGGCCCAGCTCAAGGCACGGATCATGGGTGCCCTGGGGGGCCGGGCCGCCGAGGATGTGGTCTTCGGCCACGCGGAGGTAACCACCGGCGCCGGCGGAGATATCCAGCAGGTGGCCTCGATGGCGCGCCAGATGGTGACCCGCTTCGGCATGAGTGATCTGGGCCCCCTCTCGCTTGAATCCGGCAACCAGGAAGTGTTTCTCGGTCGCGATCTGATGACCCGCAGCGACGTTTCCGATTCGATCACCAACAAGATCGATGAAGCCGTCCGAGGCATGGTGCAGGTTGCCTACCAGGAAACCTTCCAGCTGGTGAGCCAGCATCGGGCGGGCATGGATCGGCTGGTGGAACTGCTGATCGAGAAGGAGACCCTCGATGGCGATGAGTTCCGCGCCATCGTCGCTGAGTTTGCCGACATTCCCGAGAAAGAGCGCTTCTCTCCCTTGCTGGCTGCCAAGGTCTGACCGCTGGTTGCCTCAAAGATCTCGGCTCTGCCCATGCAGAACAGGCAACTGTTCTCTCGAGCAGAGCCAGATCGAGCCGCTGAGCAGATTGACGAACGCTGATCTCCCGGAATGGCTCCAGGAGATGCCTCCTCGCCACTTCACAGGTGCCAACCCCGCATGGGGGAACTGGGAGAGCTGCCCCGAATAGTCAGGGCCCTAGCCGGCTACAGGTTCAGGAAGTGACCGGGGCTAAAACCACAGGCTCACCCAATTGTGGTGCTCACGACACCTGGGACCACCTTCCCGAAACCGTGAACGGAGGGTGCGCTGCCACCAGGTGCTCCCTGCTGCTTGAGGGGAATGGCGATCGTGGCCAAACGCTGCAGGCAAAGGGGGCCGTTTGAGGGAGTTAAGGGGCCACCGGCACCTCAGACGGCGCGGATCGGACGCTTCTCGATCACCTTGTCGATCAGGCCGTAGGCCTGGGCCTCATGGGGGGACATGAAGAAATCCCGGTCCGTGTCCTGCTCAATGCGCTCCAGTGGCTGGCCGGTGCGATCGGAGAGCTCCTGGTTGAGCTTCGCCTTGAGATAGAGGATTTCGTCGGCCTGGATCCGGATGTCACTGGCCTGACCCCGGGCTCCCCCCAAGGGCTGGTGAATCATGATGCGGGAATGGTGCAGGCTGCTGCGCTTGCCCTTGGCGCCAGCATTGAGCAGGAAGGCGCCCATGCTTGCCGCCAGACCCACGCACACGGTCTGCACATCCGGCTTGATGTGCTGCATCGTGTCGAAGATGCCCAGGCCGTCGTAGACGGAGCCCCCTGGGGAATTGATGTACAGGAAGATGTCCTTCTCGGGGTCCTCCGCCTCGAGAAAGAGCAGCTGCGCCACGATCCGGTTGGCCGATTCGGCCGTGACGGGCTCGCCCAGGAAGATGATCCGCTCCCGCAACAGCCTGGAATAGATGTCGAATGCGCGCTCACCCCGGCCCGACTCTTCAATCACGATCGGGATCATGGACATCGGTGCTTCGGCTCGGCTGATCCTAACGAGCGCCTGAGCGCTAGGGTCCACACACCCTTGTCTGAGGAGTGTGAGCCCCGCTCTCACCGTTGCTGACAGCAAGCGCGCCTTCCACAGCGCCTTCCCCCACGTCATCGCTCCGCTCTACCGACGGTTGGTGGACGAGCTCCTTGTGGAGCTCCACCTGCTCAGCCATCAGAAGGGTTTCCAAAGCGATGCCCTCTTCGCCGCTGGCCTGGTGCAGGTCTTCGACGGCTTCGCCCGCGGCTACCGGCCGCCGGAGCAGAAGGAGCCCCTGTTCGAAGCCCTCTGCACCTCCTCCGGCTTCAATGCCGTCGAGTTGAGACGTCAACGGGATGCGGCCGTGGCCGCCGTTGGCGACCACGACCTCGAGGAGGTGAAGCATTGGCTTGAGCACCAGGGGCAGGGGGCACCCGAACCCCTCGGTAGCGCCCTTTCCAGCATCCAGCGCCAGGATTTCCACTACTCCCGCCTGGTGGCCGTCGGACTGCTGAGCCTGCTGGAGAAGGCAAAAGGGGCCGAGTCGATGGAACCGGAAGCCCTGCGCCAGGCGGCCCACGGGGTCGGAGAAGCCATGGGGCTGATCCGCAGCCGCCTCGACAAGGACCTGGGGATCTACGCCACCAACCTTGAGCGGATGGCTCAGGCGGTAGAGCTGATGGAGGAAACGGTGGCCGCCGAGCGGCGGAAACGGGAACGCCTCGCCACGGCCCCTGCCACGGAAGGATCCCCCCCGTCCACGGAACCCAGCCCAGGCGACTCCAGCACCGACGCCCTCAGCGGGCCTGCGTCCCCAGCCGCAGGGAACCCCTGAGGCTGGTCGAGTCAGCAGGTTTGTCAGCCCCTCCCCCGCTTCCTCCCACCACGGTCAATTCCCTGGCACGGCGCACCAGCAGGGGCAGATCCCCAGGCAATAGACCCAGTCGGGCCAATCCCAGGGGCCTGGCCTGCAAGACGAAGCGGGCCCCCCGCGGGGAGCGGGCATCGGGCCAGGGGGATGATTGTGGCGAGATCGACGGCTCGGGCCCGAGGAAGAACAGCAACTGGGGGACAGGGCTGTCTGCTGGAGTGACCCAGCGCCACCCCCCCACCACCGTGCCGTCGTCCCGCTCCCAGGTGCTGGTGGGCAACAGCAAGGGGCTACCGGCAGAGCGGATCTGTGGATTGTTCGACTCCATCAGCCCCTGGTCGATCAAGGCTTTGCGCAGGGGAGGCAGCAGGGCGGCCCAGGCGCGGCGCTGATCCCCAACGGCCAACTGCAGCTCAAGACCGGCCAGGAACGGGCCCTTGGGAAGGGGACGCAGGCGCAGCAGGAACGGCGTGCGGCGCAGGAGAGCAAGCTGGCGGTCAGCGATGCCGTAGCGGCTGGCCAGGGGTTCGCGGACCATCTGGCGATTGAGCAGGTCCTGAAGCAACAGATCAAGCTGATCCCCGCGCACCTCCAGGAGTCGGTCCGTTGCCAGAGGCCGAACACTCTCAGGGCTCGCTCCGGTTGGTGGGGGTGCCACGGACAACGCCCCCGGGGTGCCGGTGGCTTCGCCCTGCCACAGCAACGCCCCCCCCTGGCTGCCCAGCTCCATGCAGCCCTGCTGGAAGCTCTGCATCAAGGAGGACAACGGACCGAGCATCTGGCCGAGGGCGGAGTCGGTCCAGTAGACAGCCTGTGGACCCTGCAGCTTTGTGAGGCAGCGCCGCTCCAAGCCACGGGGCTGCCACTGCTTCAGCGCCAGCGGTTCCTTCAGGATCTGGGCCGCCAGGGGGCTCGGTGCCAGCACCCGCAGGTCATCGACCCTGAGGGCAGCGGCTGGAGGCGGCAGACCCGCCGCCTTGAAGCTGGCGGCAGGGAGCACCAGATAAAGGCCCCCGTCCCCATGGCGGCCCCAGAACTGCCACCAGTTGCCCCTTTGGAGGAGCCACAAGCGGCGGGCCGGCTCAGCCCCGAGCCGTTGCCGCCAAAGGCCTGGAACGGGCCGACGGGGGTCGGCCGTGAAACTCTGCAACAGGGCCGAAGCGGCCAGCACCCGCTCAAGCCCCTGGGCCTGTGGTCGGGGATGGCGGTGCAGCCAGAGCGCCGGGACCAGCAACAGCAGGACAGTGGCGGTGGCGGTGAGCGGCAGGGGGAGTCTGTGGAGCCAGCGGGTCGGGCGAGCCACCAAAACGTGGGGCATGGGGGGGCTCAGGGGCGCCGCGGTTTTTCATTGCGAACGCGGCGCCGACGATCGCGCCACTCCACCGCGGAGAGGTAGATGACCCCGCCACTGACAAAAAGCAACAGGGCGCCAGCCATGGTGGCCAGAACGGTGTTGACGCTCAGCTCAACCATCGGTGACCCCCAATCTGCGGCGGTTTCAGCAGCCCGCAGATCCTCAGAAGTTGATGCTGCCGTCGCCGTTGCGGCCCCAGACCACGAAGGCGATGGAGAGGGTGAAAACCGCAGCCAGGGAAGCCCAACCCAGGGAAATCAACATGGCACCAATGGATCCACAATCGGGCCCACTGTACCTAGGGTTGGGAGCGGTGCTTCATGAGCCATGTCCCAGCTCAGCGCTTCCCCAGCCCGCGGCCAGCCCGTGCTGGAGCGCAGGCGGCTGCAGGAGCCTTACCCCACCTACAACGTCGTGGTCCTCGACGACGACGTGAACACCTTTCAGCATGTGGTGGACTGCCTGGTGCGCACCATCCCGGCGATGCAACCGGATCGGGCCTGGGAGCTCGCGCACCGGATCGATTCCCAGGGATCGGCGGTGGTCTGGAGTGGCCCGTTTGAGCAGGCGGAGCTCTACCACCAGCAGCTGGGCATCGCCGGACTCACCATGGCCCCCCTGGAGAAGGCTTAAGCCCGCCTGCGGCTGAGCCGGGTGAGCTCCAGCAGGTTGCGGGTGCGCAGGGTACGGGCCTGGGCATCGATCACAAAGCTCATCACCCGGCCCGAGCAGAACGCCAGGCCGCTGATCCGGTGCGCCTGGGCCTGCTGGCTGGAGACCACCTCCACCGCCACTCCGAGCTCGTGGCTAAGCCGCTCGGCGAGGGAGCGTCGATCCAAGGCGGGGGCGCCGTCGTTCCACCCTTCGGTGTTGGAGCCCATGGGAAAACCCTTCGGGCTGCCCATGATGGCAGACCTTTCTAGGCTTGGCGGTATCGAAGCGACGGTCCCATGGGACGGGTGGTGATCACCCACAGCACCTACATCGAGGGGCTGATCCCGGTGCTCAAGGCCCTGGCCAACCAGAGCGGCATCGAAACAGTCACTCCGGCGGTGATCTGCCGGGTCAAGGGTCGGGCCAACCAGTTGAGGTTGAGGGTCTCAGCCCCGATCCAGGGGGGCCACAAGCTCCTGGCCCGGCGGGGCAGTTCAGCCCAGGAGGTGTTTGTTGTGAGTAGCTGGAGCAGGGAACGGCTCCAGGGGGAACTGGACCATCTGGTGGCGACAATTTAGGCAGGACGATCTAAAGAACACCGGCAACAGTCGCTACGGCCCACCCGATCGAAATGATCGGCCTGGAGTCAACGCTTCCATCAGCAATCACCGGCTGCTGGGTTAAAAAGGGAAAACCAGGAGCTTGCCCATGGGTCGGCCTAGCCGCCTGACGTCACTTCCGAAGGCCTCCAACCGCTCCGATCCCAGGGAGCGGGTGGGCCATCCACTGCGGGAGATCCTGATGGTGGTGCTCCTTGGACTGATCGGGCTTGCCATCAATCTCCAGCCCATCCCGGTGATTTTCGGGGTCAATTTGCTGCTGGGCTCCACCGTGCCGATCCTGGTGCTGTTGGTGCGGGGTGGGGGGAGCGCCATCCCCATCGGCGTGATTGCCTCCCTTGCCACCATCAAGCTCTGGCACCACGGTTGGTCCGTGCTGATCTTCAGTGCCGAGATCGTTTGGCTGACGGTGTCGTTTTACGCAATCGTGCAACAGGAGGGCCGCAAGCGCTTCGGCCACGCCGTGGTGAGCGATGTTCTGTTTTGGCTCCTGGTTGGTGCACCCCTGGTGTTCCTGCTGTTCCACCAGGTGATGAAGATTGATCTCTCCAGTACGACCCTGCTGGCCCTCAAGCAGGGGGTAAATGGGGTGCTCAACACCGCCGTCGCCTTCACGATCTTCCTGGTGATTACGACCTTGAGGCCCGTGCACGAGCAAAAAGGCCTGTCTTTGAAGGATCTCGTCCTGGCGATCATGTTCCTTTCGATCACGGTGCCGGCCCTGATCATCACCGTGATGGGCAGCCACGAACTGGAGGCATCGATCGAGCGGGGCGTGCTCGATCGCCTTGAGATCACGGCAAGAGTGGTCATCTCCAAGATGCGAAGTGATGGAACCATCCGGGACGATCCCGACCTGCTCAGTCCAGGCCTCGCGGTCCAGATTCGATCAGCCGATGGCATCCTCGAAAGTACCAACCGTCCCCTGTTCAGCACCCTGGGCCGCGAGTTCAAACCGCTTGATCGGCCCCCAATCGCAGAGGAGGGACTCAACGTGGTCATGCCACGGCAATCGCTGCCGGAAATGAAGCGATGGGGGCAGAGCTATTGGAGCCATGAACGCTTCTTTCACGCCCATAGGGATAACGGCAAGTCAGGGGATTACTGGCTTCAGGTGATCGAACCGGCGGCCGCCGACATGGTCGATCTGCAGCAGTCCAGCGCCCGCTTCCTTGGCATCCTGGCCTGGATCCTCGTGATCGGCTCCTTCCTGAGTGAAATGGTCGCCCTGTTCATCGACCGGCAGTTCCAGGTCATGCTCAAACCGCTGGGCCGGAGCGGTGATCCCGTGACCGGAGAGCACCAGTTCCTGCCCCAGCTGGAGTACTCCCTGGTGACCGAACTGCAGGATCTGGCCTCAGCTGTGAACCAGCGGGGCGAGGAAATCAACCGGCTCACCAATGCCCTGCAGAGCACCAACAGGTCCCTCGAGGAACGGGAGCAGGAGTTGGAGCGGCTGACGACGATCGATCCAATGACGGGTTGCTTCAACCGTCGGGAGCTGTACAGACGACTGAACGAGGAAATCCTGCGCAGCAAGCGTTCTGGGGCGGGAATCATCGCCATCAGCATCGACATCGACTTCTTCAAGGCCGTCAACGACACCTACGGCCACGATGTGGGCGACCAGGTGCTGATCGCAGTGGTGGAGGTGGTCAAGAGCCGTCTGAGGGGAACGGACATCCTGTGCCGCACGGGCGGGGAAGAGTTCGTGGTGCTGCTATTCGGCTCTTCCCTCGCGGCGGGCGTTCGGGTGGCCGAATCCATGCGCAGCATGGTTAAGGAACTGCATGTCCCCACCAGCAAGGCAACGGTGATGGTCACCGTGAGCCTCGGGGTGGCGGAATGGCGACGGGAGGACACCAGCGAGACCCTGTTGATCCGCAGCGATCAGGCCCTGCTGCAGGCCAAGCGCATGGGTCGGGATCAGGTGCTGCAGGCTTGATGGCTGCACCTTGCCCGCGCCGAGAACACCTTGGCCCCCTGCCGATGTCGACAACCGGAAGCTGAAGGCCACGGACCAGCTCCTGCTTGAGGAACTGGTCCAGCAGAGGCCCACCATGCAGACGCCTCAAAGAGATTGCCCGCATCCATGGCGGTGCATGCGCCGAACACCTTTGCGATGGTGAAACTGCTGCGCAGGCTCCTGGAGGAACACCTCGGTCAAACCGATGGTCGGCCGGTGGAACTGAACCTGGAGGAGGCCAAGAGTCTGGTGGTCATGGCCCACGGCTGGCCCCCCTCAGGATTTGAACTGCTCCCAGGCCTCCAGCAGGGCATAGGCGGCGTTCTTGCGCAACCAGGTGTCGTGGGAGCCACCCTGGTCGGGATGCCAGGCCTGGAGCTTGCGGCGCCAGATGGCCCGGATCACCAGCCAGTCGGTGCCGGGTTCTACGCCCAGTTCCACGCAGGCCTGGCGGTAGCGATCGTCGAATGGCGGCGGCTCAAGCGCCACAGCAGGTTCCGCCGATCCCTGGCCAGCAGCCGTCTCAGGTGGCTGAACGGGTTGCTGGGGTAGGTGGTGGGGCTGCTGGGCCCTGGTCGCCCTTGGCGTTGGTGGGGCAGCCTGGGCGAAGGGCATAACCCGCCGGGTCCATGGCCTGGGCCTGAGGCCCCCCCAGCCGGCTTCCCCCAGCAGCCCCCGGGTGAGAAACAGCGCGCCGGCCATGCCAAAAATGGCCGGGGACCAGAGCATCAAGAGGCTGTCCTCGGCGAACTGCGGATTGCCGTTGCGCCGTTCCTGGTCGGCGTTGGCCAGCATCAGCACGGTGAGCAGGGCGCCGAGGGCCACACTGACCAACCCATAACGGATCTGGTCGGCATGGACCTTGGAACGCTTGCTCGGCATGGGCAAACCCACCGCCAGGGTTGGCCCCTTGACCTTAATGAGGTCCTTCAGAACCGATTTGGACTGAAATCCTGGTCAGAAGGTTGGCTGGGCCAGCTCGAAGACCCCTGGAGGGTGCGACTCGATGAAGGCTGGAAAGGGGGTGGACCACCGTGCCGTTCTGCCCCAGATTCCGACCTGGATGAACCAGAAGGGAGGTCAAAGCGGGGTTTCGTTTCCGACTCAAGGCCGGTATACGTTGCCGTCGCGACAGACCTCCCAAGTCGAAAAGGGAGTCAGATCAGAAAACTGTAGAAGGCAGTCACCAACACAGCAGTCCGCAGTCACTCTAGGGGCCTGAAGTGGGTGGGAGGGGCCAAATCGAGCGAATGCGCTGCAGATGTCGCTCCGCCTCCCGCTCCCGTGCCTCGGGCGTGGTGTCCCGCAGCAACACCGTGAGGTGACCGAGTTTTCGCCAGGGCCTCGAGTCCCGTTTTCCATACCAGTGGAGGTGGGCCTCAGGGAGGGCGGCCAACTCCTCCCGCCGTTGCCTTTCCTGTTCGGCCCCCTGCTCCAGTCCGAGCAAATTGACCATCAGGGCGCCGGGAGCCACCAGGGTCGTGTCAGCCACCGCTTCACCGGCAACGATGTGCACCTGCTGGGCGAACTGGCTGGTGACACAGGCCTCGATTGTGTAGTGCCCGGAGTTATGGGTGCGGGGGGCCAGCTCATTCACCAGCAGGCCACCACGCCCGTAAAAGAATTCGATCGACAGCACCCCCACGTAGTCGAGGCTGGTGAGGACCGAGGCCGCCACGTTGCGGGCCAGGGCCTCCACCGCCTGATCCACCAGAGCCGGTGCCAGGGTCCAGTCGCAGACCTGCTGGTGCTGGTGGGTGCGCGCCAGGGGAAACCAGGCCAGCTGCCCCTGCTGGTCCCGGCAGGCCACCAGGGAAAGCTCCAGATCGAAGTCAACAAACTCCTCGAGGATCCATTCGACCGGATCAACCTTGGCGACCAGTGCCTCCAGGGCAGATGAATCGTTGATCACCACGGTGCCCTTGCCGTCGTAGCCGCCGGTGGCCGCCTTGGCCATCAAGGGGAACGTGGCACCTGGGGGCAGAACAAGGCTCGGGGCTGGTTCAGGGTCGGCGCCGCCCATCACCGGCGGGGTTTTGGAAGCCGACAGCTGACCAACCCCGATAGCGGGAGCCATCAACTGGTCCAGGGACCACCAGCGGGGGCAGGGCAGATGGAGGCGCTGCAGCAGGGCCCTCTGCCGCTGTTTGCTCACCAGGGGTTCGAGGGCATTGAGGCTGGGTCTGAACACCACTCCATCGGCGGCCAGGGGGGCCAGGGCCTCGAGATCCACCCACTCGTTTTCAAAGCTGATGGCGCGGCAGCCGGCCGCCAGGCTGCGGGTGGCGGCCGCACTACCGAGTTCGGCCTGCACCACCTTGCTGGCGTGGCTGACGGCGGGGTCAGCGGGATCGGGGGTTTGCACCTGAAGATCAATGCCGAGGCCTTCTGCCGCCTCGGCCACCATCAGGGCCAGTTGCCCGCCCCCCACGATGCCGATGGCAGGCCGCCCGGTCAGGGAGGGGCCTGAATCACCGCTCAATGACGCACCTCAGACCGATCTCTGCAGGACGTCAGCTTGGCACCCGGTGACCTGGCCAACTCAGGCAAGGCCCTTCTCACCCGCCACCAGGTAACGCAGCAGGCTCAGCAGCAGCACGATCACGAACAGGGCCAGGCCCACCGTGCAGGCGTAGCTGATCTCCAATTCGGAGAAGGCCTGGTCGTAGACGTAATACACCAGGGTGCGGGTGGAGTCGGCGGGCCCCCCCTGGGTCATCAGAAAAACTTCCTCGAACACCTTGGTGGCGGAGATAGCCGAAATCACCGCCACCAGAAAGATGTAGGGGCGAAGCAACGGCAGGGTGATGTCGAGGTGCTTACGCCAACCCTCACTGCCATCGAGCGAAGCGGCCTCGTAGAGATCGGCGGAGATGCCCTGGAGCCCCGCCAGGAAGATCACCATGAAGTAGCCCAAGCCCTTCCAGAGGGTCACCACCATCACCGAAGGCAGGGCCAGCAGGGGACTGGTGAGAAAACCGATGGGATTGAACCGCTCCCCCAGCAGGGCCGAGAGCCAGCCGTTCACCAGACCGTTCTCGGCGTAGAGCCAGCGAAAGGCGATGGCGGCCACCACAATCGACACCAGCACGGGCGTGTAGAAGGCGCCACGAAACCAGTGAATGCCTGGCAGGCTGCGGTTCACCAGCACCGCCAGGACCAGGGATCCCACCACGATCGGCGGCACCACAGCCACCAGATAGAGGAAGGTGGTGCCCAGCACCCGGAAGAACATCGGGTCGTGGGCCAGGCGCCGCAGATTCGCCAGGCCGATGAAACGCAACGGCTCGCTGACATCGAGACCGGTCTGGCTGAAGCTCATCACCAGGGCCATCAGGGCCGGCACCAGCACCGACAGGGCGATCAACACCAGGGCGGGCGTAAGAAAACCCCAGGCGGTGAGGGTGGGGCGGCCCTGTGCCATGGATGGGTAACGGTTGGGGGCAGATTATCTACCCTGGGTGTGTGATTGCTCTCCACCGCCTCGGACGCAGGCTCGTTGCTCTTGGAGCCGTACTGGCGCTGGCCGGGTGCGCCAGCCCCAGGCCCCCCCACGCCCGGGAGCTGGAGGGCACCGTCTACATCTATGTCGGCACCAGTTCTGACCAACTGACCAACCCCCGGGTCGACAGCCATATCCGCAGCCTGTTCAGCCGCTTCATCCACGGCTTTCGCATGCTCCATCCCCGGGTAGGGGTGCAGCTGGTGTTTTTCCCCGAGGCACGAATACCGGCGGAGGTGGCCCAACGGCACCGCAGCGGCCTCGGACCCGACCTAATCCTGGTCAATGGCAGCACCGCCAAGGTCCTCCATGGGCGCGGTCTCAGTCGCACGGTGTCCTTGCCCGCGGAGATCTTCTCCCAACTCAAGCCCTCCCTGCTGAGGAGTTTTCATACCAAAGCTGGCTGGTCGGCCTTGCCGGTGTTCAGCCAGCCCCAGGTGGCCTGCTTTGATCGCAAGGTGCTCCCCCAGGCACCGTCCACCTTGCAGGAGCTGCTGGAGGTGAGCGCCAAGGGGGCACCCGTGGGACTCTCGCTGGAGCCGGTCGACCTTTTCTGGAGCGCGGGAAGCCTGGGGGGCACAGCTGCCCTGCAGCAACTGCTCAAACTGCACTCGGATGCCCCCCCCCGTCCCCTGAACCAGGCCGAACGGGAAGGCTTGCTGCGGTGGCTCCAGTGGCTGGACCTGGCGGGTGATCAGCAGCGAATCAACTTCTATGCCACAACCGATGAAATGCTGGCGGGACTGGTGAAAGGAGATCTGGCGTGGATCGCCTGCCGCAGCCGCCACCTGCCCCGGCTCAAGGATTTGATGGGTGCGCGGCTTGGGGTGGCCCCCCTGCCCTCCGGGCCCTCGGGAGAGGCCAGTCCGATTGCCCGGCTCAGGGTATGGAGCTTCGGCATTGATTCGAGCCCGGAACAGCGGCGCATCAGCCAGGCCCTGGCCGAATTCAGCGTCAATCCCCTCGTGCAGCGGGCCACCACCCTGGCCACCTTGGAGACCCTGCCGGTGAACCGCTACGTCAACATCCCCGTCACCAGCTCCCGGTCACTGGCAGCCCTGCAGGTGGGGATGGCCCAGTCGGAGGCCTACAACCTGTTCAACGCAAGCCTGCTGGAGGGGGAAGCCGGCGAGACGATCCTGCGCAAGGTGCTGGCCACGATGATCTTTGGCGCCACCGACGAAACCCAGGCCAGCGAGATGCTGATCCAACGACTCACGAAGCTGCGATGAACCAGCTCCTCTACGAGTTCGGTGGCTGGTTTGGCTACCTGCAGCGCCAAGCGGTGCTGTGGCAGCTGTTTGGCACGGTGGCCATCGTGCTGGGCGTCCAGCTGGCCGCCCTGCCCCAACGGCGCCGCAGGCCGGTTGCCCCCGTGGTTCGCAATCTGATCAAGTTGGGGCTGATGCTGCTGTGGGCGGTCCTGCTGCCGCTCCTGGGGCAGCCCCACGGTTTGTTGCTGTTCTTCGCCGGACTGCAGGCCATCTGGATTGGCCTTGAGTTCCTGCGCCTGCTGCTGATTCATCGGTTCGATCCCCGGATTGTGGGAAACCTCTACACCCAGGTCATCAAGCCGGGCTTCTTTATCGGCGCCACCATGGCTCTGATCCAGAAGCTCGACAGCATCAGTGATCTGGCCGGGATCCCGCTTGGCACCTATTTCGGCTCCACCATCAACCTCGGCCAGTTGTTCACGGCCGTGGCCACCCTTTATCTGCTGATCACCGCCTCGGGCTTGCCCTCCATCTGGCTGGCCTGGCTGCTGCAGCGCAGCATCGGCATCACCGAGAGCAGCCGGCGGGCCATGGAGCTGATGATCCGCTACGTGTTGGTGGGCATCGGCATCCTGCTGGTGGTGGATCAGTTAGGGATCAAGGGCGACGGTCTGCTGGCCGTTGCCGGTGGCCTCTCGGTGGGCCTGGGGTTCGGCATCAAGGAGGTGTTCTCCAACTTCATCAGCGGCCTCTGGCTGCTGGTGGAGGGCTCCGTGCGCCCCGGGGAGGTGCTGATCATCGACGGCGATCCCTGCGAGGTGCGCAGCCTTGGCCTCCGGGCGGCCATGCTCTGGCGCCAACGGGACAACGCCGATCTGGTGATCCCCAACCAAACGTTCTTCACGACCACCACCACCACCTACACCGGCAGCGACACCCTGCGGCGCAGTCAGGTGCTCGTTTCGGCGGCCTACCGCCACGACCCCGCTGAGATTGAGGAGCTGCTGGTGCGGATTGCGTCCAGCTGCTCCGGAGTCCTGTCCGCTCCCCCTCCCGCGGCTTTTTTCCTCAGCTACGGCGACTCCTCCATCAACTACACCGTGCGCTTCTGGATCGCCAAGCCGATGAACAACCTCTCGGTCTGCAATGAAGTCGCCAAGGCCATCTGGCGCACCTTCCAGGAGCAAGGCATCGAGATCCCGTTCCCCCAGATGGTGCTGCATGAAGACCGCTCTGGCGCGCAGACTGCTGCCTACTCGAGTCAGAACGCACAACCTTGATCTCCGCTGTGACACCCCGCGAACCCCCCACCGTGGCCTCTCCTCTGCTCACCATCCCGGTGGAACTGAATGCGAACCCCTACCCCATCCACCTGGGGGCCGGCGGCCTCCAACGGCTGGGTCCACTGATGGTCGAGGCGGGGCTCAGGCCGGGGACGAAGGTGCTTCTGGTGAGCAACCCGGTGGTGGCGGAGTCCTACGGGTCAGGAGTCAAAGCCGGCCTGGAGCAGGCCGGCTACCGGCTGACGGAGCTGGTGCTGGAGGCAGGCGAGGAGCAGAAAACCCCCGCCACCGTGGCCCTGATCCATGACGCCGCCCAGGCAGCGCAGCTGGAACGCAGTTCGGCCATCGTGGCCCTCGGCGGTGGCGTGGTGGGCGATATGGCGGGCTTCGCCGCCGCCACCTGGCTGCGGGGCATCGCCGTGGTGCAGGTGCCCACCACCCTGCTGGCCATGGTGGATGCGGCCATCGGCGGCAAAACAGGGGTGAACCACCCCGGAGGCAAGAACCTGATCGGTGCCTTCCACCAGCCCCGCCTGGTGCTGATCGACCCGACCACCCTGGCCACCCTGCCGGAAAGGGAGTTCCGGGCCGGCATGGCGGAGGTGATCAAGTACGGCGTGATCGGCGATGCGGAGTTGTTTGGGGATCTGGAGGCCGCAGAGGATCTCTCCCGCCTGGAGGCACTGTCTCCGACCCTGTTGGAGCGCCTCCTGCAGCGCTCCGCCGCCGCCAAGGCCCAGGTGGTGGCCGCGGACGAGCGCGAGGGGGGATTGCGCGCGATCCTCAACTACGGCCACACCCTGGGTCACGTGGTGGAAACCCTGGCGGGCTATGGCACCTATCTCCACGGAGAGGCGGTAGCCCTGGGCATGCTGGCGGCCGGCGAATTGGCCGTGGCCATGGGTCTGTGGAGCACGGCGGAGCAGGAACGCCAACGGGCCCTGGTGAGCAAAGCGGGCCTCCCCCTCACCCTGCCGGCGCTGGATCCAGAAGCCGTGCTGCGCACACTCCAGAGCGACAAGAAGGTGAGGGACGGAAAGGTGCGGTTCGTCCTTCCCACCGCCATCGGCTCGGTGGTGATCCGGGACGATGTGGAGCCCGACCTGATTCGGCGGGTGCTGGCCCAACTCAGCTGAGGGGCGGCTCCCGCAGGAAGCGAGGGGGCAGCGACCCCTGCCGGGCCCCCGCATGGAGGCCCCGGGCGTAGGCCAGCCAACGGAAGTCCCCCAGGGCCCCAGGATCCACCAGCCGCAGCAGGGCCTCGCGACGCTGCAATCGCTCCGGCAGCTCCCCCTCACCAGCCTCCGTGGAGAGGGCGCCGAGGGCCTGGGCCAGGCCAAGGGCCAGAAGCGCTTCCCCCTGGCGGCAATGGCCGACGGGGATCCAACCGGTGGCGTCTGCCGCCCGCTCGAGCGTGTCAATGCAGACGTGGGCTGTCAGGTCCCAGTGACCAGGATCCTGGAGCGGATCGGCGCTGGCCCCTTGGTTCCGGTAGGCCATCAGGGTGCCGGCGGAGCGCTGGGGCGCGTAATAGCGCCAAGCCTCCAGGGCGTAATCGATCACCAGCAGCCAGCCATGGTCAAGGGCCTTGCCGCAGGCGGCCATCCAGGGAGCCAGCTCCCCATGGAGCTCGCTGCTCCAGCCCTCAGGCCGCTGGGGACCGGGCATCCCCAGGCCCAGCTGCTCCAAAGTGCGCATCTCCCCAGGCTCCAAAGGCTGGGCAACGCCCAGCTCCAGGCCTGCTGCTCCCAGATGCACTTGCTGGCGTCTCCACTGGCCTCCCCGGTGTTCAAAACGGTCCACCGCCAGGGCATCGAGCACCTCGTGGGCGAGCACAACCCCCCGCAGGGGCCGGGAAGCCAGCTGCTCAAACGAGCTCCAACGCACCGGAATCGGGCACGCTTTCAGCCGCTGTTGCTGGCGTTGGGCCATGCCGGCATTGGGCTCCACCAACACCAACTCCACCCGGCAGGCCAGCTCCGGCCAGCGTTGGGCCAACTCCCCGGCCAGATCCAGCGCCAGCTGACCCTCTCCGGGTCCTGCTTCCACCAGGCTCAAACACCCGCCAGGCTGCTCCGGGGTCAGCTGCAGCAACCAGTCGGCCAGCTGGGGTGCCAGCAGCTCGGCGAAGGCCGGCCCCAGGGACGGGGCCGTGACGAAGTCCCCATGGGGACCGATGCGCAGCCGGCCCGCCCCATAGGCCCCATGGAGAGGATCGTGCAACACCCACTCCATGTAGGTGCGGAAAGAAACGGCACCCCCGTGCTGGATCAGCCGCTGGCGCAACCAGTCAGGGACGGTGGTGGCCGTGGGGGCCGTGGGCCTGGGCGGAACGCGGTCGGGCAGAAGGGTCAGTGAGAATGCAAGATCATCGAAGCAGGCGCATGGTCCAGTCCGCCAGTTCCCGCCAATCCGCCGTCCTTGGCAACGGGAACCGCACCCGCTGTCCCTGGGGAATGCGCCTGGTGGCGCTTCTGGCCTGCGCCCTGGTGCTGTTCACCCCCGGGATGGCTCCAGCTGCCTTTGCGGCGGACAATCCCCAATTGCTGCCCGATCACCCCACACCGGTGATCGACCTCGCTCGGGCCCTGAGCGACGCCCAGAGGGCCAGCCTCGAAGATGAACTGATCGCCTTTGAACAGGCCAATGGCTGGAAGCTGCGGGTGCTGACCCAGTACGAGCGGACCCCTGGACTGGCGGTGAAGGAGTTCTGGAATCTCGACGAACGCAGCTTGCTGCTGGTGGCCGATCCCCGGGGGGGCAACCTGCTCAACTTCAACGTTGGCGATGCCCTGTTCGCCTTGATGCCGCGCACCTTCTGGGTAGAACTGCAGACCCGCTTCGGCAACCAGTACTACGTCCGCGACCACGGCGAGGACGGGGCCATCAACGATGCCCTGTCGGCGGTGGAACTCTGCCTCGAGAAAGGGGGCTGTCAGGTGGTTCCTGGCCTGCCTAGGGAGCAGTGGCTGCTCACGTTCTTCACCTCGGTTCTCGGGGGTTTGGTGGCAGGTTTTGCCGCTTTCCCCCGCAAAGAAGGGGAGCGGATCGCCTGGGCCTGGGTGCTGCTGCTCTCGCCCCTCTGGGGGATTCTGTTCATCGCACTGGGCCTCGGGCCTGTGGTCACGCGCACCTCAGAGTTGCTGCCGGTGCTGCGCAATGGTCTGGGATTCGCTGCCGCCAGCGTGGTGGCCTACGTGATCGCCCAGAAAACCGTGGGAGACAGCCGCCCCAGCGAAAGCTGAGGGGGGTAGCTCAGTTGCCTCTTGCCGGTGAAGCTGCTGACTCGAGCAGACACTCCAGCTGACCGGATGCACAGGCGGGCGTGGGGAGGCTGGCCACGGGAACGGCAGTTGGTGCCGTGGCTCCGCGCAGTTGGGCCAGATTCCATTCGTAGAAGCGCTTCAGTTCCGCCAGGCGCTTCACCGGTTGGCCGTAATAGCTGCTGCCGCGGGTGGTGGGGAAAGAGGCCCACTCCGGCGCCAGGCGCGCGGCCAGTTCTGAGGTGAGCTGGCCTTGGTCGGCCAGAACGAGGGCACCCCGGCGCTGGATCAGGAGCAGGGCGGCCTGATCCTGGGCAAACGGGCCGAAACCGGGAAGACCGAGCACGCGGCTGGCCAAGGCCCAGGTGAAGGGCATGAACTGGTAGGCCCCTGCGGCGGCACTGGCGTAACGGGACGAGCGAATGACCCGGTCGGGATGGCGCTCGAGGGAATCCATCAGGCCGCCGCCGAACATGACGCGGTAGCCGATGTCATTGCCGTTGGCCCAGGTGCCCTCAGCAAAACGAATGGTGTTCAGCAGGGCCCGGCGCTCGGGTGTGACCGCGAACAGCCGGGGCATGGGGGCGGCCGAAGGAGCGATGGAGAGCGCTTGAATCACTCCGGATTCGTCAACGCTTGCCCGGACGGGGAGGGCTACCGGGAGAGTGAGAAGGGCGAGGGACGCCCCCAACAGGATCTTCTGCAGGCGGGGGAAAAGGGAAGCGGGTGTGGATCGGGGCAAACCGTCGAATTCGAAGGACATTACGGCCAAGGCGTGACTGCAAGCGTGTTCTCGCAAGGGATCCGGAGATCACTGCAAGCAATTCAGCAGGAAGAAACGGAATGGGAGAACGAGCTGAATGAGCGGTAGTGCTCAGCTGATCTACGGGGTGAATGCGGTGATGTGATAAGCGAATGCAGATGCATCTCTTGGCTGAGCTGATCTGATTTCGTTGGCGGTAATTTGTCAAAAGATCCCCGCTGCGAGGTTCTAGTTAGTGACAGTCAAACAACTGTCTACTTGTTATCATGACTACAGCGACGAATTCCAATCACTGTGCACCACTGCAATTTGACTAGATTTATGTTCAGAAATCACGAACACTTGCCGCCCATTCATCCGCACTGCTGATCAGTGGCTTGACAGCCCAACTGGCCCAGTGCCGGTGAAGCTTCAGGCCCGATCCAGGGCCAGTCGGGCCAGGGCCTGGGCGGCCTGCGGAGCCCCTTTCGGGCTCAGGGGGGGGCCGGTGGGCGACTGCAGGGGTTGGTCCAACTGCCAGTCGCCGCTCCGCAATTGCCCCTGGGACAACAGGCAATGGTGGCCATGGCGCACCACCGCCTGCTCCAGCACGGCCGCCTCGGCAAAGCCCTCACGCCTCACCACATGCAACCCGACCCCCTGGCTGAGGGCCTCACAGAAGCTGCTGTATCCGGGCTTGGTGATCATGCGGCGGCACAGGGGCATCACATCAAGGGGCCTCATCCCCGCTGGCAACAGAGTCACGTTGGCCGGTAACGATGCTCCGGCCAGGGAGGGATCGGTCACCACGAAGCGATGGCCAGGCCAAAGGGCGAACAGATCGGGTTCGAGGCGGAATCCCATGCCCCCGAAGGTCACCAGGACGCCAGGCAGCCCATCGTCCAGGAGCTGGAGCCGCTGCCGCACCGCCGCAGGCCCGAGGCTGGGCTCTGCGCAGGTGAGGCCCACCTCAACGGCGGGGACGCCCCAGTCCATCGGCATCGATAGGGGACAACGCAGCAGAAGATCACCGCGTCGGTAAAGGCCCTGGGCGGCCGTGGCCCAGGAAGTGAAGGCGGGGCCCATGGCGGCGTAGATCACGTCCCAGCCGAAGTTCCCCAGCCAGACCAGGGGCGCCCCCAACTCCCCGGCCAGCAACGCCGCCGCCGGCGGCACGTCCGCCAGCACCAGCACCGGCTCCCCCTGGCGGCGCAGCCAGGCACTCTCGCGGGCGATCAGGCCAGGCAGGTCTTGCTCCAGCTCCGCCAGGGCCGCCAAGGTGGCTGGCCCGTCGGCACCGAGGGCGTCGGCCTGCACCACCCCCACATCCCACCGGCAGGAGCGGAGCTCGATCGGCTTACCCACCGCCGCCTGCAGGGCCGTGGCAAGGAAATCAGACGACAGGGAGGTGGACACCACCAGGCGCCAGTCCGGCTGAAGCAAACGCAAGGCCGTGAGAACGGACGCGGTGCGCGAACCATGGCCAAAACCATGGCCGCTGACGCAGGCATAGATCAGCACGGAACGGCCGCCGGAGCCTGCGGCACAGGGGCCGGCAGGCGCCCGTAGAGCCGCTGCTCGTAAAGCAGGCGCCCATCGAGGCCGTACCAGCGATGGCTGGCGTGCAGCAACCCGTCGCCATCGAGTTCCACCCAGCTCAGATGACGAACGCTGCGGCCACGTTCATCGGTGCCGTGGCGGGGTACCGAAGCGGTGTTGAGGTAGGCGGTGCCGTGGCGGTCACGCAGGAAGCTGATGCGTTCCCCCTGGCCGCGCCGCAACTGGTGGTGCATGTGGCCGAAAATCACCACGGGAACGGGCCGATGGCGGCGGATCGCGACGATCGCCTCGGCCAGATCCTGGTCACCCCAGTCCCGGGAGGGCCGTTTCCAATCCCGGCCACAGGGGTCGCCCGGCAGGCTGCCCAGGCCACTGGGGCCGCAATGGGCCAGCAGCACCAGGGGAACCTCCAGGGGGGCCGCAAGAGCTGCGTGCACGATCCGGTTGGAGGAGTCCTCACGGCTCACTGGCCCCCAGACCGCCTGGACCGCAGGCTTGAGGTTGTAGTCACCGCCCAGGCTGCAGGGCCGGGCACCGACCACGGCCAGGCCGGGGGGATCCAGAAGACGCAGGTTCCATCCGCAATGGCGCTCCCCCAGCTGGTCCAGCTGCCGCTGCAGGGTCTGGCCGCTGTCGTCGCGGCCGGTGTCGTGGTTGCCAAGGATCACGGCCGTGGGCAGGGGCAGCCGGCCCAGGCTGGCGGCAATGCGCTGCTGACCATCGTTGAGGTCGCCCACCACCAGGAAGGCATCGGGAGCCAGCAGGTCAAGCAGGGCGGCATCGGCGCCATCCCATTGCCCATGCAGATCCCCTGCGATGGCGATGCGAACGACGGCCAACCCCTTCTGCCTAGGCTCACGACATCCTGCACGAGTCGAGGTCGCAATGGTCATGGCGGCTGCCATCGCTGAAGGCGCGACGGCCGTGCCGGCCGACCTACCAGCCGCCATCGACGACCTGCGGCGGCGGCGGAACGCCGTGATCCTGGCGCACTATTACCAGGCGCCCGAAATCCAGGACATCGCCGACACCGTGGGCGATTCACTCGAACTGGCCCGCAAAGCCGCCAGCACCGACGCGGATGTGATCGCCTTCTGTGGCGTCCATTTCATGGCCGAAACGGCAAAGATCCTCAACCCCGGCAAGACCGTGGTGCTGCCGGATCTGGAGGCGGGCTGTTCCCTGGCGGATGCCTGCCCCGCCGACGGATTTGCCGCCTTTCGGGCCCAGCATCCCGACCACATCGTGGTGAGCTACATCAACTGTTCGGCGGCGGTGAAGGCCCAGAGCGACCTGATCTGCACCAGCAGCAACGCCGTGGATCTGGTGCGCCAGTTGCCTGCCGATCGTCCGATCCTGTTTGCCCCCGACCAGAACCTGGGCCGCTGGGTGGCCCGCGCCAGCGGGCGGGAGCTCACCCTCTGGCCCGGCAGTTGCCTGGTGCACGAAACCTTCAGCGAACAGGCCCTGTTGCGGCTGAAGCTGGATCACCCTGATGCCGAGGTGATCGCCCACCCCGAGTGCCAGCAACATCTCCTGGATCTGGCCGATTTCATCGGCTCCACCAGCAAGCTGTTGCAGCGGGCCGAAACCAGTGCGGCAACCACCCTGATCGTGCTCACCGAGCCGGGCATCCTGCACCAAATGCGCAGCCGCCTCCCCCACAAGTTGTTCCTGGAGGTGCCAGGGGCCGACGGTTGCAGCTGCAACGCCTGCCCCTACATGCGGCTCAACACCCTGGAGAAGCTCTGGCGCTGCCTCGACAGCCTCAACCCCACCATCGAGATGGACGAAGCTCTGCGGCTGCGCGCCCTCGAACCGATCGAGCGCATGCTGGCCATGAGCCGCTGAAGCGCACGATCGAACCGAGCCGACCCAGCTAGGAGACGATCAGGAAAATCCCCAGGCCGCTCACCAAGGCAAGCAGCACGCCGATGGCCAGCAGGGCATGGTTCTGGGCATCCCGGTTGGTTTCGCCCGCCGCCATCACAACCTCGTCGGCGTAGAGGTTGTCGTGGTTCTCAAGGTCGTGGGTATGCATGGCGCCGCTCCCAGGGGTGACCCTTCAGGCTAGGGACGGTTCCCCTTCGAGACGGCGGCAGGGCGGATCAGCCGCGCTCCAGGCGGCGAACGATCACGCCCATCAGCACCAGGGATCCCGCCAGGGCGATCAACAGGGCAAGGGTCATGTCCAACGGGCGCAGTGGCCTGATTATCCCTTGCCAGGATGGGTCCATGGCCCCACACCCACCCGCACTCCGGCTCCACCCCCTGCTGGCGATTGCCCTGGCTCTGGGAACGCTTTCGACCGGATCCGTCCGGGCTGAGGACAACCTCAAAGACTGCCTGCTCTGGCGCGGCAGCAGCGGCACGGAGCACACCCTGGTGGCGAACCGGATCGGCGCCACAAACCTGCTCACCAAGAACGTCAAGCTGGATCCTGGGTCCGCCGACGGCAGCCGACCGATCTACCGGGATTCCGACATCCAGCGGCTCTGCCGCAGCTACTGAGCCACCAGCCAGCGGCCCAGGCCCCCCAGCAGCACCGTCGCCCCGGAGGCCCACCAGAAGGCCCGTCCCACCGCTGGCAAAAGGCGGCGCAGCAGCACCAGGGATCCCACCACCCCCGTGACCATCACCACCGATTGGCAGAAACCGATCACATGGGCGTCGGCGCTCCAGGCGGGCATCAAGGCCGCCAGCGAACCGGGCAACGGCGAGAGCGAAACGGGCAGAAGCAACCCCGCCTCCCCCATGCCCAAGGGCAGGAAGCGGGCCAGCATGAGGCCCCAGAGCAGGGGCAGCAGGCCGTAGAGCGTGGGGCGGCGCCGCTCCTCAGGCACCAGTGGCTCAAGCAGCAGAACAACCAACGCGGGCAGGGCCAGGGCCAGCACCGCGAAGGCCAGCCGCGGCAGCCAGGGGCCCTCGTGGAGGCTGGCCGGGGCCAGGGGGAGGCCCCCCAGCAACCGCTGCCAGTGGTGCAGGCAGACCCCGCCGGCCAGCACCAGGATCAGGGCGGGCTCCCCCAGCGGAGGGGCCATGTCGCGCTGGAGGTCAGCGGCGGGGGGGCGGAGGCTGAGCTGAACGGACCGGTGGGGGCAGGCCTGGACGCAGGTGAGGCAAAGCACGCAGTTGCGGTTGTCGGCCAGGTGGGCCGGATGGGTGCCGAGGGGGCAGCCTGCCGTGGCCAGTCCCTCGCCATCGGCGGCCCCCCCCTTGAAGCAGGCATAGGTGCTGCAGCTGCCGCTGCAGGTGCCCGCCTGGGCCCGCAGCTCCAGGATCGAGAGTTTGGCGAACAGACCGTTCATGCCCCCCACCGGGCAGAGGTGGCGGCACCAGAAGCGCTTTTCAAACGTGATCGAGCCCACCACCGCACCCGCGGTGATCAGCAGCAGCAGGGTGCTGCTGGCCCAGGCGGTGTCCACCAGGTTGCCCAGCTCCTCCCAGAGGAGGATCGCGGCGAAAAGGCCGGCCAGCACGGGAGAGGCCCAGTCATCGCTGTTGCCCCGGGGCCAGCGGGCCGGCTGAAGCCCCAGGAACCGCACCAGCCGCTGGGCGATCTCTCCCCAGACCATGAACGGACAGAAGGAGCACCACAGGCGGCCCACCAGGGGAAAGCTGAGCAGGATCAGGGGCCACCACCAGGCCCAAAACAGGTTGAGGGCGCCGTTGTGGGCGCGGTCCTGGGGCCCGAGCCAGAGCCAGAGGTTCACCAGCACAAACACCCAGCTCACCACCCCGAACAGCAGGCCGTTCCAGAGGCGAGGCGAGCGCATCAGCTCCCGCAGACGCGGCCTCCAGCGCCACAGCTCAAAACGGAGCCGCTGCTGGCGGCTGGCGGTCCAGAACACCTCCTCCGGCAGCAGGGGCGGCCGCTGCCTGCCCCCCTTGGCGCCGGCGGCAGCCTCCTGGAGGCCCAGGCGTTGGGCCTGCTGCAGGGCCCGATCAATCAGCACCTCCAGCTCGCGGAGGTTGTTGGGGAAATCATGCTGCTGCAGCCGCTGGACCACCGACTGGCCCACTTCGGGGGCCTGGCCCCATCCCAGGGCTCTGCTCTGTTGCCTGAGGCCGAAACGCAGCCACTCCCCCAGGTCCTGACGACGCACCCGCAGCGGCGGCACCCGAATCAGGGTGCAAGGACGGTCGAAGGCGGGCATGGCCGCCTCGGCGGTGAAGAACACCCGACCCGGGAAGTGGCGCGGTGTGGCGTTCTCACCCGGAGGCTGCCAGCGGCCGGTGGTTGCCAGCTCCAGCAACGCTGGCTGCAGCGCTGGGGCCACCCGATCGAGCTTGTCGATCAGCAGGGCGCCGGAGCCCAGCCGGGCCAGCAAGGCCCCCTCACCGTCGCTGCTCGCCGGGCCGAACAACTCCACTCCGTCCTCGCGGAGCAGGGCGCCATCAAGGCGCACCAACAGCTGCTTGCGGGCGCCAGAGCCGAAGTGGACCAAGGAGGCCAGGTTGTCCTTCTCCAGGCCAGGCTCGCCAACAATGAGGACCGGAGCGGCCTTGGGATCCTGGGCCGCCTGGCGCAGGGCCTCCCGAAGGGCAAGGGCATAGCGGCTGCTGCCCACCACCCCCCGGCGGGTGCGCCCCACCAGGTGGGGGCCCAAACGCCGGAGTGTTTCCTCCACCCCAGGAGCCGCCAGGGATTCCTCCATCACAGGGCACCGGCCGGACTTCCTGATTCTGGGCGTGAAGATGGAAGGGCGATCCCACCTGCAGTGACATGACTCTGACCCTCTACGGCGGACCCCGCTCCCGGGCAGCCATCGTGCGCTGGTACCTCGAAGAGAAGGGCATCGCCTACGGATGGCATCCCGTGGACATGGCCGCCGGTGAGCATCGCCAGCAGGCCTTCCTGGAGCTGAATCCCTTTGGCAAGGTGCCTGTGTTGGTGGACGACGGGGCTGATGGGGCTGCCGGCGACAGGCTGACACTGTTCGAGAGCGGCGCGATCTTGCTCCATCTGGCTGAGCACTACGCCCAGGAATTCACCACACCCGGGCGGAGGGCCCTGGCCCAGCAGTGGGTGCTGTTTGCCAACTCCACCCTCTCCACGGCTCTCTTCGTGCCCAGCAGCCGGGAAAAGGAGTTCCCTCGCCTGCTCACGGTGCTGGACGGACTGCTGGAGCCAGGCACTCCTTTGGTGGGAGACGCCTGGGGGGTGTCCGACTGTGCCGTAGAGGCCCACCTGGCCTACCTGCCCGTGTTCTTCCCCGAGATCGACCTGAGCCCCTACCCCCAGGTGGCGGCGCGGATCGATGCCACCCGGGGGCGGGAGGCCTACCTCAAGGCCATGGCTTGACGGGAGGCGGTCGAAGCGATCAGCGTGATCCCACGATGCAGGGCCGCCGTGGGGTCCCTCCCTCCTTGGACACTCCCCGACCCCGCCGCACCGGCAGCCTCCGTCGCCCCCCCAGCCCACCGGGGAAGGGGGCCCGCAACATCCGCAGGGGCCGGAAGCGCTGGCTGGTGATCGGCATGCCCCTTGCGGCTGTGGCGGCTCTGATCGCCATTGCCCCGCCGATCCCGGAACGCTCCAGCACCATTGCCAGCACCAACCTCACCATCCAGCGGGGGGGTGAAGCCTTCCGCTACATGCCTGACGACCAGGCCTTCGCCCTTGATTTCGATCCCCGCCGGGTGCGGCTCGACCTGTTGGAGGGCTGGGACCGGGAACAGGAGGCCTACGCCGACACCGCTTCGCTCGCCTACTTCTCCGGGCCGATGTACGAGCGGCATGTCAATGAGAGCGGGCAGGAGATCACCGTTCCCCTCGGTGACCTGAAGCTGGGAGACCGGGTCTGGCGCGGCCGCAACCGAGCCGCCGCCCGCCAGCGGGCCTACATCGGCATCGGCCACGATGGCCACGTGGACTTTGGCTTTGGTGAATTAACCGCGGAGCGGTCCCGCCGCTACGACACTTTCATCGGCGGCCTCCACAGCATCTACAACGATCTGGAGACCCCTCCAGCGGACTACAAGGGGGCCTACAGCATCAGCATGGGGCAGCAGATCCGCTATTTCCTGCCCCGGATCCGCATGGTGATCGGCCTGCGCACGGACGGGCGCGTGGAGGTGCTGATGAGCCGCGATGGGCTCACCCTGGAGCAGACCCGATCCCTGGCCCGCGAGCGGGGCCTGGTGGCCGCCTACCTGCCCGACCACGCCTCCAAGAGCCGGTTCATCATTCCCGGGGCGAAGGGTTTCAACCAGACCGACGCCAACTGGATCAGCGGCGGTGCCACCAGTTTCGTGCACGTCCCCTACCTGCTGCGTCTGAGCGAGCGCACCGTGCCGCTCGGCGGCAATCTGCTGGCGAGCCTGAGGCCCCATCTCGGTCCCCGGGGCTGTTCCAGCCCCATCGACTGCGGCCAGACCCTGGGCAGCCAGTTGGTGGATCGAGCCCTGGCCGGGTTCAACCGGCTGGTGGAGCAGGGCCTCGAACCACTGGCCCGCCTGATCTGGGCACCGAAGCGGCCCCAGGGCAGCCCGGAGCCGAAGCAGGGCGCTCCCCTGCGGGAAACGCCGATCACCGCCGATCCGATGGCCCTGCGGGAGCGAGAGCAGAAGGACAGCCCCGGCGGCGTCGCACCGGTGCCCCAGCAGACACCGCTTCCCCCCGACCTGCCAGCGCCGCTGTTGCTACAACCGGGCCAGTCGCTTCCCCAGGAACCGGAAGCCACGGGGCCGGATCCGAAGCCAATCCCTCCGGCAGGATCGGCTCCCACGCCGCCACCACTTGCTTCTCCTCAACCAACGGAGTCCTCGCCGCCCGCAAGCCCCAATGCGCTGCAGCTGCCCCAGGCCCCTCC
>Ga0194061_1000015_pt1 | contig 88837 bp, 104 predicted proteins | sample SepL2221m_MetaG_FD_163423 | JGI IMG/M metagenome (GOLD analysis project Ga0194061, IMG submission 163423) | Anoxic zone freshwater microbial communities from boreal shield lake in IISD Experimental Lakes Area, Ontario, Canada - Sep2016-L224-21m | ecosystem: Environmental > Aquatic > Freshwater... | reverse complement strand
CCATGGGGCGGGGATGATTCAGGCCCAGTCTGGGGCAGGGGGGCCGGACTACATTGGCGGCCGGGCCAAGGGTTGCCCCCAGAAACGATGCGTCTCCATCCGATTTCCCCGGTTACCGAACCGATGCAGTACAGGGCCATCGGTGTGGTGCGGGGGCACTACGTCCCCGAGGACGCCGAGCAGCTCACCCGCGGTCACCTCCGCACCGAGGACGGCACGGAGATCGAGGCCGTGGTGCTGGGGCGGGTGCTCAACCTCATCCGCCGCCACCTCGACCTGGGCCGCCCCCACCTCTGGGTCGTCTACCCGCGCATCCGAGCCGACCATCTCCATCTGCAGTTGGTCGGGGTCTGGGAACCCAGCACCCTGGCGAGCGAGGTGGCCCCTGGTTCGGCAGAGGAGGAAGCCGTCGAGGGCGCCACCGATGTGCTGCCCGAGGGCGACGACTACTTCTCGGTACGCGGCGAGCTGATCTTCACCCGCCCCGAGAGTTCCGATCTGGTGATCAAGGTGCGCCAGAGGCCCCGCGCCGACGGCAGCCGTCCCACCCCATTCAAGGTGCAGGTTCGCGGCGATGTGCCCCTCGAGCACCTGCGCCATTTCGTGTCCCTTGACCTGCGCCGCCAGGGCGAACTCCTGGTGTTGGAGCGTTTCGAAGTGATCGCCCCCCTGCCCCAGCGCGGCAACCGGGGCGGCAAGGCCAAGCCAAAGGGGGATCGGGGCCCCGCCAAGGGCGGTCCCCGCACCGGCCCCGCCGCAGGCCCAGGCCCGCACCGCACCGCCATCAGCCGGCCCGGCCGCTGAGATGGGCTTCTGGGCGGCCACCAGCGGCACCTGGATCAATGGGGCCAGCGTGCTGCTGGGGTCCTGGTTGGGGGCCCGCCTCGGCGTTCGTCTTTCCCCTGAGTTGCGTCGCCACTGGCGCCTCTGGATCGGTCTGGTGACCCTGTTGCTGGGGCTGCAGATGGCCCAGCCCCTCTTCCGGCTCAAGCTGGGGCCCCTGCCGGCGCTGCTGCCGGCCCTGTTGCTGATCGTGCTGGCGACGGCCCTGGGTTCCTCCCTCGGTCTCGACCGCCGCCTGGAGGCGTTGCTGTCCTCCCACGGCGACCCCGGCGTGATCGGTGGCGCCTTCGTCCTGTTCTGTGTCGGCCCGATGACCGTGGTGGGCTGCCTGCGCAATGGCGCCCTCGGGGACGCCGATCTGCTGTTGGTCAAATCCACCCTGGACGGCATCAGTGCGGCCGTGCTGGCCACCAGCGCTGGAGTCGCCCTGGCCTGGGTGGCGGTGCCGCTGCTGGTGGTGCAGTTGTCCCTCTCCGGGGCGGGGGCGTTGCTCGCCTCGCGGCTGCCCGATCCCGCCCATGCCTCGCCGGTGCTGTTCACCGCGGCGGTGGGGGGGCTGTTGGTGCTCGCCCTGGCGCTCGATCTCCTGGAGCTGCCCCACCCCAGCGTCACCAATGCCCTGCCTGCCCTTGCGCTGGCTCCCCTTGTGGGAGGAGCCCTTACATGAGCGTCGACGAAGGGCTGGCGCTGCGAGCCGGCCTGGCGGTGGGCGGCGTCACCGTGGCGGCCCTGTTCGGGCCCCTGGTGGGTCTGGGGCCTGGGGTGGTGGCGCTGGGGGCCGGCGGGGCCCTGGCGGCCCTGACCCTGGATGCCGCCCGTTTCGGTGGCCTCGGCGGCCATCTGCTGGCGGAGGCCCTCCCCGGAGGCCAGGGACGGTTGCGGCGCATCGCCGTGCACGAGGCGGCCCATGGGCTGGTGGCCGCCGAGAACGATCTGGCGGTGGAAGGGGTCCTGGTGGGCACCCTGGCCTGCCTGCGGGCAGGACTGCGCTGCAATGGCAGCACCGCCTTCGCCCTGCCCGAGCACGCCAAGCTGTCCGCCCCGGATCTCCGCCGTTGGAGCCAGGTGCTGCAGGCGGGCATGGTGGCCGAGGAACTTGAGTTCGGCAGCGCCAGGGGCGGCTTCGATGACCGGGCCCTGCTAGGCCGCATCTGGGGCCTTTCGGGTTTTGACGTTGCCACGGCCCAACGGGAACAGCGCCGTGCCCGCCGGGAGGTGGAGCAGTTTCTGCGGCGCCAGCGCCGCCAGCTGCTGGCTGAGGCCGAGCGACTGCTGGCGGAGGCGCCCCGTTTGCTGGCCCTTGGCCGGCCCGGGCCATGACCCTGGCCTACGTCGACTGCCCCACCGGCCTGGCGGGGGACATGCTGCTGGCGGCCCTCGTCGATCTGGGGTTGCCCCGTCAGGTGGTGGAGGAGCCCCTGGCCGCCCTGGGCCTTGCCGGTGCCTATGGGCTGCGTTGGGCCGAGGGATCCAGTGGCGGCCTCCGCGGCGTTTCCCTCATGGTGGATTTGCTGGAACCCTCCCCTCCCCACCGCCATTGGAGTGTGCTGCGCCAACAACTCGCGACCAGCCCCCTGGAACCCCAGCTGCGGGAGCGGGTGCTCCAGGTGTTCAGTGCCCTGGCGGAGGCCGAGGCGGCCGTCCATGGCCACAGCGCCGATCGGGTCCATTTCCACGAGGTGGGGGCCGTCGATGCCCTCGTTGATGTGGTGGGGGTATGTGCCGGTCTGCTCCACTTCGGCGTCTCTGAGCTGGTCTGTGGCTCACCGCCGGCGGGCCATGGCACGGTGAACACCGCCCATGGCCTGCTGCCGTTGCCGGCCCCCGCCGTACTGGAACTGGCCGTGCGCCATGGGGTGCCCCTGGCCAGCAGCGAGGGGTTTCCCGCCGGCGAACTCACCACCCCCACGGGGCTGGCGTTGATGGCCACCTGGGCCTCCCGCTTCGCTGTGGCGCCTCCGTTCCTGCCCCAGCGGGTGGGCGTTGGCCTGGGCACACGGCCGCTGGATCGCCCCAACCTGCTGCGCCTCTGGATGGCGCAGGACCTCGAGAGCCCGAGCCAAGAAGGCGAGCATGGGCAGGAACCCAGCCAGGAGCTGCTGGTGCAGCAGCAGGCCCAGGTGGACGACGCCACCCCCGAGGATCTGGCCTTTTTGATCGACGAACTTCGGGCCGCTGGCGCCCTGGAGGTGTTCAGCCAGCCGATCCAGATGAAGAAGGGGCGCATGGGGCTCCTGCTCACGGTGCTCGCCTTGCCGCAGCAGGCCGAGGGCCTGCGCCGGATCTGGTGGACCCACGGAACCAGTCTCGGCGTGCGGGAGCAGCTCCAGAGCCGCTGGCGGCTGGCCCGGGCGCCTGGCAGCCTGGAGACCCCGTGGGGGCCGGTGCGGATCAAGGAATCCTTCGGCCCGGGCGGGGCCCGGTCGATGAAACCGGAACACGACGATCTGGCAGCCCTGGCCCGCCGCCACGGCATCAGCCTCGGACAGGTACGGGCGGCGGTGCAGCAGGCCTGGGAAACCCAAAGAAAGGAGGCGAAACCATGAAGGGCCCCTGGATCGGGCGAGGCAAGCGGTTGATCGGGGCCGTTCGCGATCGACTGGCGTCGTTGCGGGGGACCCTGCCGGCGCTGCCCGGCGGCGCCCGCCTATGGGTGGGCCTGGCGAGCCTGGGTTTCGTGCTGGCGGCCCTGCTGGCCCAGGCCCGGGCCATGGCCCAACTTGCCCTGGAGGCCCAGGGCTGGGCCTGGTTGGCCCTCGGGGTGGGGGTGAGCCTGTTCAGCCTGGTGGCCAACGGTCTGGCCTGGGTGGTGGCGTTGCGCTGGCTGGGCCATGCCCCGAGGCCCTGGGCCACGGTGTTGCTGTACTTGCGCAGCAACCTGCGCAAATACCTCCCCGGTGGCATCTGGCACCTCAGCGAGCGGATCACGGTCCTGCGCCAGGGGGGGGTCGCCTGCCCGGTGCCGCTGCCCACCCACCGGGCGGTGCTGGCGGTGCTGCTGGAGCCGGTGCTCATGGCCGCGGCGGCCCTGGCGCTGGTGCCCCTCGGCCTGCTGGCCCAGGGGCCTGGGTCACTCCGTGGCAGCGATCTGCTCTCGCTGGCGGCCCTGTTGCCCCTGGTGGCGCTGGCGCCCCGCTGGTTCGAGCCCCTGATGGGCCGGTTGGAACGCCGCCGCGCCGCCCAGCTGGTTCCAGGTGAGGGCGCCCCTGGCGGGATCCCTGGGCCCCCGGCCCTGCCGGGCTATCCCCTCGCTCCGCTGCTGGCGGAAGGGGTGTTCGTGCTGCTGCGCTTTGCCGGCTTCGCCTGCTGCGTGTTGGCCTTCGATCAGCAGCAGTCGCTGGGTTGGGGCGCCTGGCTCTCCGGCTTCGCCCTGGCCTGGACCGTTGGCCTGGTGGTGCCCGGCGCCCCGGGTGGCTTCGGGGTGTTTGAGGCCACGCTGCTGCTGCGCCTTGGGGCGGACCTGCCGGCGGCTCCTTTGCTGGCGGTGGCCCTGAGCTACCGGCTGGTGACCGTGGCGGCGGATCTGGTGGCGGCGGCCACGGCCCGGGTCGACCAGCGTTGGTTGGCTGCAGTGGAGCGACGGGTCCCCTGAGATCCCACCCCAGGTCGGCTCCGGCTGGGTCCAACCGCCAGCCGAGGCCTGGGCCGCGACCAGCCGTCAGCGGCGGCAAATCTCAAGTAGTCCTACTATTGAGAAATGCCTGCCGTGCCCGGTGCCTCCATCCCTGCTCCGGCCGAGGGCCTGAGATCGAGCCTCCATGGCACGGGCCGGAGACTGACACCCCAGCGGCAGCGGGTGCTGGATCTGTTTGAGCGCATCGGCGAGGGCAGCCATCTCAGCGCCGAGGAGGTGCACCAGCGGCTGCTGCGGGAGCAGGAAAGGGTCTCCCTGGCCACGGTTTACCGCACCCTGCGGCTGCTGAGCTCGATGGCCCTGCTGCAGGAACTGGAGCTGCCGGAGGGGGGGCGTCGGTTTGAGCTGGCGGGCGATGCCCACCGCGATCACCACCATCTGGTCTGCGTCCGCTGCGGCCGCACCGAGGAATTCGAAAGCGCGGTGGTGCTGGCTGCGGGGCTGGAGGCGGCCTCGGCCCAGGGCTTTCGGCTGCTGGAGTGCGTGCTCAACGTGCGGGCCCTTTGCCCCGGCTGTGCGGCGGACGGCCAGGTCTGAGGGTCGGGCTGGAGGGCGGCCAGCAGGCTGGTGCGGTCGCCAAAGAGGCGCAGCATGGCGAGAGGAACGGTGGGCCTCCACCCTGCCCCGCCTGCCAAAGCCCAGCGGACCTGGTTTGACCGGGGGAGGGACACCGATGGCACAGGTTGGCGTGCCCCAGGGTCACCGGGCCGATTGTTGCTGCTCTTGAGAATCGGTTGCAAAAGGCTTGGCCGTTGTTTACCATGCGACTCATTCGCAATAAGCCGCTCAGGCCTTGCCCATGGGTTTCCGTTTCCTGCCTGATGCCCCCGCCAGCGCCGTACGCATGCCCGCCGGCCAGGCCCTGTTGCTTGATCCGGCCCTGCGCCCCGGCGGCAGTTGCATCGAAGTGCTGGAGGGGGTGGCCCGGGTCTATTGCCCCTGCGAGGAAACCGAAGGCATGACCCTGGCCTTCCTGCAGGCGGGGGATCGGTTGCGCACCGATCGCCTCTGCAGTGAGGGGGTCTGCGTCGAGGCCCTCACCCCCCTGTGTTTCCGCAGCGATGGGGTCGCCTCGGACGGCGATGGTTTCGACCCGGTCAATGAATGGACCCTGCAGCTCCTGCGCATCCGTCACCTGGGCAGCGCCGAACAGCGGCTCCATGCCCTGCTATCCCTTTTGGTAAGGCGCCTCGGCCGCCGCTGCGGCCCTTGGTGTGACCTGCCGTTCCACCTCACCCACGAGCGCCTGGGTGAGTTGATCGGCGCCACCCGGGTCACCACCACCCGCTTGATCTCCCGCATCCGCCAGGCCCAGTTGATGGAGTCGCCTGCGGGCGGCGGCGGCCTGCGGCTGGCACCCGCGCTGGTGGAATCAGCGCCCCTGGCGGCCGCCTGATTCGAGGCTGGGCACCAGGGCCAGGGAGGCCACCAGCCCCAGCAGCAGGATCAGCAGGGCGGGCACAAGGGCGGCCGACACCCGCTCGTCGCTGGCGTACTGGAACACCCGTACCGAGAGGGTGTCGAAGTCGAAGGGCCGCAGGGCAAAGGTGAGCGGCAGTTCCTTCACCGTGTCCACGAACACCAGCAGACCACCCACCAGCAGGGGCCCCCGCAGCAGGGGCAGGTGCACGCGCCGGAGCACCTGGAGCCAGCTGCAGCCCAGGGCGGTGGCCGCCTCATCGATGCTGGGGGGGATGCGCTCAAGGGCAGCGTCGAGCCCCCCCTTCGACACGGCCAGGAAGCGGCTGCCGTAGCCCCAGAGCAACAGCAGCAGCGGAGTGATGGCCAGGGGGCCTCCGATCAGCATCAGGGCCAGGGCCAGCACCGTGCCAGGAACGGCATAGCCCATGCCCGCCAGAAAGGTGAACGGCCTCAGGCTTGGGTTCACCAGCCAGCGCCTGGCAATCGACAGCACCAGGGCGGCGGCGACCGTCAGCAGGCTGGCCACCAGGGCCAGCGAGAGGCTGCGCAGGCTGAGGCTGGCCAACTCCTGCGGCGATTCACTGGGCAGGTGGTCCCAGCTCACTGCCACCCAGACCAGGGGAATGCCCACGGCCGCAGCCGGCGGCAAGCCCGTGATCATCTGGGCGGCCAGGCGGCGCCAGCCCCCCAGCTCCCAGCGCAGCGGCGTGTCGCCCCCATCCCCCAGGTTCCAGCGGCGGCTGCGGCGGCGCAGTTGCCGTTCGGCGGCCACCAGCAGGCTGACGATCCCCAGGGCCGCCAGGGCCAGGGTCACGGCTCCGCGGGGATCCCCCTCCCCCTGCCAACGCTGCAGGATGCCGGTGGAGAGGGTGGGCACCCCCAGCAGTTGCACCGCCCCCAGCTCATTGACCACCTCCATGCCCGCCAGGGCGACGCCGGCGCCGATCGCGGGCAGGGCCATGGGCAGGGCCACGCGCCGGAATCCACCCCAGGGCCCCACCCCCAGGCTGCGGCAGGCCTCCAGTTGGCGCTGGCCACTCACCGAGAAACTCTCGGTGCAGAGCAGAAAGACATAGCTGTAGGTGGTCAAGGTGAGCACCAGGGCGGCCCAGGGGAGGCCATGCACCCGCAGGCTCCAGCGGCTGCCCAGATCCACCAGGGTGGCGGCCAGCAGATAGCCCGGACTGGCCAGGGGCAGCAGCTGGGCGATGCGCAGCCAACGCCGCCCTGGGAAGCGGCAGCAGGCGGTCAGCCAGCCACTGGCGGTGCCCAGGCTGGCCCCCAGCAGGCCCACCACCAGCACCAGGAGGCAGGTGTTGAGCAGTTGTTCCCTCCCTTCCGGGCCGAGGGCGAGACCCTGCTGACCTGGACTGAACAGGGCGAACCCCAGCAGCGCCAGCAGGGGCAGCACCGCCAGGGCGGCCACCAGCAGCACCGCTGCCCCAAGCCAGCTCCGGCTGGGCGGGGCTTCGGCTGGCTTGACCGTGGTGATCATCGATGGGATTACTTCCAGCCGCCAGCCTCCATCAGCTGGACCGCCTCCTTGTTGCGGGCGCCGATCGCCTCGATCGAGACGGCATCGGCCTGGAAGGGGCCGAAGCTCTTGAGGATCGAATGGTTGCCATAGCCCCGCAGCGGATATTCATTGTTGGCTTCGGCGTAGCCCTTGCCGCCGCTGGGGGAAGCCAGGAACTCGATCAGCTTGATTGCGGCCTGGGGGTTGCGGGCATGGCGGGTGACGCCGGCACCGCTGATGTTGACGTGGGCCGGCTTGGGGAACACCACCGTCAGGCGGCCCGCGATGGCCTTGTCGGCGGCCCCGGAGTCACCCGAGAGCATCCGGGCCACGTAGTAGGTGTTCACCACTCCCACGGCGCAGTCCCCCTTGCCCACGGCCCGGGCCAGGGGGATGTCGGAGGTGAAGAACGGCTGGGCGACGTTGCTGGTCATGCCCTTGATCCAGGCCTGGGTGCCGGCTTGGCCCCGCTGCACCAACTGGTCGGCCACCAGGGACTGGTTGTACACACTTTTGCGGTCCCGTAGGCAGAGCTTGCCCCGCAGGGCTGGGCTGGCCAGATCTGCGTAGGTGCGGATCGTGGCGGGGTTCACCTGCTTCGGGTTGACCACCACGGCCCGCACCCGCCGGGTGAGGGCGTACCAGCGGCCGGTGGAATCCCTCAGGTTCACGGGCACATCCCGCAGTAGGGAGACGGAGCGGCTCGCACGGAACAGCCCCAGGTCTGCGGCCTTCTTGAGCCGGGCGGCATCCACCAGCACGAGCACGTCGGCGGGGCTGTTGCTGCCTTCGCTGCGAAGGCGCTCAATCAGGGCGTCGTCCTTGGCCTCCAGCAGGTTCACCTTGATGCCCGTGCGGGCGGTGAACTGGCGGTAGAGCTCCCTATCGCTGTTGTAGTGGCGCCCGGAATACACCCCCACCTCGCCGGCCTCGGCCTTCTGGGCCAGGGCAGGTGCCACGGAGAGCGCCTGGCCCAAAGCGGAGATGGCAACCGCGAGGGTGAGGGTGGCCAGATGTGGGCGAGCTGGCGGCGAAGGCCTGTTGAGGGGATAGGGAGACATCCGTGCAGGCCAACCGGCCTCTGATCTGGCGCGACCCTAGAAATCAACGCGGCGGTGGCCACGGTCAAAAGCTGCTGGCTGGGGTGACATTTGCTACACCCTCAGCGCTGCCCAGGCCGCTGGCAATGGTTAGGAGAGGTGGGCGTCAACCGCGCCTACGGACGGGGATGGGCACCAGCACGGGCTGCAGGGGGCCCCCGCCGCCGTTGTCGTCATCGGAATCGATGGTGAGCCAGAAGGCCAACACGAACATCGCGATCACACCGGCGAAGAGCAGCAGTTCGGCCATGACCCCGGTGCGGTATCGACCCAGCGTAGCCAGTTCGGCAGGTGGGAGTGTGTCGTTGGTGGCCGTTTGCCTCAGCCGAATCCCTTGCCGGCATCGCGGGCCACACAGGCCTGCAGCTGCTGACGGAGGCGGTTGTGGTCCAGCTCCTTGCCGATCAGCACGAGCTGGTTCTTGCGGGGCCCAGGCCAGTCGCTGTCGTCGATGGAGAAGCGCTTGCCGGCGAGGTGGAAGATGTGGCGCCGCTCACTTTCGTTGAACCAGAGCACCCCTTTGGCCCGAAACACCGAGCCGGGCAGCTGGTTGTCGAGGAAGTTCTGGAACTTGCGCAGGGCGAAGGGGGCATCGGCGCTGAAGGAGAGGGAGGTGAAGCCCTCGATCGCCAGGTGGTCGGTGGAGCCGTGGTGGCCATGGTCGTGCCCATGGCTGTCGCTGTGCCCATGGCTGTGGTGATGGCCGTGGGCGTCGTCGTGGCCGTGGACGCAGACGCCATGGTCGTGGTCGCAGGCGCCATGGTCATGGCTGTGGTCGTGGTCATGGTCATGGCCAGTTCCGTTGGCCTCCTCCTTCTGTTGGTCTGCCACCACCCGGTCCGACTCGAACAGACCCACGCTCAGCAGCAGGGGCAGGGGCACCTCCCCCTTCACCGACCGCAGGATGCGGGCGTCGGTCTTGATCGTGCGCAGCTTGGCCTCCAGCTCCTGCAGGCGCTCCTCACTCACCAGGTCGCACTTGTTGAGCAGCAGGATGTCGCCGTACACCACCTGGGCCCGACCCACTTCGCCCTCCAGCAGGGTGTCGTCGAAGTTCTCCGCATCCACCAGGGTGATGATCGAATCCAGGCGGGTGGTGTCGCGCAGGTCGCTGCCCAGGAAGGTCATGGCCACGGGCAGGGGATCCGCCAATCCCGTGGTTTCCACCACCAGGTAATCCACGGGGTCCGGGCGCGCCAGGATCCGGTCCACCGCCTCCAGCAGTTCGCCGTTGATGGTGCAGCAGATGCAGCCATTGCTGAGCTCCACCGTGTCATCGCCGGTGGCGATGATCAGTTCGTTGTCGATGCCGATCTCGCCGAACTCGTTCACCAATACGGCCGTTTTCACCCCCTCCTGGTTGCTGAGGATGTGGTTGAGCAGCGTGGTCTTTCCTGCCCCGAGGAAGCCGGTGAGAATGGTCACCGGCAGGGGGCTGGGTATGGCCTCCCCCAGGGACGAAGGAAGGGGGGCGCCGGCCGGGGAGGTGGCGGTGCTGCTGCTCATGCGCTCTGGGCGAGATGCCGGTTTGTTGCGACCAGTCTGGCGCCTGGGTGCCGGCAGAACCCCTGACTAGGGTCCGAATGGAGTCGCCAACAGCGCCATGGAGATCAACCGACCAGGAGCGGCTCCCCTGGGCCCGGAGCAGCAGGCCCTGCTGGAGCAGTTTCGCTCCAAGCTCCAGGAGCGGGTGATCACGGTGGGCCTGACCCCCGATGACATCACGCGCCTGGTGGAGGAGATCCGCAAGCACCCCGACATCAGCCGGGAGTTGCTGGAGGAACTGCGGATCGAGAGCCAGAAGCTGTTGCCCGGCCAGCGTCTGATCAGCTTCGACTGGGACTGATCGTCCTTTTCAAGGCAGCAACTGTTGCTCCAGGCCTTCGAGCTGGGCCAGGGGCAGATTCAGGTGTGAGGCTGCCAGGTGGCGCCAGCGGGCCAGGAGTTCGAGGCTCGGGGGAATGCCCAGGTTCAGGGCCTCCAGGCGTTGCCGCTGGCTGAACACCGCCGCGGGTGGTCCCTCCAGCACCAGTTGACCCCGGTCCAGCACCAGCAACCAATCGGCCCAGCCGTGGAGGAACTCCAGATCATGGGTGGCCACCATGATCGTGGTGCCGGCTGCATGGATCTGGTTCAGGCGCGCCCTCAGGTCCCGGCAGTGGCCGGGGCTGAGGAAGGCGGTGGGCTCATCCAGCAGCAGCAGTTCGGGCTCCAGCACCATCACATCGGCGAGCGACAACTGTTTCTTCTGGCCGAGGCTGAGCATGTGCACCGGGCGATCGAGCAGGTCGCCGAGGTCGAAGCTGTCGATGACCGTCTGGATCCGGCGGCGGATCTCGCCCTCCTCCAGCCCCAGGTTCACCAGGCCGTAGGAGAGGTCTTCGGCCACCGTTGTGGCCACCAGTTGGTGCTCCGGGTTCTGGAACACCAGGCCCACCCGCTGCCGCAGGGCCGCCAGCTCCCGGCGGCCGTAGCCGATCGGTTGGCCGCGCCAGCGGATCCGGCCATGCTGGGGCCGCAGCAGGCCATGGGCCAGCAGGAAGAGGGTGGTCTTGCCGCAGCCGTTCTCACCGATCAGGCCGCAGCGGGATCCCTGCGGCAGCCGCAGCGACAAGGACGTGATCGAGGGCCCCAGGGAGCAGGGGTAGCTGAAACCCACCTGCTCAAACTCCAGCAGGGTGGCCCCGGTTGCCAAGGGGAGCCCATGGATCGCACCAGAGCTCATCGCAGCCACGCGATCGAGAGAACCCCCAGCAGGGCGCAGCCACCGATGGCTTCCGCCTGATAGCGAGTCGAGGGGCGGTGGTTGACGCACGACACCACCCGCAGTTCCCCCTGGAATCCCCGGGCCGCCAGGCCCATGGCCAGGCCGCGGTAGCTGGCCATGGAGCGCTCCAGCAGCTGGCCGATCAACAGGCCGAGGCTGCGGAGTGAGCGTCGCCGGCTGCTGTAGCCCGAACGGGCTCTTTGGGCCACCGCGATCTCATCGGCAATGGCCCACAGGGTGAAGATGAACCCATACACGTAGACCATCAGCTCCAGCAGGAGGGGGGGCAGGGCGAGCTTGCGCAACACCTGCATCAGCTCGTTGAAGGGGGTGGTGAGCAGCAGGAAGAACAGGGCGCTGGTGGCCGCCAGCGAACGGGTGAGCAAGCCGGAGGTCTGGCTGAGGCCCAGCTTGCTGATGTAGAGGGTCCAACCCGCCACCGGCTGGCTCAGGCCCTGCCACACATCGGCATGGACCCCGGCGAAGGCCCCGTGGCCGACGCCGTTGATCACGATGGCGGGCAGGCTGGAGAGGGCAAACCCCAGGGGCAGCAGCAGCATGGGCAGGTAGGTGGCGGCCGGGATGCCCGCATAGACGATGGTCCAGAGGGCCAGCCAAAGACTGATCAGCAGTTGCACCGGGGGGGGCGCCACCAGCGCCAGCAGCAGCAATGTGGCCGCAAAGGCCGCCTTGTGGCCGGGGGGCAGGAGTCTCAGGCGGTTGCCATGGGCCAGGGCTTCGAGGCGATGGCTCATGGAGCGGGGGGCTCCTTGGGCCCCTGGGCCAGGCTTCGGCCGCGGTACAGGCCGATCACGAAACCCACCCCACCGGCACCGAGGGCGGCCTGGGTCGCGAACAGCAGGCTTTCGATTTCCTTGCTGGGGAGCTTCACCACGGGCTGGAACCAGGGCTTGTAGCCGGGTCGAAGGCTCGTGATCGCTTCGGTTCCCTGGCCGTCGGAGCCGGTGTAGGCCCCCCGCACGAACAGCACAGGGCAGAGGGCCAGGGCGATCACACCGGCCACCAGCAGCCAGTTGTGCTGGTGGGGCTTCCTGGGCGAAGGGGTTGCCATCACTCAACCCTCCTGATGGATCAGTTGCAGGGTTCTCAGTTCGGGCTTGCCGTAGGCCTGCAGCCAGTTCCACACCAGCACCGTGAGCAGGCCTTCGGTGATGGCCAGGGGCACCTGGGTGATGGCGTAGATGCTGCCGAACTTCACCAAGGAGGCACTGAAGCCGCCGTTGGCGGCCGGAAAGGCCAGGGCCAGCTGGGCGGCGGTCACCAGGTAGGTGGCCAGATCCGCCAGGGCCGCCGCGGCGAACACCGCCAGACGCGGGCGCCCCAGGGGGAGGAGGGCTTTAAAGATCAACCAGGCCACGATGGGCCCGACGATGGCCATGGAGACCACGTTGGCCCCCAGGGTGGTGAGGCCCCCATGGGCCAGCAGCAGGGCCTGGAAAAGGAGGACGATGCTCCCCAGCACGGCCATCACCGAGGGGCCAAACAGGATGGCCCCCAGGCCCGTGCCGGTGGGGTGGGAGCAGCTGCCAGTGACCGAGGGGATCTTCAGGGCAGAGAGCACGAAGGTGAAGGCGCCGGCCAGGGCCAGCAGCAGCTTCAGCTCCGGATGCTCCTTGGTGATGCGGCCTAGCGAGCGCAGGCCCAGCAGCAGGAAGGGCACGGACACCAGCCACCAGAAGGCGGCCCAGGGAACGGGCAGGAAGCCTTCCGCGATGTGCATCGCCAGGGCTGGCTCTGGAGATAGAAAAACGATGAGGAAGCTGAGGACAGCCATGCCGAGCAGGCTGACCAGTGGCCCTGGCTTGGTCTTCATTCTGTACCTCGCAGAAGAGACGGTTGGGTTGTATCGAACGGCAGGTGTTCTGACTGATTGGGGTGAATGAACAGGTGATCAAAACCTGGATTCAATCCAAATCACAGTTGCGGGACAGCGGCAGATTCAAACTGCACTTTCCCTGTTGCCTCTGTCGGCTGAACCCCGACAGAACCGTTCAAGGTTGAGACTAGCAGCCAAGCTCCAGCCCGACATTCCTGGTGTGCTGGGTTGCTTGTGCGGGGGATCCAGGCACGGGTACCGGGCCGGAACGGGGTGAGGGGCCCAGAACTCCTAGAAGTTGAAGCTGGTCTTGATCAGGGCCCCCAGCTGGTGGAAGCTGGCCCCTGCTGTGGTGGTCTGCCCCAGTGGCCGACTGAGGTAGAAGACGGCAGGGGTAACCGTGATCTGGTCGCTGACCTGGACCTTGTACCAGCCCTCCCAGACGTAGTTGCCATCGGCTGGCGTCCCGCCCCCCTCAAGTGCCGTGGCGAACACCGGCTGACCCACCGCCATGCCTAGCTGATTGCCCTTGAGGAACACATCACTCCACTGCAGCCCCACCTGCCAGGACTGGCTGGTGCCGGGGGTGGTGCCCGGTGGCTGGGCGCCGCTGGTGCTGGTGGTGTTGATCCCCCAGCCGGCGCTGATGGAGGGCAACCAGCCGGCGCTGGAGGGCTGCCAGTAGCCGCTGAGGCCAAAGGCGTTGGTGCGGCTGGCCGGATTGGCGAAGGCGGCGCCGGCCAGCGGCGTGGTGCCTGGCACATCCACCCCTGACTGCACATAGGAATAGATGGCCGCCAGGGCCCACTGTTCCTGGGCGTAGCCCATCTGCACCGAGCCGGTGGCGCCCCCCCCCTTGGTGCCGACCCCGCCAAGGGAGGGGTCGCCGATGTTGCCGTTCTGGGCCACGTAGGCGGCGCTGATGGCCCAGCCGCCTTGCTTCCACCAGAGGCTGCCCCCGGATCCCAGGGTTTTGTTGTAGGCCCCCGGGGCCCCGTTGAGGGTGAACAGGTTCAGGACCGAGTCGGCCGGGTAGGCGCTGGGTGCGATGGCCAGCAGGTCGTCCTGTTCCACCCTGCCGCCGAGGGTGGCGGTGAACTGGCTGCCGATCGGGAACTGGTAGAAGAGCCGATCGATCCCCACCACGTTGGGGCCCCTGGGTTCCTCGAAGGCCACATCCAGATTGGAAAGGTTGCCCGTCGGTCCGGCGCCGCCGAAGGCCGTTTGGGCGAAGTTGGCCCCCCGCAGCACGGTGCGCAGCAGATCCTTACCGCTGAAGCTGGTGTCCAGGTTCAGCTGCAGGTCGACGTTGAAGCTGGTGCCGCCCACGGCCGCTCGGGCCCCCTGGACGGTGACGCTGTCGCTGCCCCCGAAGGCGTTGGCGCCCACCACGAAGGTGGCCAGACCCGTGAGCTTGGTGGTGGTGGAGAACCGGGTGGCTTCCAGCTCACCCACCTTGGCCTCGAGACCATCCACCCGGCCACGCAGCACGGCGAGTTCCTTCTGGAACTCCTTCATCAGCTTCTTGAGCTCGTCGGTCACCTCGGTGATGCGATCGAGACAGGCGTTGAGCAGGGCAGCGGCCTCCCAACGGCTCAGGGCCTGCTTGCCCTTGAAGGTGCCGTTGGGGTAGCCGGCCACACAGCCGTAGCGCTCCACCAGGTTGGAGAGCGCCTGGTAGGCCCAGCTGCTGGGCTCCAGATCGGAGAACTGGGTAAGGCTGGTGATCTGCTCCTCCTGGGCGGCCGGGCCGCCGTAGCGCTGCATGCCGCGGAGGTTCAGGTCGCCAGCGAAGGCTCCCAGAGGAGAGAGGGTTGCCGCCACCACCAGGAGGGTGGGGGCAAGGGATCGGGTTGAAGCATCGGTGCTCACGGCGGCTTAGGCGAGGACGGGATGGAAGTGGACACGCAAATGGCAATGATTTCCGTAGCAGCTGTCCGGGCTGTCGTTCAGCCTTCGCCCCCTTCGCCCCCTTCCCCTGCATCGTGTTTCTTGGGGACTTCCTGGCCCGGGTTGCTGGATCCTGGGGTGGCCTGATGGGCCGCTGGAGATTTCTGCTCCGTTGGCTCGGGAGCCTTGCCGCAGCCGGCAGCTCCCATCAGCAGTCCTGCGGAGGCGAGAAACAGGGCGATGCTGGGGCGCGCCATGGATGGAGGGATCGACTAAGCGTGATTGTGAGCGGCTTCGGCCGTTGCCGGACCCCCTTGGTCACAGGTGCCGGTGACATGGGCTACATCTGGGCGATGCGAGCGGCCCGGTGGTGACACTGTGCCTTTCGGCTGCGGTCCCCTGGTGAACCCATGCGTTTTCTGATCCGCTCCCTGTTGCCGGCCGAGCAGATCGCCGCCTGGCGCGGCCAGTTGCTGGCTCCAGGCGTGGACTGGCGGCCGGGCCGGGAAACGGCTGGCTGGCACGCCCGGACGGTGAAAAACAATCGCCAACTAGAGAAAGAGTCGGCCTTGCACCAGCTTCTGGCGGCGCAGGTGAGCACGGCCTTGCTGCGCCACCCTCTTGCGGCCTCCGCGGCGTTGCCGACGGGGATCCATGGCCTGCTGTTCAGCCGCTCGGGTGTGGGGGAGGGCTACGGCCGCCATGTGGACAACGCCTTCATGGTCGGCGGCCGCTCCGATCTCTCCTTCACCCTGGCCCTCTCAGATCAGGACAGCTATGGCGGAGGCTCCCTTGTGCTGGAGTCCCCCGGTGGCGAAGAGGCGATTCGCCTGGCCGCTGGCGATGTGATCGTCTACCCCAGCACCCTGTTGCATCGGGTGGAGCCCGTCAGCGCAGGGGAGCGGCTGGTGTGCGTGGGCTGGATTCAGAGCCGCATCCGCAGCGCCGAGCAACGGGAGTTGCTGTTTGAACTCGACACCGCCCGCCGCAGCCTGTTTTCGGAGCAGGGGAAGAGTGAAAACTTCGACCTGATCAGCCGCAGCTACACGAACCTGTTGCGGATGTGGGGGGAGTGAGGGGGCGATGGCTTGCCCTGCCCTTTTCCTGGCCCAGGCAAGTGCTCAGGGCCTCTGCGCCGGGAACGGCTCTGCGCGCTCCTGGCAGTCCGGGCAGAGGCCAAAGAACTCCAGCGTGTGAAAGAGCAGGCTGAATCCCTGCAGCTGGTGCACCTCCAAGTGGGCGTCGTGCATCGGGCAGGCGGGCAACGGCAGCGTGCGGCCACAGTCGACGCAGGTGAGGTGGTGCTCGTCGCGCTCGGTGGGGGCGAACAGGGCTTCGCCGCTGGGGAGGTGGCGGCAGCGCACCAGGCCCCGTTGCTGCAGCTGGCGCAGGTGGCGGTACACCGTGGCCAGGCCCATGGCCAGGGGTGTGCCCCGCAGGCGGGCGTGCAGATCCTGGCCGGACAACTCCTGGCCGGCCTGCACCAGTTGCTCCAGCAGGTGCCGCTGCTTGGGCAACAGTTCGATGGATGCTGGCTCCCCCATGGGGGAAATCCTATGGAGTGGCCCGATGGCGGCAGCGAGCGACAGGGGGCTGATCGCAAGAAGTGAGTATCATTCTCATTGCTTCCCCGGTGAGGGCCTTGCCCCTGTCTGTCCGTCCGCCCCGTTCCCCCGGCCGGTTCGGAGCGGCCCTGGCCTGCTGCCTGCTGGGTGCCTCGCTGCTGGCGTCCTGTGGCAGGCCGGGCCCCAAGGCGCAGCCGGATCGCCCCTTGCAGGTGGTCAGCACCATCCTGCCGATCACGGAGTTCACCAAGGCGGTGGCGGGCCGTTGTGCCACGGTGCGGCCCCTCCTTCCCGCCGGTGTGGGCCCCCATGATTTCCAGGCCAGGCCCAAGGATCTGGTGCTGCTCCGCCAGGCCGATGTGCTGGTCAAGAACGGCCTGGGTCTGGAGGGCTTTCTGGGCAAGCTGATCGCCAGTGCCGAGAATCCCAGGCTGAAGGTGATCGATTCCAGCCAGGGAGTGGTCACCCTGCGGAACCCTGAGGCGGAGCACGATCACGGCCATGACCAAGGCCATCACCACGGCTCGGTCAACCCCCACATCTGGCTGGATCCTTCCCTGGCCGAGCAGCAGGTGAACACCATCCGCGATGGTCTGATCGCCGCCAAACCCGCCTGCAAGGCCCAGTTCACCGCCAACGCCGCCGCCTTCACGGCCCAGCTGCGCAGCCTCGATGCCGAACTGGCCACCCAGCTCAAGCCCTTCGCCGGTAAGACCTTCGTGGTCTTCCACGATTTCCACCCCTACTTCGCCAGGCGCTATGGCCTCAAGGGCAGCTTCGTGGTGGATGTGCCAGAGGAGAACCCCACTCCGGATGACCTCCAGCGGGTGGCCAACGTGGCCCGGAACAGCCAGCTCAAGGCCCTGCTCACCGAGCCCCAGGAGGGGGGGCGATCCTTCCAGGCCCTGGCCCAGGACCTGGGGGTGAGGGTGGGGGAATTTGATTCCATCGAGATCGGACCGGAGACCGACCAGCAACCCGCTTCCTATCTCAAGGTCATGCGCCGCAATGGCCAGGCGCTCGTCAATGCCTTCGGTGGTTGAGCTCCGGGCGGCCTCGTTAGGCTGATTCCATGGCGGAAATGGTTCTCGATGTCAGCGGTCTGACGGTGCGGCGCGATGCCCTCACCGCCGTTGAGAACGTGGGCTTTTCCCTGGAATCGGAAACGGACACGGCCCTGGTGGGGCCCAATGGCGCCGGCAAGAGCACCCTGGTGCAGGCCCTGCTGGGGATCCTCCCCCCCTCGGCCGGATCGATTCGTGTGCTCGGGCACAGGATGGGCCCCCAGGGACAACTGCCCCGATCGGTGCGCGAGCAGGTGGCCTATGTGCCCCAGTCCTTCTCCGTGGGTAACCGTTGCCCTCTCGCCGTGGCCGATTTCGTCGGCCTGGGCTGGGATCCACCGGGTCTGCGGCTGCCCTGGGCCGGCGGCGAGCGGCGGCGGCAAGCCGTGGCCCACGCCCTGCGCCAGACCGACTGCGTCAACCTGGCCGATCGCCTGATCAGCGACCTCTCCGGCGGCCAGACCAAGCGGGTGCTGCTCGCCTTCTGCCTGGTGCGGCCCCGGCGGCTGCTGGTGCTCGACGAGGCCCAGGCCGGCCTGGATAGCCAATCAGCCGAGCAGTTCTACGACCTGCTATTCCAGCTGCGCCGTTCCGAGGGCTGGACCATCCTTCAGGTCTCCCATGACCTGGACATGGTGCGGCGCACCTGTGACCGGGTGCTTTGCCTCAACCGCAGCCTGCGGTGCTCTGGCCCGCCGGACCACGCCCTCAGCCCCTCCCAGTTGGAGGGGGTCTATGGCCGCGGCTTCGTGCCCTACCACCACCGCCACGTCCATTGAGCCCAGAGTCCCCCCTGCTGGAGTTGCTCCAGTTCCCGTTCATGCAGCGGGCCCTCATCGGCGGCCTGCTCACCGGGGCCCTCGGGGGCGTGCTGGGCAGTTTCGCCGTGCTGCGCCAACTGTCGTTCTTCAGTGATGCCCTCGGCCATTCCGCCCTGCTGGGCATCACCCTGGGCATCCTGCTGGGGCTGAACCCCACCCTGGTGCTGATCCCTTTCGCGGTGTTGTTCGCCCTAGGGGTCAACCATCTGGTGCAGCGCAGCCAGCTGCCGGCCGATGCCCTGCTCAACATCATCTATTCCTCGTCGCTGGCCCTGGCGGTGGTGGCGCTCAGCTTCGTGCGCACCTACCGGGGCAGCATCCACCAGCTTCTGTTCGGCGACATCCTTGGCGTCTCCTGGCTGGATCTGGGGCTGATCTTCTCTCTGCTGGTGGTGGCGATCGGTTACTTGGCCCTCACCCGCCGGGATCAGATCCTGCTCACCCTCGATGGGCCCCTGGCCCTGTCTCGCGGCGTCGACGTTCGCCTCCATCGCCTCCTGTTCATCGTGCTGCTGGCGGTGGTGGTGGCGATCTCGATCAAGGCGGTGGGGGTCCTGCTGATCAGCGCCTTCGTGGTGATTCCCGCCTGCGCCTCCCGGCTGGTGAGCCGCCACTTCAATGCATATGTGCTGCTGGCCGCGGCCCTGGGGGGCCTCTGTGCCGTGCTTGGCCTGCTGCTGTCGGGAGCCTTTGACCTGCCCTCCGGCCCCTGCGTGGTGATTGTCCAGTTGCTGGGATTTCTCATGGCCCTGGCGCTGGTGCCGTTGCGCACGGCCCTCGACCGGGCCTGAGGGAGGCCTATCCCGCCACCAGCCACTGGGCCTGCCGCACCGGCCGATCCAGCAGCTGCAGCTCCAGGCTGGTGGCCTTCACCAGGGCGGGCCTGGCCTGGGTACGCCCGCCGCCGCTCACCAGGGGCCGCAGGGTCAGCAGCAGCTGGTTGAGGCTGGGATCCAGCTGCAGGCCCGTGCCGGGCTCCAGCTCCCAGCCGCTGAGCTCTTTCTGGCGCAGCACTTGGCCCTGGCGGTCCAGGGCCAGCAGCTTCAGTTTGGGGATCCCCAGCCCCTCCAGCGTCAGGGCCCAGATCCGTTCGCCATTGCGGTCGCAGGCGGTGGCCACCAGGGCCTGGGGCCCCTGCCAGAGGCTGCGGGGGGGCTGGCCCGGCTCGACGATCTCCAACGAGCGGGTGAAGTCGGGCCGGTGGTGCACCAGCAGGGCCCGGCCACCCACTGGGCAGAAACTGCTCAGGTCGCGGCTGCCGGGCAGCATCTGCCGGCCCGGGGGCTGGCCCGGCAGTTTCACCAGGCTGAGCCCTTCCACCTCCGGCACCACCATGGACCCGCCCTGGGGCACCAGTTGGATCGGTCCGCTTGCTTGAACCCTTAAGGCCGTTTTCTGGCCGCTGCGGCTCCAGAGCTCGGATTCCGCCTGGCCAGAGGCCACCGAAGACGCCTGCACGAGCAGATCCCCCCGCCGGTTGCTGCTCAGATAGGCGAACAACAGAGGTTGGTGGGAGAGCTCCTGGGGCCTGCCGATGGTGGCTGGGCTCAGGCTCTGGGAACCGGGGGTCAGGTTGTGCTGGCGCAGATCCACCCGCCAAACCCGCTGGCGCCCCCGCGGGTCCGCGCTCACCAGGGCCACCGCCGAGCCGTCGCCGAGCGGTTGGAGGGTGGGGATCGAGGCCCAGACGGGGGTCAGGGGCCGCCATCGGCCGTCGTGGTCCCGCAGTTGCACCTGCTCGCCACCGGCCACGTTCACCACCGCCACGATCCGGGGCCGAGGGTCCCAATGCCAGAGGCGGGGGGCCAGGGCCATGGCCCGCAGGTCCCGGCCTTTCACCGTCAATGCCAGGGGCCCATTGACCGTCTCGCCGGGTTGGAGCAGCAGCCGGACCCGGTTGCCGCTGCCCAGCCACTGGTGGGCTTTGGCAGGGCTGATCCGGCTGGAGGCTGCCAGGCTCGCCACGGCCATCGGCCGGCTGAAGTTGAGCTCAAGGGCTCCGGGGCCGGAGCTGGCGGCGGCGGGGACCACCGTCCGCAACTGGGGTGCCTGCCGCAGCAGGATCTGTTGCTGCACCAAGGCCAGGACCAGGCCTCCCCCCAGGGCAAGGGTCCAGGGCTTCACGGTTCGAACGGGCGCTGGGGCCTGGGGATCGGGGTGATCCGCTGCGGCACCACCATGCTGCGGGGGGGCTGCGAGCCCGAATCCACGGCCATCACTCCTTCGATCGCCAGCCAGGTGTCGGCCTTGGGCAGGGGCTGGCCAGCGGGCCAGCGCACCGGCAGGCCCACGGGGGTGGCGTCCGCCAGGCAGCAGCGCACCAGCAGGCGGGCCAGTTCAGGGGGCTGCCCCTGGAGGGGAAGCACGAAACCGCTGATGCGCACGGGGTCGCCGGCATAGAGGGCGGGATCGGGCTGGCTGCGCTGCAGGCGCACCCAATCGGTGAGGCTGCGCTGGGCCGGTGGAAGCACGAAGCTCAGTTCCTGGTCCTCCAGCTGTCCAGAGGGGCGGTTGGAGGCCAGATCGGCGAAGGAGGGCACCGGCGGCGCCAGCAGCATGGCCACGGCGATGGCCGCGCCCAGCAGCAGCGCGGCCCGTTCGCGGCCCACCGGGGCCTTCAGTTGCGGGGTCCCCCGCTGGCGCAGGCTGCGAACGCCATCAAGCGCCGCCAGGGCGAGAAGCGCGGCGCCGCTGCCTGCGATCAGGGGGTGGAAGGCCGCTCGCACCAGCAGATCCAGACGACCGCTGAGGGCGCTGTGCAGCAGCACCAGGCCCCAGAGGCCAAGCCCCATGGGCCGAAGCAGCCGGTTCACAGTTTCCACAGGTTCACCCATTGGCCGATCAATAGCGTCACCACGGAGGCCCCCGCCGCCGTCAGGGCAATGGCCCTTGGTTTGAGCAGCACTCCAAACAGGCCCACCGATTTGAGGTCCAGCACCGGGCCGAGGATCAGGAAGGCGAGCAGGGCGCCGGGGGTGACCTGGGCGGCGAACCCCAGTGCCAGGAAGGCATCGACGCTGCTGCACACCGACACCACAACCGCCAGCAGCATCAGGCTGAGGATCGAGAGGGTGGGGCCGCTGCCCAGGGCCAGCAGCCAGCTGCGGGGCAACAGGGTCTGCACCAGGGCGGCGATGGCGCTGCCCATCACCAGCAGCACCGCCAGGTTGAGGAACTCCCGCACCCCATGGCCCAGGGCTTCGGCTGCCGGGCCCCGGCCAATCGCCCCGGCTGAGGGCGGCAGCGCCTCGGGTGTAACGGGTGCCCCCAGCACGCCGCCGCGGCGTTCCAGCAGGCCCACCACGCTCAGGGGCTGGCTGAGGCGGCGCTCCTCCAGCAGGGCGGGGGTGAGCAGCTCCGCTTCCGAGACCAGGGGCAGCAGGGTGGCCAGCACCAGGGCGATCACCAGGGCCCCCAGGGGCCGGGCCAGCAGCAGCCAGGGGCGATCGGGGAAGGCGGCCCAGGTGCTGGCCAGCACAATCGGGTTGAGCACCGGGGCGGCGAACAGGAATCCCAGGGCTGTGGCCAGGGGGGCACCGCCCGCCAGCAGGCGCCGGGCCACGGGCACGTTGCCGCATTCGCAGGCCGGCAGGGCGAACCCCAGGGCGGCCCCGGTGAGGGGGCCCAGCAGCGGGTGGGCGGGCAGGCGCTGCAGCCACTGGCCGCCGGGGCTGAGCCAGCGGGCCACCCCGGAGATCGTGACGCCCAGCAGGAGAAAGGGCATGGCCTCGATCACGAGCCCCTGAAAAACGGCCCAGGCGGTCGCTAGACGCTCAAGCGGCATCGAACCAGGCCGGCAGGGCTTCGAAGCAGGCGGCGTTCTTTTCATTCTCCCGGGCTTCCACCTTCCAGCAGCACGCCCTTCCCCCCTCCCTGGACCGCAGCAGGTCATTGGCCCAGCCCCACACCAGCTCGGCGCTGGCCTCCATGCCCACGTTGGCCATCACCCGCAGGTCGAGGGCACCTTGGTCATGCAAGGTCTGCCACTGGGCGAGCAACGGGTCATCGGCATTGACCAGGAAGGTGTGGTCGAACTGCTCCGAAAGCCGCGCCTCCAGATCCTGCAGGCCGGAAAAATCCACCACGAACCCGTGGGGATCGAGAGCGTTCGCGCGGAACCAGAAGGTGAAGCTGCGGCTGTAGCCATGCACGAAGCGGCAATGGCCCGGGTGGCGCCATTGCCGATGGCAACAGGGGTAGCCGCTGAAGGTCTTGCTGCAGGTGTAGGCCCCGGCCATGGTGCGCGCATGCTGCCTTCATCTTCAACGAAGCAGGGTGCCCCCTGTTGGGGGAGGATTGAACCAACCGGATCCCCTGCCCGTGGTGGCCCGTGACCAGCCCGTTGATCCCACTTTCCCTGCGCAGCTCCCGCACCAGCTCCGCTTCAACGAGGCTGGCCTGATTCCAGCCATCGCCCAGGACTGGCTCGATGGGGCCGTGCTGATGGTGGCGTGGATGAACCGGGAGGCGCTGGAGCGCACCCTGGCCAGCGGCGAGGTGCATTACTGGAGCCGATCTCGCAGCGAGTTGTGGCACAAGGGGGCCACCAGCGGCCACACCCAGACGCTGCGGGGCCTCCGTTACGACTGCGATGCCGATGTGCTCCTGCTCACCATCGAGCAGACGGGCGAAGTGGCCTGCCATACGGGCGCCCGCAGCTGCTTTTTCGACGACGGCCCCGTGCCCACGGCCGGTGGGGCCGACTCCCTACCGCCGCCGGCGGATGTGTGCACCGAACTGGCCCGGGTGATCGAGGGACGCCGGGACCAGCCCGAGAGCGGCAGTTACACCAACAGGCTGCTGGAGGGCGGCGATAACCGCATCCTCAAGAAGATCGGCGAGGAGAGCGCTGAATTCGTGATGGCCTGCAAGGACGACGACCCCGAGGCGATCGCCGGCGAGGCGGCCGACCTGCTCTTCCATCTGCAGGTGGCCCTGGCCCACCACGGCGTCAGCTGGCGCCGGGTGCAGGAGGTGCTGGCCGCCCGGCGCGGGGCCCCCCGGCGGGATTGATGAGGGGGCTCAGGGCAGCACCCGCGTGGCCGGTACCCCCAGGGCCGGTTGGGCCTGGAGCCAGCGCAGGGTTGCCAGGTCCCGCTCGCTGAGCACCAGCACGGGGGCCTGCCCCGGAACCGCCGCCATGGCGTCGCCGCTGCGGTCGCTGTGGCCCCAGAGGCCGAAGGCGTGCCCGAGTTCATGCAGGGCGGTGGCCTGCAGCGCTTCCTGCCGTTGGCCGGGGCTGATCAGCACCTCTACCCGAGGCTCCCGCCCCAGTTCCCCCGCTCGCTCCACCTCCACCAGCTGGAGGAGGGCGCGTCCGTGGCTGGCCCGCCGCGCCCTGCCTTCCCCCAGGAGCGGTGGCCGAAGCCGGTGAAGACGCACCTGGGCCCGGCCAGGATCCTCCACCAGGGTGATGGGCAGGTGGCGCTGCCATTCCACCAGGGCCGCCTGAACGGCCGTCAGCCAAAGGCGCTGCCACACCCGTTCCGCCTCGCTGCCCTGCGGTGGCTCGACCCAGACGCACCAGTGGTCGCGCCGTGGCCAGCCCAAGGGAGTGGGTTTAAGTCGGTTCCGGTAGTCGCCTGGCTTGGCCGCTGCTGGTGGCGGCGCCGGCTCCGGCTCCGGTTCCAGCACCCGCACCCGGCTCGCCGGCGGGCAGGTAGACGCCGGCGGTGGGCGAACGGCAGCTGCCGTTGCTGGGCCGGCCCAGAGCAGGCCCAGGGCCAGCATCAAGGCGGGTCGCCGGCTCGCCACGGCGCCCTTCCAGGCCACCGGGCGGCGCACCCTCAGCCCGCCAGACCCACCCCCCGGGCCATCAGGGTGGCCAGCAGGGGGATGGCCGCGAAGCCCGCTAACTCAATGTTGAGAAACCAGCCCAGGCGGTTCGCCAGGGCCTCACTCACCTGGGGCAGTTCGCCCTTGCGCAGGGGGATGGCCCAGAGGATGTAGGTGACCGTGGGATAGAGCGAGAGGGTGCCCACCGCCAGGTACAGCCCCACCTTGGTCCAGAAGAGGGGATTGGCGGTGTAGAACTCCGCGCCTTGGCCGTAGTGCAGCACCCGCAGGATGCCGCTGACCAGCAGGGCCAGGGCGGCGATTCCGTAGACCACATCCGTGATCACCATCAAGATGGCTTCCTGTCGGTTCGGGTTCGGCTTGATCAGGCGCCGCTCCAGCACCAGGGCGCCAAAGCACAGCATCACGCTGAGGTAGTGCACATAGGCCACCCCGGCTTTGGTGAAGACGTCTGTGGGCAGGGCGGCAAGGACCATGGGAATTGGTCTGGTGGCGGAATCTGCCGACCGTAGCGAGCCCGGTGCGGCCCTGTGCCGACGCAGCAGCCTGGGGGGAGCAGCCCGACGGCCACACCTGCCGGGACGGACCTCCCCCCACCTGCAGCCGGAGAACCCCACCTCGACTTCCCTGCTGCGCTCGCCGCAGAATGGGTCCGTTCACCCTGATGCAGGGCCGATCGATGACTTCAGCTGAAGGGGCCGCTGAGCCGTTTGCCTCCGAGCCGGTGGAGGCAGAGGTGCTGGAGAGCACCGTGGTGGATGAGGGGGCCCTGCGGCAGTTGCTGCGCCGGGCCGGCCGCCTGCTGGCCAGGCCGGCGATCGAGTGCCTGGAGCTTCTGCTGGATGGCGACACCCCCTTCCAGGTCCGCCTGACCGTGATGGCGGCGCTCACCTACCTCTTGCTGCCCCTCGATCTGATTCCCGATTTCCTGCCGGTTGCGGGCTTCAGCGACGATCTGGTGGCGCTGACGGCCCTGCTGGGTCTCTGCAGCAGCCACCTCACGCCGGAGATCCGGCTGCGGGCCCAACGCAAACTGGATCGCTGGTTCCCCCCAAGCCGTTGATGGCCACGCTCAGCACCGAGCAACTCGATGAACTGCAGACCTTCCTGAAGGAATGGCTGCGCCACACCGGCCGCACCCAGGCCGATCTCAGGCGTGCCCTGCGGGCCAGTTCCATCCGGATGCCGGTGCTGTTGGGTGAGCTGGAGCGCATCTACGGCCGGGGCGGTCTCACGGCCCTTGCCGACCGTCTGTGCGGCATTGAGGAGCTGTGGCAGGGGGAGGACCAGGGGGAAGGGGCTGCCTCCGACTTTGATGACCCCCTGGGGCAGTTGGATCTGCTGCTTGAAGAGATCCGCGCCGATCGGCAGCACTAGCCGGCGACCCCAGGGCTCCCCAGGCAAACTGGGCCCACATCGCTGAACCGCCTGCCATGCGTTCCCCCGAGACATCCCGGTTGATGGGCTGGCTGCTCACCGCCTGCTTCGGTGCCGGCAGCCTGCTCCTGGGGGCGCCAATGGCCCGGGCCCAGAGCCAGCGCTTCCTGCTGGGTCCGGGCACCAACGTCGGGCCCAATACCAAGGTGAAACCTGAGAATTGCAAGACCGCCGCTGATGGAGCCATCACCTGCGACACGAAGTTGGTGAACCCGCCGGGTGAATCTCCGGCCAAGGCCCAGTTCAACCAGTTCAGTCAATGACGCGTCTGCTCAGGGTGCTGATGGACGACCAGGCCTTCCTGCGGGGCATTGATCGGGGTGAACGGCTGCTGGCCAAGGCCCTTTCCCTCATCCTGGCGCTGGTGGTGTTGGTCGCCAGCTTCCATCTGCTGCAGCTGGTTCTCCGGGACCTGAGCGATCCAAGCACCACCTGGCTGGGGGATGAGCTGACCCGTGTCCTCGGGGATGTGCTCAATGTGCTGATCGCCCTGGAGGTGCTCCAGAACCTCACGGCCTACCTGCGCCGCAAGGTGGTCCAAATCGAGCTGGTGCTGGTCACGGCCCTGACGGCCGTGGCCCGGAAGGTGATCGTGCTGCCGCCGGGAGCGGAGAACAAACCCGTGCTGCTGGCGGGTCTTGGGGTCGTGGTGCTTGCCTTGGCGGCGGCCTACTGGTTGGTGCGCCAGCCGGTGGTCAGGCCCCAGGAGTCCAGAACAGGGCGAGCCAGAGGGTTCCTGGGGCCGGGTCGGTCGCCTCGACCCGATGGCGACGATGGGGACTGATCAACAGGCTGTCGCCCGCGTTCAGCTCCCGCGGCAGCTCCTCGTCCTCGAACTGCAACCGTGCGCTGCCCCGCAGCAGCAGCACCCATTCCGTTTCGGCCTGGTCGTACCACTCTCCGGCCGGTGTGCTGGCGGCGCAGGAGTGGATGCGCTCCAGCCGCAGCTCCCCTGACTCCAGCACCACCCGGGTGCGCTCTTCTCCTGCGGCAGGCGCCTCACCGGCCAGAAGATTGGCCGATCCAGGGGGGGCGCCGGCGTCGCTTTCCCCCCAGCGGCGTCCGATGCTGAAACCATGGTGGGCGGCCAGGGCCACCACCTCCTGGTGGCTGGAGCAGTCCCGCAGCGTCTGGCGCAACTCCGGCAGGGCTTCACTGAGGCTCACGAAGTCCTGGAGCTGGCGCACCTTGTCGAGGAACCGCTGCAGGTCGGCGTCCGCCATGGCAGGAATTCAGGCAGGGGGGAGGGGGAAGCCGGTCAGATCCTTCGCCATGAGGAAGCGGCTGAAGGGAACACCAGCGATCAGCAGATCCTCGCGCTCCTCCACCCGCCAGCCCTTCCGTTCCAGCAGGGGGCGCGATAAGTGGCTGGCTTCGGTGCGCAATCTGCCGATGCCCCGCTGCCAGGACCGGCGTTCCAGTTCCTCCAGCAGGGCGGAAGCCCGGCCCTGACGGTTGGAGCGGCCGCGGGTATACAGAAGGGAAAGTCGGTCGAGGGGATGGAGAAGGGCGAACGCCTCGATCGTGGCCCCATCCGCTGAACAGCTGGCCAGGCCCATCCCCGCCTCCAGCTGCCCACCCAGATCGGTGTGGCCCGCCTGATCAGCCCAGGCCCGCACCTGAGCAGGGCCATAGAGCTCCGGGGCCTGAAGGAGCACCGCATCCCGGTACACCTCGATCAGCTGGGATCGATCGTCGAGAGAGAGGGGGCGCAGAGGGCGCAGGTCAGCCATAGGACTAGGTTGAGGTGATGGGGCTGCGAAGAATTGAAAAGAGTTTCGCTGCTTGCCTGAGTCGATCCAACCCAGTGGGCGGGTTGATTCTTTACGGTTCAAACAAGTCCATGGAACGGAGCTGAAGCCCATGGCCACCCAGAAACCCATCACGATTGGTGAGCTGGAGGCTGGATTCTCGGCCTATTGCATGGCGTTGAGGCGGTTGGTAGGTGAGGAGAGGGGGCTGGAGAAAATCCAGCGAACCTTGTGTTGGCACAACCTTCAGCGCCTCCACGATTCCCTGCCCCAGCGCTATCGATCCCCCAGTGAGCTCTACCTTCGCTACGTACGCTCACGCCGCGATGCAGGGGACAAGCCCGATTAGATGTGCTGCAAGGCTGGCAGGGAATGGCTCGATGGTGTAATTTCTGCTTGTCAAGTACACAGCAACGTTAATGTCAGCCCTTACGGGATCCGAGCTGCTCGCCAAGGTCAAAGAACTGGGCGATGTCGGCAAATCAGAGATCGTGCGCGCCGCCGGCTATGTCTCCAACAAGAAGGATGGCGGTGAGCGGCTCAATTTCACCGCCTTCTACGAAGCTCTGCTTGAGGCCAAAGGGGTCGAGCTCGGCGTCAGCGGCAAGGTGGGCAAGGGAGGCCGCAAGCTCAGCTACATCGCCACGGTGCAGGGCAATGGCAACCTGCTGATCGGCAAGGCCTACACCGCCCTGCTGGATCTCAAGCCCGGTGATGAGTTTGAGATCAAGCTGGGTCGCAAGCAGATCCGCCTCATCCCCGCAGGCGCCAGCGAAGACGACGAGGATTGATTCAAGGCGACGCCCGCTGAATCTCTTCATCAGCGGGCAACCCCTACTGGCTTCCCGTGTAGTCAGAAGCACATATTCACCCCCTCAGGCTTGGGGCTTCTTGGCGCTCCTGCTGATTCCCCGAACCTGAACAAGGCAACGCTTGGCCGTTGCCCTGTTCCCAAGGGGGATCGATGCCCGCTGGTTTAGGTAGTGGATTCGCTCAAGCTGATCAAGGTCCCCAACACGGGCTCTTTGCAGAGGTCGATGTAGTCCAAGGGAGTGCAGGTCAGCAGGATCACCTGTACCCCTTGACGCACCCCAAGGGCCAGCATCTGCTTCAGCGAGACCAGCCGATCGGCATCGGTGTTGGTGAAGGCATCGTCGAATACCAGGGGAAGGCAGCCGTCGTAGGCCGGCGCCAGCACTTCGGCTAGGGCCAGCCGCACCGCCGCTGCCAATTGCTCCCGCATGCCCCCGCTGAGTCGCTCGAAGGCGAATTGCTCACTGCCCTGGCGCAACTCCAGGTGCTGGAAGCCCAGTTGCGGGTCATAGCCCAGCTGGGGGGCATGGGACTGTTGGCCGAGGGCCGCCAGGTAGGGACCCAGGGCCTGGGCCAGCGGTGTCCCGTAGCGATCGGCCAGATCGCTCTGCGCCTCAAGGAAAAGGGTTTGCAGCAGAGAGAGGGCGCCACTGCGCCGCTCGATCGCCCCCAGATCTTCGCGGGCCGCCTCCCATTCCGCCTGGCGGAACTCCAGTTCGGTGGCTGGGTCGCTGGCGCTCAAGCTGGCGATCAACTGGTCGCACTGTCCCCGGCGGGAGAGGAGGTCATCCTTCTCCTGCTCCAAGCGAAGCCGAAGTTCCTCCACCGATAGGACTTGCTCACCGCCCTCCGTGGCCAGGGAACGCAGCTCTTGGCGCAGGGATTCCAGTGCCTGCTGGCGCAACCGAAACTCTCCAGCCTGGGCCTGCAGGTTGGCGGAGAGCTGTTCGAGGCTGCCGTGCTCCCGCAGCAGTTCCTGCCGGCGGCCTTCCAGGGCCACCAGGGAACCTTCCAGGTGATCCACCCTCAATTTGTCGCCGCTGAGCTGCGCCTGCAATGCCTGATCGCGCTGGAGCGCGGCCTCCAGGGAACGCTGGGCGGATTCCCGTTGCGCGGTGGTGTCCAGGATCTGCAACCGCCCCTCCTCCAACCTGCCTTCGAGCGACGCCAGATCGTTGTCTTCGTCGCGGCCTTCGCCGCCCCACTCCGGCCCCAGGGCCTCCAGCAGCCGGGTGCGGCGGGCCTCCAGCTCCGCCAGTCGACCGACGAGACCGTTCCAGGGAATGGTGCTGGCCGTCTGACGCAGGTTGGCGAGTTCGTTCTCCAACTGGCGTCGCTGGCGCTCAATGGCCTCCGCCGCATCGCTGCCGTTCACCCTCAGGAGAGAGCAGAGCTGCTCGATGGCCCGATGCTCCACCTGCACTTGCCGTTGGGCTTCCTGCAGCGCGTTGCCGCCACCGGGACGGATGGTGAGCCGCACGCCGCTGCCGATGGTGAGTTGGGCAGGCTGCAGCAGGATCTGGGCGGGGCCGGGCAGCCACGGGATGCCATCGAGCTCCACGGCCTGGTCGCTGGCCTCCAGTTCCAGGCTGGTGGCCATCGCCTCGCAGCGGGCCTGGTGGCGGGCCAGGCGCTGTTCCGCTTCCCGCAGCCTCCGCACCTGTTCCTGGTCGATGGGTGCCAGGTCCGCCAGGGAGCGCTTGAGGCCCTCCGCCTCGCTCTGCAGCCGCTCGAACTGCTCGCGATGGTGCCGCATCTGCCGCTGGCTGGCCTCGATGCGGGCCAACTCGAGCCGCTGCTGGCTGGTTTCCTGCCGCTCCAGCAGGGCCCGCTGCTGGGCCGCCAGCCGATCGTGGCCGCTGCGCAGTTCGCCCAGTTGTCGGCGCAGGGCCTCCAGATCCGCCACCACCTGCTCCCGTTGACCCTGGCGCTGCCGTTGCTCCAGCAGCTGGCGCTCCCGCTGCTGCTGGAGCGCCTGAAGTTGTTGCAGGGTCTGCTGCAGCAGCTGAAGCCGCTGCTCGTGCGGTTCCAGTTCCGCAGTCTTCAGCTTCAGGTCGTGATGGAGAGCCCGGCGCCTCTCCAGGGCAGGCCGCTCCACAGACTCGATTCGCTCCAAGCGCGTGTTGACCATGCGCAGTCGCTCCATCGAGGCCTCCAGTTCCGAGCAGCGCTCCTGGGCCAGATGTACCCGCAGGGCCATTTCGTGCTCCCGCCGTCGGGCCTCCGCCAGGGGCGATCCCGCCCGCACCTTTCCCGTGGTGGTGAAGGAGAGGGCCCACTGCTCCTGGATCCGCTCCAGCACCTGGGCATCGAGGCTTGAGCGCAGGGCCTCGCTGCCGCCCCGCTGCTGCAACTGCTGCTCCAGCCGGTGCCGGTCGTAGCGCTCACCGCTCCCGGCCAGGGGGTTGGCGCCCCCCTCCCCCTGGCGCACCCAGAGGTGGGCCCAGCGTTCTGGAAGTTGGCGGATGCCCCGACCCTCCACCGGCTGCTCCATGCCCAGCAGGGTTGCCAGCCTCTCCTCGGCGGCGCTGCCGGAGAGGGCCAGGCCGCCGTCGTGGCTCAGCTGACAGGTGCCGCTGGCGCCGGAGAAGCGCTTGCGCAGATGCCAGACCCTGCCGCCCGCCTCGAACCGGATGTCCACCTCGGGGTGGCCGCTGTGGCGGCGGGACCGCAGCTCCTCCACCCCTTGGCCGGTGGCGGTGGAGCGCAGGAACAGAGCCTTGTGCAGCGCCTCCACCAGGGTGCTCTTGCCGGCTTCGTTCGGACCGCCGATCACGGTGAGACCGGGTGCAAAGGTCAGCTCCAGGTCGTTGTGCAGCCGAACCCGGCGCAGGTGGCAGGAGAGCAAGCGCATGGCCTAGCGGCTGCCCTCCTGCACCAGGCGATGGAGCTCGGCCAGGGCTAGCCGCGCCACGGCGGGGTCCCCCTCGCCCTGGGGGGCCTCCAGCCGCTGTTGCAGCTGGGCGGCCACCCGGGCGATGAGGGGGTCGCCCGGTCGCTGGGTCATTTCGGAGACTTCGTTGTCATCGGCTGAGATCTGGGGGTGGCCCCGGCGTTTGAGCCGCAGCAGCCGGGCCTCCAGCTGCTCCAGGATCAGGTCGAACTGATGCTGCCCCTGGAGGCTGAGCTGGCCCTCCACCTCCAGCAGTAGCAGGTCCTGGCCGACACGGTCACCCAGGAGAGAGGCGAGTTGCTGCTCGAACCGTCCGAGATCATCGTCGCCATTGAAGTGGACGTGGAGTTGGTGCCAGCCCAGGCGGCCGGTGGTGATCGGCTCCACCCGGGGGACGTTCCCCCGCTCCACCTCCACCCGCAGCACCTGGCCGGAGCGGTAATCGCTGGAGCGGGGGAAGCGGTCCTGTTCGGGGGAGCCCGGGTACCAGATCCGCTCGTTCACCCGTTTGAGGCCATGCCAGTCGCCCAATGCGACGTAATCGATCTCCGCCATCAGATGGCTGGGCAGCTGCAGGCGGTTGTTGGCGGCCGCAGGGTTCTCCTCGTCGGCCTCGAGATCCACCGGTCCGAATCCATGAACGGATCCATGGGCCAGCACGATCCTTGGCCGATCCGTCGGCACCGTTCCCCAGTTCAATTCCTGGAGCCAGGCGGTGGGGTCCTCGGTGTCCTGGCGGCGCAGCAGGGGGCAGGGCAGCACGACCGCCTGCTCGAGCACCAGCGGCTGCCGCGCCAGGAGCACCTGCAACTGGGGGGCCCGCCGCTCCCGTTCGGATTGGAAGAAGGGGGAGTGCCAGAGGGCACCGGGTGCGCCGTGGTCGTGGTTACCAGGGATCACCAGCACCGGCAGGGCCAGGCGGCCCATGGCAAAGCAGACCGCGCTGATGTCACTGGCGCTCGGGGTGGGCGAGTCGAACAGGTCTCCAGCCACCAGCAGAAAGGCGGCTCCCGCGTCGCGGGCCACGGCGCCCACTGTCTCGATCGCCTCCAGGCGCACCTGGCGCAGGCGGGCCCGTTTATCCGGTTCCACCACCCGGGCATAGGGTTTGCCGATCTGCCAGTCGGCGCTGTGCAGAAACGACACCATCGGCCTGGATCACACCATGGGCAAAACCTGGTTCAGTGTGCCTGCTGGGCAGGGGGGCTGGGGAGGGGCCCGGCGCTGGCTGTCCAGGTTCGTGCTGGGGCTGGTTGCCCTCATCGTGCTGTGGCCGATGCCCGCCTGGGGGGTGATCGACGCGTCGAACAACGGTGCGCAGTTGTTTGAGAACCACTGCGCCGCTTGCCACCGCAATGGCGGCAACATCATCCGCCGCTCGCGCACCCTCAAGCTGGGGGCCCTGGAGCGGCGCGGTCTGGCCAGCCCAGAGGCCATCGCCGGCATAGCCGCCTCTGGCATCGGCCAGATGGGCGGCTACGCCGATCGCCTCGGACCGGGGGGGGCCGAGGCGGTGGGGGCGTGGGTGTGGCAGCAGGCTCAGAACGCCTGGATCCAGGGGTAGAGCGTGATCGAGGTCCAGATCCCGTTGCGCCAGTAGACATCCTGATGCAGCAGGGTTTCCACCTGCTCCTGGGATTCAGCCTCGAAGATGCCGAACACGTGGGTGCTGCCTTCCGTCGGTCCCAGGGTGATCAGGATGCCGTTGTCCTGGTGCTGTTGCAGGCCAGCAAGATGCTCATCGCGAAACGGCCCGCGCCGCTCGAGTGCGTCGTCGCAATAGGTCCCCCAAAGCACAAACTTCGCCATGGACAGGGGCCCGACGTTTGCCACAAGAGGTTAATGGAACCCGTTGGCGGCTAGTCAAGGAAGCCAAGGGCCATGCGAAGCAGTTGAGGGTTGGCGAATGCGGCATGTTGTTCGCTATATTCATTTTGTACTTAGCGCGTTAGCAGTGGCACTGATCGGTTCGGAACTCCTCTCGAAAGTCAAGGAGCTCGGTGATGTCAGTAAATCCGAGTTGGTGCGCGCAGCCGGCTATGTCTCCTCCAAGAAGGATGGCAGCGAGCGCCTCAACTTCACCGCATTTTACGAAGCGCTGCTTGAGGCCAAGGGCGTGAGCCTGGGCACCAGCGGTGCTGCTGTGGGCAAGGGCGGGCGCAAGCTCAGCTACGTGGCCACGGTTCAGGGCAACGGCAATCTGCTGATCGGCAAGGCCTACACCGCCCTGCTGGATCTCAACCCGGGCGATGATTTCGAGATCAAGCTTGGCCGCAAGCAGATCCGCCTGGTTCCCGTTGGCGCCAGCGACGACGACGAAGAGTGATTCAGGGGGCCGTTGCCTGGGCCGGTTCGGCGAACCGAAGCCCAGCAACGGCCATCTTCTCCAGCAGATGCAGATTGATCGATTGCTGGGCGTCGAAGGAAGAGTTCGGATCGCTCCCCGGCAGGAAGTAACAGATTTCGAACACCAGCCCTCTACCGGACAGCTCCAGCAGGTGGCAACGATCAAAACGGGCCCCCTGCACCGTTGCTACGGCATCCCGCACGAGTTGCCCCATGAGGGCCGCATCCGCTGATGGGGTGCCGCCGTGCAGAATCAATTTCTGCACCACGCGGCGTTCCTTGCGATCGGCATAGTTGCGCAGGATCTTGCCCAGAAGTTCTCCGTTGTTGATCACCACCCGTTCCCCATCGAGGCTCTTCAGCTGGGTTGAACGCAGTCCAACCCGGGTCACATGTCCCCAGACATCGTCGAAGTGGATCAACTGACCGATTTCGAACGGTCGGTCGAACAGGATCGTGAGGTAGTTGATCACATCCCGGGCTGGGCCCTGTAGGGCGAAGCCGATCCCCAGGCCTGCTCCCGCCAGGGCCCCCAGCACCGCCGTCAGCCGGAGGCCCTGGTTCTGCAGGAACACCAGGAGTCCGAGCACCCAGACCACGAAGCGCAGCATCGGGGCCAGGGCCAACAGGCCTTCCATCCCAGCGGGTTCCCCCAGCCGCCCCATGGCTGCGGTGAGGAGCCTCAGCAGGATGCGGTTCAGCAGTCGCACCACCAGCACCACGGCCAGCAGTTGCACCAAGCCCTGCACCAGCCGGTCGCCCGTGCCATCAATCCGCAGGGCATCCCAGGCCCATAGCACCACCCCCAGGCCCGCCAGGCCCGCGGTGGTGCCCACCACCCGGTCGATGATGAAGCGCTCGGTCAGTTCGGCGCTGCGCCGATCCAGGCTGCGCACCAGGCGTAGGGCCAGTAACCGGCCGAGGCCCACCACCGCCCACCCGCCGCCGAGCCTTGCCAGGGCCTCCACCAGGGAGGTGGCGGCCAGGACGTCAGCCATCCAGTGCCGCCCGTAGGCGTGCACAGAACTCCACCGCCGCCAGGGGGGCGGAACCGCCGGCCGCGGCGGCCTCGGCCATGGTCTTCACCAGGGCACTGCCGATGATGGTGCCATCGGCGCCCCATTGACGCACCTGCAGAGCTTGCTCCGGCCCGGAGATGCCGAACCCCACCGCCACCGGGGTGGATCCAAGGGCCTTGAGTTGCTGCACTCTTGTGCCGACTTGTTCCTGCAGGCTGGAGCGCACGCCGGTGACGCCGGTAACGCTCACCAGATAGGTGAAGCCCCGGCTGGCGCTGGCGATGCGCGCCATGCGCTCGTCGGGGGTGGTGGGGGCCACCAGCAGCACGAGATCAAGGCCGTGGGCCGCGGCGATCGGTGACAGGGCGTCGGCCTCCTCCAAGGGGAGGTCGGGCACCACCAAGCCGGCGGCGCCTGCGGCGGCGGCGGCCCTGCAGAACGCTTCCATGCCACGGTTGAGCAGGGGATTGCTGTAAGTGAACAGCACCACCGGAACGTTCAGCTCCCCACGCAGGCCGGAGAGCAGCTCAAGCACGGCGCCAGGGGTGGTGCCGGCGGCGAGGGCCCGGGCCGCCGCCGCCTGGATCACCGGACCATCCGCCAGAGGATCGCTGTAGGGAATGCCGAGTTCAATCACATCGGCGCCGGACGCCTGGAGCCCCAGCAGGGTCGCCCGGGTGGTCTCCAGGTTGGGGTCGCCGGCCATCAGGAACGGCATCAGGGCACAGCGGCCCTCCTGCTTGAGCTGGTTGAACCGTTGCTGGATGGGGGTGCCGCTCATCGGCTGTGGGCTCACGCGCATTGCCAGAGAGCCTATGGGGTCGGCCTTCAGAGGTCCGCGTCCGCCTGGAGTTGACCCACCTCCTTGAGCAGCTTGGCCTGCTCCTCAGGTGTGAGGGCGTCGAAGCTGCGCTGCAGGGCGTCATCCGTTGCGGCTTCGTAGGTCGCCCGGTAGCGGCGACGCTGCTCCATGTAGGTCATGTCACCGGAGACCACCCGCAGCAGGTAGCTGGCAGTCCAGCCCAGCACGAGCACAATCAGCACCGCCTCAGCGGCGATGCCGGCGGAGAAGCCCTCGTAGCCGGCGGCCTTGAAGCCGATGTAACCGATGGCTCCGAGGCCGAATACCCCCAGGCTCAGGAGGAGCGCCTTACCGCGGGTCATCGCCTCAGACCTCCCCCTGGCCAGCCATGCGCAGGTTGAGGAAGGGGGCGAACAGGATCAACCCAGGGAAGAACAGGAACACCAGGCCATAGATGGCCGTGCGCTCAATCTTGCCCATGGTGGTCCAGCGGCGGTTCATCCACCAGTAGAGCGCCAGGGGCACCACCACCAGGTACGCGCCGCCCAAGACCCCGTAGGTGACCAGCACCAGCAGAGTTTCTGGGGAAATGGCGCTCAGGAGACCAGCCATGGCCAAGGGGAGATGGTGGGTGAGCGAAATCTAGGATGGCGGGGCGGGGGCATGGCGTAATTGGTAGCCGCAGCGGATTTAAAATCCGTAGGCCGGAAGGCTGTGGGGGTTCAAGTCCCCCTGCCCCCATCCCATCCCATCGCCCAGCCCAGCCCAGCCCCACCCAGCCAAGGGTGCCGGGTCCCAACCTATTGGCAGCCCTGCACGGAAATCCTGTAGCTGAACCCCAGGGCGCCGGGATCATTGCTGGCTCCCACCTTGAAGTTCATTTGGTTGGCCTGCTTGCCGGGAATGGCGGGGAAGGGGCCGAACATCCGTCCAGTGCCGATCGGCGGGTTCATGGTTTCGTTGATCACCTGAAGGTTTGAGCCATCGCTGAATTTCATGAATCCCTCCACCGGGTACTTCGCTCCGGTGTCGGAGGAATTGGCGGTGAAGAAAAACTTGAAGCTGGTGTAGGGCTGGTTGACGATGAAGTCGGTGTTCCAGTTGGTGTTGCCGATCAGCTTGCCGCGCCCCACTGACTTGGACACGATCGGGGTCATGCCGTTGCCGCCGATGGGCTGCAGGAAGGTGCAGACCGGGGCCGCCTGGGCGCCGACGCCTGCGATGGACCCCAGGGTGATCAGGGCGGGGACGGCCCAGCGGTTCAGGTGGCTGTTCAGGTTGCGGCAGGCCTGGGGGCGGAGGAACTCCATCGTGGACTGGGTTGGTGAGCCGCCCGACCGTAGACCGGGGAGCCCATCCGCATCCAGCTCTGGGCCCTCAGTCCCCCTCGTCTGTGGGAATCAGCACGGTGGTGCGTAGACCGTCCTGGCCCAGGTCGCTGGTGATGATCCACACCCGGATCTCCGCCCCGACGGCATACACGCTGCGCAGGCTCCCCTGCTGGTGGTAGGCCGCCAAGGTGTTCTCGCGGGCGTCACGGGCATCCACCTGGCCCCAGTCGCCGCGACGATGGCGTTGGAGCAGGCGGTCGAGGGTTTCCCGGTCGATCCACTCCATCACCTCCGGCCTGATCAGCACCGGCCCGATGGCAAGGCGTGCGGCCATGGCGGAAACGTTGCTGGGGTCAGATCGCTTCGATGGAACGGTAGCGGGCCCTCCAGGTGGCGGCATCGAGGCAAGCGATCGCCTCGGCATGGCTGCTGGCCAGGCGGGCCAGCCCCTGGTCCACCGCTGCGAAGGCCACGGCCTCGGCCACGGCCCGCGACACCCGCTGCACGTCCTTGAGCCCGGGCATCAGTGGCGCCTCCGGATCGTTGGCGGCGGGAATCTCGCGGGCGAGGGCCCCCAGGCCCGCATCGATCATCTCTTCGCTTACCTGCCGGGCTCCCACCGCCACGCAGGCCTGGCCCAGGCCCGGGAAGAGGAAGCAGTTGTTGCATTGCCCGATGGTGCGAACCCCCGTGGCCAGGGGCACCGGTTCGAACGGGCTGCCGGTGGCCACCAGGGCCCGGCCGCCGCTCCAGGCCAGGGCATCGACGGGCCTGATCTCCGCCAGGGGCGTGGGGTTGGAGAGGGGCAGCAGGATCGGCCGCTCCACCCCCGCCGCCATGGCCTCCACCACGGAACGGGTGAAGGCGCCCGCCACCGTGGAGGTGCCGATCAGCACCGAGGGCTTAACGCCCCTCACCACCGCCTCCAGGCCGATGGGCTCGCCCTCGGCGGTTCCGAAGGCCGCCAGCTCTCCGTGGGAGCGGGCAAAGGGCCTCTGCACGTCGCTCAACTCAGACAGGCCCCCATGCAGCAGCCCCTGGCGGTCGATCAGCCAGATCCTCCGGTGGGCCTCCTCGGCCCCGAGCCCCTCCCGTTGCAGCAGCCTGGCGAGCCGTTGGGCGATGCCGCACCCCGCCGTACCGGCGCCGAAGATCACGATGCGCTGCTGGGACAGGGTCTGACCGAGTCCGGCGGAGGCCGCCATCACCGCCGCCGAGGCCACGCCGCTGGTGCCCTGGATGTCGTCGTTGAAACTCGCAAGCCGCTGGCGATAGAGGTCCAGGTTGCGCTGGGCATTGGCGGTGCCGAAGTCTTCCCAGTGCAGGAAGGTGTGGGGAAACAGCTCTTCCACGCTGGCCACGAAGGCGGCGATGAAGGCGTCGTAGTCGTCGCCCCGCAGGCGACGGTGCCGCCAGCCGGGGTAGAGGGGATCCTCCAGCAGGCTGGCGCGGTCGGTGCCCACATCCAGCACCACCGGCAGGGCCCGCTCGGGATGGAGGCCCGCACACAGGGTGTAGACCGCCAGCTTGCCCTGGCAGATGTGGATGCCGCCGATGCCCTGATCGCCGATGCCGAGAATCCCCTCCGAATCGGTGACCAGGAGCAGATCGGGGGGGTCCGGGGACACCTGGGCCAGGAGTTCCCGCAGTCGGTTCTGGTCGGGTGCCGCCAGGTAGATGCCTTGGGAGGGGGTGCGGTAGGTGGCGCTGAAGTGCTGGATCGCCGCGCCCACCGTGGGGGTGTAGACGATCGGGAGGACCGCCTCGATGTGCTCCGCGAGAAAGCGGTGGAACAGGATCAGGTTGCTTTGGCGCAGGGCCGTGGCGAAGGCGAACTGCTGCAAAGGATCCGCCAGTTCGGTGAAGGCCTCCCAGGCGCGTTGCACCTGCTGCTCCAGGGTTTCCACCTGGTAGGGAAGGAGAGCTTCAAGACCCAGGGCCAGGCGTTCTTCGCGGCTGAACGCCGTGCCTTTGTTCAGGGCCGGATGGGCCAGGAGCTCAACACCGCGGAGGCGGGTGATTTGGGGAGAGGACGAAGCGACGGCGGGCGCTGGAACTCAGGCCCCAGGATGGCGCAGGGTGCGCCAATCACCGCTGGCGGTGCTCACTTCGACGCCAATGCCGATCGGGTCGGTGCTGCCATTCCGCTGCTCGTTCCACCACTGCACCGCCTCGCCCCAGGCGGCATCAATGGATTCGTAGAGGTCGTCAAGAACCGGGTGGGGGCAGCCGTGTTGATCCACCAGGCGGTAGGCGCGGTGGCGGCTGGGGGCCATGGGGGAACGGGTCATCGTCTTGCTCTGCTTCTTCACCGCACCAGCATGGTGCCTGTGCCAGCTGCTGACTGTCACCGTTGTCACTTGTTCAGGTTCATTTTCCAGGCCAAGGTCGTTCCGGCGTGGAAAGGGACCAGGTGGATGGGCTGGTCGCCGCCGTCCAGCTCCAGGAGCTTGGGCACGTCAAGCTGCTGCCGTTGCAGCTGCACCGTGCCGCCGTTGGGGGGAAGGCCGTAGAAGCGGGGTCCGAATTCGGAGGCGAACGCCTCCAGCCGATGCAGGGCCTGCTCCTCGTCGAACACCTGGGCGTAGCTCTCAAGGGCATAGGGGGCATTGAAGATGCCGGCGCAGCCGCAGGCCGACTCCTTGGCCGAGCGGGGGTGGGGGGCCGAATCGGTGCCGAGGAAGAACTTGGGGTTGCCGGAGACGGCGGCCTGGCGCAGGGCGAGCCGGTGCAGCTCCCGCTTGGCCACCGGCAGGCAGTAGGCATCGGGGCGCAGGCCCTGGTGGAACATCGCGTTGCGGTTGATGTGCAGGTGGTGCGGGGTGATGGTGGCGGCCAGCTGGTCTCCGGCGGCCGCCACGAAATCGACGGCTTCGCTGGTGGTGATGTGCTCCAGCACCACCTTGAGGCCCGGGAACGAGCGCAGCAGGGGAGCCAGATGGCGATCGATGAACACCCTCTCGCGATCGAAGATGTCCACCTCCGCATCGGTCACCTCCCCGTGAATCAGGAGGGGCATGCCAATGGATTCCAGCCGAGCCAATACGCCATTGATCTGTGCCAGATCACTGACTCCGGCTGCGGAGTTGGTGGTGGCGTGGGCGGGGTAGAGCTTGCAGGCGGTGAACACCCCCTCGCAGAATCCCCGCTCCAGTTCATCCGGGTCGATGTGATCGGTCAGGTAGGCCGTCATCAGAGGGGTGAACCCGTGCCCCTCGGGCAGGGCCGCCAGGATGCGCTGCCGGTAAGCCACGGCGGCCGCCACGGTGGTGATCGGCGGCGTCAGGTTGGGCATCACAATCGCCCGCGCGAAGCTGCGGGCGGTGGCCCCCACCACGGCCCGCAGCATGGCCCCGTCCCGCAGGTGCACGTGCCAGTCGTCGGGGCACCGGAGGGTGAGCTGATCCAGGGCCGTCCCGTCGGCGGCCGTGGTCGTCATTTCGGCCCCCGGGAGCCGGGGATGCCTCCGGTCACCAGGTATCCGCTGATCGCCAGCAGCAGCACGCTGACGCAGAAATAGGCCAGGGAGGCGCCGTCCTGGATCGGGAAGCTCAGCATCGCCTTGAACGCCGCCACGATCAGGGCGACGATGATCACCTTGACCAGCTTCTCCTTGAGGCCATCGAGGCTGCGGATGTCCAACAAACCGCTGCTGTTCTGATCGCTGCCCCGGGCCGCTTCGATGTTGGAGATCAGCAGTTCATAGACGCCGTAGCCGAAGATCAGCAGGGCGATGCCGATCAGGTAGAGATCCACCCCGGAGACCAATTCGGCCAACAGCTTGGCCTCCCCCTTCGGTTCGATCTGGCCGCTGAAGATCTTGTAGAGCGCCTTGAAGATCTCCCCGGTGCCCAGCACGAAGGAGGCCGCCGTGCTCACGAGGCTCATGACCACGGGGACGATCGCGATCAGGCGTACCCGCCAGAGCCAGCGCTCGAACCGCTGCTCAAACTTCTTGCGTGGGGTGGTGGGGGGGTACGCCATGGCGCGACCTTAGGGGGTGTGCGCCTTGGGCCGACGAGGCTGGAACGTCTGTCTCAGATGTGGTGAAAGCTGCGGCGTAGGCGAGCTGGCGGGGTCTCCATCCACGGGATCCCCCCAAGGCCCCTTGAGGATCGGTTTGATCACGCAAACTGCGTGATCCCGGGCGCCATGGCCGGCGTGGCGTCGTCCCTGGGCTTGGGGCACCTGGTCGTCAGCTTGTGGGCCTGGCCTCCCGCGAGCTGGGTCGGTTGATCGCCAGAATCAGCGCACAATGTTCGCCCCCATGCAACCGTTCCACTGGTTCACCCAGACCACCATGCTGGGCCTGGGGGTGGCTTTTTCGCCCATCAACATCGCCCTTGTGGCGCTGCTGCTGCTTGGCCAGAAGCCGATGCTGCGCTGCGGCACCTACCTCACCGGCTGGGCCCTGGCCAACGGCGGTGCCCTCTGGGCCTTCGTGGTCTTCGGCCAGCGTTTCACCCATCTGCTCCACAGCGGCGGCAGGGGCCAGGTGCTGGTGGATCTGATCGGCGCTGGGGCCCTGTTGGGGCTGGGGCTGTTCCAGCTCACCCCGGCCGTGAGCATCGGAGAGGAGGGCTGGGCCATGCAGCTGATGCAGCGGTTGCCCGACCTGGACCTGGGTCCCCTGCTGGGCCTGGGCATGGGCTGCGCCCTGATCAGCCCGGAGAACTTCGTTTTCTATGTGAAAGAGGCGGGACTGGTGATCACCAACCGCCCCGGCATGCGCACGGATCTGGAAATCGGTTCAGTGTTCGTGCTGATGGCCACTTCCCTGCTGTTGCTGCCACCCCTGCTCTGGCTCCTCTCCGGCGGCCGGCTCGAGGGCCCTCTCACCCGGGCCAAGGATTGGTTGGTGCACCGGGCCGAACCGATGGTGGGCGTGTTGGCCCTCTTGTTGGCGGCCTACCTGGGCTGGCAGGGCATCGAAGGTCTGCTTCAGATGGGGGCGCCGGTGGCCCTGGCCTGAGGCCGGCCCTGTCGGCATGGTTACGCGATCGAGCCGCTCCGGCTGGCAAACTCCCTTCACCTTCCAACGGCCCTGATGGCTCCCCTGCATCGCCGGCTCCTTGCCGCTCCCCTGCTGATGGCCCTCCTGCTGGGGGGCTGCGCCAGCGAGGGCGGGGGCAGTGGCGGCGCCACCGGTGTGCAGAGCCAGAAGCTGGATACGGTGCGGGGCCGGGGCAAGCTGATCTGCGGCGTGGACGGCAAGCTTCCGGGCTTCAGCTTTGTTGAATCCAGCGGCTCCTACAGCGGCCTCGACGTCGACATCTGCAAGGCGGTGGCGGCCGCTGTGGTGGATGACCCCAACAAGATTGAGTACCGCGACCTCAACTCCAGCGAGCGTTTTGCCGCCCTGGCCAGCGGTGAGATCGATCTGCTCTCGCGCAACACCACCATGACCCTCAGCCGCGATGCGGCCGGGGGCAACGGCCTCAGCTTCGCCCCCACCACCTTCTATGACGGCCAAGGGGTGATGGTGCCCGTCGCCAGTGGCGTCAAGACCCTGAAGGATCTGGCGGGCAAGCCCATCTGCGTGGAGAGCGGCACCACCACCGAGCTCAACCTGGCCGACCGGATGCGGGAGATCAAAGCGGCCTACACCCCGCTCAAGTTCCAGACCGGCGACCAGACCTACACCGCCTACCTGGGGGGCCGTTGCGTCGCCGTCACCAGCGACCGCTCCCAACTGGCCGCCAAGCGCACCAGCTTCCCCGATCCCCAGGCGCACCTGCTGCTGGATGAGGTGCTGAGCAAGGAACCGCTCACCCCCGCCACCGTGAATGGGGATCCGGCCTGGGCCGATGCCGTGCGCTGGACCATCTTTGGTTTGTTCCAGGCCGAGGAGCTGGGCATCACCAAGGCCAATGTGGCGGCCAAGGTGGCCGAAGCCAAGGCCAACCCCAACCTGGCTGACCTGCGCCGCTTCCTCGGTGTGGAGGGTGATTTCGGCAAGCAGCTGGGTCTGCCCCCTGACTTCGTGGTCAAGGCGGTGAGTGCCGTGGGCAACTACGGCGAGATCTTCGAGCGCAACGTGGGCCAGGAGTCCAAGCTCAAGCTGGCCCGCGGTCTGAACCGCCAGTGGAAGGACGGCGGGTTGATCTACTCGCCCCCGTTCCGTTGAGCGCTCCCCAGGGGCCCCTGGGGAGCGCCGTGCCCTCCTCTCCTCCCTGGTGGCGCGATCGCCGCGTTATCCCCTGGCTGGTGCAGGGGGTGGTGGGGCTGGTGGTGCTGGTGGTCATCGCCTTCCTGCTGGGCAACCTGGTGCGCAACCTCAGCGCCGCCGGTCTGCTGCTCAGCTGGCGATGGCTGGGGCAGCCGGCCGGGTTTGACCTCTCCGAATCGGTGCTGCCCTTCAACGCCGAGTTGCCCTACTGGCGTGCCCTTATGGCCGGGTTGGTCAACACCCTGCGGGCGGTGGCCATCGGCCTGGTGGGCTCCACCCTGCTGGGCACCCTGCTGGGCATGGCGGCCTTCAGCAGCAATGGCCTGCTGCGTCGGTTGGCGGTGGTGTACGTGGAGGTGATCCGCAACATCCCCCTGCTGCTGCAGCTGGTGTTCTGGTATTTCGTGGTCTTCCTCTCCCTGCCCAACGGCACCGACGCCCTCCAGTTCCCTGGGGTTGTGCTGGCCAAGTCGGGCTTCTACGCCGCCGGATTCGAGCAGGGTCACTGGCACGGGCCGGCGTTGATCAATGGCGTCTGGCACGCCCCCCTGCGGCTGTCGGTGGAGCTGACCGCGCTGCTCACCGGCCTGATCGCCTACACCTCCGCCTTCATCGCCGAGGTGGTGCGCGGCGGCATCGCCTCGGTGGCCAAGGGGCAGTGGGAAGCGGCCGCCTCCCTGGGGCTCCACTGGTCCATCACCCTGCGCCGGGTGGTGCTGCCCCAGGCCCTGCGGGTGATCATCCCCGGCCTCAACAGCCAGTACATCGGCCTGGCCAAGAACTCCTCCCTGGCGGTGGCTGTGGGGTACACCGACCTCTATTCGGTGGCGGAGACCACCCTCAACCAGACCGGCCGGGCGGTGGAGGTGATCCTGCTGCTGCTGGGGGCGTACCTGGTGATCGATCTGTTGATCTCCGCCGTGATGAATGGCCTCAACCGCCTGGTGCAGATTCGCGAACGCTGATGAGCCCCTCCCTTCCCCAGCGCTTGCGGCGCGAATTGATGGCCACCCCCACCGACGCGGTGGTGAGCCTGGTGCTGATCGTGGCGATCACGGCGGCGGCGGTCGGCTTCCTTCGTTGGGCCTTGTTCAAGGCCCAGTGGGTGGTGATCCAGGCCAACAGCACCCTGTTCGCCGTGGGCCGCTACCCGATCGAGCAGCAGTGGCGCCTGTGGCTGCTGGTCACCCTGTTGACGGCCGCCACGGGCCTGGGCTGGGGGCTCCTGCGGGGCCGCCGCTGGCCCCTCCATGACCGCATCGCCGCCGGCCTGCTGACGGCCCTGGCCCTGTGGGCGCCGGCGGCCCTGAGTCTCAGCCTGGCGATCCAGCTGCGCTGGTGGGCCCTCACGGCCCTGCTGCTGGCGCTGCGCTGGGTGGTCGGGGTGTGGGGGCCTGGTTGGTGGAGCGGCCTCTCGCCCCTGGGCCGGCGCCTGCTGCCCCTGGGCTGGCCGTTGCTCTACCTCACGGGCATGGTGCTGATCAGTGGGGGCCTGGGGCTGACGCCCGTGTCACCTTCGGAGTGGGGGGGGCTGATGCTCACCCTGCTGATGGCCAGTTTCGCCATGCTCTTGAGCTTCCCTTTGGGGGTGGCCCTGGCCCTGGCCCGGCGCAGTGACCTGCCCCTGCTGCGCTGGGGGTCGGTGCTCTACATCGAGTTCATCCGCGGGGCCCCCCTGATCACCCTCCTGTTCCTGGGGCAGAACATCCTCGGGTTCCTGTTGCCCGGGGGTGTGGCCCCCGACCGGGTCTGGCGGGCCGCCTGGGTGCTCACCTTCTTCTGTGCCGCCTACCTGGCCGAGGCGGTGCGGTCCGGTCTGGCGGCGGTGCCCCGGGGGCAGTTTGAAGCGGCCCGCGCCCTGGGGTTGACCGTTCCCCAGTCCCTGGCGCGGGTGGTGCTGCCCCAGGCGCTTCGCACGGCCCTGCCCACCATGGTGGGGCAGTTCATCTCCCTGCTCCAGGACACCACCTTGCTCTCTCTGATCGGCCTGCTCGATCTGCTGGGCACGGCCCGCTCGGTGATGGCCAATCCGGCCTATCTGGGCAAGAACGCCGAGGTCTATTTCACCCTGGCGGTGCTGTTCTGGTGCTGCTGTGCCGCCCTGGGGCTGGGGAGCCGGGCCCTGGAGCGGCGTCTCGACACCAGCCGTTCCACCACCAACCCCTCTGATTCCGCCCCTTCCCCTGCCGTCGCCTGAGCCATGAGCCAACCTTCCGCCGAACGGATGATCGAGGCCCGCGGGGTCCAGAAGTGGTACCCCAACGGCTTCCATGCCCTGCGCGGTGTCGACCTCACCGTGCACCGGGGTGAGGTGGTGGTGATCATGGGTCCCTCGGGGTCAGGAAAAAGCACCTTCATTCGCACCTTCAACGCCCTGGAGGATTTCCAGCAGGGCACCATCTCCGTGGATGGCCGGGCCCTCTCCAACGACCTGCGCGACATCGATGCCATCCGTCGCGAGGTGGGGATGGTGTTCCAGCAGTTCAACCTCTTCCCCCACCTCACGGTGCTGGAGAACCTCACCCTGGCGCCCATCCAGGTGCGCAAGCGCCCCAAAGCCGAGGTGGAAGAGCAGGCCTATGCCCTGCTGCACCGGGTGGGCATCCGGGAGCAGGCGGACAAATACCCCGGCCAGCTCTCCGGCGGCCAGCAGCAGCGGGTGGCGATCGCCCGCTCCCTGTGCATGGAGCCCCGCATCCTGCTGTTCGACGAACCCACCAGCTCCCTCGATCCGGAGATGGTGCGTGAGGTGCTGGAGGTGATGCGCAACCTGGCTGCCGATGGCATGACGATGGTGGTGGTCACCCACGAGGTGGGCTTCGCCCGGGAGGTGGCCCACCGCGTCGTGTTGATGGCCGAGGGGGAGGTGGTGGAGGAGGCCGATCCGGCCACCTTCTTCACCAACCCCAGCCACGAGCGCAGCCGCCAGTTCCTGGCCCAGATCCTCTAGGCCCAGGTCCTCAGAGCAGGTGCAGCTGCTGCAGTGCCAGCCGCAGCAACCCCACCAGGGCGGCGGCGCCAATCACCTGAAGCACGCTCCATTTCCAGCGCAGCAGCACCCAGCTGGCGGCCAGCAGCACCGCCAGGGCCAGGCCGTCAAAGGGACCAGTGGCCCCGGCGGGCCAGAGGACGTGGCCGGCGAAGAACACCGCCAGATTCACGATCACCCCCACCACGGCGGCCGTGATCGCGGTGAGTGGTCCGCCAAGGCGCAGGTCATCGCGGCTGGACTCCACCAGCGGGCCCCCCGCCAGGATCAACACGAAGGAGGGCAGGAAGGTGAACCAGGTGACGGTGAGGGCCGCCGCCACGGCCGCCCACCAGGAGCCGGTGGCGCCGAACACCGGCGTGTTCCAGCCCCCCATGAAGCCCACGAAGGTGACCACCATGATCAGGGGACCGGGGGTGGTCTCCCCCAGGGCCAGGCCGTCGATCATCTGGGGGGCACTGAGCCAGTGGAACTGTCCCACCGCCGCCTGGGTCACGTAGGGCAGCACGGCGTAGGCGCCACCGAAACTCACCAGGGCCACCTGGGTGAAGAAGCGCGCCATGGTGGCCAGGCCTCCATTCCAGCCGTTCAGCGCCGCCAGCAGGGCAAGGGGGAAGCCCAGAGCGAGTCCCCCGGCCAACAGGGTGAGGGCCAGTTTTCGACTGCTGAAGCGGGCATGGGCAGGGGTGGGGGTGTCATCGCCATGGAGGGCGTCCGCCAAGCCCTGTTCGGCGGCACGGCCATGGCCCTTGCCGGAGCGGAACAGATCCGGCCGCCAGCGGCTCCCCAGCCAGCCGACCAGGGCGGCGGCGCCGATCAGGGCGGGAAAGGCCAGTTTCAACAGGGTGAGCCCCACGAACGCCGCCACGGCGATGGCGATCAGCACGCCGTTGTGCAGGGTGCGCTGCCCCAGCCGCCAGGCCGCCTGCAGCACGATGGCGGTCACGGCGGGCTTGAGGGCCCAGAACACCGCCGCCAGCGCGGGCACCGAACCCCAGACCGCATAGACCGTGGCCAGGGCGATCAGCAGCACCAGCGACGGCAGGATGAACAGGCTGCCCGCCACCAGGCCGCCTGGAATGCCATGCATCAACCAGCCGATGTAGGTGGCCAGCTGCTGGGCCTCCGGCCCCGGCAGCACCATGGCGTAGTTGAGGGCGTGCAGGAAACGGCGTTCGGAGAGCCAGCGACGGCGCTCCACCAGCTCCGCATGCATGAGGGCCACCTGGCCGGCGGGCCCTCCGAAGCTGACCAGCCCCAGCTGGAGCCAGAAGCGGGAAGCGGAGAGGAAGCTGACGGGCTGGCCCAGGGGTGGAGGTGCGGTCTGGGTCAGTCAAGGGGAGCCGGGTGGCCTACCGGGTGCCCTCGGCTACGTCGCCCCGCCCCTGGGCGGTTCTCCCCCCAAAGGTCCATGGCAGGATTGAGGATGACCTCGCCGGCGCCTGACGGGGCCCCCGCAGCCCGTCATGGTGATCTCCGAGTCCGCCTACCCGATCCGGATCCTCGACGCCGAGGCCGTGCGTCCGCCCCAGCAGGGGGGCCATCCCGCCTGGGATCTGGCCGCCATCGTTGAGGCCCTGGCCCAACCCACCACGCACACCGGCCTCGACTGGGCCCGCCACCATCCCTTCCCCCTGCCGTCGCCGGAGCTGCTGCAGCGGGTGTTCACGGGGTTGCGCTCAGCGCTCTTTCCGCACCACTTCGGCGATCCCGACCGTTCCGGCCAGGGCCTCACCTACTTCATCGGCCACACCCTCGACACCACCCTGCAACTGTTGGCCGAGCAGGTGAAGCGGGAGCTGTGGCTGAGCGGCACGGCGCTCACCATCGATCTGAACCAGCTCCAGCGCCAGGCCGTTGAGCTCACGGGCCGCTTTGCCGCCAACCTGCCCCGGATTCGCCTGCTGCTGGAGGGCGATCTGCTGGCGGCCCACCAGGGGGATCCCGCCGCCAAGAACCTGGATGAGGTGCTGTTCTGCTACCCGGGCATCCGGGCCATCACCTACCACCGCATCGCCCATGAGCTCTACAGCCTCGGCCTGCCGCTGATCGCCCGCATCATCTCCGAACTGGGCCATGCCGAAACCGGCGTCGACATCCACCCCGGCGCTGCCATCGGCGCCGAGTTCTTCATCGACCACGCCACCGGCGTTGTGATCGGCGAGACCTGCATCATCGGAGATCGGGTGCGGCTCTACCAGGCGGTGACCCTCGGCGCCCGCAGCTTCCCCCGCGATGAAAGCGGCGCCCTGATCAAGGGGCAGCCCCGCCATCCGATCGTCGAGGACGATGTGGTGATCTACGCGGGTGCCACCGTGCTGGGGCGGATCACGATTGGGGCACGCTCCACCATCGGCGGCAACGTCTGGGTGACCAACAGCGTGCCCCCTGGCAGTTTCGTGAGCCAGGCCAAGGCCCGCCAGGACACCTTCGATGGCGGTGCCGGGATCTGATCCGGCGCGGGTCGCCATCAGAAAACGGATGAGCAGACTGTTGGCTACCTGGAGGTAGGCGTTGGCTTGCCCTGGCTCGGCGTTCTACGGGGCTCAGCTCACTTGTGTTGACGATGGGGACTTCTTGATCCTCATGCCCGCACCTGTTGGCGCTGGAGCCAACGCGACGGGCCCTCGAGCAGCAAGCGCATCAAGGGCAGCCGCTCCATCCCGGCGAGCAGGGTTTCCTTGAGGGCCCCTTCCATCGGCAGGCCCAGGGCCTGCCAGGCCTCCAGGCCGCCCGCCAGATGCCGGATCAGACGCGGATAGCCCTGGGCATGGAGGCTGGCGATGGCGGTGCTGGTCTGCTGGTCGTTCTCCCCGATCAGCACCAGATCGGCGTCGGGGGGGTCCCCACTCACCAGCCGGGCCAGGGGGATGTTGTGGCTGCCGGGAATGTGGGAGCGGTGGAAGGAGCGCCGCGAGCGGATGTCCACCACCAGCCTGGTGGCTGCGCCGCCACTGCCGCTCTGCAGCTGAAGCAGGTCATGGGGGCTGAGCTCGGGGCGGGTCGAGAGGGTCACAACCAACAGGCGAATCGTGGCCGAATCCTCGGCGTCCAGCGGAGAAACTGCGGTATTCCGAGCAACAAACCGTAGATATTGGACGGTCAGCTCTGCCCGCCTGCGGCTTGACCGGAAAAGGGCCCAGGCGTGTCAGCCCAGGACCTCAGGTCTGCCCACCCATCCTGCGCAGATGACCTCAAGGCGCGCGTATCTTCACGCCTACCGCCATGTGGTTTCAGCCACGTCGAAAACCCAGAGCAGCCATAGGGTTTGGGGGAATCGATGACAGCTTCCTTGGCACCTTCCAATCCCTTGTTCGGTCCCGGTGATGACCGCTTCCAGGAGACGGAACCACGCCATGTCATTGAGGCTTTGGTGAATCAGCCGGCCCTTGATCGGGCCGAGCGAAGGCAGTTGCAGACCCTCGAGGCCCGTCGCCTGATCTGGGAAGGGGCGCTTGTGCTGGATGCCCGCAGCAAGGAGGAATTCGATCGCTCCCATCTCCAGGGGGCGATTTCGATGCCTCTGGAGTGCAGGGATGCTGAGATCCTGCGCCTGTTGCCCGATCCGATGGTGCCGATTCTTTGCTACAGCAATGGACAGAACCGGGCCCAAGAGCTGATGGCAAAGCTCAAGCGGCTGGGTTACGGCCATGCCTGTGGCATTGCCTGTGGTCTTCAGCTTTTCACCACGGTCGGCAGGTGATGCTGGGTCACCTCCCCGTGCTCCAGCATCAACCCCTCCCCAGGCTGTAGGGGCCGCCAGGTTTCGTTGGTGGTGAGTGGCTCGGTGCTCACGATCGTGACCACATCGTTGGGCGTTGTTACCTGGGAAAAGTCCACCGTGAGGTCGTCATCCGCCAGGGTCGCGGTGGTGAAGGGGGCCCGGCGGGTAAGGATATGGAGCTTGGTGCTGGCGTAGGCGAACAGCCAGGCCCCATTGCTGATCAGGCAGTTGAAGATGCCCTTGGCCGCCAGGGCATTGGCGCAGCGCACCAGCAGCTCAAACAGACCGGCCCCGTCGGCTGGGTCCACGTCCGAGGCGCTGAGGCGATCGAGGATCCAGCAGAAGGCCGCCTCGCTGTCGGTGCTGCCCACGGGCCGGTAGAGCGCACTGGGGGGGATGGCCTCCAGCAGGTCACCGTTATGGGCGAACACCCATTCCTGCCCTTTCCAGCGGCGGAGGAAGGGGTGGCAGTTCTCCAGGGTTACCACCCCTTGGGTGGCCTTACGGATGTGGGCGATGGAGCAGTGGGCCTTGAGATCGAGGCCTGCCACCTGGGCGGCCACCGGGCAGAAGGCTGCGGGAGCCTGCTCCCGGTAGATCGTCACCCCCTGGCCGGCCGGATCAAAGCTCGCCAGCCCCCAGCCATCGCCATGCTGGCTCGTGGCTCCACCCCGCCGGGCCAGGCCGCGGAAGGAGAAGGTCATGTCCGTGGGGGTGTTGGCGCTCAGGGCCAGCAGTTCACACATCGGCTGACTGGATTGCAGTCCAACGGGTGACGGCTGCCATGAGCTTGGCGCGGCGATTGCGGCGGCTGTGGATCTTGTAAACAGGCGCAGCCTGGTTTCCCTTGAAGCCGTTCAGCTCCTGCTGGTTGCTGTTCGAGCCATCTTCGGCACCGGTCGCGCTGGCAAGAGGTGTAAGGAACAGGATCGGGCCCCATGGACCAGCCGGGAAGCACAGGTGGTTTCCATCTTTCAGCAGCATCAGGCCCTCTCCTATGGCTACGGACGGAAGATTGACCAAGGGAACCCGACCACAACCGGCAGGGAGTGTATGGATACCTGATCACAACGAGAGTGCCCGCCGCCACAAAAAAGCCCCGGCGGACGCCAGGGCAGGGAGTTGACGACGGGGCCGCTTTGCCTTAACGAGCCTTGGCGAAGATTTGATCCCAGAGCCCGCCCTTGCCGAAGAACTTGTTCACCGACTTCCAGCCGCCGAAATCTGTGACGGAGAAGGTCTGAATCTGCTGGAACTTTCCCTTGGCAGCTGCCTTGCCTTCGGCAGTGACGGGACGGAAGCCTTCTTCAGAGAATACCTTCTGGGCCTTTGGGGTGTACAGGAACTTGGCGAAGGCCTCGGCAATTGGCCGAGTGCCGTGCTTGTCGACGTTCTTGTCAACCACGGCGATTGGTCCTTCGATCAAGATGTTGGGGCTGGGTAATTTGTAGGGAACGGTCCACTCCCCGGTCTTTTTGGCCAGGATGGCTTCGTTCTCATAGTTCAGCAGCACATCACCTTTTTTTCGCTTCACGAAGGTGTCGGTGGCTTCCCGCGCGTCCTTGGGAAGCACGTCCACATTCTTGTAAACCGTGGTCACGAACTTGCGGGCGTCAGCCTCACTGCCCCCGGTCTTGACGATGGAGCCCCACAGCCCCAGGAAGTTCCAGCGGGCGCCGCCGGAGGTCTTGGGGTTGGCGGTCACCACGTCAACGTCTTTGTTGTCGAGGTCTTTCCAGCCGTTGATTTTCTTGGGGTTGCCGGGGCGTACGAATAGGGCCACCACGGAGTTGGTGATGATCGAGTTGTTGGGGTGCTCTCTTTCCCAGCCTGGCTTGATCAGGCCCGCTTCTTCGATCTTGTAGGTGTCACCGGCGAGGGCCAGGCCCACCACATCGGCCTCCAGGCCATCGATCACGGCACGGGTCTGGGAGCCGGAGCCGCCGTAGCTGGTTTTGACGGTGATGGTCTGGCCGGACTTCTTCTTGTAGTCGGCGATGAAGAGGGGAATGATCCTGTCGTAGGCCGCCTTGGTGACGGCGTAGCTGACCAGGAGGATCTCCTTTTTCTGCTGGGCCTGGGCCGGGGCCCCGAAGAGCGAGAAAGAGGAACTGGATGCCAGCGGCAGGCCAGCCAGGGTGGCGAAGACCAGGCCGATGCCGACCCGGCGCCCGGCGGCGGTCAAGGGATAAACCACGTTATTCCGATGGGATGCGCGCCCAATCTACGGGACGGCCTGGGCGGGGGCGTATTTCCGACTACAGCAATCGGGATCTAGATTTACCTACTGGAGCGGCAGCCATTTGGCCTTCAGCGCAAAGACCGAGTACGGCCTGGTGGCCCTGGTCGAATTGGCGAGTATCCACGCCAGTGGCGGCGTTCTGCAGGTGGCCGAGATCGCCCTGCGCCAGAACATCCCCGACCGTTACCTCGAGCAGATGCTCACCAGCCTGCGGCGCGGCGGCATCCTGCGCAGTATCCGCGGTCCCAAGGGGGGGTATCAACTTCTGCGGACGCCAGCGGAGGTGCTGGTGGCCGAAGTGGTCAACTGTCTGGAGGGGGAAACCTCGGCGAGGGAGTCCGCCGGTCGGCAGACCCCGGAGTTCGATGTGCTCGATGAGCTGGCCGCCCAGCTGGAGAGTGCCCGCTTGAAGCTGCTGCGCAGCACCACCCTCCAGGACCTGTTGGATCGTCGAGATGGCCTGCTCCAGGCCCAGGCCATGTACTTCATCTGAGCGCCGAACTCTTACCGGGAGAATTTCCCGTTGACCGATGGGGTAAACGTGTTATTGTGGTTGTCACCTGCGGAAGGCCCCATGGGTTGTTGTCGCCGAATGTGCACGACCAGCGCCTGTCTGGTCCCCTCCGTTCTTTTGATGTCTTCAAAAGCTTTCCGCAGCCATGACCGCTTCTCTGATTTCGCCACAGCTCCGCCTCACCCTTCTGCCCAATGACGTTCTGCCCGAAGGGCTGAACTGGAAGATCCAGGATGGCTACATCCGCACCGCCACCTGGGACGAGGAAGGAGAAACCATCACCCTCGGCGTCTGGGGACCGGGTGATTGGGTCACCGCCGCCTACTCCGCCCTTCGCCCCCTGTAGATCCAGTGCCTCACCACCGTGGTGGTGGAGCAGTACCAGCCCACCCCTGAGGACGTGGAGCAGTTTTTGCGTCGCCAGATTCAGAACCTGGAGGAGATCTTCCAGATCAACCGCATTCGTTCTGCCGAGCATCGCCTCCTGGGGCTGCTGGCCTGGATCGGCAAGCGTTTCGGCCAGGTGAGCACCCGGGGGTGCCGTCTTTCGCTCAAAGAGATGAACCTCACCCACAAGGCTCTGGCCGATCTCTGCGGCCTCACCCGGGTGACCGTCACCAAGATGCTCAATCGCTACAAGGTGGAGGGGCTGCTGCAGCAGATCAGCAAGGAGGATCTGTTCATCCCCTCCACGGCCCTGGCGGCCGAGTGAGGCTGAACGCAATGGTTCCCACCACCTTCCGGCGCCATGCCGGGCCGTTCGCGCTGCAGCACTACACCTTGTTGTTCAAGAACGGGCAACAACTGCGCCATCAGGAGCCCCTCGCCCTAGCCCAGTTTCGCTCCGATGGCCGTCTTGAGCGCTTCTGGTTGGAGCCCCCATCGACGTCCGACCAACTTCCCAGCAGCAGTGATGCATCCTCCTGCTAGCTGTTCGTGATCGTGGAGCCCCCTGGCCGTCGTGCTCAGATCGAGTAGTCCGGTTCGAAGGTTCGGGCCTGACGACTGAGGATGTGCAACGTGTCTCCCACCTGCAGGGAGCGGGGGTCGAGCTGGTCCCGGGGGATTTGTGCCAGCACCGCCTGGCCGTCCGCCAGCACCAGTTCGGCCTGGAGATCGCGCCCCATGTGGCTCAGCCGGCGCAGCTTGGCGGGGATCGATCCTGCCCTGGGTTCGATCAGCACTTCCAGGTCGTGAGGGCGCACGAACATCTGGGAGTCTGCTGCTTCAAAGGAGCCCGCGGAGCCATCGGTCTCCTGCAGCAGGCCGCGGGGCAGGATGTTCACCTCCCCGACGAAACTCATCACGAAGGGGGTTTGCGGGTGGTCGTAGATCTCGGCAGGGCTGCCGATCTGCTCGATCCGGCCCTCGTTCATGACCACAATCCGGTCGGCCACCTCCATGGCTTCCTCCTGGTCGTGGGTGACGATCACCGTGGTCACGTGCATTTCATCGTGGAGGTTGCGCAGCCAGGCCCGCAGTTCCTTGCGCACCTTGTAATCGAGGGCGCTGAAGGGTTCATCCAGCAACAGCACCCTGGGTTGCACCGCCAGGGCCCTGGCCAGGGCCACTCGCTGCCGCTGGCCGCCCGAGAGCTGGGAGGGGAAGCGGCTGCCGTAGCCCTGGAGTTGCACCAGCTCCAGCAGCTCATCCACCCGCCTGCGGATCGCGTCTCGCTTCCAGCCGCGCAGCTCGAGGCCGAAGGCCACGTTCTGGCGCACGTTGCGGTGCTTGAACAGGGCGAAATGCTGGAAGACGAAGCCCACGTTGCGGTCCTGCACCGAGCGATCGGTGGCTTCCTCGCCCGTGATCCAGATCCGTCCCACGTCTGGAGACTCCAGACCGGCGATCAGGCGCAGCAGGGTGCTCTTGCCGGAACCGGAGGGCCCCAGCAGAGCCACCAGTGAGCCGGAGTCCACGTCCAGGCTCACATCTCGAACCGCCAGAAAATCGCCAAAGCATTTGGTGACGTTGGCGACGCGGATGCCCATGGAGCTGATTCGAACGCATTCATTCTGCTGGCGGCCGGTGCCCTTGGCATCTGCTAGAAGCGGATCCCGACCGATGAACCGTTCAATCTGGCGCTGGTGGTGGTACCGTCGGCGTCGAAGTTCCCATCTGGAGGGGGGATGCCTCTGTCCGCCGTGTTGCGCCGGGGGCTTCCGGCCCTCCCTTTGCCCAGTTGGCCCTGGCGGATCACCTGGCTCTACCTGGGCCTGATTCTGCTGTTGCCCATTGGTGGGCTGCTGCTGAAGGCCTCAAACGTCGGACCGGCCCAGTTCTGGGAGATCGCCACATCGCCGGTGGCCCTCGCCACCTATCGGATCAGCTTCGGTCTGGCCCTGTTCGCCGGTCTGCTCAACGGTGTGTTTGGTCTGGTCATTGCCTGGGCCCTCGTGCGCAGCTCCTTTCCGGGGCAACGGCTGCTCGACGCACTGATCGATCTGCCCTTCGCCCTTCCCACCGCAGTGGCGGGTCTGGCCTTGACGGCGGTGTACGGATCCGAGGGTTGGCTAGGGGCGCCGCTGCTGAAGTTCTTTGGACTCAAGGTCTCGTACACCTGGGTGGGGGTGGGGGTGGCCATGGTGTTCATCTCCCTGCCCTTCGTGGTTCGTGCCGTTGAACCCGTGCTCAGGGCCCTGGAGAGGGAGCAGGAGGAGGCGGCCTGGAGCCTGGGGGCCAGCCCCTCCCAGACCCTGTTCCGGGTGGTGCTGCCCCAGCTGATGCCAGCGATCTTGGCGGGAGTGGCCCAGGGCTACAGCAGGGCCGTGGGTGAGTACGGCTCGGTGGTGATGATCTCCAGCAATGTGCCCTTCAAGGACCTAATCACCCCCACCTTGATCGTGCAGAAGCTCGAGGAGTATGACGTTCAGGGAGCCACGGTGATCGGAGCGGTGATGTTGCTGTTCTCGTTGCTTAGCCTGCTGGTCATCAACGGTATTCAGTTCTGGGGCCGGCAGATATCGGCAGACATCAACACCGCCATCTGAATTCATCCGCTTTCCAGCTCTTTCCCCATGGCCCTTCCCTCCAACCTGCCCAGTGTCCACGAGCCTGTGCCCCGCACACCTACCCCCCGTAAGAACAACGCTGCGCGTCCTCACGTGGCGGGCCTGCTGATTCCCCTCATTGCCTGCGTCTACGTGGGGGTGGTGATCTTGCTGCCGGCGTTGGAGGTGGTGGTGGGTGCCTTTTCCGAGGGCATCGGTCCGTTCCTGGCCAACTTCTCCGACCCCGATCTGCTCAGCGCCTTGAGACTGACCCTGTTCGTTGCCATGATCGCCGTTCCCGCCAACACCATCTTTGGCTTGGCGGCTGCGACGGCCATCGCCCGACGCCAGTTCCGCGGCAAGGCCCTGTTGCTCACCATCATTGACCTTCCCTTCTCGATCTCCCCGGTGGTCGTCGGTCTGATGCTGGTGCTGCTCTACAGCCCCACCCATGGCATCTTCGGTTCAGTGGTGGAATCCACAGGGTGGAAGATCCTGTTTTCCTGGCCTGCCATCGTGCTGGCCACAATCATCGTCACCTTCCCGTTCATGGCCCGGGAGGTGATCCCCACCCTTGAGGAGGAGGGCTGGGATCAGGAAGAGGCCGCCCGCACCCTGGGCGCCAACAATTGGCAGGTGTTCTGGAAAGTCACCTTGCCCTCGGTGCGTTGGGCCGCTCTCTACGGACTCATCCTCACCACGGCCCGGGCGCTTGGAGAGTTCGGCGCCGTCTCAGTGGTGAGCGGCAACATCGCCGGTTTGACCCAGACCCTGCCGCTCTTCGTTGAGGACGCCTACAAGCAGTACCACACCCAATTGGCCTACGGAGCGGCGGTCACCCTCGGGGGTGTGGCGATCGTTTCGCTGCTGCTCAAACTGCTACTGGAGCATCTGCTGGAGCAGGACAAGAAAGAGCCCGTGTCAGACAACTGATTGCGCAAAGAATGTCGGGAACTTGCGCACTTTCTTGGGGCGGATGTGGAGGGCATCTCCAGCCCTGAGGCGGTTGTAGTCGACGGCGTCGCGGGGGAGCTGGGCGATGATCTTGTCGCCGTTCTCCAGTTGCAGCTCGGCGTAGAGATCGCGGCCCATGTGGCTGACCCGCTTGAGGGTGGCGGGCAGGGTGTCGGAGGCCGCCTGATCGAGCAGTTCCATGTCGTGGGGGCGAACGAAGGATGCGCCACCGCCATTGGAGCCATTGATGGCGGGAAGTTTGTTGACCTCGCCGACGAAATTGAGCACGAAGGGAGTGGCGGGGTGGTCGTAGATCTCGGAGGCCGTGCCGATCTGCTCGATGTGGCCCTTGTTGATCACCACGATCTTGTCGGCCACTTCGAAGGCCTCCTCCTGGTCGTGGGTGACGATCACCGTGGTGACCTTGGTTTCCTCCTGCAGGGTGCGCAGCCACACCCGCAGCTCCTTGCGCACCTTGGCGTCTAGGGCGCTGAAGGGTTCATCCAGCAGCAGCACCTTCGGTTTCACCGCCAGGGCCCGGGCGAGGGACACCCGCTGGCGCTGGCCGCCGGAGAGCTGGGAGGGGTAGCGATTGCCGAAGCCCTGGAGTTGCACCAGGTTGAGCAGCTCTTCGACGCGCCAGCGGATCTTGTCTTTTTTCCATTTGCGCAGCTCCAGGCCGAAGGCGATGTTTTCCCGCACGGTGCGGTGCTTGAACAGGGCGAAGTGCTGGAACACGAAGCCCACGTTGCGCTCCTGCACGCTGTTGGTGGTGGCCTCCTCGCCGTTGATCCACACCCGTCCGCTATCAGGGTCATCGAGGCCGGCGATGACGCGCAGCAGGGTGCTCTTGCCGCAGCCGGAGGGGCCTAGCAGGGCCACCAGCGAGCCCGTTTCTACGTCGAGGCTCAGGTCGTCGACGGCCTTGAGGCCGCCGAAGCTTTTGGTGACGTTGCTGACGCGGATGCCCATGGGCGGCGAAGGGTGGACGCTGATGCCACCCTAGCCCGAAAAAGATCTTAATGAACGGCGGTGAACCGTTGTTTTATTCAGGGGTCGGCCTGGCTGAGGAGCTGCTGCTTGCTGTCCTTGAGGGATTTCCAGATCGTTTTGATCTCGGCGTAGGCCTCTTCCTGGCTCACCTTGCCGTTGCCCTGCAGACCCACGATCAGACCGACCCGCTCGGCGAACTGTTCCAGGTTCTGGTGAAAGGCCAGCCGCTCCGGTGACCAGTCCAGGCCGCGGTAGCCGCTGTGGGCCTCCATGGGAGATTGGGTGCCGTCTGAGTTGATGGAATCCTCGCCAGCAGGGTTCACGCTTGTGGCTGATGCTGAGTGGACCATAGGTCGCGTGGCCTCTCCGCTCAGCCCTTAGCGGCCTGCGTGTGCGCTGCATCACACCAATCAAGAGACGTAGCCTGGATCCTCCCGAGCGGTTGAGATGGCTGAGGCGCACCCCATTCGCCCGAAGCCCGGAAGCCTCGAAACCCGGCGGCTGGAGTGCCGGCCAGGGGCAACCCCCCAGCGGCTTCTGCCCCATGGCGGCCCTGCACCCACCCACCTCTCGGTGCTGTTCTTTCCCGAACGGGGGGCGCAATGTCACGAGCTGCGCAGCATCGCCGCCCTGGAGCCCCTGGTGGCCTCGGGCCGTCCCCTCTGGCTACGGATCCAGGGGGTTGCCGACCTGGCCCTGATCCATCAGGCGCTGGGGGTGCTCCATGTGCCTGCCGATGTGCAACGGCCCCTGCTGGACCTGCCCCAGCGCACGCGGGTGGATGCCTTCGGCGAGGGGTTGTTGATGGTGCTGCACCGCCTCACCTTTGCCGAGGACCGCATCACCGTGATCAGCGAGCAGGTGGGCCTGCTGCTGCTCGACAACCTGCTGGTGACGGTGGAGGAGGTGGTCAGCGACGAGCCCTTTCCCAGCATCAGCCGCTGGCTCAGCCAGCAGCAGACCCCGCCGCGCAAGGTGGACCTCGACCAGGTTCTCCATTACCTGATCGACGAACTGCTGGACGACCTTTTTCCCCTATTGGAGCAATTCGCCAACCGGCTCGACGATCTGGAGGAGAAGGCCCTGCGGCAGCCCACTCCCAAGGTGATCAACCAGGCCTACCAGGTGCGTGGCAACCTGCGGGTGATCCGTCGTCAGATCTGGCCGCTGCGCACCCAGATCCAGTCCCTGTTGCGGCAGAACCACTGGGTGCTGGGGGAGGAGGCGAAGGTTGGCTTTACCGACATGGCCCAGCAGGTGGAGACCCTGTTCGGCAGCTGTGAATTGTTGCGCTACCACTGCGATGCGGTGACGGACGCCTACATGGCCAGCGTCGGCAACCGCATGAACCAGGTGATGAAGACCCTGGCGATCATCTCCAGCATCTTTGCTCCCCTCACCTTGATCGCCGGGATCTATGGCATGAATTTCCAGTGGATTCCTGAATTGCACCTGCCGTACGGCTACCTCTACAGCCTGGCACTGATGGCCATCGTGGCGATTCTTCAGGCTTCCATCCTCTGGCGCCGGGGCTGGTTCGAGAATTGGTCCACCGTTCGCTCCAAGCGGTCGCCATGAACCCTTCTGTTAGCAGCGAACGCTCGGAAACCCTTCCCCAGGGGAGTGCCGGTGCCTACGCCGCCGGCCAGCTTGCCGATGGCATCAGGCGCATCGTGGCCCTCCAGAGCGATGTGCTGGCGGATGACGGTCCGGAGCCCCTGCACCAGTTGCGGGTGGCCCTGCGCAGGCTCCGCACCACCCTGATCCAGTTCGAGCGGGCCGTGGTGCTGCCCGCTGCCGTCAGTGAGGACCGCATCGCCCGCGTCACCCGGCGGCTCGGTGTCGCCCGTGACCTCGATGTGCTTCGCCAGCGCCTGGAGGAGGAGTTCGTGCCCGTGCTCAGCCCCCCCGAGCGGCAGGTGTTCAAACCGATCCTCAAGCAGCTGCGTAAGGAACGGCGCCTCGCCTTCAGCGACCTGGAGGAGCAGCTCAAGCGCAGCCGCTACCTGTCGATGCTGGCGGCCCTGCAGAGCTGGCTCAAAAAGCCCATGTTCACCCCCCTGGGCCAGGAGCCGGTGGCGGCCTGGCTGGCGGAGTGGCCCAAGCCCTGCCTGAGTGGTCTGCTGACCCATCCCGCCTGGTGGGCCACCGATTCCCAGCGGGATGGCCACGTGCTCCACGACCTGCGCCGGCAGGTCAAGGCGGCCCGCTATGGCCTGGAGAACCTCGAGCCGCTGCTGCAGGGACGGGCCGACGGCTGGGTCCTGCGCCTCAAGGGTGTGCAGTCCTCCCTGGGCGATCTGCAGGACCTGCAGGTGTTGACCCAGGCCCTGAACGACCAGCTCAATGCCCCCCTGAATCGGGTGTTGCCCAGCCTGGAGAGCGAACTGGAGCGACGCCGGGGCCTGGCCTGGGCCCGCTGGCGACTGCTGGCCGTCGAGGCCCTCGATCCCGCCGAGCGGCAGCGCCTCAATCAGATGTTGATCGACACTTAACTCCCGCATAACCAGGGCAGGTGGGTTCGCCTGCTAATCGTTGGTCGTCACCAAAAAAGCCGCTCCCATGACCTTCGCCAGGAAGGCCCTGACCATCACCACCCTTGCCGCCCTCGGCGTGGGTGCCGCAGCTTCCGCAGGTCCCACCCTCAACGGCGCCGGTGCCACCTTCCCGGCTCCTCTCTACCAGCGTTGGTTCGCCGATCTGTCCAGCGCGAAGGACATTCAGGTCAACTATCAGTCGGTGGGCTCCGGTGCCGGTGTGCGCCAGTTCATCAAGGGAACCGTGGATTTCGGCGCCACCGATGAGCCGATCAAGGCCTCCGATGCCGCCAAGGTGAAGAATGGTGTGGTGCAGTTTCCTGCCGCCGGTGGCACCATCGCCGTGGCCTTCAACAAGCCCGGTTGCAAGCTGAAGCTCACCCAGAAGCAAACCGCCGACATTTTCCTGGGCAACATCAAGGATTGGAAGGAGCTCAAGTGTGCCCCCGGCAAGATCGCAGTGGCCCACCGCTCCGATGGTTCCGGCACCACCTTCGCCTTCACGAGTTCCCTCTCCAGCTTCTCTCCTGAATGGAAGAGCAAGGTGGGTGAAGGCAAATCCGTGAACTGGCCCACGGGCGTGGGCGGTAAGGGTAACGAGGGCGTGGCGGGCATCCTCACCAACACCCCTGGCTCCATCGGCTACTTGAGTCGTGCGTTTGTCAAGGGCCCCCTCACTGCTGCGGCCATCCAGAACAAGGCTGGCAACTTCGTTGAGCCCAATCTCAAGGGTGGAATCGCAGCTCTGAACACCATCCAGCTGGATGCCAACCTGGCTGGAGAGGATTTCAATCCCGCTGGCGCCAACTCCTACCCCATCACCACCCTCACCTGGATCCTGGCCTACAAGACAGGCAACGGTCTGAAGGCGGGCCCCCTGCGCACGGCCTTCCTTTACATGCTCAGCAACAAGCCCCAGGGCCTGGCCGATGATCTGGGCTACGTGCCCCTGCGTGACAGCATCCTCCAGAAGGCCAGGGCCGCAGTCGCCAACATCGGCGGCTGAACCCCTGGGGTTCACTGATTGGTCAGATGGTTGGGACCATTCCATCCAAACCTGTGAATTCGGGGCCTTCCGGCCCCTTTTTTATGGCATGAATCCGTGGTGGCGCCGTTGGACTTCTTATCCAGAACTTAATCGGCTGCTTATCTAGTCTTTGCCCGCTCTGCCTGTGTTCCTCCATACAGTCAGCAGGATCTTTTTTCGGAATTCCGATGGTCAGCACACCGTCCAGGGACGCCGGCCGCAGTGAGGGCCTTCGCGAAATTCTTGAATCCAGTTATCAGAAGCGCAACCTGGTCCATCTCACCCCGGGCAGTTCGGTGCCCTTGCTGAAGAACACCATCTGGCTGGTGGTGCGCGGCATGGTGAAGCTGGGGGCCGTCACCGTCCATGGCGACGAACTGCTGCTGGGGCTGGCGGGGCCCAACGAACCCTTCGGCGATCCCCTCTCCAACGTCGAGGCCTACGAGGCGATCACCCTCACCGACACCGACCTGCTCTGCCTCTCCTGCGCCGAGATCGAGCAGAGCCCCCATCTGGCCATGGCCCTGATGCAGGCGGTCTCCAGCCGCTATCGCCAGGCCGAGGCGCTGCTGGCCCTGCTGGGTCTGCGCCGGGTGGAGGAGCGGGTGAGGGGATTCCTCGAACTGCTGGCCCAGGAGTACGGCCAGCCCTGTTCCACCGGTCTGCGGCTCAACCTGAGGCTGACCCACCAGGAGATGGCCAGCACCCTCAGCACCACCCGGGTCACGGTGACGCGGGTGATCGGGCTGCTGCGGGATGAGGGCTGGCTGAGTGTCGATGCGCAACGGCACCTGGTGATCACCCACCTCCCCCGCCCGGTCATGGGGTTACGATACTGAGATTCAGTTGCAATAAGCCCCGCCATGGCCCTGTCCCAGGCCGGCCATGCCCTTTCCCTGGCCCACCTGGGGGTGGGTCGGCCGGGCACCATCCTGTCGGTGGCGGGTGATTCGGGTCTGCTCCAGCGCCTCAGTGCCCTGGGGATCTGCGAGGGCAAAACCGTGAGCGTGCTGCGGCGGGCCTGGTGGTCAGGCCCCCTGCACCTGCGCGTCGGCATGACGGAATTGATGCTGCGCCGCAGGGATGCCCAGCGCATCCGCATCCAGCTCTGTGGGCATCCGGCCGTTGTCGCCGAATCCAACCGCAGCGCAGCCGGCCTCCCTGAGCCGGCCCCCCACGAATCGGGCACCCTTCAGCAGCCCTGCCAAGGAGCCGCTTGAGCCCCGCTTCGGTGGCCCTGCGGCCCTGCGTGGCGCTGCTGGGGATGCCCAACACGGGCAAGTCCACCTACTTCACCCGGCTCACCGGAGCCCATGCCCAGATCGGCAATTGGCCCGGGCTCACGGTGGATCTGATGCAGGCCCAGCTGGAGCTGGCGGGCCTGCCCTCCCTGCTGGTGGACCTCCCCGGCATCTATGACCTGCGGGGCTACTCCGAAGACGAGCGTCTGGTGCGCGACTTCCTGGAGCGCACCCCCCTGGATCTGGTGCTGATCATCCTCAACGCCAGCCAGATCGATCGCCAGTTGCAGTTGGTGATCCAGGCCCGCAGCCTCGGCCTGCCGGTGCTGGTGCTGCTGAACATGTGCGACGAGGCCCGCCGCTTCGGCCTCACCATCGACCACAACCTCCTGGCCGAGGGGCTGGGGGTGCCGGTGTTGCCGATCAGCGCCAAGTACGGCACCGGCCTGGAGGCGGCCCGCGCAGCGATCGATGGCCGGATCGCCGCCGGCCACGGGCCGGTGCGCTGCAACGACCCATCCGCTGCGCTGCTGGATGACGGGGCCCTGGAGGCCGTCATCGCCCCCCTGCTGGCGGCGGCGGTGCAGCTGCCCGAGCGCCTGCGGGATCGCACCACCCGCCGCCTGGATGCGGTGGTGCTCCATCCCCTGCTGGGGTTGCCGGTGTTCTTCGCCACGATGTTCCTGATGTTCCAGGGCATCTACGCCCTCGGGGTGCCGCTGCAGAGCCGGCTCGGCAGCCTGCTGGCCACCATCGGCACCGAACTTCTGCGGCCCCTGCTCAGCGGCTGGCCCCCCTTCCTCACTGGCTTCCTGATGGATGGCCTGTACCAGGGCATCGGCACCGTTGCGGCCTTCCTGCCGGTGATCTTCCTGTTCTTCCTGGCGATGGGCATCGTGGAGGACAGCGGCTACCTCTCCCGGGCCGCCTTCCTGATGGACGGCTTGATGGAGCGGCTGGGCCTCGATGGTCGCTCCTTCGTGCTCTCGCTGATGGGCTTCGGCTGCAACGTGCCCGCCCTGCTGGGCACCCGGGTGATGCGCTCCAGCCAGCTGCGTCTGCTTTCGATGCTGGTGATTCCGTTTTCGCTCTGCTCAGCCCGGCTGAATGTGTTCCTGTTCATGAGCGCGGCTTTGTTTGCGCCGAGCCAGGGCGCCACGGTGATCTTCAGTCTTTATCTGATGAGTTTCGCCGCCATGATTCTTACGGCGGCCCTGTTCAAGGGTTCCTACAGCAGCAATGAACCGCTGATCCTGGAACTGCCCCCCTATCGCTTCCCCACCCTTCGCCAGATGCTCAACCGTGCCTGGTGCGAGGTGCGCCATTTCTGGTTCTGGTCGCGGCGCTTCATCATCTTCGGCGTGGTGGCCATTTGGCTGATGAACAACCTGCCGCTGGGGGTACCCCCAGCGAGCGCCGGCACCCTTTCGGGGATGCTGGGCCAGGCCCTGCAACCCCTGCTGGCCCCGATCGGCATCAACCCCAAACTCACGGTGGCCCTGCTGTTCGGCTTCATCGCCAAGGAGATCGTGCTCGGCGGGCTGGCGGTGATCTACACCCAGGCCGACCCCATCCGCTTGGGCCATGCCCTCTCCCAGGAGATCGACTGGAAGCAGGCCTATAGCTTCATGTTGTTCACCCTTCTCTATACCCCCTGCCTATCCACGGTGGCGGTGATCCGGAGCGAATCCAAGCGCTGGGGATTCACCGCCCTCACGGTGGTGTGGTCGTTGGTGCTGGCCTGGATCGCCAGCTTGGTGTTCTATCAGGGGGCCAAACTTCTGTTTCCCTGATCAGCCGTAGCGCCGTTGGGGCTCTTCCAGTTGGGGCTGCCTCAGCCTTTGGTCCATGGGCAGGTCGAGGCAGTAGCCCACGCCGTACATGGTCTTGATGAAGGCGGGGCGGTGCGGATCCTCTTCGAGCTTGCCGCGCAGATGGCGGATCTGGACCCGCAGGCACTCGATGCTGTTGACGTCGGGTTCGTGGCCCCAGACTTCAGCCAGGATTTCGTCGGGGGCCACCGCCTGGCCGTGGCGTTGCAACAGGCAATGGAGCACCTCCAGCTCCAGGCGGGTGAGCCGGATCGATTTGTCGAACCAGACCACCTCCATCCGCTCCAGCACCAGGGTGAGGGGGCCGTAGGTGAGCACCTCTCCCCGCAGGGAGGTGAGGCCCTGGCCGGTGCTGCGCCGCAGCATGGCCCGCAGCCGGGCGACCAGTTCCTCGCTGTCGAAGGGCTTGATCACGTAGTCGTCTGCGCCGGCATTGAAGCCGCTGACCTTGTCGCTGATCTCCCGCAGGGTGGTGAGGATCATCAGGGGCACGTCGGCGGTGCGGGGATCCCGCTTCAGCCGCATGCAGAGGGTGAGGCCGTCCACCTTGGGCAGCAGCAGGTCCAGCACGATCAGATCGGGCTGCAGCTGGTGGGCCAGGGCCTGGCCCTGGATGCCGTCGAGGGCGAAACGGGTGTCGAATCCAGCCCCATTGAGTTCACGCACCAGGCGATCACAGAGATCTTGGTCGTGGTCAATCAGGAGCAGGCAAGGTCGCATGGGAGGAACGGGCTTTAGCCAGCAAGTGGGCAGACCCGTTGACGGTCGGCAGATGTACAGGGTCTAACGCTGCTCTTGTGGTGCAGTGGCGCATCTCGCAATTAATTCTGATTGGCTTAACTATTTCGTCCGATTGTTGAGAGAATGGCTGGATAATTGGTGCTGATTTCCTCATCTAAACCGGCGCAGCAGTTGGCTCGGCCAGTGCCAGGGCCAGTCACCACCCTTCACCCTCCTGCTGAACATCGAGCCCGCCAGGCCCCAGCCCCCCTGCTTCAGCACCCCGCCCAGGTGAGCCGCCACCGCCAAGGTGAGCAGCACCCAGGACCCCAGATGCAGGCTGTAGATCAGGTGCCCCAGTTGGCCCTCCTCCACCCAGTCGCCCTCCATCTGCAGGCCGGTGCCGATGGCCAGAACAAGGGCCCCCAGGGCAATGGCGTTGCTGGGCCGCCGAAGCTGCCGTAACCCCAGGCTGAGGGCATAGAGCCCGAGCAGGACGGCGATCGGCAGCAGCACCGATCCAGCGCTGCCGTGCAGGTCGATCCAGTCGCCGCCGATGGGAAAGGGAAGCCGCCCCCAGCGGCCGTCGTAGCGGTTGTAGATCAGCAGGCCACTCAGCCAGGTGATCGCCACCAGGGCAGCGGTGCCCCCGTGGAGCAAGCGCAGCAGGGAGGGCTGGTAGGGGCGGGCCATGGCTGCGTTACTCAGGTTGTGGGGGGTTCGAGCTGCAGGGTGCTGTGGGCGATGCCCAGCTCCGCCAGCCTGCGTTTGGCCTCGTGGAGCAGGTCCATGTCATCGAGCGGACCGGGCCGGCGGATCAGGTGGGCGGTGAGGGCGTTCTGGGAGGTGCTCATGCCCCAGATGTGCAGGTGGTGCACCTCGATCACCCCTGGCAGGGCCAGCAGGCTGGTTTCCACCGCTTGCCGATCGATGTCCCTGGGGACGCCGTCGAGGGCCACCGCCAGGCTTTCCCGCAGCAGGCTCCAGCCGCTCCAGGCCACCGCCAGGCCCACGCCGATGGCGGTGAAGGCATCGAGAACGTTCCAGCCGGTGAACGACACCAGGAGGGCACTGGCCAGCACCGCCGCCGAGACGGCCGCATCGGTGAGCAGATGGATCACCGCCGCCCGGCGGTTGAGGTCGTGCTGGTGGCCGTGGCCAAACAGGCGTGCCGAGGCGAGGTTGACCACGATGCCCGCGGCGGCGGCCCAGGCCACCGGGCCGGTGGTCACCGCAACCGGGTGGGCGAGACGCTGCAGCCCCTCCACCACCACCACCGCGGCGGCCATCAGGATCAGCACGGCATTCACCAGGGAGGCCAGCTGGGTGCTGCGGCCGTAGCCGAAGGTGAAACGCTCATTGGCCGGTCGGGTGCTGAGCCGCTCGGCGCCCCAGCCCAGCAGCAACCCGGCCACATCCCCCAGGTTGTGCACCGCGTCGCCGATCAGGGCCAGGGAGCCGAAGCCGAAGCCAATGGCCAGCTGGAGCCCGGAAAGGGCACTGTTGAGTACAATGCTCCAGCGGAAGGCTGCGGCCGAGCCCGGCGTGTGCTCGTGCTGGCGGGGATGGGGCTGTTTCTGGATGGCGACGGCGGGATGGGCCCCATCCCCTTCGTGGTCATGGTGATGGCTGTGGTCGTGATCGGCTGCGTGGGGGGCCATGGGGTGATCAGGCCAGGGCCTGGCGAAGGGAGAAGAGGGCGAAGACCAGGAACAGCCCGCCACTGAGGCGGAACAGCAGTTGTTCGCTGATCCGCTGGCCGATCCACCTGCCGGATCCCACGGCCAGCCAGGTGACCAGGGCATGGCCCAGCAGGCTGCCCGCCAGCAGGGCGCCGAAGCTGAACCCCGGCGCGGTGGCCAGGAAGATGGTGGCGAACTGGGTGCGGTCCCCGAGTTCGGCCACGAACACCAGGCCGAAGGCCTCGCGGATCACACCCCAGGCGGTGGCGGAGGGGTGCCGACTTTCGGCCTGATCCACCAGGACGCCGGCTTCTTCGGCCTCCTCGGCGCCGGCCTCCGCCCCCATGGCCTGGGCATCGATCAGCAGCTTGAGGCCGAAGCCGCCGAACAGCAGCGCCGCCAGCCAGGGCACCAGATTGGGCGGCAGCAGCTGCTTGAGCCCGTAGCCCAGGGCCAGGGAGATCACGGTCACCAGTGCCAGGGCGCCGAAGGAGCCCAGGAAGACCCAGCGGCCCCGGTGGCGGGCCGCCAGCAGCAGGGCAACGAAGAAGGTCTTGTCGCCCAGTTCGGCCAGGGTGATGGCGGTGAAGCTGGAGCCGAGGGCCGCCAGGCCGGGATCGCTGGGCATCGGGGCGGTGGCGGGCTGGACCCTCAGGATGTCACCAGGTTGGCAACGGCAGCCCGTCTCGTAAAACACGCTGCTGGGCCATCCAGCGCTGGCGCACCAGGGGTCCCAGCAGGGGAGCCCCCAGGGCCAGGCCGCAGCGAAGAACACCATGGCGGCGCAGGGTCTCTCCCCTGCCGCCTTCCTCGGCCTGGAGCCCCTGGATCAGCTTGACCTCCGGTTGGCGGGCACTCTGGATCTGCCCCAGGGCGGCATCGAGGGCCGTCGGATCCGCTCCAGCGTTTCCCCCTTGGGCGGCTCTATCTGTCCACAGCGACGCCAGCAGCCGAGCTGCAACGAGGCTGTCCCGCAGCGCCATGTTGAGCCCCTGGGCCCTCACGGGGCTCATCGGATGGGCCGCATCCCCCAGCAGCAGGACCCCGGGCCGCTGCCACAAGGGACAGTGACCCACCTCCACCGTCAGGCGCACCGGGCCTTGGAGGCATTCCCCTTGCTGGCGCAGATGCTCGGCCAGGCGTGGCGGCGCCAGGGCGGCAAAGGCGTTGGCCCAGTCCTGGGAACTCCGCTCCCCCCTGCCTGCGGCCGCCGCAGGATCCCCCCGCGGCAGCACCCAGCCCAGTTGCAGTTCGTCGGCCGTGGTGCCCGCGAACAGACTGGCCAGCTGACCGCCGGCCACCAGGGTGATGAAGCGGTTGGGGGTCTCGAACTCAGGTGCGCTCGGCAGTCGGAACCAGAGCACGTCGAGGGGGGCCTCGAAGGACTCGAGCGCCAGGCCAGCCCGCTGGCGCACCACGGAGCGGCGCCCGTCGGCCCCCACCACCAGACAAGCCGGCAGACAGCGGCCATCGACCAAGCGCACGCCCCTGGCCCGTCCGTTCTCCCAGAGCAGATCGCCCACGGCCACCCCCGGCAGCCAGGTGAAGCCCGGCGCCATCCGGGCCCGGCGCACCAGCGCCTCCAGCAGCGGCGCCTGGGCCACCAGGGTGCAGGGGCGCTGGGAGCCCAGGGGCTCCTCGGCCGTGAACAGATGGCGACCCTCGATCCAGACGCTCCAGCCGTCCAGGGGGCGCCGGCTCAGGCCCTCCAGCAGGGGCTCCAGCCCCATGGCGGCCAGGGCCTCCTGCCCCGAGGGCATCAGGGCCTCCCCCCGGAACTGACGGCTGAAGTCCCGGGAGGCCTCGACCAGGGTCACCGGCACGCCCGCCTCGGCCAGCTGCAGGGCCAGGCTGGCGCCCGCCGGCCCTGCCCCCACAATCAGCACCGGCGCTGTGGCCATGGAAGGGAGAGAGCTCATGGGGTCGGGAGGCGGGGGGGGCGCAGCAACAGCACCAGGGGGATGGCCGCCAGGAACACCAGGGCCAGCAGGTGGAACACATCGCTGTAAGCCAGCAGGGCCGCCTGGCGGTCGACCGTTCGATCCACCAGCTCCAGGGCGCGCCGGCCAGCCAGTTCCGGATCCACCCCCTGCTGCTGCAACATCAACTGCAGCGCCTCAAGCCGCTCCTTGAGGACCAGGTTGAGGGACCCGGCCGCCTCGGTGAGGCGGGCCCGGTGCTGGGCCTCGTGGTGGCTGAGCTGGGAGGTGAGCAGGGCAATGCCGAAGCTGCCCCCCAGCTGGCGGGTGAGGTTGTAGAAGCCACTGCCGGCGTTGATTTCTGCGCTGGGCAGATCCCCCAGGGCCGCCAGGCTCAGGGGCAGGAACATCAGCACCGTGCCGATGCCCCGAAAGATCAGCGGCCAGAACAGGGCGTCTTCCCCCGTGCCGGGGTTGATCGAGGCCAGGGCGAACATCACCAGGCTGGTGCAGAGGCTGCCGGCGGCGATGGACCGCCGGGGGTCGATACTCTGCACCCGGCGGCTGAGGGCCAGCATGGTGGCGGCCGAGGCCAGGGCCCCCGGCAGCACCAGTAACCCTGTCTGGATGGCGGTGTACTGCAGCACCGCCTGGGCGAAGACCGGGATCAGGAAGACGGTGCCGTAGAGCCCCAGTCCCACGATCATCGAGAACAGGCTGCCCACCGCCAGGCTGCGGTGCCGCAGCACCCGCAGGTCCACCGCCGGCCGGTGGTGGTTCAGTTCCCAGAGCACGAAGGCCGGCAGCGACAGCACGAAAACCAGCGTCAGCGTGAGGATGCCCTGGTTCTCGAACCAGGCGTACTGCTCCCCCTGCTCCAGCACCACCTGCAGGGAGCCCATGGCGGTGGTGAGCAGGCCGATCCCCCACCAGTCCACCGAGGCCAGAGCCGGCGGGGGCTTCGGTTCATCCGGCGGCAGGGAGCGCAGGGCCATCACCACCGCCAGCAGCCCGAACGGCAGGTTGACCAGGAAGATCCAGCGCCAGCCCAGCAGGTCGGTGAGAAAACCGCCCAGGGTGGGCCCGAGGGCCGGCCCGGTGATGATGCCCAATCCAAAGATGGCCTGGGCAAATCCCTGCCGTTCCTTCGGCACCGCCTCGAACAGGATCGCCTGGGCCTTGGCCAGCAGGCCACCGCCCAGCAGCCCCTGAAGGATCCGGGCCGCCACCAGTGTCGGCAGATTCGGTGCCAGGCCGCAGAGCACCGACGCAATGGTGAACCCCACCAGGGAGAACACGAAGTAACTGCGGCGGCCGAAGCCGTCGGCCAGGAAGGCGGTGAGCGGCAGGATCACCACGTTGGCGATGGCGTAGCCGGTCACCACCCAGCCCACCTCCGCCAGGGTGGCCCCCAGGTTGGCCTGGATGCTGTTGAGGGCCACGTTGACGATGCTGGTGTCCAGCACCTCCAGGAAGGCCCCCAGGGAGGCGGTGGCGATGATGGCCCATACGGCCGGGGTCAGGGGCGTTTTGGCGGGAGGGGATCCCGCCGGCGCGAGGCTGGAGACGCCCACCTCAGGTGTGCACCCGGGCGGTGACCGAGAGCCCCGGTTTCAGCCGGGAACGCCAGGGTTCCAGTTCGGAAGGCTCCAGGTCGATGCGCACCGTGACCCGTTGCACCACCTTGGTGAAGTTGCCGGTGGCGTTGTCCGGCGGCAGCAGGGCGAAGCGGGCGCCGGAGGCCGGCGAGAGGCTGCTCACCTTCCCCTTGAAGGTGATCCCGGGCAGGGCGTCGATGTGCACCTCGGCCCGGTTGTGGACCCTCATGGGGCCCACCTGGGTTTCCTTGAAGTGGGCTTCCACCCACACCGGTCGGCCCACCAGGCTGAGCAGCCCCTGGCTGGGTTGCACCGATTGGCCCGGCTCCACCTCCCGGGCCCCCACCACCGCATCCGCCGGTGCCACCACCGTGGTGTAGTTGAGCTGCAGCTTGGCGCTGGCCAGGGCCGCCCGGGCCTGGAGCACCCCGGCATCGGCGGCCACGGCCTGGCTCTGGTCCACGGCGATCTTGGCCCGGTCCCCCTGGGCACTGGCCCGGTTGCCGGCGCTACGGCTGACACGGCCTTGCGCCTGGAGGAACTGGCTTTTGGCCAGCTCCACCTGCTGGAGGGAAGCCGCGCCGGCCGCATGCAGCCGCTCGAAACGACCCAGGTCGGTGCGGGTGCGCTCCAGTTCCGCCTGGGCCTCCAGCTGGGCCCCATCCGCCTGCTGGCGGCTGGCGGCGGCTGTGCTGCGGTCGGCTCCCACCGTGGCCCGGGCCGCTTCCGCCTTGGCCAGGGCCGCCACCAGATCCGCTTCCGCCCGCCGCACGGCCGCCCGCTGGTCCCCGTCGTCGAGGCGCAGCAACAGCTGGCCGCGGCGAACGGATTGGTTGGCCTCCACCAGCACCTCGGCCACGGTGCCCGGCAGCCGACTCGACATGCGGTACAGATGGGTCTGGAGCTGGGCGTCGTCGGTGGACTCGATGCCCCAGTTTCGGACCACCCAGACCCCGGCCCCCAGCAGAAACACCCCTGCGGCGACCAGCCCGATGGTGCGTTTCGAGGCCATGGGCGCGAGCGCAATGAACCACTCTCGCGCAGCAGGTGGGGCCCCTTGAGCCCGCTAGGGGGTGGATGGGTTGCGGCGGTGCATAGGGTGAACCAGGCGTCCCGATCCCTGTGCGGGCCCACTGGCGTTCGGTGAACGCATGAGACCTTCCCTGCTGACGTTCGCCGGCGAGTTCCGCCAGCTGGCCTCCGCCTTCCTGTTGCCCCCCGAGCGCAGGCGAAGCCTGCTTTCCTTCGGCGTCCTGCTCACGGTGGCGGTGGCCCTGGCGCTGGGGACGTCGGCCCTGTTGATCGGTGGCTTCGCCGAATTGCTGCATCGCATCCTGGGTTCCGCTCGACTGGATCTGGCCTTCCCCTACATGCGGGGGGCCCTGCGGTTCACCCAGGCGGAACCCCAAGGAGCGCTCGCCCTGGCCCTTGCCCTGGTCGGAGGCGGCTTGCTGGGGGCCCTGACATGGGTGCGGCCCCTGGCCCGCCCCCTGCGCCGCCGATGGCTGGCCCTGACCGGGTTGCTCCTCCTTTTGGTGGTGGCCACGGCGGTGGATGTGGCCTTCACCGAGGGCAATGGGGCGGTGATGGAAGCCCTGAACGTGCGCAGTGCGGAGCGGTTCTGGGGGACGGCCGTGGGCCTGACGGCCATCTATCTGCTCACCCTGCCGATCCAGTACCTCAACAGCTACGGCCAGCAACGCTTTGCCCTGTCCTGGCGCCGCAGCGCCACCACCGCCCTGGAGCAGGCCTATCTGCAGGGCCACAACTACTACCGCCTGGAGACCGAGCCGATCGGCGGCGGCCGCGATGGCGGTGACGGTGACGGAGACGGTGACGGTGGCATCGACAACCCCGACCAGCGCATCGCCGAGGACATCCAGCGGGCGGTGTTGAGCTCCACCGAGCTGTTCTTCGGCTTCTGCACCTCCCTGCTGTCGCTGGCGGCCTATGTGCTGGTGCTGTTCCAGATCAGCGGGCTGCTGGTGCTGACCCTCCTGATCGCCACGGTGGCCGGCAACGGCGTGATCGTTCAACTGGTGCGGCGGCTGGCCAGCCTGGGCTTTCGTCAGCAATCGCTCGAGGCCGATTTCCGCTTTGGGCTCATGCATGTGCGCAGCCATGCCGAGGGCATCGCCTTCCTGCGGGGCGAGGTACGGGAGGGCCGGGGGCTGGGAAGACGCTTCAACCTTCTGCTCCAGAACCTGGAGCGGCTGATCCGCTGGCGGGCCTTCGTGGACCAGGGCACGGGCCTCTATGGCTTCCTGATGCAGTTCGTCCCCTACCTGGTGCTCTCCACCGCCTACTTCGGCGGCAAGGTGACCCTGGGGCAGCTGACCGTGGGGAGCATCGCCTTCTCCCAGGTGCAGGTGGCCCTGTCGTTTCTGATCGTGCGCGCCGACGACTTCTCCAGCCTGTTCGCCAGCCTCCACCGCGTCGGCGAGCTGCGGCGAGCCATGGGCTCGACGATGGCGACACCCCCTTCGCCCCCCGCACCGTTCCTGGCGGCGATAGCGGGGCCGGAGTTGCGCCTGCAGCAGCTCAGCGTGGCCCATCCCGGCGGCGGGGCACCCCTGATCGCGGATCTTGATCTGCGGGTGGCGGCGGGCGAGCGCCTGCTGGTCATCGGCCCCAGTGGCTGCGGCAAGACCAGCCTGCTGCGGGTGCTCAGTGGCCTGGCCCCCGCCGCAGCGGGCCACCTGCAGACCCCCGATCCCTCCGCCTGGACGGTGCTCCCCCAGGTGCCCTACATGACCCTGGGCAGCCTGCGTGATCAGCTCCTCTACACCCTGCCGATCGAGGCCCCGCCCCCCAGCGACGATGACCTGCGCCGGGCGTTGGTGCAGGTGCGCCTCGGCCCGCTCTCGGAGCGCTATGGCGATCTCTCCATTGAGGAGGACTGGGGCCGGGTGCTCTCCGGCGGCGAACAGCAACGGCTCGGCTTCGCCCGGCTGCTGTTGGGACGCAGTCCCTTCGTGGTGCTCGATGAGGCCACCAGTGCCCTCGATCTCGACAGTGAGCGGCACCTCTATGGCGAGTTGATCCGCGCCAATGTGGCGGTGATCAGCGTCGGTCATCGCCCCAGCCTGCGGGAGTTCCATCAGCGATTGCTGCGGCTGGATGGACGCGGCGGTTGGCGGATTGAGCCGGCCTAGTTTTCGCGGGGCTCGGCGGCCGCCAGCTTGAAGCGGTCCTGTTCGCGGTTGTAGCGGAACAGGCCGCAGCTGCGGGTCCAGCTGATGAAGGTGTCGAACACCTCGTCGGCCTCCTGGTCGGTGAACTGCTCGTTGAGACGGGCCAGCACGGTGTCGCCGTCCACTTCGCCCCGGGCGCTGGCATCCAGGGCCTCCTGCAGCTGCCGCACCAGCGGCACCCGGCTGAGCAGTTGGCTGCGCAACAGCTCCTGCTGCTCCTCCTCTTCGGCGGCCCGTAGCCGTCGGCCCGCCTCGGTGAGCTCCAGTTGGGCATCGTCCACCTCCATCAGGCCCAGCAGTTCGCCGGCGTCGATGATCGGCAGCAGTTCGTCGAGTTCCAGCACCAGCTCGTCGGCCAGTTCCGCCAGGCTGATGCCCCCGGTCTCCGGCACCTGGGCGACAAGATCCTCGACCCCCTCCAGGGAGGCGGGCGGCAGCGCCAGGGTTTGCGGCGTTGGCCCCATCTCCGGCACGGCCGGTGTGGAGCCCACCGCTTTGTCGGGGTCGGTCATGTAGCCGTACAGCTCATTCACCAGGGCCCGGAACGCCGGCTGGGTGTCATCCCGTGGCCGCGGCAGGGGGTTGGTCACCACCCCCCGCACCCGCCCCGGATTGGCGCTCAGCAGCACCACCCGGTCACTGAGCAGCACCGCCTCTTCGATGCTGTGGGTGACGATCACGATCGAGCGCGCCGGGAAGTTCCCCTTTGCCCAGAGCTCGTCGATGTCACGCCGCAGGTTTTCGGCCGTCAGCACATCGAGGGCGCTGAAGGGTTCGTCCATCAGCAGCAGGGCCGGCTCCATCACAAAGGCGCGGGCAAAGCCCACCCGCTGGCGCATGCCACCGGAGAGCTCCCGGGGATAGGCCTCGGCGTTCCCCTCCAGCCCCACCATCGCCAGGGCCCGCATCGCCCGCTGGTGCACCTCCCGTTCCGGCAGCCCCCGGGCCTCCAGGCCCACCGCCGTGTTCTCCAGCACCGTGAGCCACGGGAGCAGGGCGAAGCTCTGGAACACGATCGCCACGTCGCGGTTGACCCCCACCAGGGGCTGGCCCTCCCGCTCGATCCGCCCCTCGCTGGGGGCCAGCAGGCCGGCCATCAGCCGTAGCAGGGTGCTCTTGCCGCTGCCGCTGCGCCCCAGCAGGGCCACCACTTCCCCCTCCTCGATGTCCAGGTCGAGCTGGTCGAGCACGGCCACCTGACTGCTGCCATCCGCGCTGCGAAAAAGCTTGGCCACCTGGCGGATCCGCAGCAGGGGGTGGGCCTGGAGGGGCAGGAGCTCACTCGCCATAGCGGGTTTCGGCAAAGCGGTAGAGGGGCCGCCACAGCAGCCGATTGAAGCCCACCACCATCAGGGACATCACCACCAGCCCCAGCAGCAGCCGCGGCTGGTCGCCCCGCGCGGTGGCTTCGGCGATGTAGGAGCCCAGGCCGGGGGTCACCAGGCGGTGGCTGCCCCAGGTGACCAGTTCGGCCACGATCGAGGCGTTCCAGGCGGCGCCGCAGGCGGTGACCGCCCCCGTGACCCAGGTGCTGAACAGGGCCGGCAGCAGGAACCGGCGCCAGCGCTGACGGCCCCGCAGCTCGAACACCTGGGCCATCTCCCGCAGATCATTGGGGATGGCGCTGGCGCCGGCGGTGGCGTTGAACAGCACGTACCACTGGGCCCCCATCGCCATCAGCAGCACGCAACCCAGCCACAGGGGGATGCCGGTGAACAGGAACAGCACGGTGAAAAAGGGGAACAGCAGGTTCGCCGGGATGCTGGCCAGCATCAGGATCAGGGGCTGCAGCAGGGTGGCGAGCCGGGGGCGCAGACCGATTGTGACGGCCAGGGGCAGGAAGATCAGGGTGCTGGCCCCCACCACCGCCAGCACCCGGCCCAGGGTGAGCAGGCCATAGCTCAGCACGGTGAGGATCTCCCCCAGGCCCACCCGGTGCAGGCTGCGATCGAAGGCCGCCGCCAGGGCGATGGCGCCCACCATCAGCACCAGGGCGTCGACCCAGCGGGGGTCCTGGGGGCGCGAGGTGGGGGCATTGCATGGCCGGCGGGAGACGGTCCAGCGGTTGAGCCGCCGCCGCAGGGGCCCGCTGACCCGGGCCAGCCCCAGGCCCAGCCAGCGCAGGCCCCCCGACTCCTGCAACAGGGTGAGCAGCCAGGATTCCCCGGGCTGGCTAGCGGAGCTGGCATCCAGGCGGAAGCGCTCGCTCCAGGCCACGATCGGCCGCCAGAACAGCTGATCGGTGAGCACGATCAACCCCAGCATGGTCAGGAGTGCCCAGAGCACGCAGTCCATGCGCTGCTGGGCGATGGCCGACGCCACATAGGAACCCAGGCCGGGCAGGGTGTAGTTGGCGTTGTTGACGCTGATGGCCTCGCTCTGGGTCGCGAAGAACCAGCCGCCGGCGAAGCTCATCATTCCGTTCCACACCAGGGGAATGGCGCTGGCGGGGAGATCCAGGCGCGTGAACCGCTGCCAGCCGCTGAAGCGGTAAACGCTGGCGGCCTCCCGCAGTTCCTTGGGGATGGTGCGCAGCGACTGGTGATAGCAGAAGATCAGGTTCCAGACCTGGCCGGTCACAATCGCGAAGATCGAAGCGGCCTCCAGGCCCAGGAGGCTGCCGGGAAACAGACCCACGAAGAAGGGCACGATCACCGCCAGGAACCCCAGCACCGGTACCGACTGCAGCACGTCCACCAGGGGGAGGATCAGCCGTTCGGCCACGGCCGAGCGGGCGGTGAGGGTGCCCAAGGTGATCGCGATCACCAGGGAAAGGGCCAGGCCCATGAACATGCGCAGGCTGGAGCGGGCCGCGTAGTAGGGCAGCTGGCTGGGGGAGAGATCCAGGCCCGCCAGGCGATCGCTGGGGTGGAAGCTCACGGCCATCTGGCTGCCGAGGCTGGCGATCAGCACCACGAGGGAGAGGCCCAGCAGCAGCAGGGCCAGATCCACCAGAAAGGCCCTGCGGGGATCCCCCCGCACCGGGCTCTCCGGCCCACCCATTGCCCGGGACTGGACCGCAACTGCGGCTCTGAGGACGGGCGGTTCCATGCTGAATGACCCGCTGCCAGCACTATCCCATCTGGCCCGTGTGTTCTGGTTATCGATTTCTTCCCTTTCCAGCGGCACAGTGGCGGCCATGAAGCCCCCCTCCGCGTTCCTCCGGTCCCTGTTGGCGGCCCTGCTGGGCCTGGGGCTGGCCCTGACGCCTGGATTCGGCCTGCTGGGTTCTGGGGCCCAGGCCCGCAGCACCGCTCCACCGGACCCCTATCGGGGTCTGATCGTGCTGGCCTATCACGAGATTGCCGAGGGTCCGAAAACCCTGGAACGGGACTTCGCCGTCACCCCCGAACACTTCCAGGCCCAGATCGGCTGGTTGGCGGAGCACGGCTACCACTTCGCCTCCATCGACGAGCTGCTGGCGGCCCAGGCGGGACGGCGGCGCCTGCCCCCCCGTTCGGTGCTGCTCAGCTTCGATGACGGCTACCGCAGCTTCTACGACAACGCCTTCCCGGTGCTGAAACGCCACAGGGCGCCGGCCGTGCTGGGTTTGGTGGGGAGCTGGTTGGAGGCTCCGCCCGGACTGGTGCGCTTCGGCGATGAGCTCCAACCCCGGGAGCGTTTCCTTAGCTGGGATCAGCTCAAGGAGATGGAGCGCAGCGGCCTGGTGGAGGCGGGTAGCCACACCTACGACCTCCACAGAGGCGTCACCGCCAACCCCCAGCGCAATTCCGAGCCGGCGGTCACCACGCGCCTCTATCGCCCGGGCAAGGGGTACGAAAGCGAGGACGATTACCGCCGCCGCCTCAGGGACGACCTGGTCCGCAACAGTGACCTGCTCCAGGCGCGCCTGGGCCACCCCGCCCGGGCGGTGGTCTGGCCCTACGGCCGCTACAACGCCACCGCCGCTGCGGTGGCCACGGGCCTGGGCATGCCGGTCGGCCTCACCCTCGATGACGGAGCCAACAGGTTGGGTGTGCCCCTGAAGGCCCTCAGGCGGGTATTGATGACCGCCGAGATGGGCGGCTCCAGGGGGCTCGAGCGGGAACTGGCGGTGCGGGAACGAGATGCGGGCGACACGGCCCGTGCCGTCAAGGCGATGCATGTCGACCTCGACAACATCTACGACCCGAATCCGGCCCAGATCGAGCGCAACCTCAAGCTGCTGCTGGAGCGCATCCGCGCCATGGGCGTGAACACGGTCTACCTGCAGGCCTACGCCGACCCCGACGGAGACGGCGCCGCCGATTCCGTCTACTTCCCCAACCGGCATCTGCCGGTGCGGGCCGACCTGTTCAACCACGTGGCCTGGGAGATCCGTACCCGCACGCAGGTGCGTCGCCTCTACGCCTGGATGCCGGTGCTGGCCTTCACCTTGCCGAAGGGCCATCCCGCCGCCACCGACCGGGTGGTGACCCTGCCCAACCGCTCGGGCCATCTGTCCATGGGCTATCCGCGGCTCTCTCCCTTTTCGCCCCGGGCCATGGCCGTGGTGGAGGACATCTACACCGACCTCTCCCGCCGGGCCACCTTCGACGGCGTTCTCTTCCATGACGACGTCACCCTGAGTGACTACGAGGACGCCAGCCCCGATGCCCTTCGCCAGTACCGCCGCTGGGGCCTACCCACGGATCTGGCGAAGATCCGCTCCAGCGACGACCTGCTGGGCCGTTGGACCAACCGCAAAACGGATGCCCTCGAGCAGATCACCCTGCACTTGGCCGACAAGGTGCGCGAAAACCAGGCCCAGCTGCGCACGGCCCGCAACCTCTATGCCCAGGTGGTGCTCAACCCCCATGCCGAATCCTGGTACAGCCAGTCCCTGGATGACGCCATCCGGGACTACGACTTCACGGCGGTGATGGCCATGCCCTACATGGAGAAGGCCGGCGATCCCCAGGCCTTCCTGGGCCGGCTGGTGGCGGAGGTGAAGCAGAAGCCCCACGGCCTCGAGCGGGTGCTGTTCGAGCTGCAGACCACCGACTGGCACACCCGCACCGACATCCCCAGCCAGGAGCTGGCGGCCCAGGTGCGGGATCTCTACCGCCTGGGGGCCCGGCACGTGGGCTACTACCCCGACAATATCCACCGCGGCACGCCGGATCCCTCGGTGCTGCGGCCGGTGTTCATGGCCCACTCCAGTGATCCCGTGCTGGCCCAGCTGCCGGCGCGCCGCTGAGGTTGGCCTTCCCAACCGAAGCGATTCGGGACCTCGGTCTGTTCGTGGTCGACTACCCCCTGACGATGGCGGGGGTGTGGATGGCCCTGGCCCTGGTGTTCGTGTTGCGCAAGGAGCGCAAGGAGCGCTGGTGGCGCCATCCCCCCACGCCCCTGGCCACGCCGCCGGTGAGCGTGCTGATCCCCTGCTTCAACGAAGGGCCCAACCTGGCGGAGACCCTGCGCCACGCCCTGGCGATTGATTGGCCCCATTGGGAGGTGATCGCCATCAACGACGGCAGCGGTGACGACACCGGAGCGCAGCTGGATGCCTGGTCCGCGGTGGACCGGCGCCTGCGGGTGGTGCACCTGGCCAGCAACCAGGGCAAGGCGATGGCCCTGCGCACCGGGGCCCTGTTGGCGCGCCATGAGCTGCTGGTGTGCATCGACGGTGATGCCCTGCTGGACCCCGATGCGGTGGCCTGGCTGGTGCGGCGCCTGCTGCAGGATTCCCGCCTGGGCGCTGTGACAGGCAACCCCCGCATCCGTAACCGCACCACCCTGCTGGGCCGGGTGCAGGTGGGGGAGTTCTCCTCGATCATCGGCCTGATCAAGCGGGCCCAGTCCACCCTGGGGGGCCTGTTCACCGTCTCCGGGGTGATCGCCGCCTTCCGGCGGCAGGCCCTTCACGACGTCGGCTACTGGAACGTCGCCATGCTCACCGAGGACATTGCCATCACCTGGGCGTTGCAGCGGGGGGGCTGGCGGGTGGCCTATGAACCCCATGCCCTGGTCTGGATCCTCATGCCTGAGACCCTCTCCGGGCTCTGGAAGCAGAGGTTGCGTTGGGCCGAGGGGGGCGTACAGGTGCTGCTAGCGAACCTGGATCTGCTGCTGCGGCCGGGCCAGTGGCGCCTGTTGCCCTTCCTGTTGGAGCCGCTGTTGAGCCTGATCTGGGCCCATGCCATGGTGCTGGTGCTGCTGATCTGGGTCCTGGCGCTGATGGTCCCCGGCCCCTGGTCCGGCGACGTGTCCATGCCCTTGCTCCCCCGCGCCGGCGGGGCCTGGCTGGCGCTGGTGTGCCTGCTGCAGTTCTGCCTGAGCCTGTGGTTGGATCGCCCCTACGACAGGGATCTGGGCCGCAATGTCTATTGGATGATCTGGTACCCGCTCGTCTTCTGGATGCTCACCCTGGCCACGTCCGTGGTGGCTCTGCCCCGGGTGCTGGGGCGAGGCAGTGGCCAGCGGGCCCGCTGGGTCAGCCCCGATCGGGGGCAGCGGGTCTGAGGCTGGGGCCCTGGCTTGCCGATTTCTGCACGAATGTTGGCAACAGTGTGAATCGATACACCTCGGGTGCCTCCCGTGCCTTCGCGTTCCGCCCCGATCATCGATTTGCGCGCTGAGCAGCCCCGCCACCGGCAGGTGCCCACGGAGTTGGCCACCCTCAGCCTCTGGGGTGCCTGGGGCCTGCTGCTCGGCGGTGTTGCCGCACCTGCTGGCCTGCTGACCCTGGTGGCCGCCTGGAGGCTTGGCCGCGCCTGGCTGCGCAGCTCCCCCCAGGCTGCCGTGCCTGATCCCTTCCCCCAGTCCTTGCCGCAGTTCAGCGACCCCCTGGTGCAGAGCAGCGCCGACCAGGGGCGCTTGGCCATGGCCCAGCACTTCGGCCTGCGGGAGGTGGACCTGTTCCGCGCCCAGCACACCTCGGTCTGCCGGGTGCACCACGATGAAGGGGGTGGGATCCTGCGGATCGAATGCCTCAGCCTGCCGGGTGCCCTCGCCCCGGTGGTTCCCGATCTCCATGCGCATCCTGTTGGCTGAAGACGATTCCCGGCTGGCCGAGCCCCTCGTCGACTTCCTTGAACACGAGCGCCACACGGTGACCTGGCTCAGCAACGGAGATCAGGCCCTCGATGAACTGCTGCTTGGGGATTACCAGCTGGCCCTGCTCGACTGGATGCTGCCGGGCCGCGATGGCCTCAGCATCGTGCAGGGGCTGCGGCAGCACCACAACACCACCTTGGTGATCATGATCACCGCCCGCGACGGCCTGGGCGATGTGGTGGAGGGATTGCAGGGGGGCGCCGACGACTACCTGGTCAAGCCGTTCCGGATGGCCGAGCTGGCGGCCCGCATTCGCTCGCTCGAGCGCCGTTCCGACCGCCCCTATCTGTCTTCCCGCCTGGTGTGGGGCCCCGTGGAGCTGGATCCCTCCGCCATGCTCGCCTGGTGCGAGGGGCGGCCTCTGACGCTCACCAGCAAGGAATGGCAGCTGCTGGAGTGGTTCCTGCGCCATCCCGGCCGCCTGTTCAGCCGCAGCCAACTGCTCGATCAGTTGTGGTCCCTGGAGGCCGATTCGGGGGAAGACACGGTCAAGACCCACCTCAACAACCTGCGCCGCAAGCTGCGCGCCGCCGGCGCCCCCGATCCGATCGAGACCGTGCATGGCCTGGGCTACCGGCTGCAGCCGCCGCCAACGCCATGAAACGTCCCCCCACCGCCCGGCCCGCCCGCTCACCCCGGCGCCAGCAGATCGATCTTCTGCTCCTTTATCTGGGGAGTTTGACGGCGGTGCTGGTGCTGTTTGCCGTTGTCGTGCGCCAGGGATTTCAGGCCCAGCAGCTGGCGGACGTGCGCAGCCATCTAAGGCTGATCGGTGAGGATTTTTCGGGTTTGCCCCTGCCCAGTCCTGGCACTGAGAAGGATCTGCAGGAGTCCCGTAAGGATTTCGCCACCGCCCGTCAGCAGGTGGAGTGGTTTGTGGCAGGCCGCCCCGGGTCCGTGGACCGACTGGGAGAGCTGCACACCCTCGGCCCCCTGCCTAAAAACCTGAAGGGCCAGCAAGAGGTATGGCAGCAGGTACCCGATTGGATCGCCCTTGTGCGCCGTTCCGATGTGGTTCCGGGTGTCTGGATTCGGGTCAGCGAGAACCTGGAGTCCCTCCAGAACCGCTTGCACCAGCTGGATGCCACCTTGGGGGTCGCGATCACGGTGGCGCTGCTGTTGAGTGCGGCAAGTGCCCTGCTGCTGGCGCGTCGGTCGGTGGCCCCCCTTGAGCGCAGTTTGAGCCGCCTGCGCCAGTTCAGCCTGGACGCTTCCCATGAGCTCAGGGGCCCCTTGGCGGCCCTGGCCGCCAACGCGGAGATGGGCCTGCTGGACAGCGGTGCGGAGGGCGACCCCCAGCTGCGCCGCTTCGAAGCCATCGCCAGTGCCGCCGCCCAGATGGAGCGACTTGTGGACGATCTGCTCCTGCTGGCGCGCCAAGATGAGGAGCGAATCGATACACCCCGTCCGGTCGATTTCTCCGCCCTTCTGGCCCATCAGGTGGCCCTTCACCGGGATGCCATCGAGCTCAAGCGCCAGACCTTGACGCTGGATCTGACGCCAGGGCTGCAGGTGCTCGGGCAGGCAACCCTGCTGAATCGCCTCGCGCGCAACCTGTTGGACAACGCCATGCGCTACACCCCCGAAGGCGGCCAGGTGACGGTGCAGTCCTACCGCCGGGGCAGCTTTGTGGTGTTCTCCGTCCAGGACAGCGGCATCGGGCTGTCTGAGGAGGAGTTGCCCCAGGTGTTCGATCGCTTCTGGCGCGCCCGCTCCGATCGCTCCGATGGGGGCTCGGGCCTGGGGTTGGCGATCGTCTCGCGCATCTGCTCCTCCCATGGCGGCGACATTCGGGTGACCAGCCAGCCGGGGGAGGGCAGCCGCTTCATTGTGGAGTTGCCGACCAGCTCCTAGCCAACGGCACGGCCGCGGCGGAGAGGGCCAGCAGCAGCCTGCGGCGCAGTTCCCGGCCGCACATCCATTGCTCGCCGGTGCGGGTGATCAACAGAACGGACACCTCAATCCCCTGGGGGGTGACGGCCGTCACACCTCGGCAAGCGGGGGCCTGCAGCAACTTGTCGGCCCAGGTGGGGTCATGGGCGAAGTCCTCAGCCGCTGCGGCGATCACGGCCAGGGCCTGGTTGATGTCGGCGATGCGGTGGGCGAGCAGCAGCCGCACATCCTCTCCGGAGCGGTACTTGGTGTGGTTGACCACCCGATCGGCGTTGCTGTTCTGGACCACCACCACCCGCTGGTCGGTGCCGCGCAGCTGGGTGCTCAGCACCCCCACGTCCTCCACGTCCCCTTCCAGCCCGCCGATCTCGATCCAGTCGCCGATGGCATAGCGATCCTCCAGCAGCAGAGCCAGGCCGGCGACGAAATCCCGCAGCAGGCCCTGGAACACAAAGGCAAGGCCGCCGAGAAGGGCTCCTCCGGCGACGGCAGCGGTTGTCGAAAGATCGCGTACCCCCGGAATTTCGATCAGGATCAGCACCGCCACCACGGCGATGCAGCCCAGGTTGATGAGGCGGTGGCTGACCCGCAGCAGGCTGCGGTAGCGCTGGCTCCGGCGCGCCCGCTGGTCGGCCGGCACGTGGCGGTTGTCGAGCCACTGGTGCAAAAGGAAGTTGGCCAGCAGGCGAAGCGCCGCCGCCAGCAGGCCCATCACCAGCACCTTGACCAGGGCGTCGAAGGGCTGCATCAGCAGGGCCAGCCCCAGGGGCACCTTGCCCGGGACGGCCATGACCGCCAGGCCCACCATCGCCATCAGCAGGCCCAACACCGTCACGAACAGCAGGCTGGTGAGGCCAGAGCTGAGCAGGACCAGGGTCTGGCGCCGGCGGTTGGGCGGCCCGCCTTCCTCCCCCTGCAACCTGGAGGTGAGGTTGCGGCATTTCGACAGCAACCAGAGGCTGAGTGCCGTGAGCAGCCCCAACAACAGCTCAACGTTGAAGGCGATCCGTTCCCGCACTTTCAGGGAGGAGAACTCCATCTGCCGGCGGGCATGGCGCAGCCGTCGCTCCAGCAGCTGGCGCCAGGATCGGGCGAGGGTGTCGGTGCTGACGCCGTTGAGCCGCGCATCGGCTTGGGTGACGGTGAGCAGTTGCAACGGTTCCGGGTGACCCGGCAGCCGTGCGCCCAGCACGTTGAGGCCGCCGGCGTCGCGGCTGATCACGATGCTCAGGTCGCCGGGCTTGCCCTGGGGGGCCCAGTTCGCCCCTCGGCAAGCCCTGTCCGATCCATGAAGGACGAGGGCCTCGAGCAGGTTTTCGCTCAGGGTCTCACTGGGGCTGCAGAAGTTCTGGGTGGCATAGAGCAGGTTGAGGTTGCCCTCAATCACCCGCGCCCGTTGGCTGGCGTCGGGACCGCCCCGCTGGTTGTTCACCACCGGTGAAGCCACGGTGAGAGCTGGGATCCCCAGGATCCGAACGTTGGCGATGGCGTAGCTGCCCGCCTCGGTTGCGGCCTCCGCCTCCGTGGCAGGCGCCGCCTTCTCCCCTGGCAGGAGGCCGGCCCGGGCCGGTGGACTGGCGAGGGCAAGCAGCAGAAGCATGGCCGCGAGAACCCCCCCCAGCCAGCCGGCGAGCCGGCGCCCTGGCGTCATGGTCACGGCGCTGGCGAGAAGGCGCAGGTGCCCTGGGTGGCTGAAAGCTCGTTGACCACCTGCTTGCTAATGGCGAGGCTCTTGCGGTCGATGCGGAATTCAATGTCATAACTCACATCGCGGCTCACCACCTTGGGATAGGTGAACACGATGGAGGTTGGGCTATAGGTTGCGTTCAACGTGAACCGTTCGCCGCTGCTGTTGACGAACTCCACGTTGTTCTTGGCCTGCTGACTCCTCACATAGGAGCTGACGGGATTCGTTGATTGGCTGGGCGTGGCCTCGTTGAAGGTGCACTTCAGCCACCGGGGGCCTGCCTGGGCCGGTGCCGCCAGCAGAGAGGTGACGCAGGAGAGGAGAAGGGCACGGCGGCGGCAGAACTTCTTCAACGTCAGGACCATCGACTAGGCGGTCGTAGGTTAGCGAGGCGCCAGCAATCTCCTCCCTTGATCGCAGGGAACCACCCCAGGCTCACCGCTCTGGTTCGGCTGCTGCTGTCTCCCCTGGTGGGCCTTGGGGCCGGTTTGACCGGGCTGGCGCCCGCTTCCGCCCAGGAGCGTTTCAGCCAGGATCGCTTTGCCACCGCCCTGCACCATTTCGAGCAGCGGGGTTTTGAGGTGCGTCTCGACCATCCCCGCTGCGCCAGCGACGGGTTCTTCGGCCTCCACATCCGTGGCACCGCCGCGGTGGTGGTCTGCCCCCGGGGCAACCGGCTCGAAACCCTGCTGCATGAGGGCTGGCACGGGGTGCAGTTCCTCTGCCTGCGGGATCGCCCCTGGATTCCCCGGGATGAGGTGGAGCGGCGCCTCAGCCGCCGCGATCAGCGCGACATCGAAAGCCTCTACGCAGCCAGCAAGTGGCAGCGGGAGGCGGAGGCCCGCCTGATGGCCGCCCTGCCATGGGATCGCTACGCCGAGGAGTTGGACCGGGCCTGCGGCTACGGCTCCTAAGCGCGAGCGCAGCGGCTTGCTATCAGGGTCATCCAGGCACCTCTGGTCACAGGCCGCTGGGGTGAAGACCGGTTTCTGCTGGGTTCAACCTGGGTAGGCTTGGACCCCAGCGTTTCTTCGCCGGCCGTGCTCCGACTCTTGATCCTGCCCCTGCTGATTGGGCCGCTGGCGGCACCCACCTGGGCCCAGGCCGCCTGCAAACCCCCCAGCAAGGTGTTCCAGGGCGAGGCCCCTTCGGCGATCGTGCAGCAGGCCTTCTCTGAGCGCTTTGATCGGCCCGTTCAGCGGGTGGAGTGCAACGACGCCAGTGGCGTCTGCACCCAGACCTGGGTGAAGAAGTGCCCGTCCTGATCAGGCCGCGGGTGCAGCCGGTGCGGTCAGCAGGTTGATCGCCGAGAAGAACAGGGCGACACCGAAGAGGGTGCCGATGGCCCAGAGGCTGTCGCTGGGCCACTCGGCCACCAGCATGCCCCCCAGGATCGCCGTCACCACGCCATCGACGATCACAAGACCCCGGGCAGCTCCCGCACCGGAGGCGGCGCCGGCCAGTTCCATCACCCCCTCGAACACGAGCAACAGGCCCGCCAGCAGGGTGAGGCTGACCTCGCTGTCGATGGGATAGGCCAGGATCCAGGCGCCGCCGGCCAGGTAGCAGAGGGCGGAGAGGCCCCGGAACAACTTGCCGTTGAGGCCCCCCTCGCCACTGAGCCGCAGCAGTTGGGCCACGCCGGCGGCGATCGCCACCCCGCCGATGGCGATGGTCAGGGCCGTGGCCGAGACGAAGGGCAGCACGATCGAGAGCCCGGCGGCAATGAACAGCAGCACGGCCGTGAACAGGCGCAGGCTGGGATTCGAAGACATGGGTTCAGGAACTTTCGCCGAATTTCCATTCTAGATCGCCGCCACTCTGCGGGCTTCGCTGACATTGGCGTCTTCTGCTGGATCAGGTTTTTTGTTGAATCAGCCAGAGGTCGTCGCCATTCACCCAAAGCAGCAGCAACCCGCGGTTGAGGCTGAGGGAGAGGCCCTGGGGCTGGGCGAACCCCATGCTCTTGGCGGCGGCCAGGGGCAGGCTGCGCACCTCCACCCCCTCGGGCAGATCGGTGAGGGCCACTGGCCGGCTGGTGAGGGGTTTGGCCTGCTGCCAGAGCAGCAGGAACGGTTTCTCGGTGCTGGCGCTCAGCTTTAGGTGGCGCCGGGCGATTGCGGTGGCGGCTGGGTCCGTGCTGGCTGCGCCGGCGGTTGGTTTGTCGCCGTCTCCTTCGGTGCCGCTTGACGGCGCGGGCTTGCCGTCGGCCAGGGCCACCGCCAGCTTGAAGGCCACCAGAGGATCACTCGGCAGTCCCTCAATGGAGCTGCGCTCGGTGGGCACCAGCTCGCTGCGAACGGCAGCCGCTGGCCTGGCGGCGGTCAACTCCGGCTTCGGGCCTGGAGGCAGGGCCCCGCCCTTGGCCGGGAAGGCCAGATCGGGCGGCGGCGGCGGCAGGGTGCTGCTGTCCAGGGGCAGGGGGATCATGCTCAGGTTGGGGGCCTTCACCTCACCGGCCGCCCTGGCGGCACGGTTGCTAAAGCGCAGCAGCTCCGGCGTGTCATCGCCGCTGGCAATCACGTTCACCGGCGCCGGTTTCGATTCGCCCAGGCTGGCGACCAGCAACCAGAGGGCGTGCACCCCCAGGGCCACCCCCAGGGGCAGTAGCAGCAAGCGCCAGCGCTCCGGCAGCCGCCCCGCGAGGGAGGACGGAAGACGGGCGGGAAGGCGGTGCCTCAGCTGCTCAAGGCTGGGCCGAAGGTCTGGGAAGTTCAACTTCGAAGGGGAGGGCACTGATTTCAAGCAGGGGGAGAACGCTCTGGACCACTCCCCAAGGGGTTGAGGGGTCCGGGATCAGGCGGATGCGGGTCCGTCGATCGAGCCGCCCCGCGTCGCGCAGCACCTGGGGCAGCTGCGGGCCACTGATCGGACGGTTCCAGAGCCGCAGGCCCCCATCGGGGGCCAGGTGCAGCGCCACCACGCCCGCATGGGCCGGTCGCTGGGCCAGCAGCTGGGGGATCAGCAGCAGCCCCACGGCGAACAGGGCCAGGGCCGTGGAAAGGGCCCCATAGGCCAGTCCATCGGTGATGGCGCTCGGGCGGGTCATGGGCGGGTGGGGGCCAGTTCCAGCAGCACGGGATCCCGGCTCTGCCGCCTGAGCCAGGCCAGGGAGCGGCTGACCTCGCCACTGGCCAGGGCCGAGGAGGCCAGAAAACGCACCGACCCCCCGGGGGGGGCGCTGCGCAGGCGGGCGGCCAACCCCGTTGGGGCGATGGGCGCGCCGTTCATGAACCAGCTGCCGCTTCCTGAGCGCACCACGATCCAGGGGGCGACCGTTTCCACCGGCGGCCGGTCCCGGGCGCGGGGTTCCCTCACCCTCAGCAGCTCCGGCAAGGTGGCCACGGCGGTGAGAAGCACCAGGGTGATGCCGCTGAGGGCCAGCAGAGGAGGGTTCATGGCTGGTGTTCCAGGGCAAAGCGCAGCCCTGCCGTTTCCAGCTGCTGCCGCTGGCGCAGGCGCAGGCCCTGGTTGGTGCGCAGCACCACGGTGGCGATCAGGGCCACCACCAGCCCCAGCAGGGTGCTGACCAGCACCTGGGAGTAACTGCCCAGGCTGGAGCCAGCGGCGGGCAGCACCAGCTGGGGGCCCAGGGCCGCCAGGGAGCGGATCAGGCCGGCCACGGTGCCGATCAACCCAAGCAGCGGACCGATCACCGCTGCGGCCTCCAGTACGGCTTCGCCGCTGGCGCTCTGCCGTTCCAATTGCCGCAGCACCAGTTCCTGGCGGAGCTCACGTTCCTTCGAACCCCCACTGCCCTGAAGGGCCTCCAGCAGCTGCCGTTCGCCGCGGGCGGCTTCGAGGCCGTGGCTGCGCCAGTAGCGGGCCCGGTCGACGCCGATCGCCACCACCACAACCGAGAGCAGCACCAGCGGCAGCACCGCCGGACCGCCGTTCTGCAGCGCGGATAGGCCCATGGTTTGTGTCTCTGCGACGGGGCGGAATCGGCGAAATGTAAGACGCCGCAGTGCATGGCAGGGGTGTCAGCCGGACTTGACAAGTGGCTTTGGCCCGAATCCTGAGACTCCCTTAGGGTGCCCACAGCGACCAGGAGCCTGGATGGGCCAGATCTACGCCGATAACAGCCTCAGCATCGGCGATACGCCCTTGGTGAAGCTCAACCGCGTCATCGGCCACACCACGGCAACCGTGCTGGCGAAGATCGAGGGTCGCAACCCCGCCTACTCGGTTAAGTGCCGCATCGGCGCGGCCATGATCTGGAAGGCCGAGCAGGACGGCCTTCTCGGACCCAACAAAGAGTTGATCGAGCCCACCAGTGGCAACACGGGCATCGCTCTGGCCTTCGTCGCCGCCTCCCGCGGCATTCGGCTGACGCTGACGATGCCGGAGACGATGAGCCTGGAACGGCGCAAGTTGCTCACGGCCTATGGCGCCCACCTGGAGCTCACCGAAGGGCGGCTGGGCATGAGCGGCGCGGTTTCCCGTGCCCAGTCCATCGCCGACTCCGATCCCGACCGCTTCGTGCTGCTGCAGCAGTTCGCCAACCCGGCCAACCCCCAGATTCACCACGACACCACCGGCCCCGAGATCTGGGAGCAAACCGATGGCAAGGTCGACGTGCTGGTGTCCGGCGTCGGTACCGGAGGCACGATCACGGGTGTCAGTCGCTACATCAAACGGACCCTGGGGAAGCCGCTGGTGTCTGTGGCGGTGGAGCCCGCCAACAGCCCAGTGATCAGCCAGACCAAGGCCGGGGAGCCGCTCAAGCCTGGCCCCCACAAGATCCAGGGGATCGGTGCCGGCTTCGTGCCCGCCAACCTGGAGGTGGATCTGGTGGATCGCGTCGAGCTCGTGAGCGACGAGGAGGCCGTGGCCATGGCCCGGCGACTGGCCCGGGAGGAGGGCATCCTGGCCGGCATCTCCTGTGGTGCCGCCACGGTGGCGGCCGCCCGGTTGGCCCAGGAGCCCGCTTTTGCGGGCAAGACGATCGTGGTGGTCCTTCCCGATTCGGGCGAGCGCTATCTGTCGTCGGTGCTGTTTGAGGGCGTGTTCAACGAGAAGGGATTGGCGGCGGTTTGAACGATCCCGATGCCGGTACAGAGCTCCAGCCCGTTGGGCGGGTTGAGTCCAGCGCCGAGGCCACGCCACCGTCGGTGTCCGAAACCCTTGTGAGCGAGCCTTCCCTTCCCGAGGCTCCGCTGCCCGAGGCTCCCCTGAAGGATCGTCCGCCGCTTCCCGCGCTGAACCTGTCAGTGGCTGAGGCCGCCCCCCTGGCCACCCTCCCAC
>Ga0194061_1000014_pt1 | contig 93665 bp, 85 predicted proteins | sample SepL2221m_MetaG_FD_163423 | JGI IMG/M metagenome (GOLD analysis project Ga0194061, IMG submission 163423) | Anoxic zone freshwater microbial communities from boreal shield lake in IISD Experimental Lakes Area, Ontario, Canada - Sep2016-L224-21m | ecosystem: Environmental > Aquatic > Freshwater >... | reverse complement strand
GGTTGTTGCCGGTAAACAGTTCCGCGCCGGCCACCACCACCAGCAGCAGGCCGAGGGAAAAGCACACGCCGCCGAGCACGCGGCTCGCGGCAAAACCGAGCGATGCGTCGCTGGTTACCAGCGTGAAGTACAGCGCCCCCAGGCCGATAAATGCGCCCGCGAGCATGCCCAGCATCACGATTGAGAGCAGCGGCAGGCGCGCCTTGGCAACGCCGATATTTTCGATGCGTTCGGCGATTTCGCGCGGCGAGTAGGCGTCGAGGTTGACGGTGTCGTTCATGGCATGGGGGGGATAAGGGAAGAGGGGATTAGTGCGGCCGCTTGGCCGATATCACACCGGTATTAACGCCGCATGTCTGGTCGAACAAGGGGACGACGCCCCCTTGCATATCCCCCGGGTATGCGGCACGCATGGTCAATGGGACGGCCATTGCGGACGTTTGGCCGATACCACACCGGTATTAACGCCGCACCAATTTAAGCCGCCGAACAGCCGCCCGTGTTCTATTTTCACGCAGCGGTCCATTACTGAATCAAGGCCGGCTGCGCGCACTTTGGCATCGGCTTCGTGGTTGAGCACGCCGATTTGCTGCCACAGCACCCTGGCGCCGATGGCGATGGCGTCCTCGGCGATGGGCATGATGTCCGCGGTCTTGCGAAAGCAGTCGACCATATCGACCTTGACGGGAATATCGCGCAGCGACTTGTAGGATTTCTGGCCGAGGATTTCCGGGTACCTCGGATTGACCGGAATCACGGTGTAGCCGTGCTCGATCAGGTATTTGGCGACAAAGTAGCTGGGCCGGAACCAGTCGGCGGACAGGCCGACCACGGCGATGGTGCGGTTTTGCCCGAGGATGCGGCGCAGCGTGGGGATGTCTGACATGGTTGCCGGCAGGATGAATGCGCAGGTATCAATGATAGAGCATAGACTGCCGTCCCGTCCGCGCCTGCCGCCTCCGGGAATTGGGCATAATGCGCAATTCGCGGATACAAGAACAACCCGAAGCCCGGGGTCATTTTCCCGCGCATCAACCCTGACAGGAACAGACCAATGATTCTCTGCATAGAAAATGCCCGTACGCCGGTGGCCGGAGCGGCGCGATGATTGTCGAGGAGCGCATCTACACCCTGCAACCTGGGAAAACAGGTGAGTACATCAAGACCTACGAGCAGGAGGGGTTGGCGATTCAGAAACCCATACTCGGGCGCATGGTCGGCTACTACTTCACCGAGATTGGCGCGCTCAACCTGCTCATTCACATGTGGGCCTACGAGGACCTCGCCGAGCGCGATGCAAGGCGTGCCGTACTGGTGGCCGATGCCCGCTGGCAGGCCTATATCAAGAAGGTCCAGCCGTTTCTGCTGCAGCAGGAAAACCGTATTCTCAAGCCGGCGCCGTTTTTTGCCGCGACGCTGGACGCGATGGCGCAAGTGGCGCAGCGCTGAAGTCACGCAGTGGAGTCGATGCCATGAGCCGCTACGTTTTGCGCCTGTACGCCGATACGCTCGCCGCCAAGACCGCCTTGCCCGCGGCCTTGCCCGCAGGCAAACGCATTATTTATGTGCGCGAAGGCAGCGCGACCCTGAGCTCGGCCGGACAGGTGATGACACTTGCCGCGAACAGCGCGTGGTCCGCGCCGACGCCCTGCGGGGTGCTCGCCGGCGGCGCCGGTGCGCAAGTGCTGCGCTGGGAACTCGATGCCGCGGCCGGTGCGACTGCCGTCGTCACCGGGGAAGGCGTGCAATCGCGCCTGCTCAACGAGGCAAAGCTTGACCTGGATTTCCCCGACGGCCTGTTGTTTCGCTGCGACCGCGTCGATTTTCCGCCCGGCGGCATCGCCTATACGCATACCCATCAGGGTCCGGGCATCCGTTGCCTGCTTGCAGGCGGGCTGACGGTGGAGACCACGGGGCACGCCACGGCCATCGCGCCGGGCGAAGCCTGGTTCGAGGCCGGCGCCGATCCGGTGCTGGCCACCGCCTGGAACGAATCGGCAAGCGGATTTGTCCGCGTCATGGTGCTGCCGCGCTCGCTCAAGGGCAAAAGTTCGATTCGCTATGTCAAGCCGGAAGACCAGCAAAAACCCAAACCCCAGCAGTACCAAATCTTTGTCGACGAGTTTATTGATCCATGAACAGCACCCTCAAGTCCCGCACTGGCGGGCAACTGATTGTCGATGCCCTGCGTGTGCACGGCGTCGATACCGCTTTTTGCGTTCCCGGCGAAAGTTATCTTGCCGTGCTCGACGCGCTCTACGATGCGCGCGATGCGATCAAGCTGGTGGTGGCGCGCCAGGATGGCGGCGCGTCCTACATGGCCGAGGCCTGGGCCAAGACCACCGGTCGCCCGGGCATTTGTTTTGTCACGCGCGGACCGGGTGCGACCAACGCCTCGATCGGCGTGCACACGGCATACCAGGATTCCACGCCGATGATCCTGTTCATCGGCCAGGTGGGCGGCGATTTTGTCGAGCGCGAAGCCTTCCAGGAAATGGACTACCGCCGGATGTTCGGCGAAATGGCCAAATGGGTGGCGCAAATCGACCGCGCGGATCGCATTCCCGAATACGTCAACCACGCCTTCCAGGTTGCCACCTCCGGCCGCCCCGGGCCGGTGGTGCTGGCCCTGCCCGAGGACATGCTGATACAGACCGCCGCCGTGGCAGACACCGCTGCCTACCAGGTGGTGCAGGCGGCGCCGGCGCCCGCCGACATGGAGCGGCTGCGCGTTGCGCTACAGGGAGCGAAACGCCCGCTGTTGATGCTCGGCGGTACGGTATGGACGGCGCAGGCCTGTGCCGACATCGCGCGCTTTGCCGAGGGCGCCGGGCTGCCGGTCAGCTGTGCCTTTCGCTTCCAGGATTTGTATGACAACCGCCGCGATCACTACATCGGCGATGTCGGCATAGGCGTCAATCCCAAGTTGGCACAACGTGTGCGCGACGCCGACCTCCTGCTGGTGGTGGGGGCGCGCCTGGGCGAAATGACCACCAGCGGCTACACCCTGCTCGAATCGCCCTGCCCGAAGCAGCGCCTGATCCATGTGCATGCCGGTGCCGAAGAACTGGGGCGCGTCTACCAGGGCGAGTTGCTGGTCAATTCGGGCATGCCGCAATTTGCCGCCGCCGCCGCCCAACTGAAAATAGACGGCAGCGCCTGGCGCGACTGGCTGCTTGCGGCGCGCGCCGACTACCTGGGCTGGAATGACAAGCCCGCCGCCATCCCCGGCAAGGTGCAAATGGGCGAGATCATCACCTGGCTGCGCGGACGCCTGCCCGCTGACAGCATACTCACAACGGGTGCGGGCAACTTCAGCGGTTTTGTCCAGCGCTATTACCGCTTTACCGGCCTGCGCACCCAGGTGGCGCCAACCAATGGGTCGATGGGCTACGGCGTGCCGGCGGGTGTGGCGGCGAAGATTGCCCACCCGGAGCGTGTGGTGGTGTCATTCAATGGCGACGGCGATTTCTTGATGAACGGCCAGGAAATCGCCACGGCGGTGCAGTTCGGCGCCAATGTGGTTTTTGTCGTCGTCAACAACAGCATGTACGGCACCATTCGCATGCACCAGGAGCGCGACTACCCCGAGCGTGTGCACGGCACCGCCCTGGTCAATCCGGATTTTGCCGCCTTCGCGCGGTCTTTCGGGTTGCATGGCGAAACCGTGGAAGAAACGGCGCAGTTCGCCCCGGCCTTTGAACGTGCGCTGGCGGCGGGCAAACCGGCGCTGATCGAGGTGAAGATTGATCCGCAGGCGATCACCACCACGACCACGCTTGACGCCATTCGCGCAAAGGCGAAACAGGCGCGCTGAGCCGGCGTAAACGCAAAAGGCCGCAGGGCAACCCCTGCGGCCTTTTTTATGCGGCGCTGTCTTAGTGGTGCAGGATCTTGGACAGGAACTGCACCGCGCGCTCGGAGCGCGGCTTGCCGAAAAAGTCGTCCTTTTGCGCGTCTTCGACGATTTCGCCGCGGTCCATGAAAATCACGCGGTTGGCGACGGTGCGGGCAAAACCCATTTCGTGGGTGACGCACATCATGGTCATGCCGTCCTTGGCGAGGCCCACCATCACATCGAGCACCTCGTTGATCATTTCCGGGTCCAGGGCCGAAGTCGGTTCGTCAAACAGCATGGCGATCGGATCCATGGACAGCGCGCGGGCGATGGCGACGCGCTGCTGCTGGCCACCGGACAACTGCCCCGGGAATTTGTCTTTTTGCTCGATCAGCCCGACACGGTCAAGGTACTTGAGGCCGCGCTCGTTGGCCTCGTCCTGCGAACGCCCGAGCACCTTGACCTGCGCCAGGCTGAGGTTCTCGCGCACCGACATGTGCGGGAACAGCTCAAAGTTCTGGAATACCATGCCAATGCGTGCGCGCAGTTTGGGCAGGTCGGTCTTCGGATCGCCGACGGAGATGCCATCGACGGTAATCTCGCCCTGCTGGAAGGGTTCGAGCGCGTTGACGCATTTGATCAGCGTCGATTTGCCCGAACCCGAGGGGCCGCACACTACCACGACCTCGCCCTTGGCAACGTGTGTGCTGCAGTGGGTCAGCACCTGGAAGCTGCCGTACCACTTGGATACATCTTTCATCTCAATCATGTGGATTCCCTTGGGATGCGTGTTTCAGTTCAACGAACAATGGCGATTTTATTTTGCAGCCTTTTCACCAGCAGTGACAGGCCGTAGCAAATGATGAAATAGACCAGGGCGACAAACAGGTACATCTCTACCAGGCGGCCGTCGCGTTGCGCCACCTTGGAGGCCGCGCCGACAAAGTCGGTGATCGACAGCACATAAACCAGCGACACGTCCTGGAAAAGGATGATGGTCTGTGTCAGCAGCACCGGCAGCATGTTGCGGAACGCCTGCGGCAGCACGATTTGTTGCATTGTCTGCCAGTAATTGAGGCCCAGCGCGTATCCGGCCGACACCTGGCCGCGCGGAATAGACTGGATGCCGGCGCGCATGATTTCGCAGTAATAGCAGGCCTCGAACAGGATGAAGGTGATGAGCGAGGAGGTGAACGCCCCGACCTTGACTGGGGTCGGCGAACCGATGATCCAGGCGCCGATGTAGGGCACCAGAAAATAAAACCAGAAGATCACCAGCAGCAAGGGCACCGAACGCAGCATGTTGACGTAGGTGCCGGCGGCAAAGGACAGCGGCTTGATCGAGGACAGGCGCATCATCGCCAGCAGGGTGCCGAAAATGATGCCCCCGACCATGGCCAGCAGGGTGAGGTAGACGGTGAAGGCCATGCCGTCGAAAAACAGGTACTTCCAGGAGCGCTGGATGACGTCAAAATCGAATGTGCTGAACATGATCGTCGCTCCTTAGTGGCCGGCCAGCGGTGTGGCGGCGGCCGAGCCGAGCATGCCCGGAACGGCGATTTTTTTCTCCAGCACACGCATCAGCAGCACGACAATGACGTTGACGAAAAGATAAATCAACGTTGCCGCGGTGAACGCTTCGAACACCTGGAAGGTGAACTCCTGCATGGCGCGCGTTCGTGCCGTGAGCTCCATCAGGCCTATGGTCAGTGCCACCGAGCTGTTCTTGATGATGTTCATGAACTCCGAGGTGAGTGGCGGCATGACAATGCGAAAAGCCATCGGCAGCAGTACATAGCGATAGGTCTGCGGCTGGGTCAGCCCCAGCGCGGTGCCGGCCATGCGCTGGCCTTTTGAGAGCGATCCGATGCCCGCCTTGACCTGCTCGGCCACACGCGCCGAGGTGAAAAAGCCGAGGCACAAGACCGCGGTGATGAAGGGGGCGTTGGGCAGTTGCTTGAGCGCCGTGCCCATATCTTTGGGCAGCAGTTCGGGCAGCACGAAATACCACAGGAACATCTGCACCAGCAGGGGGATGTTGCGAAACAGCTCGACATAGGCATCGCCCAGGCGTACCAGCCATTTTGCTTCAGTCGTGCGTATGGTGCCGATAATGGAGCCAAACAGCAGCGCGATCACCCAGGCTGCGAGGGCGGTCGTCATCGACCAGGCGAGGCCGTTGAGCAGCGTGCCCATATAGGTACTCGTCGCGTCGGGAGAAAGTTCCCAGAAAATTTTCCAGTTCCAGTTGTAGTTCACTGCTTCTCCCCCGCGCCGGTTTGCGGCGCGCTACGACAAGAATCCCTGAAAGCAAAACGGGGGATGCATGGCATCCCCCGTTGTTGCGGTACTAAGGCATTTGTTACCGCTCTGCGGCGCTTAGTAAGCGGCCGGATCACCCGAGTCGGTCGGCTTGGCGATCACTTTTTTCAGCTGGTCGCTCATCGGCAGGTTCAGGTTGACGTTCTTCGGCGGGATGGCCGACTGGAACCACTTGGAGTAGATCTTGTTGATTTCGCCCGACTTGAACAGTGCGACAACGGCGTCGTCGGCGACTTTCTTGAACGCCGGGTCGTCTTTACGCACCATGATGCCGTAGGGCTCGACCGACAGGGCCTCGTTCGACACCATGAAGTCCCCCGGGGTCTTGGCGCTGGCGACAAGGCCGTATAGCAGGATGTCGTCCATGGCAAAGGCGGTGACGCGGTCGGTCTCGACCATCAGGAAGGCCTCGGCGTGGTCCTTGGCGGCCATGATGTTCATGCCCAGGTTGCGCGATGCATTGAGTTCGGTGACCTGTTTCAGGTTGGTGGTGCCGGAAGTGGAAACCAGCGCCTTGCCCTTGAGGTCGTCAAGCTTGGCCACCTTGCTTGATTTTTTCGCCATCACGCGGTTGGCGGTGACGAAGGTGGTGACGACGTAGGAAATCTGTTTCTGGCGGTCGAGGTTGTTGGTGGTCGAACCGCACTCCATGTCGACCGTGCCGTTGGCCAGCAGCGGGATGCGCGTGGCCGAGGTGACCGGTGTGAGCACAATCTTGAGATTGGGCATTTTCAGGTTGGCTTTTACGGCGTCGACGATTTTCATGCACAAGTCCATCGAATAGCCGATGGGCTGCTGCTTGTCGTCAAGATAGGAAAAGGGGATGGACGCGTCGCGGTGGCCGACCGAAATGCTGCCGCTGTCCTTGATTTTTTTCAGCGTACCGGTCAGTTCCTGGGCGCTGGCGCCGCCGGCAATGACCAGTCCGGCGCTGGCCATCAGGCCGGCGAACAAAATGGAAGTGCGTTTCATGTAAAGACTCCTCGGGTTGATTGCGTATTGGTGATCGTATTCATGGTGGCAGGCCCGCCCCCTCCTGGGATTGGCCTGTGTCTTGAACCTGACTTATTGATTCTACTTAGCAAACCGGTGTTTGTCCAAAAGGCCCTAAAAGTGGTGTTCTGGTGATTATCCGGGACAAGCGCCACCACCGGCCGGTGCAGGTAGTCATGAGCAATTAGCGTTCCCGCTTCTTGCCGCGGGTGCGCGTGGCGAGCGTCCCCGGGCGGGTGAGGTTTTCCGGGCGCAGGATGCGCTCCAGTTCGGTGCGCGACAGCAATCCCCTGCTCAAAACGAGGTCATAAACGCTTTTTCCGGTGGCGTGGGCCTCCTTGGCGATGGCGCTGGCGTTTTCGTAGCCGATATAGGGATTCAGGGCGGTGACGATGCCGATAGAGTGCTTGACGGTGGCCGCCATGTGCGCCTTGTTGGCGGTGATGCCGCGCACGCAGCGCCGGTCCAGGGTGAGGCAGGCTTGTTGCAGGTGCAGCAGGCTCTTGAACAGGCTGTGGGCGATGATCGGTTCAAAGGCGTTGAGCTGTAACTGCCCGGCTTCGGCGGCGAAGGATACGGTGACATCGTTGCCGATGACCTCAAAGGCAACCTGGTTGACCACTTCGGGAATCACCGGATTGACCTTGCCCGGCATGATGGAGGATCCCGCCTGCATTGCCGGCAGGTTGATTTCGCCGAAACCGGCGCGCGGGCCCGAAGAGAGCAGGCGCAGGTCGTTGCAGGTTTTCGACAGTTTTACGGCGATGCGCTTGAGTACCCCGGACAATTGCACAAAGGCGCCGGCGTCCTGCGTCGCCTCGATCAGGTTGCCGGCGGTGACAAGCGGGATGCCGGTGATGGTGCGCAGGTGCCGGCAGGCGAGCCTGGCGTAGCGCCTGTCGGTGTTGATGCCGGTGCCGATGGCGGTGGCGCCGAGGTTGATTTCCATGATCAGCTTGCCCGCTTCCAGGAGGCGCGCCTGGTCCTCGGCCAGCATCACGGCGTAGGTGGAAAACTCCTGCCCCAGGGTCATCGGCACAGCATCCTGCAGCTGCGTGCGGCCCATCTTGAGCAAGGTGTCGAACTCGCGCGCCTTTTTCTCGAAGGCGAGCCGCAATTCATCCATGGCCGCATGCAGGCGGCCGATGGCAAAGTGCAGCCCGACCTTGATCGCCGTCGGGTAAACATCGTTGGTGCTCTGGCTCATGTTGACGTGGTCGGCCGGATGCAGCGCCTTGTAGTCGCCGCGCTTCTTTCCCAAGTGCTCGAGCGCGCGGTTGGCGATGACCTCGTTGGCGTTCATGTTGCTCGAGGTGCCGGCGCCGCCCTGGATCACATCGACGACGAATTCGCCGTGCAGCTTGCCGGCGCACACCTCGCCGCAGGCCTTGATGATGGCGCGGGCGCGCTTCGCATCGAGCATGCCGAGCTCAAGGTTGGCGCGTGCCGCCGCCTCCTTGACGCAGGCGAGGGCGTTCACCAGGTCCGGATAAATCGAAATCGGCGTGCCGCTGATGGGAAAGTTCTCGACCGCGCGCAGCGTGTGCACGCCCCAGTAGGCGGCGGCGGGAATTTTGCGATCGCCGAGGAGGTCGTGTTCGATTCGGGTGGTGGGTTTGGGCATTGCGGTCTCCGAGTTGCATTAATCCTGCTGAAACACTTTTTCGTCTTCCCCGCGGAAGCGGGGATCCAGTGACGTTTGACGAAAGTCGCTGGATTCCCGTTTTCACGGGAATGACGAGCCGTTTCGTATGTTCTAAAGCCGATTTTCTACTGATTGTGGTTTCGGCAACAGCAAAAACTTCAATCCCCCATCGCCAGGCCCTCGCGCCTTGGATCGGCGCCGCCGGAAAGTCCCCCGGGCGTGACGACGATGCCGTGGATGCCGCTCGCCGCATCGCCGATAGCCACCTCGTGGCCCATGGCGCGCAGCGGTGCGGCAAGGCCTTCGATGGCGCTGCCGCGTTCGAGTTCGGTGGCACGGTTGCGGCTGCCCATATTGGGCAGCGCCGCCGCCTGCTGCATGTCCAGCCTCCAGTCAATCAGGCCGACCAGGGTCTTGGCGACATAGTTGATGATGGCGTTGCCGCCGGGCGAGCCGACCACCATATTGAGTTTGCCATCGGCGCCGAACACCAGCGTCGGCGCCATCGAGCTCCTCGGCCGCTTGCCGCCCTCGACGCGATTGGCCACGGTTCGGCCGTTCTGCGTCGGCACAAAGGAAAAGTCGGTCATCTGGTTGTTGAGCAAAAAACCCCGCACCATGATGCGGCTGCCGAATTGCGATTCGATGGTGGTGGTCATGGCCACCGCGTTGCCATCGGCGTCGACCACCGACAAATGACTTGTGGCGGCAAGCTCCGAAGTTTCATCGGGGGCATGGGCGGTGGCGCCGGCGGGCACACCCGGCATCGCACGTCCCATGCTCGCATCGGGCCGGATCAGCGCGCCGCGCCGTGCCAGGTAGGTGCGATCAATCATGCCGGCAACCGGCACAGTGATGAAATCCGGATCGGCCACGTAAGCATCCCTGTCTGCATAGGCGAGGCGCCCTGCCTCCGCGAACAAATGCACTGCGGTCACCGAGTCGGGTTTGAGGCCGGCCATGTCAAAGCGCTCGAGCGTGCCCAGCAGTGCCAGCACCGCGATGGCACCGGATGAGGGCGGTGGCATGCCGCAAAGTGTGTAGCTGCGATACGCCCCGCACAGCGCCATCCGCGGCTTGGCTTGATAGCCGGCGATGTCGGCCTCAGTGATATCGCCGGGCCGCGGATGATTTCGCACCGCGCCGACAATGTCGCGGACGATTGCCCCGGTATAAAAGGCGTCGGCGCCGTGCGCGGCAACCTCACGCAGCACCTCTGCTAGCGCCGGATTGCGCAGCACGGTGCCGGCGGCCAGCGGACGGCCTGCGGCATCAAAAAAATAAGCGCGGGAGCCCGCATTCAATTTGAGGAAGGGGTCGCCGGCAATTTGCAATGCCAGTCGCGGTGAAATGGCGAACCCGCTTTCGGCCAAGCGGATCGCCGGCTCGAACAATTGCGCCCAGGGCAGACGGCCGTGGCGGCGGTGCGCCAGCTCCAGCACGCGCAAGAGCCCGGGCACGCCGACGGACTTGCCGTTGTTGATGGCGGCGCCAAAACCGATAGGCCTGCCGTCGGCGCCGATGAAGCGGTCGGGTCGGGCTGCAGCGGGCGCTGTCTCGCGGCCGTCGTAGGCGGCAAGCGCCTTGTCGGCGGCGTTAAAGTGCACAATAAATGCGCCGCCGCCAATGCCCGAGGACTGCGGCTCGACCAGGTTCAAGACCAGTTGCGCCGTGATCGCGGCATCGACGGCGCTGCCGCCGGCGCGTAGCGCGGCGTAACCGGCGCGCGTGGCGTGGGGGTTGGCGCTGACAATCATGAATCGCTTGGCCTGGACCAGTTGCTTGACGGCGTAGTCGGAGGCGATTTCCGGTGCGGTCGCAGATTCGGGCAGGGTTTGCGCCCGGGCTGTCAGGGGTAGCGTGAGCAGCACAAGGACTGCGACAGTAGCGCGGAGCATCATGCGGCCGATTCTATCCGTATCGGACGTGGTGGCGACGAAAAAACACAACTTTTGGCTATGGCATCGGCTGGAAAGCCGCGCCAGTAGCGCGTTTCCAGCCGATTATCCCGTACGCTGGTCGGCCAACGTTGCCTTTTGAATCGCCTCGATGGTGAGCGGCGCACCAGGAAAGTCACTTGCCGATTGCCGCTTTGTCGCTTAGCCGTTAAACTTTGCCCCGTTGCGAGGTAAACAAATGAACCGGAAATCTTTGACTGAACGCGATTTGCGAGAGGTGCCTGCCTACTCGATCGTCGAGGCGGCCGGGTACCTTCGCATCCCCAAATCGACGTTGCGCGCCTGGCTGCTTGGCCAGAGCTCTTTTCGGCCTGTGATCGAGATTGCGGACCGCAAGGGGCGCCGCTTGTCATTCATAAATCTGGTCGAGGCTTTTGTGCTCTCTGGCATACGTCGCGAGCACAGTATCCCTCTGCCCAAGGTACGCAAGGCAGTCGACTACCTGCGCCGTACGTTCAATACGCGGCGTCCACTTGCCGATGAGCAGTTTGCTTCGGACAAGGCACATCTTTACGTGGAAAAATTCGGTGCGCTGATTGGTGTCACGCAAGAGGGACAGATACAGTTGCGCGAAATCATTCTCGACAGGCTTCAGTATGTGCGGCGCGACCCAAAGGGCATGCCCGAGAAAATCGTGTTGTTCCCTGCGCAACGGGACACCAAGCGCAGCGCGAGCGTGGTGATCGATCCTCGTTACTCCTTCGGTCGTCCGGTGCTGGATGGCCTCGGGGTGAGGACGGCGATTCTGGCCGAGCGATTCAGGGCCGGCGAGTCCATAGATGAACTTGCCCGCGAGTACAGCGCTGCGCCCGAGGCAATCCAGAATGCCATCCGCTGCGAACTACTCGCAGCGTGACGCCGAGCGGCTTGCATCGCTCACCTTTTACCTCGATTACCAGATAGGCCGCTACGTTGTTGCAGATGCGCTTCGCGCAGCGGGCGCTTGCGTTGAGGTCCATATCGACCATTTCGCCCAGAACGCGCCAGATGTCGAATGGCTGCCAGAGGTTGGCCGGCGAGGCTGGGTGCTTATCACCAAAGACGAGCACATTCACCGCAACCTGCTGGAGCGCGAGGCCTACAAAACCGCAGGGGTTCGCGGCTTTGTGGTGACGGGCAAGGATATGGCCGGTGGTGACCTCGCGACGTTGCTGGTAGCCCATCTGCGGGGGATGGCGCGTCGCGCCTCGGGACGTCCAGGCCCGCTTCTCTTTACGCTGTCGCGTGGCGGTAGCTTTACCAAACTCCTTTAGAATCGCGTCTCCGGACCTAAAAGGACAACCGTGCCGCTTTCCTGGAACGAAATACGCGATCGCTCCATAGCCTTCTCCCGTTCCTGGGCGGATGTCGAGAGCGAGCGCGCCGAGGCGCAATCTTTCTGGAATGAGTTTTTCGAGGTGTTCGGCATCCCGCGCCGGCGCGTGGCAAGTTTCGAGGAACCGGTCAAAAAGCTCGGTGAGAAGCGAGGACGCATAGACGCCTACTGGAAAGGCATGTTGGTCGTCGAGCACAAGTCGCGCGGGGAAAGCCTCGAGCGCGCATTCCAGCAGGCACTTGATTATTTTCCGGGTATTCCGGACCGTGACCTGCCCAAGTATGTGATCGTCTCCGACTTCGCACATTTCCGGCTCTACGACCTTGATGCAGGAATCGAGTTCGAGTTCGCGCTGAAGGATTTGCAAAAAAAGATAAAGCTGTTCGGTTTTATCGCCGGTTACGCGCCGCAGGAAATCAAGCCCCAGGATCCGGTGAATATCAAGGCCGCGGAGCAGATGGGGCGGCTGCATGATTTGCTCAAGGCGTCGGGCTACACCGGCCATGCGCTGGAAGTGGTGCTGGTGCGGCTGGTGTTCTGCCTGTTTGCCGACGACACCGGCATTTTTCCCATGCAGAGTTTTCGCGACTGGGTGGAAGCGCGCACATCCGAGGACGGCAGCGACCTCGGGCCGCACCTTGCTGAACTGTTCCAGGTGCTCAATACGCACAGGGACAAACGCCAGAAAAACCTCGACGAGCAACTGAACGCCTTTGACTACATCAACGGCAAGCTGTTTGAGGAGCCGTTGCCGCTGGCTGCCTTCGACGCGAAAATGCGCGCGACCCTGCTCGATTGCTGCGCGCTGAATTGGGGTGCTGTCAGCCCGGCCATATTCGGTGCAATGTTTCAGGCGGTGATGGACGAGAAGGCGCGTCGCAGTCTTGGCGCGCACTACACCAGCGAGGAAAACATCCTCAAGCTGATCAAGCCGCTGTTCCTCGACGAGTTGTGGGCTGAATTTGAGAAGGTAAAGAGTAACAAGAACCGGTTGTTCGATTTCTTAAAAAAATTGCGTAACCTGACTTTTCTGGATCCAGCATGCGGGTGCGGAAATTTCCTTGTTGTAACCTACCGCGAACTTCGTAAGCTTGAGCTCGAAGTGCTTCGTACCGCAGTTGGCAGCGGTCAAAAATTTGTTGACGTTTTTGGACTGGTTCATATCGATGTCGACCAGTTCTATGGCATCGAGATCGATGAATGGCCGGCGCAGATTGCGCAGGTGGCGATGTGGCTGGTCGATCACCAGATGAATACACTGGTGTCTGAAGAATTCGGGATGTACTTTGCTCGCATTCCGCTCACCTCCACGCCACACATTGTTCAGGGCAATGCACTGCAAATCGATTGGAACGACGTGGTGCCGAGCGAGCGGCTGTCGTACATCATCAGCAATCCGCCGTTTGTTGGTGCGAAGTTTTTGAGCGACGAACAGCGCAGCGACGCGGCTGCGGTGTTTAGGGGAATTGATGGCGGCGGGCTGCTTGATTTTGTTGCGGCGTGGTATGTAAAAGCGGTTCCGTATATTAGCGGCAGTTCCATAAAATGCGCCTTCGTATCGACAAATTCGATAGTGCAGGGCGAGCAGGTCGGCGTTTTATGGGGCTGGTTGCTCGCGCACGATATGCATATCCATTTTGCCCACCGCACCTTTCAATGGAGCAATGAAGCGCGTGGTCAGGCTGCAGTGCATTGCGTCATCATTGGCTTTGCTGCTTTTGATGCTATCCATAAATATCTTTTTGAATACGACGATATCCGCGGTGAGCCACATCCGGTGAAGGTGGCGAATATCAATCCATATCTGGTTGATGCGCCAGATGTGGTGTTGCAACGTCGCTCCCACCCGATTTGTAACGTACCGGAGATAGGTATTGGTAACAAGCCGATTGACGATGACAACTACCTCTTCACACTTGAAGGAAAACGGACTTTCCTCAAGGCCGAGCCGGCAGCAGAAAAATACTTTCGCCGCTGGATCGGAGCAGTCGAATTTCTGAATGGATACGAGCGTTGGTGTCTGTGGTTGGGCGATTGTCCGCCATCGGAGCTTGCACATATGCCGGAGGCTAAGAAGCGAGTCGAAGCGGTGCGTCAGTCGCGACTCTCCAGCAAAAGTGCGCCAACGCGGGCACTGGCTACAACGCCGACACGTTTTCATGTAGAGAATATGCCGGAGAATCCGTATCTGGTTATCCCGGAGGTTTCCTCAGAAAGACGCCCCTTTATCCCGATCGGCTATGAATTGCCCACCACATTCGCTAGCAATCTAGTCAAGATTGTTGCTGACGCTAAACTATTTCATTTCGGTATTTTGTCCTCAACGATGCATAACGCTTGGATGCGTCAAGTTGGTGGACGATTGAAAAGTGACTATCGTTACTCAAAGGATATCGTCTATAACAACTTTCCTTGGCCCGCACAGTTGAGCAACGAGCATTGCAAAGCAATCGAAGCGGCGGGTCAAGGCGTACTTGATGCGCGTCGCGCGGCGATGAAGGGTGATCCTGCGGCGACGCTGGCCGTGCTCTACAACCCCGAAACCATGCCTCCCTCGTTGGTCAAGGCCCATCAAACGCTCGATCGAGCGGTACGTCGCCTATGTGCTCGATGGCGGCAAACGCAAGTGGGCGAGCGATGCTGAACGCGTAGCCTTCCTGTTCCTGCTCTATCAGAGCTACACCAGCCTGTTGTCAACGCCTGTTCCCCGCTCCGCTAGAAAACGCACAAAAGCACTGGCTTCCTGACTATGCTATCGGCTGGGAATGCCCGCCAGACGGGCATTCCCAGCCGATTTGAGTCTGATTTTTAGTCCGCCAGCGCCGCTTTGGTGATGGCTTCTGCCGTAAGCGGCATGCTGCGCACACGCACGCCCAGCGCGTCGAATACGGCGTTGCCTATGGCGGCGGCCACCGGCCCGTGGGTGGCTTCGCCGGCACCGACGCATTTTTCTTCGGTGCGGTTGATGAGTTCGACTTCCACCTTGGGCACTTCCGAGAATTTCAGTATGGGATAGGTTTCCCAGGTGTTGCTCTCAACGCGGGTGCGGTCGAAGTGCACCGCTTCCTTGAGCGTCCAGCTCACCGTCTGGATGGCGCCGCCCTCGATCTGGTTGCGCACGCCGTCGGGGTTGATTACGAGGCCCACGTCCACCGCGATCCAGAGTTTTTCCACGCGCACCTCGCGGCCGGCGTCGATTTGCGCCACCACGGCGCAGTAGGCGCTGCTGTTTTTGTATTTGGCAAAAGCGATGCCCATGCCGCGACCCTCGGCCTTTTTGCCGCGCCCGGCCCAGCCGGACATTTTTGCCGCCGCTTCGAGCACGGCGCGGCCGCGCGGGTCTTCGAGGTGGCGCAGGCGGTATTCGAGCGGGTCAACGCCCAGTTCCAGTGCGATTTCGTCGAGAAAGGACTCGATGGCAAAGACGTTGCAATGGCCTCCGAGCGAGCGCAGCGCCGAGGTGCGTATCGGCATGGTGAGCAGGCGGTGGTTGACCGCCTCCCAGTTTTCAAAGTTGTACAGCGGCACCGAGTTGCGCTCGGAGCCGCCGCCGGCCGCCAGCGCCGCATTGACGGCGATCAGCCGCTCAAAGGGCTTTTCCAGGTGCGATGCGGCGAGCATGGCCGGGGTCTTGGCGCGACCGGGGCGGGTGCCGTGGCCGTTGGACCAGATTTCGTGTTGCCAGTTGCTGATGCGTCCGTCGGCGGCGACGCCGGCCTTGAGTTCCACCGCCATCGCGGCGCCAAAGGGCGCCCAGCTCAGTTCGTCCTCGCGCGTCCATTGCATTTGCACCGGCTTGCCTGGCACGGCGCGCGCGAGCAGCACCGCGTCGTAGGCGACGTCGTCCGCGGGGTTGTGGCCGTAGCAACCCGAACCCTCGACGTGCTGCACGATGATACTCTCGGCCGGGCGCGAGAGCGCCATGGCGAGGTCGGTGCGCAGGTTGTAAATGCCCTGGCTGTGCGTCCACACTTCCACGGTTTCGGCATTCCACTTTGCAATGGCGCAGGACGGGCCGATGGAGGCGTGGGCGAGGAAGGGGCGCGCGTAGGCGGCGGTGAAGGTTTTCGCCGCGGGGGGCGGCGGGGTTTCAGATTTTTTCTCGCCGACCAGCGTGGTCTGCACCGGTTGCGATTTCAAGAAGGCCGGCAGATCGTGCATGTCGGGCAGCGAGGCCGTTTCGCGCCAGCGCGCTGCGGCGATGAGTTTTTTCAGCGCCTTGACGACCAGTTCCTCGCGCTCGGCGATGACGCCAAGAAAGCGCCCATCGCGCACCGTGGCGACCACGCCCGGCAGGGCATTGACCGCGGCAAGGTCGACGTCAATCAGTTCCGCGCCTGGCGACGGTGGCCGCGCCACGCGGCCGTAGAGCATGCCCGGCAGCACCATGTCGTGCACAAAGCGTGGCTTGCCTGTCACCTTGTCGGGAATGTCGAAGCGCTGCACCGCGCTGCCGACGATGTGATGCGCGCCGGCGATCTTGGGCGCCACGAGGCCGGTCGCTTCACGATCGAGCAAGTCGTCGTCGGCGAGATCCCAGTAGCTGGTCTGCTTGTCGGTGCCGCGCACGCGTATCACGCCGTCCTCGACTTCGAGGTCGGCGAGCGGCACTTCCAGCCGCGTCGCCGCGGCTTCGAGATAAATCGCCCGCGCTTCGGCGCAGGCGTGGCGCAGCGCGGTGCCCGATTCCTGCACCGACATGCTGCCCGAGGTGACCTGCTCGTCCGGGCTGGTGGCGGTGCAGGCGGGCACCATGCGCACGCGTGCAAGGGTAAGGTCGAGTTCTTCGGCGGCGATTTGCGCCAGCGCGGTGACGATGCCCTGGCCGATTTCGACCTTGCCCGAGTAGACCGATACGCGGCCATCGGCATGAAAACGCAGCCATTGCCCCAGCCTGCGGTTGACGTGCAGGCTGCCCGGCAGCTTTGGAATGCTGGGATCCATTTGTGCCAGTTTGAATGCGAGGTTCATTTAAGGGGATGCTCCATTTTTGTCATTCCGAGGCGCCGAAGGCGACGAGGAATCTGCTGTTCAGGCGATGAAAAAAGCAGATTCCTCGCTGCACTCGGAATGACATCGGAAAATATGCGGTTTATGCGGTGACTTTCATGTCTTCCGCCGCGCGCAACACCGCGCGCACGATGCGGTTGTGGCTGCCGCAACGGCACAGGTGCTTGTCGAGGGCTGCGCGCACCTCGGCTTCGCTTGGCTGTGGATTTTTATCGAGTAGCGCCGAGGCGGTGATGAGGATGCCCGAAATGCAATAGCCGCACTGCGCCGCCTGCTCGTCTATGAACGCCTGTTGCAGCGGGTGCAGGACGTTGTCCTTTGCCAGCCCTTCGACGGTGACGACATTTTTTCCCTCTGCCGCCCATACCGGGGTGTCGCAGGACGGCACCGAATGACCGTCGATGAGTACATGGCAGGCGCCGCACTGGTTGACGCCGCAGCCAAAGCGCGTGCCTTTCAGGTCGATGTCGTTGCGCAGTACGTAGACGAGCGGGGTTTCTTCCTCGGACTGCAGTGCGCGCGCGACGCCGTTGACCGAGAACTTGAAAGAACGTGCGGCCATCAGTCCACCTTCGCGCCGGAAATCTTGACGACGCGCGCCCACTTGGTGATGTCCTCGCGCATGAACTGGGTGAATTGCTCGGGCGACATCACCATCGGCTCGGCGCCCTGTTCCTGCCAGGTTTTTTTAACCTCCGGCCGGCTGACGATCTTGGCAATCTCGGCGTTCAGTTTGTCGACGACGGCCTTGGGCGTGCCCACCGGGGCCATGATGCCCAGCCAGATGGTCGCCTCGTAGCCGGTTACGCCCGCCTCGGACACCGTCGGTACGTCGGGCAAGACCGAGGAGCGCACCGTGCCGGTGGTGCCGAAGGCCTTGAGCTTGCCGGCGCGCACATTGGGCGCCATGGTGGTGATGGCGTCGAACATCATTTGCACCTGGCCGCCGAGGATGTCGGTACGGGCGCCCGAACTGCCCTTGTAGGGCACGTGCACCACATCGATACCGGCCATCACCTTGAACAATTCGCCGGCCATGTGATACGGGGTACCCGGGCCGGAGGAGGCGTAATTCATGCCCTTTGGATTGGCTTTGGCAAGGGCGATGAGTTCCTTGAGGTTGTTGGCCTTCACCGACGGGTGGACCACCAAGACCAGGTCGGAATAATTGATCGGCGCCACCGCAACAAAGTCGCGCATCAGTTCAAAGGGTTTGTTCGGGATCAGCGATTCGTTGACGGTGTGGGTATTGGACATCATTAGCAGGGTGTAGCCGTCCGCCGGTGCCTTGGCCACCGCATCGGTGCCGATGACCGAGCCGGCGCCGGGACGGTCTTCAATGACAAAAGGCTGGCCCAGCGCCTCGGACAGGCGCTGGCCGATGAAGCGCGCGTAAATGTCGGCCGGTCCGCCGGCGGCGAAGGGCACGATGATCCTGACCGCCTTGGCCGGGTAAGTCTGGGCGTGGCCGCTAAGGCTGGTGCAAAGGGTGAGTATGCCAAGTGCGGCAAGCAGGAAACGTTTCATGGTCTGGACTCCTCGGAAAGCTTGAACGGGATGGTGTTCTGAAGGCGCACAAAGGAGGGCGCAGTCTGGCCCGCGAGTCGGTGTTGTACCACCTTGGCGCTGCCTCTTCAATGAAGCGCGTCAATTAATGCCGGATGCCCGGCGTTTCGTATCGCGAAACCTGCCGGGACTTTTGACTTGTTAAGCGAACTCGACCATTTCGAAGTCGGCCTTGGCCACGCCGCACTCGGGGCAGGCCCAGTCGGCGGGAATGTCTTCCCAGCGTGTGCCGGCCTTGATGCCCTCTTCGGGCAGGCCCGCTTCTTCGTCATAGATAAAACCGCATACGATGCATTGCCATGTTTTCATGTTGATCTCCAGAGTAGTGTTGTTTGGTGTATCAATAAATTGGTGGTGGAAAATTCCCGTATTCCCTGTTGCCCCGTCATTCCGGGGCCGCAAAGCGGAACCCGGAATCCATGGGGGCGCTTGGTGCATGGCGACATAACCCCATGGATTCCCGCTCTGGTACCCGGAGGGTATTCGCGGGAATGACGTCTTTATTCAGGCCGCTTTGGCCCGGGCGCGTACAAGTTGTTCGCGGTAGTGGTTGGCGTGACGCTCCTCCACTTTGGCAAGGGCCGCAAATCGCTTGGCGGCTTTTGCCAGGGTGGCGGCAAAGCGCGCTGCATGCTCCTTCGATTCGACGATCTGCTCGTCCATTTCCCTGACCGCCGCGGCATTGCCTTCCTGTTCGGCGAGGTGGCGGAACTGCGGGTACATCTCGGTGTACTCGTAGGTCTCGCCGGCGATGGCGATCTCCAGCGACTTGGCCGGGGTGAGCTGGTCCTTGGGGTAGAGCAGGTCGAGGTGGCCGAAGGCGTGCTGCACTTCCTGGTCGGCGGTTTCCTCAAAGGTGCGCGCCGTTTCCTCGTCGCCGGCGGCGCGGGCGAGTTTGGCGAAGTAGCGGTACTTGATGTGCGCCATCGACTCGCCGGCAAAGGCGGCTTCGAGGTTCTTGATGGTGATCGATTCTGGTTTGTTCATGGTCGTCTCCTTTGATGAATTCCTTTGCAGCAAGCGCTGCACGGAACGAATGGTAGGGGCGGCCGCTTTGTTAATCCAATTGATTGTTGCGATATTGTTGATAGTAAAAAACTAAAATATCGACCTGCGCTGCAGGAGCCTCTTCCGGAGGAGGGGCGGTCAGGCTGCGGGTTTGGCGAGTTTTGTTACGCCGTGCAGCGGGCAGTCGAGAATGGCCTGGCGCAGGGCCTCGATTGCCGCAGGGCGCGGAAACGACTTGCGATAGACCAGTACCACGCGCCGGTCCGGCACCGGTTTGGTAAACGGCACATAGCGCAACAGGCTGTCGCGCGGGACATGCTCCGGTATCGAAGTCGAGGGCAGTACGGTAAGGCCGACACCGGATGCGACCATCTGGCGGATGGTTTCCAGCGACGAGCTTTCAAACGTCTTCTGCAAACCTTCGCCGGCGGAAAAGCGGTTGAGTTCGGGCGAGGCGAGCAGCACCTGGTCGCGAAAGCAGTGGCCGGTTCCGAGCAGCACCATGCTTTGCGTTTTTAATTCGGCGCTTTTAACCGATTTGCGCTCCGCCCATTCGTGCGTGCGCGGCACCGCCACGACAAACGGCTCGTCATAAACGGGCTGGATGGCAAAGCCCGGTTCCTCGAAGGGCAGCGCCAGCACCGCGGCGTCAATGTCGCCCTGCTTCAGGAGTTCGCGCAGGCGGTGGGTGTAGTTTTCCTGCAGGTGCAGCGGCATGTTGGGGGTGCGCTTGTGCAGCAGGCGCACCACGCCGGGCAGCAGGTAGGGCGCGATGGTGTAGATCATGCCTATGCGCAAGGGGCCGGCGAGCGGATCTTTGCCCGCTTTGGCGATGTCCTTGATCGAGCCGGCCTGCTCGATCACGCGTTGCGCCTGCGCCACTACCTGCTCGCCGACCGCTGTCGGCGTGACCTCGTTGTTGGCGCGCTCGAACAGCGTCACGCCCAGTTCTTCCTCCAGTTTCTTGATCGCCACCGATAGCGTGGGCTGGCTGACGAAGCAGGCCCTGGCGGCGCGGCCGAAGTGGCATTCGCGCGCGACGGCGATGATGTAGCGCAGTTCGGTGAGGGTCATCGCCGCTTTCCTTCCTAGGCCGCTTTTTTGCGCTCCAGCACCGGCTTGAGATAGCGGCCGGTGAAGCTCTCCGGATTGTCGGCGATGTCCTCGGGCGTGCCCTGGGCGATGATGCGCCCGCCACCGTCGCCACCCTCGGGACCGAGGTCCACCACCCAGTCGGCGGTCTTGATGACGTCGAGGTTGTGCTCGATCACCACCACGGTGTTGCCGTGGTCGCGCAGCGCGTGCAGCACCGAGAGCAGCAGCTTGACGTCGTGAAAATGCAGGCCGGTGGTCGGCTCGTCGAGGAAATAAAGTGTGCGACCGGTATCGCGCTTGGACAGTTCCAGCGCGAGTTTGACGCGCTGCGCCTCGCCGCCCGAGAGCGTGGTGGCCGACTGGCCGAGCTTGATATAGCCCAGCCCCACTTCGAGCAGCGTGAACAGCTTGCGCTCGACAATGGGCACGGCGCGGAAAAATTCATGCGCCTGCTCCACGGTCATTTCCAGCACATCCTGGATGGTGCTGCCCTTGTAGCGGATTTCCAGGGTTTCACGGTTGTAGCGCCGGCCGTGGCAGACGTCGCAAGGCACATAGATGTCGGGCAGGAAGTGCATCTCCACCTTGATCACGCCGTCGCCCTGGCAGGCCTCGCAGCGGCCACCCTTGACGTTGAAGGAAAAGCGCCCCGGGCCGTAGCCGCGTTCGCGCGAAGCCGGCACCCCGGCAAAGAGGTCGCGGATCGGCGTAAACAGCCCGGTGTAGGTGGCCGGATTGGAGCGCGGCGTGCGACCGATGGGGCTCTGGTCGACGTTGATCACCTTGTCGAAATTCTCCAGCCCGCGCAGCGATTCAAACGGCGCCGGCTCGGTCGAGCTGCCATACAACTCGCGCGCCACCTCGGCGTACAGCGTGTCGTTGATGAGGGTCGATTTGCCCGAGCCGGAAACACCGGTGATGCAGACAAACAGCCCCACTGGCAGGTCGAGATCGACGTCCTTGAGATTGTTTCCCGAGGCGCCCTTGAGCCGCAACATGCGTGCTTTTTCCGGGCGGCGGCGGCGTTCGGGCAGCGGGATGGCGAGCTTGCCCGAGAGGTACTGCCCGGTCAGTGACGCGCTGTTCTTGAGAATTTCCGCCGGCGTGCCTTCGGCGACGACGCGGCCGCCGTGCTCGCCGGCACCCGGCCCCATGTCGATGACGTGGTCGGCGCTGAAGATCGCCTCCTCGTCGTGTTCGACCACGATCACCGTGTTGCCCAGGTCGCGCAGGTGCTTGAGCGTGTCGAGCAGGCGGCCGTTGTCGCGCTGGTGCAGGCCGATCGACGGCTCGTCGAGCACGTACATCACGCCGGTGAGGCCCGAACCGATTTGCGATGCAAGGCGGATGCGCTGCGCCTCGCCGCCGGATAAGGTGTCGGCCGAACGGTCGAGCGACAGGTAGTCGAGCCCGACGTTGACGAGAAACTTCAGGCGCGAGGCGATTTCGTTGATGATGCGCTCGGCGATGGCCTGCTTTGCGCCGGGCAGGGTGAGCTTGTGGAAAAAGGCCAGGCTGTCCTTGAGCGGGATGCCGCTGATCTGGTAGATGGCGCGCTCGTCATCGCCGTCCTTGCCACCCGGATTGCCGACACGCACGTTGCGCGCCTCGCGGCGCAGGCGCGTGCCTTCGCAGGCGGGACAGGCCTTGTGGTTGAGGTACTTGGCCAGTTCCTCGCGCACCACCACCGAATCGGTTTCGCGGTAGCGCCGCTCGAGGTTGTGCACCACGCCTTCGAACGGGTGTTCCTTGATCACCGTGCGGCCACGCTCCGATAAATAGGAAAAGGCGACTTTTTCCTTGGTGCCGTAAAGGACGATCTGCTGCGCTTCCTCGGGCAGGCGGTCGAAGGGCTTGTCGACGTCGAACTTGAAGTGCGCGGCGAGGCTGGTGAGCATCTGGAAGTAGAACTGGTTGCGCCTGTCCCAGCCCTTGACCGCGCCGCCCGCGAGCGACAGGTTGGGAAAGGCGACCACGCGCTTGGGGTCGAAGAATTCGATCACGCCGAGGCCGTCGCAATCGGGGCAGGCGCCCATTGGATTGTTGAAGGAAAACAGCCGCGGCTCGAGCTCAGCAAGCGAGTATTCGCACACCGGACAGGAAAACTTGGCCGAAAAAAGATGCTCCCTGCCGCCGTCCGTTTCAACCGCAATGGCGCGGCCCTCGGCGTGGCGCAGCGCGGTCTCGAAGGATTCGGCGATGCGCTGCTTGGCGTCGGCGCGCACCTTGAGCCGGTCGACCACCACTTCGACGGTGTGCTTGATGTTCTTGGAAAGCTTGGGGGGCGTATCGATGTCGTGCACCTTGCCGTCGACGCGCAGGCGCACAAAGCCCTGTGCGCGCAGCTCGGCGAAAAGGTCGACCTGCTCACCCTTGCGCCCGGCCACCACCGGCGCGAGGATCATGATGCGCGTGTCCTCCGGCAGGGCCAGCACATGGTCGACCATTTGCGACACCGACTGCGCCGCGAGCGGCAACTGGTGTTCGGGACAGTAGGGCGTGCCGACGCGCGCGAACAACAGGCGCAGGTAGTCGTGGATTTCGGTCACGGTGCCGACGGTCGAGCGCGGGTTGTGGCTGGTGGCTTTTTGCTCGATGGCAATCGCCGGCGACAAGCCTTCGATCAGGTCGACATCGGGTTTTTCCATCAACTGCAGGAACTGCCGCGCGTAGGCTGACAGCGACTCGACGTAACGCCGCTGGCCCTCGGCGTAAAGCGTGTCAAATGCCAGCGAACTCTTGCCCGAGCCCGACAATCCGGTCACCACCACCAGCTTGTTGCGCGGCAGGTCGAGGCTGACGTTTTTCAGGTTGTGCGTGCGTGCGCCGCGGATGCGGATTTGTTCCATTCGGGGACGGCCTGATGGTGGGGCTGGGGCGGGCGGGGAGCCAAACCTGCTACTATACTGAATTCGGGTGTCCAGTCGCTAGTTTCATGCAGTTTTCCTCCTCATCCAGCCGGATGTCCCCCTTGGAACTCCGGGCAAGCCTCTCGCTGGCCTCGATTTTCGCCCTGCGCATGCTCGGCCTGTTCCTCATACTGCCGGTGTTCGCCATCCACGCCACCCACCTCAAGGGCGGCGACAGCCAGACCCTGGTCGGTGTTGCGCTGGGCACCTACGGCCTAACCCAGGCCATACTGCAACTGCCCTTTGGCATGGCCTCGGATCGCTTTGGCAGGAAGCCGGTGATCGTATTCGGCCTGGTGCTGTTTGCCATCGGCAGCTTTGTCGCCGCGGCCACCGACGACATCTGGATAACGATTTTGGGCCGTGCCATCCAGGGTGCGGGCGCGATTTCCTCCGCGGTGGTGGCCTTTACCGCCGACCTGACGCGCGAAGAACACCGCACCAAGGCGATGGCGCTGATCGGCGCATCCATCGGCCTGACCTTTGCCCTGTCGCTGGTGCTCGCACCGATGCTCTACCAGGCGGTCGGCATGGCCGGAATCTTCGGTCTCACCGGCCTGCTGGCGCTTGCTGCCATCTGGGTGGTGACCAGTGTGGTGCCGCCCGAGTCGGGCGCGGTGTCACCTTCCAAGGAGGGCGGCGCCGGTGATTTGTGGAAGGTGCTGCGCAATGCCGAACTGGCGCGGCTCAACCTCGGTATTTTTGCCCTGCACATGGTGTTGATGGCGATTTTTGTGGTGATCCCGCTGGCGCTGGTGCGCGTGGGCGGCCTTGCGGCCGCGGCGCACTGGAAGGTCTACCTGCCGGTGGTGCTGGCGTCTTTTGTGGTGATGATGCCGCTGATAAAGTTCATGGAAAAAAAGGGCCGGTTAAAGCCGACCTTTGTCGCCTGCGTCTGGGCGATGGCGGCGGTCCAGCTCGGATTGTGGCTGGGCATAGAGCACTTCGCCGCGCTGGTGCTGCTGCTGTTCGGTTTTTTTGCCGTCTTCAACGTGCTCGAGGCAACGCTGCCTTCGCTGGTGACGCGCATCGCTCCGGCATCGGCGCGGGGCACCGCCATCGGCGTCTATAACACCATGCAGGCGCTGGGCCTCTTCGTCGGCGGTGCCGCCGGCGGCTGGCTGGCGCAGCACCATGGCGAGGGCGCGGTGTTTGTATTCGGATTTGCCCTTACTGCGTTATGGGGATTGGGAGCGCTGTCGATGAAGGCGCCCAAGGTGGTAAGCCGCACTGTCGTGCTTGACGCGGAGCCGCTGCACGCGATGCCCGCGACCGGTGCCGACAACCGGCCTGCGTGAAACGATTATGCTGCCCGGGCAACCGGGTGGGTTGGTGCCAAACAATTTGATCAACGGGGGAATCTGACATGGCTTCAGTCAATAAAGTAATTCTGGTGGGCAACCTGGGCAAGGATCCGGAGACGCGCTACATGCCCGAGGGCGGCGCGATCACCAACATCACCATGGCGACCACGCACACCTGGAAGGACAAGACGAGCGGCGACAAAAAGGAGGAAACCGAGTGGCACCGCGTGTCGTTTTTCGGCCGCCTCGCTGAAATTGCCGGCGAATACCTGAAAAAAGGCTCGCCCTGCTACGTCGAGGGACGCCTGCGTACGCGCAAGTGGACTGACAAGGAAGGCAACGACCGCTACACCACCGAGATCGTCGCCGACTCGATGCAGTTGCTCGGCAGCAAGCGCGACAGCGGCGGCGGCGACAGCGCGATGCGCGAACCGCCGTCCGAATCGGGCCGTGCCGAGTCGGCCTCCAAGCCGGCGGCGAAAAAGCCGGGCGGGAAGATTGACGCCATGGACGACGATATTCCGTTCTAGGGGCGTCGTGTCTGGCCGTCGTGGCCGCACCCTGAAACGCCCGGCTAGCTGCCGGGCGTTTTTGTTTTTGCGCAACGATTTCGAGGCTTGCAGCCAGAATCCGCACTTTTGCGCAGCAGTCATTGAGAATTGCATATTGCGTGATATAAATACGCATCAGAAGAAGCTGTCACGTTTTTGGTAACGATCAACAGGAGAGCCGGCTCGATTCCGGCGACCATACCCGAGGGAGACCGCATGCGTTTCGAATTCGATACACCCGGCGCCGCAAAGGCGCACGCAAAGGTGCACGTCAGACTGCTGGACGTGGCTCTGGCGGCGTCACTGCTGTTCCCGGGCCTGGCTCTGGCGCAAGCCGACGCCACCGCGGGGCGCGCCAAGGTGGAAGCTTCGTGCGCCGCCTGTCACGGGGCCAACGGGGTGAGCGTGTCCGACACCATTCCAAACCTGGCGGGGCAGAAGGCGGCCTACCTGGAAGCGCAGTTGCGCGCGCTGAAAAGCGGCGCGCGGCGCAATGCGGTGATGAATGCGATCGCGACCCAATTGAGTCCTCAGGAAATTTCCAACGTGGCGGCGTTCTTCGCATCGCTCCCCGGAGCATCCAGCGCGGCGACAAAGTCGGCGTTCCTGCCGGCGCTCGTAAAGACCAACGCGACCCTGCCCGCGAACTACAAGACCACGTTCACCATGTACCAGACGGTCAATCGCCCGGATATCAACCAGGTGCGCTACCTGTACGCCAACGATGTCGCGCTGCGCGCCGCCCGCGATGGCAAGTCCCTGCCGGACGGCTCCCTGCTGGTGCTGGAGCAGCATGCGGCCAGGCTGGGATCCGACGGCAAGCCCGCCACCGGCAGCGACGGCTTTTACATGGCCGAGAAGTTCGTCGCGTACACGGTGATGGAGCGCGGCAACGGCTGGGGCAAGGAAATTCCGGAAAACCTGCGCAATGAAGACTGGCATTACGCGGCCTATTCGCCCGACCGCCAGCTGCGCCCTGCCAACCAGGCCGAATGCCTGGCCTGCCACAAGCCGCTGGACAAGGACAGCTACATGTTCTCCATCAAGGCCCTGACCGAGACGGCGAAAAAGCGCTAGCAAGCTCTTCGACTCGGGACGCAGAAAGCGGTGAATAACAGACCGCTGAGTCCGATTTTCTCGCAGGCGTTTCCCGAGTCCGACAGGCTTCCGCGCCACCTGGCGGACCCCGTGGCGCGATAACGCAGGGTGGTTGTGAGTCGTTGTGGCCTGCCTTGATGATGTGCGGGTATTGCATTGTCAATAGCCGTAAAATCGTTGCCATCTTGTAGTCTCGCTGCAACCTTGGGCAAGCAACATGGATGGCTCATTGCCTAAGCTGATTTGCAGACCATGTACGACAAGCACTACCTCACCCCGCTGTTCGAACCGCAGTCGGTCGCCGTGATCGGTGCCACCGAGCGCCCCGGCGCCATCGGCGGGATCGTGTTGCGCAACCTGCTGGAAGCGGGTTTCCGCGGCAATCTTTACGCGGTCAATCCGAAGCATTCTTCCGTTTGCGGTGTGCGCTGTTATCGCGACGTGGCGCAATTGCCCGCGGGGGTTGACCTTGCGGTGGTGGCAACGCCGGCGAAAACGCTGCCCTCGGTTATCGAAGCCTGCGGCAAGGCGGGCATTCGCGCCGCGGTGGTGATCACGGCCGGGTTCGGCGAGGCGGGGGAGGCCGGCCGTGCCCTGCAGGAGCAGATGCTGTCCATGGCACGCCGCCACGGCGTGCGCATTATCGGCCCCAATTGCCTTGGCATCATGCGTCCGCAAATCGGCCTGAATGCGACCTTTGCGCGCGGCGGCGCGCAAGACGGCGCTCTTGCGCTGGTATCGCAGTCGGGCGCCCTCGCCACCGCCATCCTCGACTGGGCCGGGCCCGCCGGCGTGGGTTTTTCCAGCGTCATATCGCTCGGCGGTTCCGCCGACATTGATTTTGGCGAAATCCTCGATTACCTGGTGGCCGACAACCACACCGAGCACATCCTGCTCTATGTCGAGGGCATACGCGATGCGCGCCGTTTCATGAGCGCGTTGCGCGCCGCCTCGCGCGTCAAGCCGGTGATCGTGCTCAAGGTCGGGCGTCATGCCGCCGGAATGCGCGCCGCGATTTCACATACCGGCGCGCTGGTCGGCGCCGATGATGTGTTTGATTCGGCGCTGGCGCGTGCCGGTGCGGTGCGCGTCACCACCATCGGCCAGCTGTTTGCCGTGGCACAGGGGCTGACGGCGCAAATACGTCCGCGCGGCAACCGTCTCGCGATCATCACCAACGGCGGCGGTCCCGGCGCCATGGCCGCCGACCGCGCCGCCGACCTCGGTGTGCCGTTGGCCGAGTTGTCTCCCAACACGCTAGCCGCATTAGACGCGGCCCTGCCGCCCAACTGGTCGCACGGCAATCCGCTCGACCTGATCGGTGACGCGGATGCCGTGCGTTATAAAACGGCGGTGGCCGCCGCGCTCGCCGATAGCAATGTTGATGGGGTGCTGGCGATGATGGTGCCTACCGCGGTCACCGAAACCGCGGATGCGGCGCGCGCGGTCATCGAAGCGGCGCAAGGCAGCGATAAACCCCTCATCACCTGCTGGATGGGCGAGCAACTCGCCTCGGCCGGCCGCAAATTGTTTGCCGAAAAGCGCATCCCGAGCTTTCGCACCCCCGAGCCGGCGGTCGAATTGTTTTCCTATCTTGCCGCCTACACGCGCAACCGCTTCCTGCTGATGCAGGCTCCCGGGCCGCGCGCCAGGGCTGAGTCCATAGACGTTGACGCGGCGCGGCGCATCAAGGAGGGCGCGCTTGCGGCGGGGCGCAACGTCCTCACCAGCGACGAATCCAAGGCCTTGCTCGAAATCTGCGGCATTCCGGTCAACACCGGCAGCAAGGCCGCCACAGTCGAGGAGGCGGTGCGGCTGGCCGCGCAGGCCGGCGTGCCGGTGGCAATGAAAATTGACTCGCCCGACATCACCCACAAGAGCGACGTCGGCGGAGTGCGCCTCAATCTGAAATCGGACCGTGCGGTTCGCGGCGCCTGGGCCTCGATGATGGAAGACGCCGCGGCTGCCCACCCCGGGGCACGCATTGCGGGGGTCAGTATTGAGCCGATGATCCAGCGCAAAGGCGCGCGCGAACTCCTGCTCGGCGTGGCGCAGGACAATGTGTTCGGGCCGGTGATGACCTTTGGTGCGGGCGGTGTCGCGGTGGAGGTGCTGCGCGACCGCGCCGTGGCGCTGCCGCCGCTTAACGCCCTGCTCATCGACAACATGATCGCCTCGACCCGGGTGTCAAAAATGCTCGGCGAGTTTCGCGGCGCACCGGCAATCGACAGGACGGCGCTTGAGGCGGCGTTGTTAAGGCTGTCGGAAATGGTTTGTGAACTGCCCTGGATACTCGAGTTGGACATCAATCCGCTGCTCGCTGACGAAAGCGGTGTCATCGCCGTGGATGCCCGAATTGTCGTGGCTGCGCCGGTCAAGGGGGCGCCGCCCGCCCGCTACGCGCGGCTGGCCATCCATCCCTACCCGGCCAGCCTGGCCTGTGAGTGGGTGCTTGCCGATGGGACGCCGTTGACAATGCGTCCGATCCGTCCCGAGGACGCGCAGATTGAGATGGACTTCGTGCGCGAATTGTCCGCCGAGTCCAAGTATTTCCGTTTCATGGACACCCTGCGTGAACTGACCCCGGACATGCTGGCGCGCTTTACCCAGATCGATTACGACCGCGAAATGGCCTTTATCGTGACGCGGCCCGAAGCCGGGCAGGAGATTGAACTTGCCGTCGGCCGCTATGCCACCAATCCGGACGGCGAGTCCTGCGAGTTTGCCGTGGTGGTGGGCGATGTATGGCAGGGCAGGGGTCTGGCGCGGCGCATTATGGAAGGCCTGATCGCGGTGGCGCGCGACCGCGGGCTGAAAGTGATGATGGGCCACATCATGGGCAGCAACGACAAGATGCTCAAACTCGCCGTCGATCTGGGCTTTCGCCTGCAGCCCGACCCCCAGGACGCCACCCTGAAAGTGGCCATCCTGGAACTGCATCCGCGTTGATTTAAAAGGAAATTAGATTTGCTGCGCCGCAGCTTTACAAAGTAAATCATTATTTACTAATATTCTGAATTACCGCTGCCAAGGCCTTGGAATAAGCGTTTGCAGCGTTCAGCCGGTTTGACCTAAAAGGAGGATGGAGGTGCGGTGCGACCGTGTCTCCTGTTTATGAGTGCAGACCAAACAGGGCGCCGTCCCGGCCGCGTGATGCGCGCACCCGAGAATTTTCTCGGACCGGCCGACATCGCCGCGGTCAAGGCGGGGCGCCGCGACTTTCTCAGGAACAGCCTGCTTGCCGCATCCGCGGCGCTGGCCGGCGCGGCCGCGCCGCTGCGCGCCGCCGACGGCGAAGCGGCGATTCTCAATCCTTCGGCTTTCAGCACCTCACTCGGCCAGCCGGTGGCGGCGCGCGCCTATGGCCTGCCGTCAAAGTACGAGCAAAACCTCGCGCGGCGCGAAAGCCCGGGGTTGACGCGGGTATCCGCGGCATCGGTGTCCTTCGCCCCCTTGCAGGGTTTTTTCGGCATCATCACACCGAGCGGCCTGCACTTCGAACGCCATCACCAGGGCTGGCAGGACATCGACCCGGCGCAACACCGCTTGATGGTCAACGGGCTGGTGAAGTCGGCGCGCGTGTACACCATGGACGATTTGATGCGCCTGCCGTCGGTGTCGCGCATGCATTTCATCGAATGCGGCGCCAACAGCGGCATGGAGTGGGGCAACGTCGCGGTGCCGACGGTGCAATACACCCACGGCATGTTGTCGTGCTGCGAATTCACCGGCGTGCCGCTGTCCGTGCTGCTTGACGATTGCGGCTTTGACCGCAAGAACGGCAAGTACGTGCTGGCCGAAGGCGGCGACGGCGCCGGACTGACGCGCACCATTGCCATGGATCGCGCGCTCGATGACGTGTTGGTGGCCTGGGCCATGAACGGCGAGATGCTGCGCCCGGAAAACGGCTATCCCCTGCGCCTGGTGGTGCCTGGCGTTCAAGGCGTGTCCTGGGTCAAGTGGCTGCGCCGTCTCGAAGTCGGTGACCAGCCCTGGTTTGCGCGCGAGGAGGCGATGCACTACATCGACTTGATGCCCGACGGCCTGCACCGCCAGTTCACCTCCATCCAGGAGTGCAAGTCGGTGATCACCTCGCCCTCGGGCGGGCAGAAATTGATAGACAAGGGTTACTACAGCATCACCGGCCTTGCCTGGTCGGGTCGCGGCAAGATACGCCGTGTCGATGTGTCGCTCGACGGCGGGCGCAACTGGAAACAGGCACGCCTTGAAACGCCGGTGCTCGAAAAATGCCTCACCCGGTTCAATATTCCCTGGGTCTGGGACGGCGGTCCGGCGATCCTGCAGTCGCGCGCGCAAGACAGCACCGGCTATGTGCAGCCGCAATCGCGGCAGCTGCGCGCGGTGCGCGGCACACGCTCGATTTATCACAACAACGCCATCCAGTCCTGGGGCCTGGCCGACACGGGCGAGGTGAGCAATGTCCAGGTCGGCTAAGGCCCTGCTCGCAGTGGTTTTGGCGCTGTCCGCTTCGGCCGCGATGGCGCAGGGCAAGTATCCGGGCATTGGTCGCGTTGCCACGCCCGACGAAGTGCGTGCCTGGGACATCGACGTGCGTCCGGATTTCAAGGGTCTGCCGGCGGGTTCGGGCAGCGTCGCCAAGGGGCAGCAGGTCTGGGAGGGCAAGTGCGCCTCCTGCCACGGCGTGTTCGGCGAATCCAACGAGTTCTTTACGCCGATTGTCGGCGGCGTCACGCCCGAGGACGTCAAGCGCGGACGCGTAGCTGCGCTGATCAGCAAGCCGGAACTGCAGCGCACGACGCTGATGAAAATGTCGTCCATCGCCACCTTGTGGGACTACATCAATCGCGCCATGCCCTGGAACGCGCCAAAGTCACTGAGTGTCGAGGAAGTCTATGCCGTCACGGCCTTCATCCTCAATCTTGGCGAAATCCTGCCCGACAGTTTTGTTTTATCGGACAAGAATATCGGCGAGGTGCAAAAGTTGGTGCCCAATCGCAACGGCATGACCCGCAAGCACGGGCTGTGGGACGTAAAGGGTCTCCCCGATGTCAAGAACACCCTTTGCATGAAGGATTGCCCGGTAGGCGCGGGTGGCAAGGTGCAGATCGTATCGTCAATTCCCGATTACGCCCGCGACGCACACGGCAACCTCGCCGAACAGAACCGGGTGGTCGGCCCGGTGCGCGGCGTCGTCACGGCAAAGGGCGCTGTCGCACAGGCGGCGCCCGCACCGAGCGAGCCGGGGGCGCTGGCCAATGCCAGCAATTGCCTCGCCTGCCACGCAACGGACAGGAAAGTGGTCGGTCCTTCGTTCAATGAAATTGCCGGCCGTTACAAGGGCGACAACGCCGCACCCTCGCGGCTGGCGGCCAAAATCAAGGATGGCGGGGCGGGCGCCTGGGGTAATGTGCCGATGCCGCCCCATGCCGGGATGAAAACCGAGGAAATTCAGCTGCTGGTGCGCTGGATATTGAACGGGGCCGTCCCCAACTAGGCCTGACGGGGGTTATAAGCAAAGAATCAGTGCTCGATTGTGGTGCATTTGCAGCACCGATATAATGGGAAATTCCATTTGGTTCAGCAAATTAGCAATTCGTATAAGGAGTAAGGCGCAAATGAACATCCAACGCAGGCAGGTACTCAAATCCGGTGGCGGCATGGCCGTCATGGCGGTGGCAATCGTGGCTGGCCTGATCCGCCCGCAGGACGCCCTCGCAGCGGACTGGAATAACGCGGCTTTTTCCGCCAAGACCGTGGCCGATACGGTCAAGGCCATGGGCGGCAGTGCGGCAGCCGACAGCAAGGACATCCAGATCACCGCGCCCGATATCGCCGAAAACGGCATGGTGGTGCCCATTTCGGTGACCAGCAACCTCGCCAAGACGCAATCCATAGCGATCCTGGTCGAGAAAAATCCCAGCACGCTGTCCGCAAGCTTCGACATTCCCGACGGCACCGACCCGTTTGTCCAGACCAGGGTGAAAATGGGCCAGAGTTCCAATGTCTATGCGGTGGTCAAGGCCGACGGCAAGTACTACAGCGCGGTCAAGGAAATCAAGGTCACCCTGGGTGGATGCGGGGGCTGACGCCCCCTTGGGGTGGTTGCGGCGGCCTAAGCCCCCGCCGACCGACAGGTTGCACCAGTGCAAGACCCAACCGAACAAGTAAAGGAGTTGAGATGGCAGATCCGATGAAAATCCGCGCCGCAATGCAGGGCGACAAGGTGGAAGTCAAAGTCCTGATGAGTCACATCATGGAAACCGGCCAGCGCAAGGATGCCAAGGGCGCCAATATCCCGGCGCACTTTATCCAGAATGTTACCGCCGTGCACAACGGCAAGACCGTGCTTGCGGCGCAATGGGGGCCGGCGGTTTCGACCAATCCCTTCCTCTCATTTCGCTTCAAGGGTGGCAAGCCGGGCGAGAAGGTGCAGATTACCTGGACCGACAATAAAGGTGACAAGCGCACCGACGAAGCGACTATCAGCGGATAAAATCCGCCGGAAAGAACTTCAAGAGCGGTTGCCCAAACCGCCCGCAAGAACCACGTAGTGAGGAGAAAGCATGTCCAGATTGTCTTTTGCAGCCGGAGCGCTGCTGGCCTTGTGTTGCGGCGGCACCATTGCGCAAACCGCGGCCGAGGGTATCGAGCGTTACCGCCAGATGATTGCCGAGGGCAACCCGGCGGAATTGTTTGAGGCCAAGGGCGAGGACATCTGGAAGCAAAAGCGCGGGCCGAAAAGGGCCTCGCTGGAACAATGCGATCTGGGCCTGGGGCCCGGGGTGGTTGCCGGTGCTTACGCGCAATTGCCTCGTTACTTCAAGGACGCCGACCGGGTGATGGACTTGGAAACGCGACTGGTGCATTGCATGGTCACCCTGCAGGGCATCAGCGATGCGGATGCCAAAAGGAATCCCTACTCCACGCCCGAACGGCCCTCCGACATGGAATCGCTGGTGTCGTTTGTCACCGCCGAGTCCAAGGGCGTCAAGATGAACGTCGCGCTGTCGCACCAGAAAGAGCGCGAGATGTACCAGATCGGCGAAAAAATGTTCTATTACCGTGGCGGCCCGCATGATTTTTCCTGTGCCACCTGCCACGGCGAGGACGCAAAACGCATACGCCTGCAGGACCTGCCCAACCTGACCAACACCAAGGACGCGCAGCGCGCCTACACCACCTGGCCGGCGTATCGTGTGTCGCAGGGCACAGTGCGCACCTTTCAGTGGCGGCTGTTCGATTGTTTCCGGCAGCAGCGCTTTCCCGCCCTGGAATTCACCTCCGATGCTTCCATTGCGCTGACGACTTTTCTTGCCAAGAATGCCAACGGCGGCACGCTCGCCGCACCGGCCCTGAAGCGCTGAGCGGAGACGACCATGAACATGAAATTTCTGGTAACGCCCGCCGTCCTGTTGCTGGCCGCCTGTGCCACCTCACTTTCCGAGGACGAGGCGCAAAAGCAGGCGGTAAGCATGATGAAGTCCTCGTTCAAGGCGCAAGGCCAGGCGTCTCTCGCCCGCCTCGACCAGGACGAGGTGCAGGCCACCTGCAGCAAGTACCCTCCAGGCGCCACGATTACAAAAGATGTCGCGGACAAGATCGAGAAGGCGCAGTTCGCGGCAATCAAGTATCCGGCCAAGCTGATGGGCGACTGGAAAGCCGGCGAGCGCGTGGCGCAAATCGGCACCGGTTTCCAGTTCTCCGATGGTCCGACGGCCCCCGTCGGCGCCAATTGCTATGCCTGCCACCGCATGTCAAAGGGCGAGATTTCCTACGGCACCATCGGTCCCAGCCTGTACCAATTCGGCAAGCTGCGCGGCACTTCCCAGCCGATACAGCAATACACCTACGGCAAGATCTACAATTCCAATGCTTATACGGCTTGCTCCAACATGCCGCGTTTCGGCCACAGCAAGATCTTGACCGAAGCGCAAATGGCCGATCTCACCGCACTGCTGCTCGACCCGGCCTCACCCGTAAATCAATGAGTTTCAATAACCCGGGTGCGCCCGGGTTATTTTCGAACTCAAGCACCAGGGAATACTGATATGTCATCACTGTCCCGGCGCGAGTTTCTGAGGTTGCTGGCGCTCGCTTCTGCCGCAGGCCTGCCGCTTGCCGCCGGCGCCCAGCAGCGGGGTGCGTTTTACGACCTGCCGCGTTTTGGCAATGTGTCGCTGCTGCATTTCACCGATTGTCACGCGCAACTGACGCCGACTTATTTCCGCGAGCCCAGTGTCAACCTGGGCATAGGCGATGGCGTCAATCGCGCGCCGCACCTCGTCGGCGATCACTTGCTCAAGGCCTTCGGTTTCAAGCCGGGTACGCGAGAAGCGTATGCCTTCAGCTATCTCGATTTTGCCAAGGCCGCCCACATTTACGGCAAGGTCGGCGGATTTGCCCATCTCGCCACCCTGGTCAAGCAACTGCGCGCCTCGCGGCCGGCATCGCTGCTGCTTGACGGCGGCGACACCTGGCAGGGCTCGGCCACCGCACTGTGGTCGCAGGGCCGCGACATGGTCGCCGCGTGCAAGCTGCTTGGGGTGGATGTCATGACCGGGCACTGGGAATTCACCTACGGCCAGGATCGTGTCAAGGAGATTGTCGAAAAGGAACTGGGCAAGATCGAATTCCTTGCGCAAAACATCGAGACCAACGACTTTGGCGACCCGGTGTTCAAGCCCTGGACCATGCGCGAACTGGGCGGTGTGCCGGTGGCGGTGATCGGCCAGGCCTTCCCCTACACGCCCATCGCCAACCCGCGTTACATGGTGGCGGACTGGAAGTTCGGCATCCAGGAGGAGCGGCTGCAAAAGCAGGTCAACGAAGCGCGCGCCAAGGGTGCGCAGGTGGTGGCGCTGCTGTCGCATAACGGCATGGACGTCGACATGAAGCTCGCTTCGCGCGTCACCGGCATCGACGTCATCATGGGCGGGCATACGCATGACGGTGTTCCGGCGCCCCTCGCTGTGAAAAACCCCGGCGGCCAGACCCTCGTAACCAACGCCGGCTCAAACAGCAAGTTTCTCGCCGTTCTCGACCTTGATGTAAAGGGTGGCAAGATCGCCGGCTGGCGTTACAAACTGCTGCCGGTATTCGCCAACCTGCTGCCGGCCGACCGCGAAATGGCGGCGTTGATCGACAGCCACCGCGCGCCGCATGCGGCCAAGCTCGCCGAGAAACTCGCCGTCAGCGAAGGCCTGCTGTACCGCCGCGGCAACTTCAACGGTTCCTTCGACCAGGTCATTCTCGATGCATTGATGAGCGTCAAGGGTGCCGAGATTGCGTTTTCTCCGGGTTTTCGCTGGGGCACCAGCATCCTGCCCGGCCAGGCCATTACCTATGAACACCTGATGGACCAGACTGCCATCACCTATCCGTACACAACGCTCACTGAAATGAGCGGCGAGACCATCAAGACGGTGCTCGAGGATGTGGCCGACAACCTGTTCAACCCCGACCCGTATTACCAGCAGGGCGGGGACATGGTGCGCGTGGGCGGCATGAGTTACTCGTGCAATCCGCTGGCAAAAATGGGCGATCGCATCGGCGACATGCGGCTTGGCGACACGCCGATCGAGGCGGGCAAGAACTACAAGGTTGCCGGCTGGGCACCGGTGGCCGAGGGTGCCAAGGGGGAACCGGTCTGGGACGTGGTCGGCGGCTATTTGCGCGACAAAAAAACCATCAAGACGCCCAGGCTCAACCTGCCCCGCCTCGTCGGCATGGACGGCAACAAGGGCATGGCCTAAATGCCGCGCCTGATTGCGTCCTCGTTTGCATCGTGGTTGCTTGCCGTCGCGCTGTTGCTCGGAACAGGCGTGGCGCAGGCGCTGCAAGTGGGCGACCCGGTCGCGCTGCCCGACATCAAGCTGCACGACGGCAGCGTGCTGCGCGCCGCCGATCTCAAGGGCAAGGTGGTGGTGGTGGAGTACTGGGCGTCGTGGTGCCCGTTCTGCAAAAACACCATGCCGCATTTGCAAAAATTTTACGATGCCAACAAGGCCAAAGGGCTCGAGGTCATCGTCTTGTCCATCGACAAGACCGAGCGCGAGGCGGTCGACGCCCTGCGCGAGCGCGGCTACACTTTTCGCGCCGGCATGGCCACAGAGCAGACCAACCGCGTGTTCGGACGATTGCGCGGCCTTCCTGTCACCTACGTCATCGGCCGTGACGGCAGGCTGGCGCGGCAGGAAATGGGCGAGTTGTTCGCCGAAGACATCGCCGAGTTCGCCGATTTTCTCAAACCGGCGCGCTGAAACCGGCACCCGCCGTGCCATTCGGCCCGGCACTTGAAATCTGCGCTTTTGGCCCGATTCCCCCTGATATTCCCGCAGCTTAGGGGGTAATTTCCGCTATAATCTCGGGTTTTGGATTTGGCCGAGGCCGACATGCCAATCTACGCTTATCGCTGTGCTGAATGCGGGTTCCAGAAGGATCACTTGCAAAAAGTGAGCGACCCGCTGCTGACCGAATGCCCCGAATGCGGCAAGGCCAGCTACAAGAAAATGCTTACCGCCGCCGGATTCCAGTTAAAAGGTACCGGCTGGTATGTCACCGACTTCAAGGGTGGCGGCGCCAAACCAGCGACCGCGGTTGCCACCGAATCGAAGGTCGAGGACGCGTCCAAGCCGGCGGCCAAAACAGAAGGCGCCGCCAAGACCGAATCCGCGGCCCCGGCCAAGAGCGAGAGTGCCGCCGCGCCGGCTGCCGCCCCGGCGGCGTCCACGCCGTCGTCTTCGTCGACCTGATTGAAGTGCCGATTGCAGTCCTGAATTACAACGCCAATGCAACGGATGCGTCCGCCGCGCTCGTTTCGAACCCTGATCAGACAAGCCTGGCCCCGCACCCCCCCGCAATATGAAAAAATACCTCGTCACCGGCCTGCTGATCTGGATTCCCCTGGCCATCACCATCTGGGTGCTGCACCTGATCGTGACGACCATGGACCAGACACTGACCCTGCTTCCCTTCGAGTTCCGGCCCGACTTCACGCTGTTCGGCCGCGTCATCCATGTTCCGGGGCTCGGCGTCATCGGCACCATACTGGTGGTGCTGGTCACCGGCCTGTTGGCCTCGAATATCATCGGCCAGCGCCTGGTCACCTTCTGGGAAAACCTGCTCGGTCGCATTCCCGTGGTAAAGACGCTTTACCACGGTGTCAAGCAGGTCAGCGACACCATGTTCGCACCGGGCGGCCAGGCGTTTCGCAAGGCCCTGCTGGTGCAGTATCCGCGCGCCGGTTCCTGGACCATCGCTTTCCAGACCGGGCAGCCCGGCGGCGAGGTGGCGGCCCACCTGCAGGGGGACTACGTCAGCGTGTATGTGCCGACGACGCCGAACCCGACCTCGGGCTTTTTCCTGATGATGCCCAAGGCCGATGTGGTGGAGTTGGACATGAGCGTCGATGATGCGCTGAAGTATGTGATTTCCATGGGTGTGGTTGTGCCCGGGAACAAAGGCAACGGCAGGAAAATCCAGTGAACGGTGAATCGTAAAAGGTGAAAAGTGAAAAGTGAATCGTAAATAGTGCACGACGGCTCGCGACGACGACACGGTGTTCACCATTTACCATTTCCCATTCCCCATTCCCCATTCCCCATTCCCCATTCCCCATTTTCCATTGCCCCCAAAAAATGCGAACTCATTACTGCGGCAAAGTCAGCGCTGCCGATCTTGGCAAAACCGTGGTTCTTTGCGGCTGGGCGCACCGCCGCCGCGACCATGGCGGGGTGATATTCATCGACCTGCGCGACCGCGAAGGCCTGGTGCAGATTGTTTCCGATCCGGACCGCAAGGCGAGCTTTGCCAACGCCGAAACGGTGCGCAATGAATTCGTGCTCAAGGTGACCGGCCTGGTGCGCCGGCGCCCCGAGGGCACCGTCAACGCCAACATGTTCAGCGGCGAAATCGAAGTGCTGGCGCATGAGATCGAGATCCTCAATCCCTCGCTCACGCCGCCGTTCCAGCTTGACGATGAAAACCTGTCCGAAACGGTGCGCCTGGAACACCGCGTCATCGACCTGCGCCGCCCGGCGATGCAAAAGAACCTGATGCTGCGCCACCGCGCCGCGATGTCGGTGCGCAAGTACATGGATGCCAACGGCTTCATCGACATCGAAACACCGATGCTTTACAAATCGACGCCAGAGGGCGCGCGCGAGTTCCTCGTGCCCTCACGCATCCATGAGGGCCAGTTCTACGCCCTGCCGCAGTCGCCGCAGCTCTTTAAACAGATGTTGATGATGGCCGGCTTCGACCGCTACTACCAGATCACCAAGTGCTTTCGCGACGAGGACCTGCGCGCCGACCGGCAGCCCGAGTTCACCCAGATCGACGTCGAGACCTCCTTTCTTGGCGAGCAGGAAATCCGCGACCTGATGGAAGGCCTGATCCGTACGGTGTTCAAGGAGGCCATCAACGTCGACCTGCCCAACCCGATTCCGGTGATGAAGTTTGCCGACGCGATGCGCCTTTACGGCTCGGACAAGCCCGACCTGCGTGTGCCGCTTGAGTTCACCGAACTGACCGACGCGATGAAGGACGTTGCTTTCAAGGTGTTCAGCGGCCCGGCGAATGCCGCCGGCGGCCGTGTTGCGGCGCTGTGCATCCCGGGCGGCGCGACCATTTCGCGCAGCGAAATCGACGGCTACACCGAGTTCGCCAAGATTTACGGCGCCAAGGGCCTTGCCTACATCAAGGTCAACGATGTCACGCAGCTCAACGAAACCGGCCTGCAGTCGCCCATCGTCAAGAACCTCTCCGAAGCCGCCCTGCGCGCCACGCTCGAGCGCAGCGGGGCGAAAAACGGCGACATCATTTTCTTTGGCGCCGACCGCGAAAAAATCGTCAACGATGCGCTTGGCGCCTTGCGCGCGAAAATCGGCCACGAGCGCGGCCTCGCTTCCAAGGAATGGAAGCCGCTGTGGGTGGTGGACTTCCCGATGTTCGAGTACGACGAGGAAGCCAAGACCTGGGCGGCGCGCCACCATCCGTTTACCGCGCCCAAGGACGGCCACGAGGACTATCTTGCGACGGACCAGGGCAAGGCCATTGCCAAGGCCTATGACCTGGTGCTCAACGGCTGGGAACTGGGCGGCGGCTCGGTGCGTATCCACCGCCAGGAAGTGCAGGCCAAGGTGTTTGGCGCGCTCAATATCTCGCCCGAGGACCAGCAGAAAAAGTTCGGCTTCCTGCTCAACGCGCTGCAATACGGCGCCCCGCCCCACGGCGGCATCGCCTTCGGCCTGGACCGCCTGGTCACCATGATGTGCGGCGCCGAGTCGATCCGCGAAGTCATCGCCTTCCCGAAAACGCAGCGCGGGCAGGACCTGCTGGTGGGTGCGCCCACCGTGGTGCCGGACAAGCAGTTGCGTGACCTGCACATCCGCCTGCGCAACGTCGAGAAGGCTTCCTGACCGCGCGTCCGGGCGGACCTGAACGTAAATACGACAATGAAGAAAGTTTTGCTTGCGCTGTTCGTCCTTGTCGCGGCCTTGTCGCTGGCGCTGCCTCCGGCTTTTGCGCGCGGGCCGATTGGTGAAATACCTGTCGCGCAGCTGCCCAAAGAGGCGCGCGAAACCCTGGCGCTGATCAAAAAAGGCGGGCCCTATCCCTACAAGCAGGATGACAGCGTGTTCGGCAACCGCGAAGGCCTGCTGCCGCAACAGCCGCGCGGCAGCTATCGCGAATACACCGTCAAGACGCCGGGCTCGCGCGATCGCGGCGCGCGGCGCATCATTGCGGCAAAGGGAATCGAGTTTTACTATACCGACGACCACTACAACTCTTTTCGCAGGATCCGCGAATAAATGAGCGATCTCAAAACCCAGCTTGCCGACAAGGCGCGCGCCGGCGTATTCCAGGTCGGTCCGGGCACCCAGTCACTCGAAGCGGCGGCCAAATCCGCCGGGCTCGCCGTATGGCGCGTCGACATCGGCCATGTGCACGACAAAAAAGGTTTTACTGCGCTGGTCGCCAAGGCCATGGCCTTCCCCGAATGGTTTGGCGGCAATTGGGATGCGTTCAAGGATTGCCTCACCGATTTGTCCTGGAGCGAGGCGCCGGGCTACGTGCTGTTGCTCGAGCACAGCAAGCATTTTGGCGCCGGCCACCGCCATGAGTTTGATACGGCGATGGAAGTGCTGGCCGGCGCCTCGACCTGGTGGCAGGAGCAGGGCAAGCCCTTCTGGGTGCTGGTAGGCGGCCCCGAGGGCTGGGACGCCGGCCTGCCGCCGCTGCCGCCGGCCTGAATTGCATTTCGCGGCCATGGCATCCGCGTAATTCCGGAACATTAGAAACTTGAAAACCCCGCCGGATAAGGCTTTCCGGCCAAAAGTGGTGACAAAAAAGTCACATGCAGCAATACAAGATCCCGCGTTCCGTGCTGGTGGTCATCCACACCCCCGACCTCGAGGTATTGCTGATCGAGCGCGCGGCGGCACCCGGTTTCTGGCAGTCGGTGACCGGCAGCCTCGAGCGCGAGGACGAGCCGCTGCCGGAGACGGCGCTGCGTGAAGTGCGCGAGGAAACCGGCATAGCCGCCAAAGCGGATGCGCTGGTCGACTGGGGCATAGAGAACCGCTACGAAATCTTCACGCGCTGGCGCAACCGCTACGCCCCCGGCGTCACGCATAACACTGAACATGTTTTCGGCCTGACCCTGCCCGCGCCGCAGCCTGTCACGCTCGCCCCCGGCGAGCATGTGGCGCAAGTCTGGCTGCCCTGGCGCGAGGCGGCGGCGAAATGCTTCTCCTGGACCAACCGCGACGCCATCCTGCTCTTGCCGGGGAAAGTGGGCCGCTAGCCGGGGCCGCATCGACATGCAGTACTACATCTTCGACGCCCATGACGTCGGCCTGTTCCTGGTGAAACCCCTCATCGCCGCCGACCGAGGCGTGCGCGTGCGCATCCTCATCAATTCGATGGCCTCAACCGATGTGCCGGCTGTGCACTCGGGTTACTCGCGCTAGCGCGAGGCCCTGCTTGCCGCGGACGTCGAGCTACACGAGTACCGCGTGGATACGCCGCGGCCCATCCTCTCGAACCAGCTGCCGCGTTTCGGCTGTTCTATTCGGCGCTGCACGCCAAGGTGGTGGTGCACGACCGGCGCATCGTCTGGGTGGGGGAGCAGGACGGGGCACCCCTGCGTCTCACGCTTGAACCCGGCGCCGGGGTAATGCGCCAGTTGCGCTTGTTGTTTTATTCCCTCCTGCCGGGCATAGAGGAGTTGCTCTAGCGCGGTGCGTCTGCGGCGGCTTACTGGTTGTCCAGGAAAGTCTTGATGCCGGTGTAGATGGAAACGCTGGCCGCGCCCACCGGCGTCAGGGCGGAGACGACCTTGGTGACGCGCCCCGTCATTTTTTGTATGCCCAGCTGGCCGTCGGCGTCGGTGGTGAGCAGTTGCGCAAGGAAGACGATGACACGGCTGGGCTGGCGTTTGCCGTGCATGCGGTGGTAGCGCAGGCGGCCAAGCAGCATGCCGGTAATGAAGGCGAAGGCGATGCTGACCGCGTACTCGAGCATTTCGCGCGCCTCGCGCAAGTCCTGCGGCAGCACCGGCGTCTTGTCTGTCGCTGATGTGATTGCGCTCATGCCCAGCACCGTTACGGCCGCGATGACAAAAGCGATGCCCGCCGACAGGGCAAAGCGGCGCGGATGCCAGACAAACAGCGCAAAGCCGAAGGGCAGGGGTATGAGCAGCGAGGCGATGCGCAGGTACAGCGGTTTCAAGTCGTACAGGATGACGATGGCAAAGTGCGCCGCGAGCAGCAGCAGCATGGGCACGAGGAAGGCGATCAGGGTGCTGGTGACATAACTGCGTGCTTTTGAGGGCGGTAGTGGTACGGATTCAACGGCCGCAACGGAGGCATGCAGGCCGGCCAGTTCGCTTTCCAGCAGGACAATGCGCGCCTCCAGCGCCTTGAACGCCGGCGTGTCGTTGGGGTTTTTTTCAAGTCGCTCTATTTTTTCCAGCAGCGGCTTGAACAAGTACAGGTCGCGCGTGCACACCGGGCAGACCAGCGCCGCGTCATTGATGTTCGAGGTGCAATAAGGGCACTGCATTACGCGCGCTTACTTGACCACGTTGAGGGTCATTACCGAACTGGTCGACCGGCCTTCGCTGTCCTTTACGGTGAAACGCAGGTTGTGTTCTCCGGTGGGCATTTCCGTCTTCGCGAAATCGATGCCATCGTCCTTGATGCCATCCTTGATCCGGTCGGTAAGGTCGATCAGCGGGGTTTTCATATAGAAAACCTTGATGCTCGCCGGGTCTATTTTCGCGCCGCCGCGCGCCTCAAATCCGACCTTGAGGTCGAACGGCGATTTGACGGTTTTCGAAGCCGGATCGGGCGAGACCAGTTTGATGCCCGGTCCGCGGGTCACCCCGCGCGTGGCAAGGCCGGGCGCGTTGGGCAGCTTGGCTTCCTCTTCGGTCACCAGCGGGGCGGCCTGGGCGGTGGCGCAGGCCAGCATGAGGGAAACGGCGGCAAGCAAGGGGAGGAAATTCATGTGGACTCCTTCGCGGGTTGGACGTGGGGGTTTAACGCACAGCCGGGCTTAATCGCCGACAAGCACGAACGGCGCCCAGAACAGCGGGTGAGCATAGCTGAATGCCGGCTTGCCGTTGGCCGGGTCGAGGAAGCCGGGGCTGTCCAAGAGGCCGATCATCGCCTGTTTCAGGCTGTCGGCCTTGGCGGTGGGCGCGCCGGCGGCATAGCGCTTGAACAAGTCGGTCATCAGGCGGCGCGCGGCAATGCTGTCGACCGGCCAGTTGGAGACGAGCAGGGCGCGCGCACCGGCGTAAAAGAAGGCGCGCCCCAGGCCGGAGACGGCCTCGGCGCCGGCGCCCTCGCCCGAGGCGGTGTTGCAGGCCGAGAGCACCACCCAGTCGGCGTTGAGCTTGAGCGCGAGGATCTCGTCCATGGTCAGCAGGCCGTCGCCGTCGATGCCGGCCACATCGGGCGCGGTGAGCGCGAGCGCCGGTTGGGTGAGGCCGTTCAGTTCCCCGGGGATCAGGCCGTGGGTGGCAAAGGAGATGATGCGCCGGTTCGCAAGATTCATGCTCTTGACGGCCTTCTCGTTGGCGTTTTTTTGCAGCATCAGGTCCTGCTGCGGATCGGCGCCCAGGGTCTTGGCGATTTCCATCAACTCGTCGGCGGTGTCGGGCAGGCGCGGCAAGAGCGCCAGTTCAGCCGAACTCACGTCGCTGGTCTTGGGCGCGTTGCGCAGTCGTATGGGCATACCGCGCGTCGTGGTCGCCGTTGCGGCCGAGGCAACAAGGACCGGCTGTGCGGCGGGCGGCGCCGCCTGCTCTGCCGCCTGTTCCTTGGAGAACAGCGGGTCGCCGATACCGAGGAACAGCCGCCGCTCGCCCGTCGGCGCGGGCGTGCGCCGCAGCGTGGTCAGTGCGCTGATCGAGGGCAATTGTGTCAATGCCACCTGGCGCACCAGCCAGGGCACTTGTTTGTATTCCTCAAAGGGCACCGCCGTCTTGGCCGGGGCGGGGCCGGTAGCGGTGGGCAACAGGCCAAGGGGCAGGGCGCCCAGCGCGCCGTGCGGCACCACCAGCAGGTGCGAGGCGCCCTTCCACGAGGCCTCGACCGGCTTGAACAAGTCCTGGTAGAGCCTGGCCGCAAGCTCGACATTGAAGGCGGGAATCTCATCGACCGAGGTGGCGGCAGGATCGAGCGCGCGGCGCAGCGTCTCCACGGTCTTGCCCACCTGCGCCGAGGTCAGCGCCACGCCGGCGTAGCCCGCCTCGCCGGTCTTGGGAATGGCCCAGATGAAGGAGCCATCCTCTCCGAGGTAGACCGACACCAGGGTCTCGCCCGCGCGCAGCGCCGCCTGCGCCTGCGCGAGCGTGACCGGCTTGGGGTCGGTGAGCTCGGCGTAGTCGGGGAAGCGCTTTTCGATGTCGCGCTTCAATTCATTGCGCTGCTTGCCATAGAGGTCGATGTCGCGGCGCAGGTCGGCGATGATCTTGGGCAGCTGTTGCTCGGGCGGCTGCGACAGCAGGCTCTTGAGCAGTTCGGACAGGGTGTTGACGCGCCGCTGCAGGTCCTGCTCGCGCCGCGCCAGGTCGGCCAGCGCCGGGTCGCTGATGCTCGCTCGCGCGGCGCTGGCGGCCAGGGCGCGCTGCACCTGGCTGCCGCGCGCCACGTCGGCGAGGCGGAAGGATTCGGCCACGATATCGAGGCCGGCGGTAGTGATCCCGGCCTTGCGCGCCGCCGACATCAGCTCAAGGTAGGACTCGATGATGTAGGTGAGGCGCTTGACCTGCCTGAGGCCACCGGTGTCGGCGGCGATGTCGCTTCTCGCCTGTTCGATCAGGATGGGCACCGCCTTGCCAAAGTCGGCGAGGGCCTCGGCCTGCTTGCCCAGTTTGGCCTGCGCAATGGCGTGGAAGGCGCGGATTTGTGCCGTGCGGCTGTCGCGCTCCCCCAGTTGCTTGCTGCTTCGTTCGAGCATGCGCGCGAGCATGACGCGCGCGTCCTCGGCGCGGCCCTTCTTCAACAGCGCCGTCGCCCAGTCGATGTCATCGGTCGGCGAGCGTTTGGCTATCTCCGGGTCACCGGCCACGCCGGCCTTCATCGCATCAAACGTCGTAAGTGCTTCGTCCCACTTGCCCTCGGCAACCAGCGCCGCACCCAAGGCCTTGCGACCGAAGATCGCAGAACGCGCGAACGGCGACGCACCAGAAGCTTCAGCGCTCTTGAGCGCTTCGCGCGCCATCAGCGTTGCATCCTGGAAGCGGCCCTGTTCGAGCAGGATGAAGGCAAAACCGATTAGGTGGACGGCGGTATCGACAGAATTGCGACCCACCCGCTCGAGCGAACTTTTTAGTGATGCGCGGATGTTGAGCTCGGCTTCGCCCAGGCGACCGAGTTGCAGCAGGGTCTGTGCCAGCCGGCGCTGCTGCATTTCACCGAAACGGATCCAGTTCTCGTTGGTCGGCGTGTTCATATTGCGCTGCAGGCGTATTTCCTGTGCCGGCTTGTCCAGTTCGCGTTCGCGCAGCACCTTGCGGAACGACGCCTCGGCTTCTATAAACTTGCCCTCGGAGAAAAACACTTCAGCGCGGGCGCGTTCCACCAGCGACGACCAGTTGTAGCGCTGGTATTGACTAGCGGGGCTGTTTGACATTGTCCGCAGGGTGGATTCGCTCGCCGCTAGTGACTTGCGCGCCGCCTCGAAGTCGCCGCTGCTGGCATAGATGGTCGCGGCAAAGCTGTGGGTGCCGATGGGGAAACCGCCCATATTGCTGGGGACCTGCGCAAGCAATTCATCCAGCATGGCGGACGCGTTGACGATGTTGCCGCCAATGCTCTCGGCGCTGGCGAGCTCTTGCAAGGCGAACATGGAGTAACTCTCGCTGCGCTGCATGTGCTCGCGCGCAGTGCGCAGATCGGCGATTTGCTGCGTAGTATTGCCAATCTTGGCCGCAGCACGGGCGCGCTCGACATAAAAGCGCAGCAGGGTCAGGCGGTCGGTGCTGGGCGGCGGCTGGGCAGCGGCTTCTTCGCGCGATTTGGCCGCCGCCGCGGGGTCGGGCTTGTAGTGGTCCAGTACCTTGACGATATCGGCGACGGTGCGCGGCGGGACGGCTTCGACGGGAGCCGTCACGGGATCGGCGGCGGGTGCGCCGCCGGAAAACGGCGCAAGCAGGCACAACAGCGAAAACGCCGCGATCCGGAGCAAGCTTTTGTCGGGAATGTTCATCAGAGTCCTCCCTCGGAATCTGTCCGGCCGTATTGTGAGTTCTTGGCCTTCAATCGCCGACGAGGACGAATGGTGCCCAGAACAGCGGGTGAGCATAGCTGAATGCGGGTTTGCCGTTGGCCGGGTCGAGGAAGCCGGGGCTGTCGAGCAGTCCGACCATCGCCTGCTTCAGGCTGTCGGCCTTGGCGGTGGGGGCGCCGGCGGCATAGCGCTTGAACAGGTCTGTCATCATGCGCCGCGCGGCGATGCTGTCGACCGGCCAGTTGGACACGAGCAGGGCGCGCGCACCGGCGTAAAAGAAGGCGCGGCCGAGGCCGGAGACGGCTTCGGCGCCGGCGCCCTCGCCCGAGGCGGTGTTGCAGGCCGAGAGCACCACCCAGTCGGCGTTGAGCTTGAGCGCGAGGATCTCGTCCATGGTCAGCAGGCCGTCGCCGTCGACACCGGCCACATCGGGCGCGGTGAGCGCGAGCGCCGGTTGGGTGAGGCCGTTGAGTTCCCCGGGAATCAGGCCGTGGGTGGCAAAGGAGATGATGCGCCGGTTGGCGAGGTTCATGCCCTTGACCGATTTCTCGTTGGCGTTTTTTTGCAGCATCAGGTCCTGCAGCGGATCGGCGCCCAGGGTCTTGGCGATTTCCATCAGCTCGTCGGCGGTGTCGGGCAGGCGCGGCAAGAGCGCCAGTTCGGCCGAGCTCACTTCGCTGGTCTTGGGCGCGCTGCGCAGCCGGATGGGCATGCCGCGTGTGGTGCCGGCGGATGCGACCAGTACCGGCGGTGCCGCCTGCTCCGCCGCCTGTTCCTTGGAGAACAGCGGATCGCCGATACCGAGGAACAGCCGCCGCTCGCCCGTCGGTGCGGGCGTGCGCCGCAGCGTGGTCAGTGCGCTGATCGAGGGCAGTTGCGTCAGCGCCACCTGGCGCACCAGCCAGGGCACCTGCTTGTATTCCTCAAAGGGCACCGCCGTCTTGGCCGGGGCGGGGCCGGTAGCGGTGGGCAAGAGGCCCAGGGGCAGGGCGCCCAGCGCGCCGTGCGGCACCACCAAGAGGTGCGAAGCGCCCTTCCAGGAGGCCTCGACCGGCTTGAACAGGTCCTGGTAGAGCCTGGCCGCAAGCTCGACATTGAAGGCCGGAATCTCATCGACCGAGGTGGCCGCCGGGTCGAGCGCGCGGCGCAGCATCTCGACGGTCTTGCCCACCTGCGGCGAGGTCAGCGCCACACCGGCGTAGCCCGCCTCGCCGGTCTTGGGGATGGCCCAGATAAAGGAGGCGTCCTCACCGAGGTAGACCGACACCAGGGTCTCGCCCGTGCGCAGCGCCGCCTGCGCCTGCGCGAGCGTGACCGGCTTGGGGTCGGTCAGCTCGGCGTAGTCGGGGAAGCGTTTCTCGATGTCGCGCTTCAATTCGTTGCGTTGCTTGCCAAAGAGCTCGATGTCGCGGCGCAGGTCGGCGATGATCTTCGGCAGTTGTTGCTCTGGCGGCTGCGACAAGAGGCTCTTGAGCAATTCGGACAGGGTGTTGACGCGCCGCTGCAAGTCCTGCTCGCGCCGCGCCAGGTCGGCCAGCGCCGGGTCGCTGATGCTCGCGCGCGCGGCGCTGGCGGCCAGGGCGCGCTGCACCTGGCTGCCGCGCGCCACGTCGGCCAGGCGGAAGGACTCTGCCACGATATCCAGGCCCGCCACGGCCACGCCGGCCTTGCGCGCGGCCGACATCATCTCGAGGTAGGACTCGATGATGTAGGTGAGGCGCTTGACCTGCCTGAGGCCGCCGGTGTCGGCGGCAATGTCGTTTCGCGCCTGCTCGATCAGGATGGGCACCGCCTTGCCAAAGTCGGCCAGGGCCTCGGCCTGCTTGCCCAGTTTGCCAAGTGCGATGGCCTGGAAGGCGCGGATTTGCGCCGTGCGGCTGTCGCGCTCACCCAGTTGCTTGCTGCTCTTGTCGAGCATGCGCGCGAGCATCACGCGTGCGTCCTCGGCGCGGCCCTTTTTCAACAACGCCGTCGCCCAGTCGATGTCATCGGTCGGAGACCGTTTGGCGATCTCCGGGTCACCGGCCACGCCGGCCTGCATTGCATCAAAGGTCGTCAGCGCGTCATCCCATTTGCCTTCGGCAACCAGGGCGGAGCCAAGGGCTTTGCGGCCAAAAATCATCGAGCGCGAGCCCGACGATGCGCCGGCCGCTTCTGCGCTTTTAAGCGCTTCGCGCGCCATCAGGCTGGCATCCTGGAAGCGGCCCTGTTCCAGCAGGATGAAGGCGAAACCAACCATGTGAACCGCCGTATCGACAGAATTGCGGCCCACCCGTTCCAGTGAACTCTTCAGGGATGCGCGGATGTTGAGCTCTGCTTCGCCCAGACGACCAAGCTGCTGCAGGACCTGCGCAAGCCGGCGTTGCTGCATTTCACCGAATCGAGTGAGACCCTCGGTGGTTGTGGTCGACCGATGGCCGCGCAAACGAAGTTCCTGTGCCGGCTTGTCCGCCTCGTGGTCGCGCAGCGCCTTGCGAAATGCCGCCTCGGCCTCGACGAATTTACCCTCGCTGGCAAAGACTTCAGCGCGCGCGCGCTCAACCTGTGAAGACCAGTTGTAACGGTAGATGGCGGCATTACGTCCGCCGGAAATGGACTGGAATTGGGATTCGCTCGCGGCAAGTGCCTTGCGCGCCGCTTCGAAGTTGCCGTTGCCGGCATAGATCGTTGCGGCGAAGCTGTTCATTCCGACCACCATGCCGGAAAGATTGTCCGGAATCTGGCCCAGAATCTCGTCGAGAATGACCGAGGTATTGACAATATTGCCGCCAATGGATTCCGCGTTGGCAAGTTCACCCAGCGGCCTTAGCGAGTCCTCTTCGCTGCGCACCATATACTGGCGCGCGGTGCGCAGGTCGGTGATTTGCTGTGTGGTGTTGCCGATTTTCGCCGCGGCACGTGCACGCTGGACATAAAAGCGCAACAGTGTCAGCCGGTCGGTGCTGGCGGGCGGCTGGGCCGCGGCTTCTTCGCGCGATTTTGCCGCTACTGCCGGGTCGGGCTTGTAGTGGTCCAGTATCTTGACAACGTCGGCGATCGAACGCGGGGCGGCTGTTTCGGGTCGCGCCGTGGTTTCGGCGGCGGCCGGGGCATCGGCCGACAACGTGCCGCCTGAAAAGGCGCTAAACAGGCAAAGCAGCGACAGCGTTGCTGTTCGTATTGTTTTCTTGCTGGGGGTATTTGCCACCATTTTTCCAGTAACCCGTCCGACCGTGTTTCCGGCAGTGCGCCAGCTTAACAGCATGTCCATGGACGCTGCCAAAAGATGCTTTCCCCGCCGTAACCTGCCCGCGCTTGCGGCGTGCCGCCCGGCAAAGGCATGATGCGCCATGGCTTGCCGCTACCCGCTCCAAACCCTGTTCGCTTTCTGGCTCGTTTCCGCCGGGCATGGGACCGGTTTTGCCCAGGAAGTCAGCATCGAGACAACGCGCCAGGGCGACTACATTGTCATCGATGCCAGTGTCGATCTGCAGACCGATGTGCGCATTGTCTGGCAGGTGCTGACCGACTACGACCGTCTGGCGCAATTCATCCCCGACCTGAAAAGTTCGCGCGTGGTCGAACGCAATGCCGAGGGGGCGGTGGTGGAACAATTGGGCGAGTATTCCTTCCTGTTTTTCAGTCAGCCGATTGAAGTGCGCCTGCAGGTGGTGGAAACCCCGCCGCACCGCATTGTGTCGCGCGCCATCGCCGGATCGTTCCGCGAAATGACCGGCAGCTACGACTTGTCGCCCGTTTCCGGCGGCGTCAGGCTGCGCTACGCCGGGCGCATGCAGCCCAAATTTGACCTGCCGCCGTTTTTTGGCATGGTCGCCGCGCGCGCGGCGTCCGAAAAGCAGTTTCGCGGCATGGTCGACGAAATCATCAGGCGCAGCATGAAAGTCCCCTGATGAAGCTTGGCATCGCCACCTACAACATCCACAAGGGCTTGTCGCACTTCAACCAGCGCATGGTGTTGCACGAGGCGCGCGAGCGCCTGCGTGCCCTCGACGTCGACATCGTCTTCCTGCAGGAGGTGCACGGGGCCAACCAGCAACACCAGCGGCGGTTCCACAACTGGCCGGCCGAGCCATCCTACGAATTTCTCGCCGACCAGATGTGGCCCGAATTCTCCTACGGCCGCAACGCCGTCTACGCCCACGGTCACCACGGCAATGCCATCCTGTCACGCTTTCCCATCGTCTCATCCGAGAACCAGGACGTTTCCGATCATCGTTATGAGCGGCGCGGCCTGCTGCACTGTGAAATCGACTGGCGCGGGCAGCGCCTGCACTGCATGTGCGTGCACCTCGCGCTGCACGAGCGAGGGCGGCGGCGCCAGCTTGCGGCGCTGATAGAGCGCATCGAAGCGAGCGTTCCGGTCGGTGCGCCGCTGGTGGTGGCGGGCGATTTTAACGACTGGCGCAACAACGCCGGGCGGCGCCTGGCGGAGGCGCTGGGCATGCGCGAGGCCTTTCGCGTCCATCACGGCCGCTCTGCCCGCACCTATCCGAGCGGTTTTCCGATGCTGAGCCTCGATCGCATTTACGTGCGCGGCTTTAACGTGCTCGGCGCCCAGGTGCACCACGGCCATCCGTGGACGCGCCTGTCCGACCACGCCGCCCTGACGGCACGGCTGGAGAAAGCCTGAGCATGGAATTTGTCGGCGGGAACCGGTTGTCGCTGCTGGTGGCCGGGGTTGAGTATTTCCCCGCGCTTGAGACGGCCATTGCCTCGGCCGAGCGGGAGATTTTCCTTGAGACCTATATCTATGCCGACGATGCCACCGGCCGGCGCATCACCGCCGCGCTCGCCGCCGCGGCGCGCCGCGGCGTGGCGGTGCATGTGCTGGTCGACGGGTTTGGTTCGCGCCTGATGCCGCCGCCGCTGCGCGAGGCGCTGCGCGCGGCGGGCGTGAAGCTGCAGGTATTCGGCCCGGACATTTCGCCGCTGACCCTGCGCCTCCGGCGCCTGCGCCGCATGCACCGCAAGCTGGCCGCAGTGGACGGGCGCGTGGCCTTTGTCGGCGGTATCAACATCATCGACGACATTGACGAGCACAGCCCGGCGCAGCCGCGCTACGACTATGCGGTGCAAATCGAGGGGCCGCTCGTCGCCGAGGCGCGGGCGATTCTCGCGCGGCTATGGCGGCGGGTGTCCTGGGTGCACATGGACGTGCAGCTACGCGCCATCCCGCATGCGCCGGCGCCCTGCCTGCCCTGCGGGGACATGTCCGGCGCGCTGGTGGTGCGTGACAATTTCCGCCATCGTGCCGACATTGAAGAGGCCTACCTTGGCGCGATCAAGTCGGCGCACGTGGAAATCCTGCTGGCCAACGCCTATTTCCTGCCCGGACGGCGTTTTCGCCACGCCTTGATGGAGGCGGCGCGGCGCGGCGTGCGCGTGGTGCTGTTGCTGCAAGGGCGTGCCGACCATCCGCTGCAGCACTATGCGTCACTGGCCTTTTACGGGGTGTTGCTCGACGCGGGGGTGGAGATTTACGAATACCACAAGAGCATGCTTCACGCCAAAGTCGCCGTCATCGACGATCGCTGGGTCACCGTCGGCTCGTCCAATATCGACCCGTTCAGCCTGCTGCTCGCGCGTGAGGCCAATATCGTCGTCGAGGACAGGCGCTTTGCCGCCGACCTGCGCCTGTCGTTGCATCGGGGCATGGAGGAGGGCGCAATCGTGGTGCCGCCGGTGCGTTGGCGCCAGCAGCCCTGGACGCGGCGCGTGCTCATCTGGGCGGCCTACGTGCTGGTGCGGCTGATGATGGGCCTGGCCGGTTACGGCAGGCCGCATTGAGTCACCCCGGCCTGCGCTGCATGATCTGCATGCCTTGCATGTGCATTACGCGCTCGTTCTTCTGGTTATAGACGTCCCAGCGCACCGTCGCCATGCCGCGGTCGGGTTTGCTCGCCGACAGTTTGGCGGCGATGACGGTGGAGCTCATGCGCAACGTGTCGCCGGGGAAGACCGGCTTTAACCAGCGCACCTCGTCCACGCCGGGCGAGCCTATGCTCGCCGCTTCGAGCAGGTAGCTGTCGCAAATCAGGCGCATGCACACGCCCACGGTCTGCCAGCCGCTGGCGATAAGCCCGCCGTAGATCGATTTTTTTGCCGCCTCGGGGTCGGTGTGGAAATACTGCGGGTCGTATTCGCGGGCAAAGCCGAGGATGTCTGCTTCACTCAATTGCCGCGTGCCGCTCCCGAACACGCGCCCGACGGTGAAGTCCTCGAAGTAGTATTTGATCGTCATTTTTACTGTTCCTTGCACTGGGCGATGGCTGGAAAGCCGCGCCAGGCGAGGCTTTCCAGGCATCGGTGGTGCTTTTTTAGGCTTGGCCAGGGCCTTATGTTTTGTCTGCGGGCTTGAACTGCAGCGACTTGTATTCGAGGAATTCTTCGAGGCCGTAGCGTCCGAGCTCGCGGCCCTTGCCCGATTGCTTGAAGCCGCCGAAGGGGGCCTGCATGTTGAACGGGCCGCCGTTGATGTCGATTTGCCCGGCGCGCATGCGCCGTGCGACACGCTGTGCGCGCGCCTCATCGCCCGACCAGACGCCGCCGGCCAGGCCGTAGAGGCTGTCGTTGGCGATGCGCACCGCCTCGTCCTCGTCGCGGTAGGTGATGATGGAGAGCACCGGGCCGAAGATTTCCTCCTGTGCGATGGTCGATTTGGGGTCGACGCGGCCGAATACCGTGGGCTTGACGTACCAGCCGCGCGGCAGGCCTTCGGGCGCCTCGGCCCCGCCGATGAGCAGTTCGGCGCCCTCGGCGATGCCTTTTTTGATGTAGCCGCGCACGCGCTCGCGCTGCGCCGCTGAAGTCAGCGGACCGAGCCTGGCGGTCTCGCCAAACGGGTCACCGACGCTAAAGCCTGCGGCCACATCTTTGGCAATCGCCGCCGCTTCGGCATAACGGCTCTCGGGCACCAGCATGCGCGTGTGGGCGGTGCAGGTCTGGCCGGAGTTGAGGAAGCAGGCGTTGATGGTGCCTTTTACCGCGGCGGCGAGGTCGGCGTCATCGAGGATAACCGAGGCCGATTTGCCGCCCAGTTCCAGTGCCACGCGCTTTACCGTGGCGGAGGCAAGTTCGGACACGCGCTTGCCGGCGCGCGTTGAGCCGGTGAAGGACACCATGTCCACATCCGCGTGCGTGACCAGGGCCTCGCCCACCACCGGGCCGGTGCCGGTAACGAGGTTGAACACGCCCGGCGGCACGCCCGCGGCGTGGATGATCTCGGCAAGTATAAAGGCGTTGAGCGGCGCCACTTCAGAGGGCTTGAGCACCACGGTGCAGCCGGCGGCGAGCGCAGGGGCGACCTTGGCGGCGATCTGGTGCAGCGGGTAATTCCACGGTGTGATCGCCGCGACCACGCCGACCGGTTCGCGCAAAACCTGCGAGTTGCCGACTTTTTCCTCAAAGGCGAAGCCGGGCAGCATTTTTGCGTACATGGCAAAGGTGAAGGTCGGCGAGCCGGCCTGGATGCGCGCGGCCAATTTCAGCGGCATGCCCACTTCGGCGCAAATGGTACGGGCGATTTCCTCGCCGCGCGCCTTCATGCCCTCGTGGATTTTCTGCAGCAGGGCGGCGCGCTCGGCCGGCGTGGTCGCCGCCCAGGCATCGAAGGCCGCGCGCGCCGCCGCGACAGCGGCGTTGGCGTCGGCCGCCGTGCCCTCGGGAATGCGGCCGATCACCTCCTCGGTCGAGGCGCTGATGACGTCGATGGTCTTGCCGCCGGCGGGCTTCACCCACCGGCCGTTGATATAAAGCGCGTCGCGGATTTGCATGTCAGGGTACGGTCAGGTGAAAACACGTATTATAGCGAGGACCTTCCCATAGCCTGCGTCCGAGCCGCCACGATGAACGCCCGTTTCCTGCCGCAAGTCATGCTGTTTGCCTGTGCGCTGATGGCCGATGGAGCCGCGCTGGCGGCGGATTCACGGGATTTTCGCGGGCATTTCCCCGATTACCCGGGATTCAGCGGTTACTTTGCCGCCAATCCGCCTTCCCCGGCCTTGCCCGACGGCGCCGAACAGGTCTTGCTGGTGCGCTACAAGCCGCGCTTCCTGCTGCCGCGCGACCATCCCGGCATGATCGATTTTTATGGTGATTACATCGCCCACGGCAGGCTTTACAACGCCGAGGGCAAGCAGCTGGCCGACAAGGTCACGCGCGAGGTGCTCAACGCGCACAGGAATGAACCGGGCGCGGTGTTTGTCCACGAAGCGCAAAACGCCAAGGCCCCGACGCCGGTGGTTTACGGGCGCATTGACCGCGACGTGGTCGATTTTGGCAACGGTGTGAAACGGCGCTTCACCTTTTTGCGCTATCACGCGGTGTTCCGCCAGTCCGGCCTGCCGGCCAGCCTTACCGGCTGGCGCGCCTTCCTGCTGAGCCTCACCGGCGACCTCGAAGACTGGCGCCAGCTCGACAACCACACCGCAGCCACCGTGGTGCTGGACGAGGAGGACCGCCCCGTCGCGCTGATGCTCCAGCCGCACAGTTACATGCGCACCTATGTGTTCGGCGTCGACGTCGCCCTGCCGGCGGACGGGCGGACAATGATAGACGTGGCGATCCGCTCCAACGAACTGTACCGCCATGTCGAGGGCCGCGTGTCCTACCGCGCGGTGCGTTTTCTCGGCGAGGAGGGCATGCGCTACATGCTGGGCGGGGAGGCCCGGCCGACGCTGTCGGCTGACGACATCACCGACAGCGTGCGCGAGACCGACTATTCGCTGCAGTTTCTTGCGCCCGCCGACGCGTTTTACACCTTCAAGGGCCACCTCGGGCAAAAACGCTCGATGACCGGCCGCGAAGGCCCGCCTGGAGCCGACTACCACACGCTGCCCGAGCTAAAGCCCCTGGCCATGCAAATGACGGCCGGCTACTGGCATCGCGATCACGCCGGCGACCGCGAGCGCTTTGAGGCGACCTACGGCAAGACCGGTGACCTGCGCGATTTTGCCCGTGCGCAGCTGCCGCAGCTGGCGGCGGCGCTGGCCGCGGCGCGCGAAAAACAGTCACGCACTACGCCTGCCGCAGCAAAGAAATAGCCCGGCCTGTCCCGAATGGCGCTTGCTTAAGCTTTTTGGCCTCCCGATAGCCGTCATCCCCGCGAAAGCGGGGATCCATGGGGTCGGGTTTGTGCCGAAGCGACGAACCCCATGGTTTCCGGGTTCCGCTACGCGGCCCCGGAATGACGGACGCTTTATCGAGCAAGTGCCGTTTCCGCCTTTCCCCTCTTATCAGGATTGCGGCGCTGTTTTCTCGTAGTTGAGAATCGCCGATCGCAGTGTCTCCGGCCATGGCGCCGACTTTTTTGTCCGTGTGGAACAAGGGGGCGACCCCCTTGTTAATCCCCCTGAAGACAGATCCGCGCCAAAACGAGATCAGATTGCCGGGGGCGTCTTCTCGAATTGCAGAATCGCCGAACGCAAGGCGTCAGGCCAAGGCGCGGATTTCCTGGTCTTCGGATCGGCGTTGACATACACCAGCTCGCCGCTGGTGATGTGTTCGCCGCCGCGCCAGATGCCAAAAGCAAAACGCATGCTCGAGCGCCCGATGCGGCTGACGCGGCAACACACCGCGAGTTCGTCATCGTAGGTGGCCGAACCGTGGTAATCGGCCGTGGCCTTTACCGCAAAAATGTCGGTGCCGAATTTCTCGACAATGTCATCCGGGTAATTAAAGCCGATGGCGCGCCAGTATTCGCCGATGGCGACGTCAAAGTACAGGAAGTAATTGCCGTTGAACACCACGTCCTGGCGGTCGACTTCGGCCCAGCGCACGCGCAATGCGTGCGCGAAGGTGAAATCCCCGCGGCGGATCGTCGCGCTCGCGTGGCCTGTGCCCGACGGGTCAGGCGTGTTCTTCATGGTCTATTTGCATCGCCTCAAGAAAACGCGACACCAGGTTGTAGCCGCCGATGGTGGCCGTGAGCTCCACCAGTTCGCGCTCATTGAACTGCTTGCGCACGGCGTCGAACACCGGTTGTGGCACGCGCACCTGTTTGGTCATGGCGTCGGCGTAGGCGAGCACGGCGTTGTCGGTGTCGGTCAGGCCCGCAGGGTCGCCGCCGGACTTGAGGGTGTCCAGTTGCTCCTGTGTGAGGCCTTCGCGCAAGGCAAAGGGCACGTGGGCGGTGAATTCGTAGTCGGCGGCGGTTATCACGGCGATGCGCAATATTGCCAGCTCGCGCGCGCGCCCCGGCAGTACGCCCTGCTGGCGGATTGCCGTGAACATTGAGCACCAGCCCGCGGCCACCGGCGGACTGTGCATCAGCATGCGGTACAGGTTGAGCATTTTGCCGCCGCGCTCGCGTTTGATGCGCTCGACAAGATCGCTGGTTTCGGGGCGGGTGACGTCGGCATAAGCTATGCGTGCCATGGTTCTCTTTTCATTTGGGGACTGGGGAGGGGCGAGTATACCGGCTCGCCGGGTGTGCGCGTGAGGCGCAAGGGGTGAATCGATGGCGTTGCCATTCGCGGCATGGCGCGCTGGCGGATTTTGTGCCGGGGATTGCCTAGCCCGGATCTTTCCACCGTTTGACTGTTTTGGTGTCTATGCCTAACAGGCTGAGCGCCCTGCCTACGGTCTGGTCGACGATTTCAAGAATCGTCTGCGGCTTAAAGTAAAAGGCCGGGACGGGCGGCATGACGATCGCGCCGTTCAATGTCGCCTGTTGGATGAGTGCAATGTGCCCCGCATGCAGCGGTGTCTCACGGAACAGCAACACGACCGGACGGCGTTCTTTCAGGCAAACGTCGGCGGCGCGAACGGTCAGCTCGCTGTCATAGCAATTGGCGATGCCCGATAGCGTCTTTGCCGAGCATGGCGCAACGAGCATGCCGGCCGTGGCGAAAGACCCGCTCGAAATGGCGGCGCCAATATCACGATAGTCGTACGAGACGTCCGCGAACGCCGTCACCTGCTTGGCGGTGTAGGGGGTTTCTTCGAGGATGGTGCGCGCCGCCGAAGGAGACACCACCAGGTGCGTCTCGACCTCGTCTATATTGCGCAAAAGCTCTAGTGCCCGGATGCCGTATATCGATCCGGAGGCACCCGTGATGGCGACGATAATGCGTTTCATGCTTCTCCTGCGACGCTGTGCGGTTTTATGCGGTTTGAAGGGGCGTCGGCACGCTGATGCCGGCCTGATGATCTTACCATTACCGCTATCCGGATGATCTTCGGCGTCCCTGTTGCGACGCCCCGGGCCTTTGCGGCGTCGCCAACCCTGGACGTCATTCCCCGGAGAATCGCACGGCTGCTTTGGCAATGCTGATTTGCGGCCATGGGTTTATTTGGTAGAGTGGCAGCGTTATCATATTGTGACCCGGAAAAATTCCCGTACGCAGTCCGACTGCCGCGGCGCCTTCATTTTTCGGCGTTCCCCTCATTCAATTTCCGCCCGAAAGCCATGAAAATTCCTCCGCAAATCGTCGCGCAACAGCCCGAGCTTATGGCCATAAGGCGGGACATCCACGCCAATCCGGAAACAGCATTCGAAGAGTTGCGCACGTCCAACCTGGTGGCGGCCAAGCTTGAGTCTTGGGGCATAGAGGTGCATAAAGGGCTGGCAAAGACCGGCATCGTCGGCAAGTTGGCCGGCGGGCGCAAACCCGGTCGGTCCGCCCGCGCGATCGGCTTGCGCGCCGATATGGATGCGCTGCCGATTCACGAAAAAAACGCTTTCGGCTATCGTTCAAAGAACGATGGGCGCATGCATGCCTGCGGTCACGACGGCCATACCGCGATGCTGCTTGGCGCCGCCAAATACCTCGCCGAGAGCAGAAATTTTGATGGCACCGTGTATTTCATATTCCAGCCGGCCGAAGAAGGCCAGGGCGGCGGTCGTGAAATGATTGAGGACGGACTGTTCGAGAAATTCCAGATGGACGCGGTTTTTGGCATGCACAACTGGCCCGGCATTCCGGCGGGACAGTTTGCCGTCATGCCCGGTCCGATGATGGCGTCGACCGACAATTTCGAAATACGTGTCCTTGGCCGTGGCGCGCACGCAGCCATGCCGCAAAACGGGATTGACCCGATCCTGATCGGTTCAGAGCTTGTGCAGGCGCTGCAGAGCATATCCAGTCGGACGGTGAGCCCCCTGGATGCGGCGGTGGTGAGCGTCACCCAATTTCACGCCGGTGAGGTGATCAACGCAATTCCGTCCGAGGCAATACTGCGAGGCACGGCGCGCTCGTTCAAGCCAGGGGTCCGGGACACGATCGAGAACGCCATACGGAGGCTGGCCGCGGGAATCGCGGCGGCGCATGGGGCGAGCGCAAGCGTTCAATACGACAGGCTTTATCCACCGACCATCAACGCTGTGCGCGAGACTGAAATCGTTGCGACGGTGCTGGAAAATCTCGTGGGCAGCGAAAACGTGCTGCGCAATCTTCAGCCGTCCACGGGCGCCGAGGACTTCGCCTTCATGCTGCTGCAAAAGCCAGGATGCTATCTCTGGATTGGAAACGGCCCCGGGGATAACGGTTGCATGCTGCACAATGCCAGTTACGATTTCAACGACGAAATCCTGCCCCTTGGCTCAAGCGCATGGGTGCGCCTCACGGAGCACATGCTCGCCGTGTAGTCGGCGATTGCGGCCTGTTCGCAGCAGCAACTCGCCGTTGTGGCCACCCAAGTCCGCGCCGGTGCGGTCGTTTTACATCATTCTTTGCCGGCCTTCTGCGGGTTCACTATTCATCGTATTTTTCAATAAGGATTGGGGGCAATGCACGCCTGGAGGATGAGTTGTGCTGGAATTATTAACATGTTAGAGTGAGAAAAGACTGTGGTTTTCCCTGCCGCGGATCTCGATTGGAAGCTTGGGCATCGGGTGTTCCCCGCGAGTTACAGAGCGTTATTTCGCGGGTGCCGCCGGCCCTGCGGAGGCCTGCCGGGTGGCAGGCATGGAGAATGAATAACATGTCAAATACGCTGGACCACTTCATGTATGCCGGAAGGGACCTGGATGAACTGGTTTCGCGATTTAAATCCATGAGCGGTGTCGCGGCCGGTATTGGCGGGTCGCACCCAGGGCTTGGTACGCGAAATGCACTGGCGTCCCTAGGTGACGACGTTTACCTGGAACTCATCGCCCCCGATCCTGAGCAAAATATCCCAGGCTCATGGGGGGACTTGTTCCGGACCTTTGAAGCGCCCCGAATCTTCACTTACATCGTCAGGGCAAAGAACCTTGAGGGTATCCAGTCGACGCTGGCGGCCGAAGGCATCGAATCAGACCTTGTCGCTGCTTCGCGTAAAACGCCGGCCGGGGCCACGCTGAGGTGGCGGTTGCTGCTGCCACGGCAGAACCCCCTTGGTGACTACATTCCGAAGTTTATCGACTGGCTGGATACGCCCCACCCCGCATTGACCTCGGTGAAGGGGTGCACGCTGGGAACCTTCGCGCTCGGCCATCCTGAGGCGCTTCGCCTCGGTTCGATTCTTCGCGCTGTGGGCATCAATGTGCTTATCGAGCGGGCCGACCGGCCGCTCTTTCGTGCGCAACTTCAAACGCCCCAAGGACCCTTGATCCTGAGCTCCGGCAACTGACGTGCCGGGTGGCCGGTGCCGGCTCGTGTTTCGTATGTCGCCACATGAGCTAATGGAGAACAAGAGAACGGGACATATTAGTAGTTAATGGAAAACAAGAGAGCGCGACATATGAAAATCGGAGTTCCAAAGGAAATAAAGGTCCACGAATACCGGGTGGGGATGACACCGGCCTCGGTGCGCGAGGCGGTCAGCCACGGGCATGCGGTGTTCATGGAAAAAGGCGCGGGACTGGGGATCGGCTGCACGGACGATGATTACCTTGCGGCCGGGGCGCGTATCGCAGACACGCCGGAGGAAATTTTCAGCTGGGGCGAGCTGATTATCAAGGTGAAGGAGCCGCAGCCCGAAGAATGCCGGCAGCTGCGGCAAGGGCAGGTGTTGTTCACCTACCTGCACCTTGCCGCGGATCCGGAGCAAGCCAGATTGCTGCGTGAATCCGGATGCACAGCCATCGCCTACGAGACGGTCACTGACGAATACGCGGGCTTGCCCCTGCTCGCGCCCATGAGCGAGGTCGCCGGCCGGATGTCCATTCAGGTTGGCGCGGTCGCCTTGCAAAAGGCCACCGGTGGCCGCGGTATTCTCCTCGGCGGGGTCCCCGGGACCGCGCCGGCAAAGGTTGTCGTGCTGGGGGGCGGGGTTGTCGGGACCAACGCCGCCCGGGTGGCGTTTGGTATGGGGGCGGATGTGACGGTTTTTGACAGGATGTTGCGGCGGCTCAATGTCTTGGACGAAATGTTTGGCGGTAGTGTGAAAACCCAATACGCTACCCTTGATGCCACTGAGGAGGCGTTACGGGGCGCTGACCTGGTGGTCGGCGCGGTTCTCGTGCCGGGTGCGGCGGCCCCCAAACTGGTGACACGCCGGCAGTTGGCGATGTTGAAGCCGGGGATGGTGCTGGTGGACGTGGCGATCGATCAGGGCGGCTGTTTTGAAACCTCCCACCCCACCACCCATGCCGACCCGACCTACGTCGTTGACGGGATCGTGCATTACTGTGTTGCGAACATGCCCGGCGCTGTTCCGCGGACATCGTCGTATGCGTTGAACCATGCCACGCTTCCGTTTGTGCTGGCTTTGGCGGACAAGGGTTGGCAGCGTGCCTGCACGGACAATCGGCATCTTGCCGCCGGCGTTAATGTGCAAGACGGGAAAATAATCCATCCGGCCGTGGCTGCGGCGCTCCATTCAAAATGAACGTCAGATCCGGTTCTGACCTTGAAATGGATATGCCTGGCGAAGCCGAGCGCGCTTTTCTCGAGCGCTTTCCGGCGTATAAGCAAACAAGCCTGCTCGATGATCTCCGGCGTACAGATTACGAAAGGCTCGATCGGCAGGGGCATGTCTACCTTGATTTTACGGGGGGAGGGCTTTACTCGAGCGAGCAGTTGCGGCAGCACATGGAACTCCTGCAAGAGAGTGTTCTTGGAAATCCTCATTCGTCGAACCCCACCTCCGCCCTCGCCACCGCCTTGGTCGGGCGCGCACGCGAATCAATACTGGCGTTCTTCAATGCGCGTCCTGAAGAATATGCCGTGGTACTTACACAGAATGCGACAGGCGCGCTGAAACTTGTCGGCGAGGCCTATCCTTTCGACGCCTCGGCCCGCCTGTTGCTCGCATTCGACAACCACAATTCCGTCCTGGGCATCCGTGAATACGCACGCGCCGGCGGTGCAGAAGTGTCCTACGCGCCACTCGTGCTTCCCGAAATGCGTCTGGATGCGGCGTTCATGTCAAACGTTCTGCACGCCAACTCCGGCGAGTCGCACAAGTTGTTTGCGTTTCCAGCGCAATCGAATTTTTCAGGCGTGCAGCATGACCTGGAATGGATCGGGGTCGCGCAGAAAAACGGCTGGGATGTGCTGCTTGACGCTGCCTCGTTTGCGCCGACCAACAGGCTTGACCTTGCGCTGGTAAAGCCCGATTTCGTCGCCGTCTCTTTTTACAAGATTTTTGGTTATCCGACAGGGGCAGGATGCCTGATCGCGAAAAAGACCGCGCTCTCGAAGTTGCGCAGGCCCTGGTTTTCCGGCGGGACGATTGCCGTGGCTTCAGTGCGCAACGACCGCCATCGGTTGCAGGAGGGGGCCGAAGCGTTTGAGGATGGCACGGTCAATTACCTTGCGGCGCCCGCAGTACAAATCGGATTGGGCTACATCGAAAAAATCGGCTATGCGGTGATCCACTCGCGGGTGGACGTCCTTACCGGTTGGTTGCTGCAGCAACTGACGGCAATGCGGCATCAAAATGGCCTGCCGGTGGTGCGGATATATGGCCCTGTCACAATGCAGTCGCGGGGGGGGACGGTAGCACTGAATTTCTTTGATTTGGACGGCGTTTTCGTCGATCACCGCGCCATTGAGGCGCTCGCCAACCGGGCGAAAATTTCCCTGCGTACCGGCAGTTTCTGCAATCCCGGGGGAGGGGAGAGCGCTCTCGGTATCTTCGACCAGGAACTGAGCGCCTGTTCACCGCAGTCCTCAGCAAGCCCGACGATGGATGATTTTCGTAAAATAATCAGCGATAAAAGTACCGGTGCTGTTCGAATATCAATCGGCCTGGTAAGTAATTTTGCGGATGTTTATGCGTTCGCGTGCTTTGCCCGCAACTTGGTCGACAAGCGGGTGGCTGAGCTTTGATGTGCTGTTCCTCGCTTGCTGCAGGTCGGTCGCTTTGCCACTAACCTGTCAACAGGTATTTTTTATGCCGGATCAAAGCGCAAAATTGGGATATTTAAGAGGCTTTCTGCTAAACTCTTATGCGTTGACAATGAGTGTCATTCTCAGTCACGAAAGATGAAGACGAAAAATGAAGCCTAAGGCGTCAATTGCAGGCGCGTCCCCGGTTCCGGTGCTTGCCATCGGCGAGCCGGGCGCAAGCGCGCCCGTTGTCAAGCGCCAGAGTGACCAGGCCTTTGACGTCCTGTATCGCGCGATTGTGCGGTGCGAAATCATGCCAGGCGCCACCGTGTCCGAGGCACAATTGGCGGAGCGCTTCGGCCTGGCGCGCGCTTCGGCGCGCGCGGCGGTCGACCGTTTGTCCATCGTCGGCATGTTACGGCCGGTGCACCGCCGCGGCTACATCGTCAAGCCGATCACCCTGCGCGACGTCAACGACTTGTTTCAGCTTCGCACCATCATCGAGGTGGCTGCCAACCGGCTCGCGGCGGGCCATGTTGACGAGTTCAGCCTGCGCCGCCTCGATCGTGCCTGCTCCCAACGCTACCGACTCGGAGACCGCGACAGCGAGTCCAAATTCCTGCAGGCGAATAGTGAGTTTCATCTCACCGTGGCCATGGTTACGGGTAATGACCGCCTGGTTGCCGCGCTCGGGCAGATTCTCAAGGAAATGGAACGACTCATACATATCGGTCTTTCACTGCGCAATCGTTCGGAGGAGATCCACCAGGAACATCAGTCCTTGATAGATGCCCTGGCCGGGGGCGACGCGGACGAGGCTGAGCGCTTGACCCGGGAGGAGCTGGCAGCATCCAAGAGCATGGTGCTCGATTCGCTGATGTCCAGCGCCGATTTGCGCGATGTCAGCATTTCCTACGGCAGAACGGAGCATTCGTGAAACCAGGCCCCGGTTGCGCGTCGCGCGCCGTTTCGATGGGAGGCATGCCGCGGGCCTGCCCCTTGTCTCTTATTGCGCATGAGCGAGGCCCCAATGCCGGTTGATTCCCAGTCTGAGGTGATAAAAGAATGGATCGCCCAGTCTCCGTTTATCGCGTTCATGCGGCTGGAACTAGTGAGTGTCGATCAGGAAAAGAATGAGATCGTGATGAAAATGCCGCTGCGTCCCGAGTTTGAACGAGGCGGGCCCAACACCGGCCAGTTTCACGGCGGCCCGGTTTCCGCGCTGATCGATACCGTCGGGGACTTTGCCGTCGCGCTGGTCACCAAAGGCACCGTACCGACGATTAATTTTCGCGTTGATTTTTTGCGGCCCTCGACGGGTGCTTATCTGGTGGCCAAGGCCGCGGTCCGGCGCGCGGGGCGCACGGTCGCGGTCGCCGATGTCGACGTGTTCGATGATCAGGGGCGCCTGACCGCCATCGGGCGCGGTTGCTACAGCGCGCAAACGGGCTGAAGGGGCTGGAGTCAGCATGGCGAAAATAATGAATCTGGGCGAGGTGGTCGATCGTAACGCGTTTGGCGACGCGATATTCCTGATCGAGGTTGCGCCTGACGGCAGTTTCCGCAACCTGACGTACCCGCAGTTGCACCGGGATGCCGATGCGCTGGCACGCGGCCTGACCAGGCGCGGACTGAAACGGGGCGAGCGTATCGGGATCCTTGCCGGGAACAGCGCCGAGTACCTGATTGCCTACATCGGCATCATGCGCGCCGGGCTCGTGCCCGTACCGATCAACTTCAAGCTGCCGCGCGACACCATCGATTACATCATCGGCGATTCGAAGATCGCACTGATGCTCGTGGATGAAGCGCGTGCCGGATTCGTCTGTTCAATTCCAAGCGTGCGAATGGACGAATACGCTGCGTGGAAGGACTTGCTCGATCCGGGTGAGGTTGCGCCGTTGCAGATGCAAGACGGGGAATTCGCCACTATCTTGTACACCTCCGGATCCACCGGCCGTCCCAAAGGTGTGCCGCTGACTCACGGGGGCTATGTCTGGGTCGTTGATGTGCTGACCGCTGCGGCGCCGCCCTTCAAGGGCAAGCGCGCGCTCGTCGCCGCCCCCCTTTACCATATGAACGCCCTGATCCAAAGCCTGCTGATTGGCGTTGCCGGCGGCACGGTCGTGATGCTGCGCCAGTTCTCGGCGCGCGCTTACCTTGAGGCCGCGGCCGGTTTTCGTTGCGAAATGGTCACCGCCGTACCGACGATGTTCGCGCTGGCGGCGCGTGAGACGGACCTGCTGGAGACGCTGGACCTGTCGCATGTCCAGTCGGCCAAGTCCGGCTCGGCGCCGGCTACGGACGCGTTGTTCGATCGTCTGGCCAAAATGTTTCCCAATGCGCCGGTGACAAACTGGTGGGGCACCACCGAGTCGGGTCCGGTGGCGTTCGGGGCGCACCCGGGGGGAGTGGCGCGGCCGAAGCTTGCCCTCGGCTATCCGCTGCCCGACACCGAGCTCAAGTTGGTGGACGGTCCGAACGGGAACGAGGGCGTGCTGTGGGTGCGCAGCAAGGCGATCACTCCGGGATACCTGAACCTGCCGGCCGAAACGGCGAAGAAATTCAAGGACGGCTGGTACAACACCGGCGATGTCATGATCCGGGATGCCGATGGTTTTTACTACTTCGTCGGTCGCGCCGATGACATGTTTGTCTGTGGCGGTGAGAACGTTTATCCGGGCGAGGTGGAGATGCTCCTCGAGCGGCACCCCGGCGTCGCGCAGGCTGTTGTCCTGCCTTTGGCGGACGAGATCAAAGGCCATATCCCCGTTGCCTTTATCGTTCGCAGGCCTGATGCCAAGTGCGATGTGGACGACATCAAGAAATTCGCGATTGAACACGGTCCGGCGTACCAGCACCCGCGGTTCGTCGAGTTTGTGACCGAAATGCCACTTGCAGGCACCAACAAAATCGACCGCCGGGTGCTTGCGGAGCGTGCGGCGAAGTCGTTTGTCCGCTGAGCCGGCTCGCACAATCGACAGAAAATCAACAGAAAATCAACAGAAAATCAACAGAAAATATTCAAAAGAAAATATCGATGAGAGCACAAGTCATTCATGCCCACGGTGAGATAGCGGACATCCGGTTCGAGCCAAACTGGCCGGATCCGGTTCCGGGCGCCGGCGAAGTCGTCTTGCGTGTCAAGGCGTGCACCCTCAACTACCACGATTTTTTTACCCTGAAGGGGATGCCCGGCATTTCTTTGACCTTTCCCCTGATCATGGGAATCGACGTCGCCGGCGAGGTGGCCGCGTTGGGCGCCGGGGTGACGCAATGGAAAGTCGGCGATCGCGTGCTGGTCAATCCTTTTGACGCAAAAACCGGAAAGCTGCTCGGGGAGCGCATGGATGGCGGCCTTGCCGAATTCGTCAAGGTTGAAGCAAAGCAACTGATTGTGCTTCCCGATGAGGTGACTTTCGAGCAGGGCGCCGCCCTGCCGGTGGCCTACGGCACCGCCTACCGGATGATGGTGGCGCGCGGGAAATTGCAGCCGGGCGAGAAGGTTTTTGTGCTTGGCGCGTCCGGTGGTGTGGGAACCTGCTGCGTGCAACTGGCGAAGCTTGCCGGTTGCCACGTCATTGCGGCGGCATCCAGTGACGAGAAACTCGAGCGGCTGAAGGCGCTTGGGGCCGACGAGGGCGTCAACTACACGAACGCGGACTGGATGCGGGAAATCCAGAAACGGCACGGCAAGGCGCGTTTTGGCGGTGAGGGAGCCGGAGGTGTCGACGTGGTCGTCAACTTTACCGGCGGTGACACCTGGGTGCCGTCCTTGCGCTGTCTGACGAATAACGGCAGGCTTATCACCTGCGGCGCGACCGCCGGATTTGACCCGAAAGAGGATATTCGGTACATCTGGACTTTCGAGCTCAACATCATCGGGTCGAATGCGTGGTCGCGTGAAGATATTGTCAGCCTGCTCGACTTGGTGAAAAACAAAAAGCTTATACCGGTGATCGACAGGGTGTTTCCGCTGGAGGAGACAAGGACGGCTTTTCAGTTGCTGCAGGAGCGCAAGGTCTTTGGAAAGATCGCAATTGCTCCCTAGCCCGGAATTGGACGGCGTGCCTGAAGGCGGTAACGGTGCCGCCCGCACTTGTACGGGGCAACCTGGCATTTGCGGGATTGTGCCGCAAGTTCCCGCTTCCGGCGTGTGGAATGGAGCGGGCGGTTTATCAAAGGAATGTTTAGGGGTGAAGCCGTGAGCGAATTTTCCGATGGCGAGAGCAGCAGTGCGGGGAGGGATGTGTTGGTCGTCGCCATACAGCGAACGGTATTGCTGGTCGCGATTCTGGTGCTATGGCAGGTCGCCTCCAGCACGATAATCGATCCGTTTTGGGTGAGCAGGCCCAGTGACATTGCGGTCCGCCTGTGGGAACTTGGCCAATCCGGCATGCTGTTTATTCACTCATGGGCCACACTCTGGCAGGCCATACTGGGGCTGGTGCTTGCCCTTCCGGTGGGCGTTGGACTGGGTATTCTGCTGGTTGCTTTACCTAAAACAGCGCGTGTTGTCGATCCGTTCCTGATGGGGCTTTACAGTCTTCCGCGCATCGCGCTTGCGCCGCTGTTCGTCATCTGGTTCGGTATCGGGCTCTGGTCGAAGGTCATGCTGGTGTTCTCGCTCGTGGTGTTCGTGTTTATCCTCAATACGCGCCAGGGTTTGCTCGAGGTTGATCGCGACCTGCTCAGCCTGATGCGCACGATGCGGGCATCGCGCGGCTATATTTTTCGGCGGGTGCAGGTCCCCTCGATCTTGCCGTGGCTCATCGCCGCTTTCCGTATCAACGTCGGACTGGCGTTGATTGGTTCGGTGATCGGCGAGTTGCTGGGGTCGAACCGCGGCCTTGGCTGGTATGTCGAGCATTCAGGAGGACGCCTGGATACCACCGGTGTTTTCGTAGGGCTTATTGCGCTGATGGTTCTGGCGCTTGCGATTAATGAGGCGGTCAGTTTTGCAGAACGGCGCCTTCTGCGGTTTCAGCGCAGGCACTGACTTGCCCTGGTTCTAGCCACATTTTCATTTTTCAAGGAAGGTTCAAATCATGTTCAATTTCTCAAGGTGCAAAGCGGTGGCAGCGGCCCTCGTTGCCGGTGTGTTGTTTGTTGCCGGTCCGGCGGCGGCACAATCCAAACTCACCAAAGTCAAAGGCGGCGTTTCCGTCTCGTTTGAGGGCATGCTCGCCGCTTGGGTGGCTGATGACAAGGGCTACTTCAAGGCGGAAAATCTCGATGTGGAATTCATCGATTTCAAGGGCGGCGGGCCCACCGTGCAGGCTTTCGCCGGCGGCAGCGTGGATATCTGTTTTTGCGCCACCGATCACGCATTGCGCCTGAAGAACCGGGGCAGGCCGACCGTTGTCCTGTACGGGTTCGACAGATTTCACGATTACACGCTGATTGGCAAGGCCGGTGTTCCGACCTCGCTGGCGGCGCTAAAAGGTAAAAAACTGGGCGTTAGTTCTCCCGGTAGTATGACCGACAGCACGATTCGTTGGGCGATCAAGGAACTGAAGCTTGAGCCTGACCGCGACTTTCAGATTGTTGGCAGCGGCACCGGTGGCGCGATGATTGCGGCAATAGACAGTGGCAGGATCGATGCGGGCCTGGTGGTCGAAACTGACACTGCATACCTGTTGCAGAAAAAAGGCGCATATACGGTGGTAAAGGATTTCGCGACGCTGCCTTACGCCAGCTTTTCCGCCCTCGCCCTGGAAAGTTGGGTTGCCGCAAATCCTGAAGTGGCGCGCGGTTTTGCACGGGCGCTCGCCAAGGCCGCGACTGAACTGGAGAAAAATCCCTCTGTCGGCCATGAGAGGATCAAAAAAATGTATCCGCATTTTTCCGATGAGCTCGTTGCGGCCACGGTCAAGTCTTCGATCAATCGTCTCCCGAAGGGGGGTGCATACGAAGCCGAAGCGGTGCGCAACATGAACACGATTGTCATCGGCGCGGACCCGTCTCTGAAGCCGATAACTTTAGAGGAATTGAAGCCCAGATTTTAGTCGCGGCGCGGCGGGAATTTCGCCCGCTGTGATGCCCCGGACTACGCCAGGAGCGCCATACTTAATGAGTCAAATGCAAATTCGGTCCTCGTTTCCATCGCGTGCCGTCCTGTCAGGTGCGATGGTGATGCAACTGCCGCCGGAGCCGCGCCGATGAGCGATATTGTCGCCGCCGCGCCGGCAAAAGTGCTCGTGGAATCCGTGTCCCGCTCCTATGGGGCGGTCGAGGTTTTGCGCGATGTGTCCCTGACGCTTGATAACGGGGCGTTCCTGTCCATCGTCGGTCCGAGCGGCTGCGGCAAGTCGACGCTGCTCAAGTTGGTGTCCGGCCTGGAGCAGCCGACGAAGGGGCGGATTCTGGTCGATGGCGCGGAAGTCAATTCTTCGGACGAGCGGCTTGGTTTCATGTTTCAAAAGGACGCATTGCTGCCGTGGGCCACGGTCGAAGAGAACATTACCGTTGGTCTGGAGTTGCGGGGGCTCCCCGTTGAATTGCACGCCGAGCGCAAGCGCGAGTTGATTGCGTTTCTCGGATTGGCCGGCTTTGAACGCCACTATCCGTCAATGCTCTCCGGCGGCATGCGGCAGCGTGTTTCGCTTGGCAGGTTGCTCGCCTACGAACCCGAGCTCTACCTGATGGACGAGCCGTTTGGCGCGCTCGATGCGCAGACAAAAATCCTGATGGCCCGGGAGTTGTTGCGTATCTGGAGCTCCTATAAGAAAAGCGTCATTTTTGTGACGCACGATATCGAGGAGGCGGTTTTCCTGTCGGACCGCGTGATTGTCCTCAGCAGCCGGCCGGGCCAGATCAAGGCCACGTTCGATGTCAATTTGCCCCGTCCGCGTGATTTTCGTACCACGCGCAAGATGCCGGAATTCCACGACCTGGTCGCTGAAATTTGGGATCAAATCATCACCACTGCGGTGGAGGAGGATGTCGCGGCTCGTTAGGGTGTCATGCCCGCGCATCAGTCCGACGCCGGTGCGTTCGGTTTTATCCGGCCGTTTTGGCTGAATTGTTTTTACAAATTCTGGAGATAGCGAATCATGCAAAACAAATCGGGTATGCAAGCAAAAGCGGGAGTTGGAGAGGCGCGCAAGCCGTTCACGGAAGATCTGCGCGGTTTCGTCGAGCGGCTGCGCAAGGCGGGCGAACTGATTGATTTCCACAAGCCTGTCGACATCCGTCACGTTGCGACTCTTGTCGACCAATCAGACAAGGCATTGATGTTCCATAACGTAATCGGTTACAAGATGCCCATATTGTCGGGGATCGTTAGGTCAGCCAAGCGCGCTTTCATGTCCATGGACTGCTCCAATTACCGGGAAATCGAGGAGGTGATGACCACTGGCCTCGCCAACCCGATCGCGCCTACCAGGGTGGCGACTTCAAAAACAGAGGAAATCATCCTCAAAGGCGACGACGTGGATCTGTTTTCGCTGCCGATACCGATCTTCTCGATTCACGATGGTGGGCCGATGATCACCGCCGGTGTCGTGATGGCGCGCGATCCGGAGTACGGCATCATCAATACCGGCTGTTATCGATTCATGGTGAAGGAGAAGAACCTCACCGGCATTGATATCGTAACGCCGAACAACCTGCGGCATTACGCCGAGCGCGCCTACAAGGCCGGCAGGTCGTTGCCGATTTCCATTTCAATCGGCACCCATCCGATGGAGACTGTCGCGGCCAATTTTCGCGCGGCGCTCGATGTCGAGGAAATGTCCCTTTCCGGCGGGTTTCGTGGCGCAAGCGTGGCGCTTGGCCAGTGCAAGACTTCCGATCTGCCCTATGTCGCGGACAGCGAGATCGTTCTCGAGGGCGAGATACTGCCCACGGGCTGGACCCAGCCCGAAGGACGCTTTGGAGAATTTACCTTCCTGATGGGCGGCCTTCACTGGAACCCGAACGTGAAAATTAACGCGGTCATGATGCGGCGGGACGCGATGTATTACGCCCTGCACATGCCGTTTGAATACAGCTACCTTGGCGCCGCCGCCCTGCACCAGCCGGTGCGTCGCGCGCTGCAAAATACCGGCGTGCATGTCGAGGATATCAATATCACCGTCGGCGGCGCGGCGTACTGGCATGCGGTCATATCGATCAAGAAGCAGGCCGGCGAGGGCAAGACTGCGCTTCTGGCAGCGCTCTCGGTGGGCGACCTCAAGCATGTCGTGGTGGTCGATGAGGACATCGATGTCTACAACGGGCACGAGGTGGAGTGGGCCATAGCCACCAGGGTGCAGGGTGATCGCGACGTGATCATCATCCCGGGCGTGCGGGCCAAGCCGCTCGACCCGAGCCTGTATATCACCCCCGGGGTGGTGCCAACCGGGGCAAAAGTCGGCATCGACGCGACCATTGGCGAGGGTATTCCGAAGGAGCGTTACGAGCGTGTTGCCTACGCTTATGCCGAAACGGCCAAGATCGACGATTACGTCAAGGGAAAATCCGACCCGGCGAGCGCACCCTCGCCCGATGCCGAGACCGTGCTCAAGGCGAAGATTCTGGCGCTGATCGAGGCGTCGCCGCTGTATTACACGGAAATCGACAAAAAGCTTCCCGAATACGATTTCGTTGCCATCGCGCGCGCCTTTGGGCAGCTGCACCAGGAGGGCAAGCTCTGGAAGGATTCGGTCGGGCGAATTTGCATTCGCGGATCGAAATTTGATGCCAAGCCGCTTTGAGCGCATGGTGCCGGCGGAATTTTCGCCGATAACCGCGGTTGTTTTGCGCGCATTGCGCCGGGCGCAGATATGAGCCGTTTGGATCGCGATGATGCGTGGCGTTACATTCTCGAAGTCTATGCGCGGCCCGGGGTCGCAGAGGACTTGTTGCGCCAGCAGCAGGAGATCGGGCTCGATATCGTTTTACATTTGTTTTTTCTTTATGTGAAAGACCGGCTGGGCGGGACTGTCGGTGATCAGGCCCGGCTGGACGCCGAGGCGCTGGTAAGGCCGTGGCGCGAAACCGTCATCGGCCCGTTGCGCGAGCTCAGAAGGACCATGAAGAACTTTTCCGGCCCCGCGGGAACCTTTGACGCGAAAGAATCGCTTCGCCAGTCGATCAAGCAGGCCGAACTGCAAGCCGAGCAGACGGAGTTTTACGCGCTGTGTGAATGGTTCGATGGTTGGCAACGAGGCAGTGAAAGTCAGCGCCCGGAGTCAATCCCGCCGCAACGCCAATAGGCCCGGCGCAAGGGATGTATGGATGAAATTGTCATTCGCAGCATGGCGCGCTGGCCTGACATCCCCGATGTCTACGGCTGGCTCGCCCTCGACCGCCGCGGCAACTGGCTGCTAAAGGGCCGCAGCGGCGGTTTCGAGCGCATCGGCAACAAGGCGGTGGGCGAATTCATCGGTCGCAATTACCAGCACGATGACGCCGGCCGCTGGTTTTTCCAGAACGGCCCGCAGCGCGTGTTCGTCACCCTGCTGGGCCTGCCACTGGTCTACCGGCTGGAGGGCGACAGCGTACTGGCCCACACCGGTGCGTCGGCGCAATCGGTCACCGCGCTCTGGCTGGACGACGCCGGGGGCGTGATTCTCGAAACGGAGCTGGGCCCGGGCACGCTCGATGACCGTGATCTTGCGCTGGCGTTGTCGTTGTTGCGCGGAGCCGACGGCGACACCCCGGACGAACAACTGATGTCCGGAGTGATCGCAGGACTGGCCGGACCAGAACTCCACTTGCTTCTTGCCGGTGGCCGCGTCGTCCTTGGCCGCATCGCAGCGGCGTCCATGGCCGCGCATTTTGGCGTTAATGCCGATCCGCGACCTCCCGACGGGCAACCCGACTGCTGAAGCACAGCCGGGAAATGCCTGACACGGCAAGAATGGCACACCTCTTTTGCCCGATTGCGCTCGCTGGCGCTGTCCCCTGCCAAAGCTTAGAATGTGAAATCCCGTGGAAAGTAGGCCCAGCACGGCAAGTCACGGCAACGGACGGACTGCACGGGACGCCATGCCGTGACGAAAAACGGACAACACAAGTGGAGAACTCATGAAAAAGCAGATTCGCAACATTGCAGCCGCGCTGGCTTGCGCATTCCCGTTGTTTGCCCTGGCACAGGCAAAGCCGGTGGTCATCGTCGGCCTGGTCGAGTTGTCGGGCACCGGCACCACCTCGGGCACCAACTTCGACAATGGCGTAAAGCTTGCGGTCAAGGAAATCAACGCCTCCGGCGGTATTCTCGGTCGCAAGATCGAATACACCCCGATGGACACGCAAAGCAATCCGGGCGTGGCCAAGGCGCTGGCGCAAAAGGCCGTCGACATGGGCGCTTATGTGGTGATGGGCCCGGTGTTCTCCGGCTCGATCATCGTCAGCATGGTCGAAACCAAGCGCGCTGAAATCCCCAATTTCACCGGCGGTGAGGCGGCGAATATCACGCAGCAGGGCAACCCCTACATTTTCCGCACGTCCTTCACCCAGTCGACGGCAATGCCCAAGATCGCCAACTACATCAAGGACTCGGTCAAGGCGAAAACAGTCGACCTGATCTGGGTCAACAACGACTTTGGCAAGGGCGGGCGCGACCTGATCATGAAATCGCTAGAAGCGCGCGGCATCAAGATCGCCGCCGATGTTTCGACCGATCCGGGCCAGATCGATTTCTCCGGCGCGGTGCTCAAGGTCAAGCAGTCCAACGCCGACGCCTTGTTCGCCTATACCAACGAGGAAGAGTCGGCACGCCTGCTGCGCGAATTGCGCAAGCAGGGCTACACCAAACCGGTTATCGGCGAGACCGTGCTTACCAGCCAGAAGGTGATCGAGCTCGCCGGCGAGGCGGCCAACGGCGCCATCGCCCACGTCGGCCTCAGCGCCGATGCGCCGCTGCCGCAGTTCCGCGCGTTTGACGCAAAATTCCAGAAGGAATTCAAGTCCAAGTCCGACCATAACGGCGTCAAGGGCTACACCGGCATCTACATCGTCAAGGCCGTCACAGAGAAAATCGGCAAGTTCGACCAGAAGGCCTTTGCCAAGGCGATGCATGGCGTCAAGCTTACGTACAAGGAATATCCCGGCGTGATGATGGACGTGCGTTTTGACCAGAACGGCGACATCGACCGCGAGAGCTTCCTCACCAAGGTGGTTGACGGCAAGCAGGTCGTGACCGAAACCCTGCCTCCGGTAGGGAAGTAAGCAATAAAGACGTCACCGGTGGCGATGCTTGACTGCGGCCGGTGACGATTCCAGCAAGTAATTTTTCCGGAATACTCCCGCATGGCTGAAGCCAAAAAATTCGTGCTGGCCGGCGTGATGGGCTGGCCGGTGTTGCATTCGCGTTCACCAACGTTGCACAATTACTGGATCAGGCATTACGGCCTGTCCGGTTCCTACGTCCTCCTGCCGGTTGACCCGGCGCGGCTGTCCGCAGCGCTGCCCGGACTGGTGGCCCTGGGCTTTGCCGGCTGCAACGTCACCGTCCCGCACAAAATCGCCGCGATGCAAATGGTTGACCGCGTCGATCCGATTGCGCGACGCATCGGCGCCATCAATACCATCGTCGTCGAAGCTGACGGCAGTCTGAGCGGTTTCAATAATGATGGTTTCGGCTATATCCAGAGCCTGCTCGATGCCAAGCCCGACTGGCGTGCCGATGCCGGACCGGTCACCATACTGGGCGCCGGTGGTGCGGCGCGCGCGGTTATTGCCGGGCTCGCCGATCGCGGGGCGCGCGAAATCCGCCTTGCCAACCGTACCGCGCAGCGGGCGCTGGATCTTGCCAGGGAGTTCGGATCGCCTGTGAAGGCCGTGCCCTGGGAGGAACGCAACGAGGCGCTCGCCGACGTCGCGCTGCTCGTCAACACCACCAGCCAGGGCATGGTGGGTCAGCCGCCGCTCGAGCTTCTCCTCGCCAAACTGCCCGCCCACGCGCTGGTCTCGGACGTCGTCTATGTGCCGCTTGAGACGCCCCTGCTTGCGGCGGCGCGCTCGCGCGGCAATGCCACCGTCAATGGCCTGGGCATGCTGCTCAACCAGGCGCGGCCGGCATTCAAGGCCTGGTATGGCGTGATGCCGGAAATCACGCCCGAACTGCGGCGTGCCGTCGAAGCCACGCTCTAGGCCGGCCATGTCCCACCCGATGTTCTCGCTCTCCGGGCAGGTTGCCCTTGTCACCGGCGCATCGCGCGGCCTGGGTGCGGCAATGGCCCAGGCGCTGGCCGAGGCCGGCGCCACGGTGGTGATCAACGGCCGCGACCCGGCCACCCTCGCGGCGCGCGCCGCGGCGCTGCGCGAACGCGGACATGCCCTCGACACCGAGGTTTTCGACGTCGCTGACGAAGCCGCCGCGCGCGCCGGTGTCGATGCGGTCGCCAGCCGCCACGGCCGCCTCGACATCCTGATCGCCAACGCCGGCACCCACCATGCGCGTCCCCTCAAGGACTGGAAAATGGAGGACTGGCGCCGCGTCATGAACACCAATCTCGACGCGACCTTTGTACTGGCGCAACAGGCGGCAATCCCGATGATGCGCCAGCGCCACGGCCGCATCATTTTCACCGCCTCGCTCACCGGCATGCTCGGCCGGCCGACCATCCACGCCTACGCCGCCTCCAAGGCCGCCCTGGCCGGCCTCACGCGCTCTCTCTCGGCAGAACTCGGCGAGCATGGCATCACCTGCAATGCCATTTCGCCGGGCTATTTCGAAACCGACCTCTCCGCCGCTTTGCGCAAGGACACGGCTTTTGTCGAGCGCATCAACAACCGCGTCCCGTTGCGTCGCTGGGGCAAGCCCGAAGATCTTGCCGGCATTGCGGTGTTTCTAGCCTCGGGGGCATCTTCCTACATTACGGGTCAGCAAATCGTCGTCGACGGCGGCATGGGCAGCGTGTTGTGAACGTGCGGTGTGGTGTGGGCAGGCGTGACCTTGGCTGATTTGCTGCAACTCATTGTCTCGGGTGCGGCGACAGGTGCCATTTATGCGCTGGCTGCCCTCGGTTTTACGCTGTTGTGGCAGGCCTCGGGTACCATCAATTTCGCCCAGGGCGAGTTTGTCATGGTTCCGGCCTTTCTCATGCTGTTTTTCATCAGCGTGATCGGCGCACCGCTGTGGCTGGCCTGCCTGCTCGCCTGTGCCGTGGCGATGCTGGTTCTGGGCGCCGGTTTCAAGCTGGCGATCGTCGATCCGCTGCTTCGCCACGGCGTCATTCCCCTGGTGATTGCGACGCTTGGCCTGTCGATAGGCATGAAGCAATTAATGAAGGCCGGATACAGCGCCGAGGCCCATCCCTTCCCCAACCCCTTTCCGACGGGGCAGTTGTCGCTGGGCGGGGTCAGCGTGTCGTATGCTGACATCGGCACATTGCTGCTCGCCGGCCTGATCGTCGTCCTCATCCAGGCGCTGCTCGATCGCACGCTCACCGGCCGCGCCATGCAGGCGGTGGCGCAGAACACCGACGCGGCCAAGGTGCTGGGCATCAACGTCAAGCGCATGGTGCTCTACACCTTCATGCTCAACGCCGCGCTGGCCGGTGTCGCCGCGCTGCTCGTTACGCCCACCTACCTCGCCAAGTTCGACATGGGTGATTCGCTCGGGCAAAAGGCTTTTTTTGCCGCCATCATCGGCGGCTTCAACCAGACGCGCGGCGCGCTGCTCGGCGGCGTGCTGATCGGCGTGCTCGAGAACCTGGTCGGTTTTTACATTTCGCCTGCCTACAAGGAGGGCGTCGCGCTGATGCTGTTCCTTGTCGTCATCCTGTTCCGTCCCGAGGGCCTGCTGGGCAAGGCCGAGGAGCGCAAGGTATGAGCGCGATTTCGAGTCCACGAGTGCGCTATTCCCTGCTCGCGCTGCTGGTGGTGGCCTTCGCCTTGCTGCCGCTTGGCCTGAAAAGTTACGGCGTCTACATGTGCACGCTGTTTTGCGTCTACCTGATGGTGATTTTCGGTCTGAACCTGACCGTGGGCTACGCCGGGCAGATGTCGCTTGGACAGGCGGCCTTTTTCGGCATCGGCGCCTATATTGCGGCGATCTTCCTCAAGATGGACCTGCCTTTTTACGCCGTGCTGCCACTTGCCACGGTGGTGTGCTTCATCATCGGCGTGATCCTCGGTTTCCCGGCGCTGCGCGTGCAGCACCACTACCTCGCCTTCACCACCCTCGGCTTTAACGTGCTTGTTTTCCTCATCATGCGCAACGAGGAAAAAATCACCGGTGGCACTTTTGGCATTTCCGGCGTGCCGCGACCCAGCCTGCTGGGCTATTCGCTCGATCCGGCGCTGCCGTTTTTCTGGTTCACGCTGTTCCACACGCTGCTGCTGATAGCCGCGTTGTGGTGGCTGCTGCGCTCGCCCTGGGGGCGCGCTTTCGCGGCGTTGCGCGACAACCCGATCCGCGCCGAGAGCCTGGGCATCAACATCACCGCCTATACGCTGCTTGCCTTTGCCATAGGCGCGGCCTGCGCCGGCTTTGGCGGCGTGTTTTTCGCCACCCTGGTGCAATTCATCGAGCCGGCGCCCTTTCACCTGTCCGTCTCGCTGATGATGCTGCTCGCCGTCATTGTCGGCGGATCGGGCCGCTTCCTCGGGCCGGTGCTCGGAGCGGTGATGATCGTGCTCCTGCCCGAGTGGCTGCGCTTCATGCAGAACTGGTATCTCGCGGTGTTCGGCATCGCCGTGGTGGCCTTGATGATCTGGCTGCCCGGCGGGCTGCTCTCCATCAACGAGCGCCTGCGCATCGGCGCTGCCGCCAAAGGTGTAAAAGATGGCGGAGGCGCCAAGTGAGCGGCTTCCTAGAGGTGATGGACGTGCACAAATCCTACGGCGCAATCCGCGCCGTTGACGGTGTCAGCTTCGCCGTCGATCCGGGTGAGATCGTCGGTGTGATCGGCCCCAACGGCTCGGGAAAGACGACGCTCTTCAACTCCATACTCGGGCAGATCCGTCCGACCTCCGGGCGCGTGACGCTGAGCGGCGAGGACATCACCGGCATGTCGCCGCTCGAGTTGTCGCGCCGTGGCGTCGGCCGCACCTTCCAGACGTTGCAGGTATTCGTCAAATTATCGGTGCGCGACAACCTGATCGCCGCGGCGCAGGAATTTCAAGGTTCGCTGGCCGGCCGCCTGTTCGCGCGACCTGATGCGGGGCTTGGTGAACAGGCCGACCGCATGATAGAAATGTTCCGCCTGCAGCCTGTCGCCGCCCTGCCCGCCGGTACGCTCTCCTACGGCCAGCAAAAACTCATCGATATCGCCATGGCCTTCATGGCCGCCCCGCGCCTGGTGTTGCTCGACGAGCCTTGCGCCGGCGTCAATCCGAGCCTGGTGGAACAGCTGCGTGAACTGCTGCTCGAATTGAACAAGACCCAGGGTGGCAGTTTTGTCGTGATCGAGCACAACATGGATTTTGTCATGAAGCTCTGCCCGCACGTCATTTGCATGGTCGAGGGGCGTGTTCTCGCCGAGGGCAGCCCGCAGGTGGTGCAGGCCGACCCCGCCGTGCTCGATGCCTACTTGGGTAACTGAGCTGGGTAAAGACATGGCCGCCGAAAAAATCATTGAACCCGTGGAAAAAATCATTGAATTCGACACTGTCGTTGCCGGCTATTCACCCAGCCTGACCATACTCAACGATTTGACGCTCGACGTGCGCAAGGGCGAGATCACGCTGCTGGTGGGCCCCAACGGCGCGGGAAAATCGACGGTACTCAAAACGCTGTTCGGCATGCTCACGCCACGCGCGGGCGAAGTGCGCTTTGAGGGGGTGTGCGTCAACGGCATGTCGCAGCGCGACCTGCTCGCCAAGGGCATTGCCTACGTGCCGCAGGGGCGCAACCTGTTCGGCTCGCTGTCGGTGCTGCACAACCTGGAACTGGGCGGCATCACGCTGCCACGCGCCGCGCTCGCGCCGCGCATCGAGGAGGTGCTCGCGCGCTTTCCGCGCATTCGCGAGCGCCTCGACAACCAGGCTTCGACGCTTTCCGGTGGCGAGCAAAAACAGCTCGAAATCGGCCGCGCGCTGCTGCTGCGGCCGCGTGTGCTGCTCATCGACGAGCCGTCGATCGGCCTGTCGCCCATCATCGTCAAGGATGTGTTCCTGCTGCTGCGCGCGCTCGCAGAGGCCGGAACCACCGTGTTGATGGTCGAGCAGAACGTGCGCTCGGCGCTCGCCTATGCCGACCGCGCGCTGGTGCTCGAACTGGGCCGACTGGCGCTTGACCGGCCCGCCGGGGAGTTGCTCAAGGATCCCGACCTCAATCGGCTGTTTCTCGGCGGTGTCGCCGCCAGCCAGGCAAGCGGCGCTTGATGCCCGTGGCAGTGGACACGCGCCAGTCATTTCTTGTCGGACTCATCGGCGCCGGCATACAGCGTTCGCTGACCCCGGCAATGCACCAGCACGAGGGCGCGGCGCAGGGCTTTGCCTACACCTACAAGCTCATTGATTTGCAGCAAATGGGCCTCACCGCCGAGGCGCTGCCGCAACTGCTGGACAAGGCCGAGCGCGAGGGTTTTTGCGGACTCAACATCACCCATCCGTGCAAGCAGCTGGTGATCCCGCTGCTGCACGAACTGTCCGATGACGCGCGTGCGCTTGGCGCGGTCAACACGGTGCTGTTGCGCGACGGCCGGCGCATCGGCCACAACACCGACTGGTCGGGCTTCACCGCGGCCTTCGCCCGCGGACTTGCCGGGGCGAAGCTAGCTCGCGTGGTGCAACTGGGCGCCGGCGGTGGCGGCGCCGCGGTCGCTTATGCCGCGCTGAAAATGGGCGCCGCGCAACTCGCGCTGTTTGACACCGACGGCGGTCGCGCCGCGGCGCTTGCCGCAAGCCTCGCCGCCTTGTTCGGACCGGGACGGGTGACGGCCGGCGACAACCTGCCCGATGCCATGGCCAAAGCCGACGGCCTGATTCATGCCACGCCCACCGGCATGGCCGCCTACCCGGGGCTGCCGCTGCCGGCCGGGCTGTTGCGCCCGTCGCACTGGGTGGCCGAGATAGTTTATTTCCCTCTCGAGACGGCCTTGCTGCGTGCGGCGCGGGACACCGGTTGCCGCACCCTCGATGGCGGTGGCATGGCGGTATTCCAGGCGGTCGATGCCTTTCGACTGTTCACCGGGCTCGAGCCCGATGCCGCACGCATGCTGCGCGACTTCAATTCCCTCGTGGGTGCCGGCACAGCCTGAACGGGCTGGTCTTATAATCGACGCTGGTTTGCCGGCGCGAACTGCGCTTTGGCGCCGGGCGAGTAACAGGAGAGCAACATGAACCACCCGTATCGGAGTAGCACTGTTTGCGCCTTGGCGCTTTGCGGACTGCTTGCCGGCTGCAGCAGCATGCCCAGTGTGTGGCCCTTCGGCGGCAGCGGCAACCCTTCGCGGCCGCGCGTTCCCACCGATGCCACCGCCTACAATTGCGACAACGGGCGCAAGCTGTATGTGCGCTACATCGACAACGGCAAGGCCGCCTGGGTGATCCTGCCCGATCGCGAATTCCGCCTTGACCCGGTGATCTCGGCGTCGGGTGCGCGTTACAGCAACGGCGTGGCGACGCTGGAGACCAAGGGTAACGAGGCGAGCCTGCGCGACGGCCAGGCGCTCACCCACGCTAACTGCAGGACCGGCGAGGCGACGGGTTGATTCCGTAGTGGCGGACGGCAAACGCCCGCCGGCTCACACCACCAGGATGGCCTTGCCCTGGACTTTGCGCGCCAAGAGGTCGATGAGGGCGTCGGCGGCGCGGGCGAGCGGGTAGGTGGCCGAGACCAGCGGCTTGAGCCTGCCGGCGATCACCCAGCCGTAGATTTCGGTCATGTTGTTGCGATGTGCCTGTGGGTCGCGCCGCGCAAACTCGCCCCAGAACACGCCGACGATGGCGCAGCCCTTTAGCAGCGTGAGGTTGAGCGGGATGCGCGGAATTTCGCCGGCGGCAAAGCCCACCACGAGGTAGCGGCCGCCCCATGCCATGCCGCGCACCGCCGGCTCGGCGTAATGGCCGCCGACCGGGTCGTAGACCACGTCGACGCCGCGTCCGGCGGTGAGCGTCTTGATAGCCTCGCGCAAGTCATCCTTGCTGTAATTGATCAGCGCGTCGGCGCCAAAACGCTTGCAGGTGGCGAGCTTGTCGTCGGTCGAGGCCGCGGCGATGACGCGCGCGCCCATCAGTTTCCCGAGTTCAACCGCCGCGAGCCCGACGCCGCCGGCCGCGCCCAGCACCAGCAGCGTCTCGCCCGGCTTGAGATTGGCGCGGTCCTTCAGCGCGTGGTAGGTGGTGCCGTAGGTGACGGTGATGCCGGCGGCGACATTGAAGTCCATGCCATCGGGCAGCGGCGCAAGGCGGTCGGCGTTGACCACCACCTCCTCGGCATAGGCGCCCCACAGGGTTCCGGCCGAAACCGCATCGCCGGGCTTGACCCCGCTCACCCCTTCACCCACTTGCTTGACCAGGCCGGCCATTTCGCTGCCCGGTGAAAACGGCAGGTCGGGCTTGAACTGGTATTTGCCCTGGATGATCAGCGTGTCGGGGAAGTTCACGCCGCAGGCACGCACGCTCACCACCACCTGTCCCTTGCCCGGTTGCGGCGAGGGTACGTTTTCGACCACCAGGCCCTCCGGCGGCCCGTATTGCTTGCATAAAACAGCTTTCAAATGCGCTCCTGATTTTGCGTCTAATATGGTGCGCTGATAATAACGCAGCTTGCCCGGTTTTCGGCCAGCCGCTACCATCGTTTGTTGGCGGACATCACCAACAAAGTTCAAATTGCCAGAATCTGGATCGGCCTCTGCTTCGTCATCCCCGCGCAAGCGGGGATCCAGCGCCGTGGGGTTAAAATTCAACAGTCACTGGATTCCCGCTTGCGCGGGAATGACGGATTCTTTCGGATCATTCACACTTATATGAACGGCACCCATGGATCTTGACTTTAGCGCAGAGGAATGGGCCTTTCGCGAAGAGGTGCGCGCCTTTGTGCGCGCCAGCGTGCCCGCCGACATCGCCCGCAAGGTGCTCGACCACCGCCACCTTTCAAAAGAAGACCAGGTGCGCTGGCAGGACATTCTCGCCGCCAAGGGCTGGCTGGCCGGGCACTGGCCGCGCGAATTCGGCGGTTGCGGCTGGACGCCGGTGCAGGTGCATATTTTTGACGAAGAGGCCGCCGCCGCCGGCGCGCCGCGGCTGATCCCCTTCGGGCTCAACATGGTCGCGCCGGTGATCATGGCCTTTGGCAGCCCCTGGCAAAAAGAGCATTACCTCACGCGCATTCGCGAAAACAAGGACTGGTGGTGCCAGGGCTACTCGGAGCCTGGCTCGGGTTCGGACCTTGCCAGCCTGAAAATGCGCGCCCAGCGTGACGGGGAAGGGGAGGGCGCCGAGTACGTCGTCAACGGCCAGAAAACCTGGACCACGCTGGCGCAGCATGCCGACATGATTTTTTGCCTGGTGCGCACCTCGACCGAGGGGCGCAAGCAGGAGGGCATTTCCTTTTTGCTCATCGACATGCATGCGCCGGGCGTCAGCGTACGGCCCATCATCATGCTCGACGAGGGCCACGAGGTGAACGAGGTGTTTTTTGACAATGTCAGGGTGCCGGCGAAAAACCTTGTCGGCGAGGAGGGTAAGGGCTGGACTTACGCCAAGTTCCTGCTCGGCCACGAGCGCACCAACATCGCCGGCGTCGGTGCCTCCAAGCGCGAGCTCGCCACCTTGAAGGCCATCGCCCGCAGCGAAATGCAGGACGGCCGGCCACTGATCGAGACCCCCGCGTTCGCGGCAAAAATCGCCCTGCTCGAAATCGAACTGATGGCCCTTGAGGTGACGGTGATGCGCGTGCTCGCGGTGCGCGGCAAGGCGCCCGGCGCCGAGTCATCCATACTAAAGATCAAGGGCACCGAAATCCAGCAGACGCTGACCGCGCTGATGATGGAAGCCCTCGGCCCCTATGCGCTGCCGTTTGTGCCGGAGGAGGGGGCGGCCCCCGTCGGCCCCGACTACGCCGCGCCGCTGGCGGCGCGCTACTTCAACATGCGCAAGACCACCATTTACGGCGGATCCAACGAAGTCCAGCGCAACATCATTGCGCAACTGGTTTTGGGCTTGTGATGTGTTTTGATGCGGGTTAATGAGTGAAAGGTGAAAGGTGAAAAGTGAAAAGGGCATGGGCATTGATATGAAAAATGAACTACCGTGGATTCGGGGTGTTTTTTCACTCCATCACTTTTCACTTTTCACTGAACTTCACACTTTTCACTGAATTTACCGAGTTCCAATGGACTTCTCCTTTAACGAAGAACAGCAAATGCTCGGCGACTCGCTCGCCAAATACATCGAGCGTGAGTACGGCTTCGAGAAGCGCCGTGCCATCCAGACATCGGACGAAGGCTTCAGCCGCGAGGTCTGGGCGGCCTTTGCCGACATGGGCCTGCTTGGCCTGCCTTTTGCCGAAGAGCACGGCGGTTTTGGCGGCACGCCGGTGGATATATTGTTGGTGATGCAGGCGCTGGGCCGCGGCCTGGTGATCGAGCCTTACTGGTCCACGGTGGTGATGGCGGGCAATGCCATCGGTCTTGGCGGCAGCGCCGCGCAAAAAGAACAATGGCTGCCGGCCATCGCTGGCGGCGAACGCATCTATGCCTGGGCGCACGGCGAGGCGGCGGCGCGCTACGACCTCGCCCACGTCGGCACCACGGCGAAGTTCGTTGGTAAGGACTATGTCATCGACGGTGCAAAAGCGGTGGTGCTCTTCGGGGCGCAGGCCGACAGCCTGGTTGTATCGGCGCGCACTGCGGGCGGTGTGCGTGACGCTGGGGGCATCAGCCTGTTTGTCATCGATAGAAATGCGGCCGGCGTTACGGTGCGCGATTACCGCACCATCGACGGCCTGCGTGCCGCGGAAGTCACGCTCAGGGCAGTGAAGGTCGGCGCCGGGGCGATGCTTGGTGCGGCCGGCGGTGCGCATGCGCTGATCGAACAGGTCTGCGACCTCGGCCTTGCCGCCTTGTGTGCCGAAGGCGTTGGATTGATGGAAAGCCTCAACGCCGCGACGCTCGAATACCTTAAGACGCGCCAGCAGTTCGGCCAGCCCATCGGCCGCTTCCAGGCGTTGCAGCACCGCGCCGTCGACATGATGATCCACGCCGAACAGTCCAAGTCACTTGCCTATCTTGCCGCGATGCGTGCTTCCGGTACCAGTGGCGGCGACGCGGCCTTGAGCCACCATGCCGCAGCGGCGGCCAAGGCCTATATCGGCCGCGCCGCGCGCCGCGTCGCCGAAGAGGCCATACAACTGCACGGCGGCATGGGCGTGACCAACGAAATGGCCGCGAGCCATTACGCCAAGCGCCTGGTCATGCTCGATTTCATGCTCGGCGATGCCGATCATCATCTTGAACGCTTTGCAGCAGCTTCGCTCAATACCAATTCCAATTGAAATATTCCTGCATACGCCGATACGTCGTCGTTCCCGCGAAAGCGGGAACCCATTTTCACCTGATGAAGCCACGTCTTAGGTCAAGGTGGATTCCCGCTTTCGCGGGAATGACGGATTTATTTAATGCCTCCCCTGGCGAGTCAATCAGGATTCAAGGTCTATGAGCACCAATCTGCAGGTTCTGCTTGCCAGCCGTCCCGCGGGCGCGGTGACGGAGGATAATTTCCGCCTGGTCGAATCACCCATGCCGGTGCCGGCCGGGGGCCAGCTGCTGGTGCGTAACGACTGGCTGTCGCTCGATCCGTACATGCGCGGGCGTATGAGCGACGCCAAGTCCTACGCCAAGTCGGTGGACATCGGCGAAGTCATGGTCGGCGGCACCGCCGGTGAAGTGATCGCCTCGCACAACGCCCAATTCAAGCCCGGCGACAAGGTGGTGGGTGCGCTCGGCTGGCAGCAGTTCGGCCTCTCCGACGGCACCGGCCTGATGAAAATCGACCACCCGGTGGCGCCGTTGTCGGCTTACCTCGGCGTGCTGGGCATGCCCGGCATCACCGCCTGGATAGGGCTGCTCGACATCGGCCAACCCAAGGCCGGCGAGACCGTGGTGGTATCGGCCGCGTCGGGCGCCGTAGGTTCGGTGGTGGGGCAACTGGCCAAACTCAAGGGCTGTCGCGCCGTGGGCATCGCCGGTGGCGCGGCCAAGTGCCGCCATGTCGTCGAGGACCTCGGCTTTGACGCCTGTGTTGATTACAAGGCCGGCAATCTCGCCGCCGATCTCAAGGCGGCGGTGCCTGATGGTAAGAACAGGGGCGTAGATGTCTATTTTGACAACGTCGGTGGGGAAGTGCTCGATGCGGTGCTGCCCAACATGAACGCCTTTTCGCGCATTCCCTTGTGCGGACTCATTTCACAATACAGCGCGACCGAGGCCTATGGCGTAAAGCAGTTTCGCTCCTTCCTCGTCAACCGCATCCGCCTGCAGGGCTTTATCTGCTTTGACCGCCTCGACCTGTGGCCGCAGGCGCAGCGCGAACTCTCGGGCTGGCTGGCCGACGGCAAACTCAAGTATCGCGAAACCGTGGCACAAGGACTTGCCGGCGCGCCGCGTGCCTTTATCGGCCTGTTAAAAGGCGAGAATCTTGGCAAGCAACTGGTAAAACTGGGATAAGGCCATGGATGACAGTCAGGACGACAATCAGAAAACCCCGCGGGCGGTACAGAAAATGGAATACGCCGGTTTCTGGAAGCGCGTGGTCGCTTCGCTCATCGACACGCTGATCGTTGTCATATTCACGTTGCCGCTGCTGTGGGCCTTTTACGGTTCGGCCTACTTCAGCTCGGACAAAGCGGTGCACGGGCTTGCCGATGCGCTCATCTACTATGTGCTGCCGGCGGTGTTTGTCATCGTGTTCTGGCGCTACAAGAGTGCAACGCCGGGCAAGATGGTGATCTCGGCACGCATTGTCGATGCCACCACCGGCGGTCCACCTTCCACCGGGCAGTTGATTGGACGATACTTCGGCTATTTCGTCTCCATCATCCCCTTGTGCTTGGGGCTCCTCTGGGTCGGCCTGGACAAGCGCAAGCAGGGCTGGCACGACAAGCTCGCCAACACCGTGGTCATCTACAACGACGTCTAACCCGTTTTTCTTCATTTTTCACTTTTCACTTCTTCACTCATTCACCCAAGGATTTTAAAAATGATCGACCTCTATTCCTGGGCCACGCCCAACGGCCACAAAGTCCACATCATGCTCGAGGAGTGCGGCCTGCCCTACAAGGTGCATGCCATCAACATCGGCGAGGGCGACCAGTTCAAGCCCGACTTCCTCAAGATCAGCCCCAACAACAAGATGCCGGCCATCGTCGACCAGGACGGTCCCGGCGGCAAACCGATGTCGCTGTTCGAGTCCGGCGCCATCCTGCTGTACCTTGCTTCCAAGACCGGTAAATTCCTGCCAACCGACATTCGCCAGCGCTGGAGCACCGCGCAATGGCTGATGTTCCAGATGGGTGGCTTCGGTCCCATGCTCGGTCAGGCCCACCACTTCCGCAATTACGCCAAAGACAAGATCCAGTACGCCATCGACCGCTACACCAATGAGGCCAACCGCCTTTACGGCGTCATCGACCGGCGCCTGGCCGAGAGCCGCTACATCGCCTGCGACGAATACAGCATCGCCGACATGGCGATCTGGCCGTGGACGCGCTACCCGGACCGCCAGGGCGTGGACAAGGCGCAGTACCCGCATTTTGCGCGCTGGTTCGACACCATCGCCGCCCGTCCGGCAGTGCAGCGCGGCGTGCTGGTCCTCGCCGACTTGCGCAAACCCGTGCACGACGAAAAGGCCCGCGAAATGCTCTTCGGCTCGACGCAATACCAGAAGCGCTGAGCGTTACTCCGCCCGTCATTCCGGGGCCGCGAAGCGGAACCCGGAATCCATGGGTTTGGCTGGACGACAGCAGGGCACATCAGCTGGAAAGCCGCGCCAGTAGTGGCTTTCCAGCCGGTTACGGATTTAAAAAGGAGCACTCATGAGTCTCAAAGGAAAAATCGCCTGGATCACCGGTGCAGGCACCGGCATCGGCAATGCAGCGGCGCTCGAGCTGGCCAAGTCCGGAGCGATGGTGGTCATCTCCGGACGACGCAAGGACGTGCTCGATGCGGCGGTAAAAGAAATTGTCGCCGCCGGTGGCACGTGCGAAGCCGCGCCCCTGGATGTATCCGACAAGGGGTCAGTCGCAAAAGTGGCCGCCGACATCCTCAAGCGACACGGTCGCATCGATATCCTCGTCAACAGCGCCGGCACCAACGTGGCCAAGCGCTTTTACAAGGACCTCATCCCGGAGGACTGGGACAAGGTCATTGCCATCAACCTCAACGGCTCGCTCTATTGCATGACCGCCGTGCTGCCCGGCATGCGCTCCAACAAGGACGGGCTGATCATCAATATTTCCTCCTGGCTTGGCCGCTGGCCCGGCTACCTCGGCGGCGCCGCCTACAACGCCAGCAAGCACGCCATGGCCTCGATGACCAACCAGCTCAATCTCGAGGAGGGCCTTAACGGCATCCGCGGTTGCTGCATCTACCCCGGGGAGGTCGCCACGCCCATCCTCAAGTCGCGCCCGGTGCCGCCCTCGCAGGAGGCCATAGGCCGCATGCTCAAGGCTGGGGACCTCGGCCGCGCCGTGCGCTTTGTCGCCGAATCGCCGGCGCATGTGTGCATCAACGAACTCGTCATCACGCCGACCTGGAACCGCCTGCTGCTAGGTGACAAGGACATCAAGCTCGCACCCGACCGGGGATAGCACGCGCATGTGGTCCGCAGGGGCCGCACGCACGGGCCGTTTCGCCTGCCGGGGCGGATTTCTCCGGCGCGCTGCGGCGGCGCACGCGCTATAGTGCAACAGGATTGGTGGAATCAATAAACGGGGCAACAGATGCAGGTCAAGGCGAACGACAGGGCGGGCATGATACCGGGCATCATCGTCGGTGCGTCGGTGGCCGCGATAGCCCTCAGCTCGCGCTGGTTGCCCGCGCAAGTGGCCTGGTTTTTCGGTTTTTCCGGCGAACCGAACGGATTTGTCGGCCAGGGCGTGTATCTGTCGGCATTGCTGGTGCTCACGGTGGGTACGCCGCTCCTGGTCAGGTTGAGCCTTGTCGCCCTGGTACGCGGCAAGCCCGGGGCCATGCCCATCCCCAATCGCGATTACTGGCTCGCCCCCGAGCGCCGCGATGAAGCGCTCGCCTTCCTGGTGCGCCAGACCGCCTGGTTCGCATCGGCGTTTGCGGTGTTCGTGTTCCTCGTCCACCTCTCGGGCATCCGTGCCAATGGCGCCAGTCCGCCGCACCAGAGGCCGGAAGAATTGCTCACGCTGCTGGCCGGCATCCTCGGCGTATGCGTGTTCTGGGCGGGCTGTATCGCCTGGCGTTTTGGCAAACCCTAGCCTGCACTATTGCGCGGTTTAGCCTTATCCGGCATCGGGAACTCCTGCACCAGCAGACTGAAAACCGCAGATTCATAAAAAACTGGTGGAATGTTTCATTGCCCAGTAACAGATTCATCTGCATTATGGATGATCTCGTTAAGTGATACACTCCCAACCAATTAACCAATCCTCTGATCGGAATAAACTTGAAAAAAATCAATTTTATGCTTGCATCATTAGCGGCATCACTTGTTTTAGCCGCCTGCAGCCATGCACCAAAAGTGGCTACTGAACCGATGCCTAGATCTGGCTTCCTGCCTGACTACAACAGTCTCGTTCCGATGGCCACTAGCGAATCTGAGACCCGCGTGTGGAGATATCGCGTTACCGGCGTTAATCCCGGGAGCTATACCGCCGTCATTTTGGATCCAGTTTATTTGAATCAAAATGTCACCAAAGAAGTCAGCGCTGAAGTAATTAATGGGGCAAAGGCAGCGCTGCAAGCTTCCATGGTTGAGACTGTAAATGCACGTGGCAATACCCGAATTGTTACGCAACCTGGTCCTGGGGTTGCACGAGTTTCCGTAGGTATCACTGGTGCCGAAAGTTCTGCTGATAGTTTGAAGCCTTGGAACTTCACGCCGATCGGTTTAGCTGTGATTGCCGTCGGAGTGAATGCTAAAACTCCAGTCTTGGTAGTCGAAAGCATGATTACTGACAGCCAATCGAAACAGATCTTGGGCGAAAGCTTGGTAACCGTGCGCGGTGAACCCTTCAGAACCGCTTCAGGATCATCCGATTCCTTTATCGCAATGGTAAAAAAAGTAGTGCGGGCTGCGGTTGAAACATCAGCAAATCCAACACCTACTGGTAAATAAGAGCCCAATATGAAGGCATGCATCCAAAAAGCCCTATTACTTGTTTCGATTGCATTAATCGCTGTGCCGGTATCGTCTTTCGCAGATGATGCCTCTCGTGATAAGGAGATAGCAGAGCGTAACAAGGAGATAGCAGAGCGTTTTGCAAAATGCGATGCTAATCACGATGGCAAATTAACATTGAATGAAGCAAAAGATTGCATGCCGCGTATTTATGATCATTTCAGTAGGATTGATTCTGGTAAGAAAGGTTATGTGACAGTGGCGGAAATTCAGGCAATGGCTAATCGTTGAATTTAATCAGCGCATTAGATGGCTTATATATTGAAAGTATTTTCTATTAGGTTTATTTAGATTTGCGCAATCGTGGCCGCTGTGATCATGGTCGCTGTCATGATAGCGAAGAGGCATGTCTGTGGCTGTACCTTACGGGGCGGAACCCTGATATCGGACTGAGGTTCGCTGCGCTGGGGCAAGAAAGCCGCAAGTTGGCCCGAGTTACCGCTACCGGGGGCCAAGTGCGATTAATCGCACCCTGAAATTCGCATTCCGAACGCCTTGTGAAAGGAATCAACGCCGAACTGGCGGGACTGTTTCGCGACCCTGGGATTGTGCTGGTGGCGGACGTTGCCTCGCTTGCACTTGAGTTCGACATCGTGGAAGTAAGTCCGGTCTCCCGGTACTTCCCATCCATGCGTTGCGCCTGGATAAACGGTAACCCCGAATGCTGACCGGGCGTCCGCGGGCCGTGCCTGGACAAAACGCGCGCATGCATTTAGCCGCGCTCTCTGAGGCCCAACTAGTGGAAAATGCTACGCGGCGAATGATCGCTATGGGGCGAAACCCGACGGCGGTCAATATCTGGCCGGTTCCGGGCAGCGGCCGCTCGCGCTTACATTTAATTGAACGGATTTGGCGCTGCCTGGCGCGGGTTAGGCCATAATCGCGATTGACGAGAGTTTAGCTTGGCGCTTGTTACATTTGGTCAGGTAATTCTGGCAACTAATATTTGTCACTTAAATTCTGTCAATTGAATATGGTTAATCGTGTATCTCAACTGGCCAATTCCTACAAAGGTGAATCCAAGATGATTGATCTATCGATGATTGATCTAGTCCCCGATTCGAAGCAGTTAGCCGAAATTTTTTCACAAGCGATAGCTCCCACTTTCTTCCTTGGTGCAATTGCCGCGTTTACTGGGCGATTGGAGCAAAGGTTGTGGGGTGTCGTGCAGCGCCTGCAAACCATCCGCGCGATAGCTGACGACGATCTCGAGCGAGCGCACCTCAAGGCCGATGTAGAGCGTTTGAGGTGCCGCGCCCGCTTCTTGACCAGCGGCATCCGTGCAGCTTTATACGGTGGCCTGTGTGCCACAGCGCTTCTAGGTATTTTGTTTATATCAGCATTATTCAAATTCAAACACGCCTATGGTGCTCCAGGGTTATTCGTGATTGCCACGCTCTTCCTTGGATTTGCGCTGATTCGCCTTGCGCAAGAGTCACGTATCAGTTTTACTGAGGCTGATGAATACCTCTAGCCACTCGCGGTCAACACAATTCAAAGTGAACGCATAACAAGTCGCCCCATGTTCGAAACAACACCCATAAATCAATTCCTTCGAAAAGAAGTGGCTCAATCCCTCGGCCAATTCAGAGCCGCCAATTACGGCCATTCAAGGCGTTCTCCTCTGAAAAACGTTGGGACACTACGGGAATATAATTTACAGATGTGCATCTGTGTCGGCCAATTTTTGCAAAGGTGAACCCAAGATGATTGAGCTAGCGATAATTGATCTGGTCCCCGATCCGGTGCGGTTAGCCGAAATGTTTTCACAAGCGATAGCCCCCGCTTTCTTCCTTGGTGCGATTGGCGGGTTTCTTTCGCTCATGACGACAAGGTTACATCGTGTCGCGACAAAGTTACATCGTATCGTGAAGCGCGTACAAGCCATCCAAGGGGGAGAGGAAGACGATCCCGCGCGAGCACCCCTCAAGGAAGATCTTGAGCGATTGAGGTACCGCGCCCGATGCTTGACCAGCGGCATCAAAGCAGCTTTACACAGTGGCCTTTGTGCCACAGGGCTTTTGGGTATTTTGTTTGCATCATCATTATTCAAATTCAAACACGCCTATGGTGCGCCAATGTTATTCGTGATGGCCACGCTCTTCCTCGGATTTGCGCTGTTTCGCTTTTGGCAAGAGTCACGTATCAGTTTCACTGGAGCTGTTGATTACCATTACCTCTAGCCACTCGCGAGTTACACAATTCAAAGTGAACGCATAACAAGTCGCTCAAGCCCGTTCGCGTTGCCCACTCCGGGCTGTTCCCGGCGCTCTTTTTGCGCGCATGTCCGGCAGGGTGCATCGGTCAAGGGCGGTAACGGGCTTGCGCGGGAGTCAGGTCACGCAGCCTTCTCTTGACCGGCCTTGCCGCCAAGTCCCCATTTGACGGCCTCAAACCAGAGCAGGCATGAAACGGCCACACCGGCGCCCGCCAGCAGCAGGGCGGGCGTCGGCTGGGCGAAGGCGAACAGGCTGCTCACTGCGGGAATGCCCAGCACACAGCCGAGCAGGACAATGGTGGCCAGACTGATCCATTCGAAGGATCGCGACACGCCCGCAGCGCGCCAGGACGCGCCGACCCAGGAGCGGTTGACATAAATCAGCGCGAGGTTGGCGAGCACCAGCACTGCGAAGGTCAGCGCGCGCGCCATTTCGTCCGAGCCGGCAAACTCGCGCGTGCCGGCGTACACGGCAAGCAACATCAGCAGCAGCCCGCCGCCCTGCCATAGTCCGCGCGCGAGCACGCCGGCGTCGAACAGGCCGGCGTCGGGGTGGCGCGGTCCGGCGCGCATGGCGCCCGCCTCGAGCGGCTCGGCCTCGAATACCACCGAGCAGGCCGGATCGATTATGAGTTGCAGGAACAGGATGTGCACCGGCATCAGCAGGATCGGCCAGCCGAGCAAGACCGGCACCACAGACAGGCCGACAATGGGCACGTGCACCGCCACCACGAAGACAATGGCCTTGCGCAGGTTGGCAAACACGCGCCGGCCGTAACGCACCGCCGTGACGATGCTGGCAAAGTCGTCGTTGAGCAGCACCAGCGCGGCGGCCTCGCGCGCGACGTCGGTGCCGCGCGCGCCCATGGCCACGCCGATGTGGGCTGCCTTGAGCGCGGGGGCGTCGTTCACGCCGTCACCGGTCATGGCGACGATGTCGCCGCGGGCACGGAAGGCCTGCACCAGGCGCAGCTTGTGTTCCGGCTGGACGCGGCAAAAGACGTGCGTATCGGCAAGGCGGGTACGCAGCTCATCGTCGTCCATTGCGGCAAGTTGGCTGCCGCTGATGGCCGCGGCATCGGCCGGCAGCCCCACCTGGCGCGCCACCGAGAGCGCCGTGGCCGGATGGTCGCCGGTCATCATCACCACGCGAATGCCCGCGGCGCGGCACTCGGCAATGGCTTGCGGCACGTCCTTGCGCACCGGGTCCTCGAGCGCCACCAGGCCGAGGAACTCGAAAACAAAGTCGTGCTGGTTGCCAGGCAGGGTGGCGGCGTCGAAGCGCGCGCGCGCGACGCCGAGCACACGCAGGCCGTCTGCGGCCATGGCGGCGACCTGCGCAGCGATTTTTGCATGCTCTTCGGGCGCCATGTGGCACAGGTCGACTATCGCCTCGGGCGCGCCTTTAGCGGCGATCATGCGCTCGCGCCGGTCGGGTGATTGCCACACCCGCGACATCGCCAGCATTTCTCCCGACAAGGCGTAATCGTCAACCAGCGTCCAGTCGGCGTGCAGGTGTTCGGTGTTGGCGAGCAGGATTTGCCCGGCATCACCGATGGCCGACTCCATGGGGTCAAAGGCGCGGCGGTGGCTGGCCAGCACGGTGAATTCCAGAAGGTCGTGCAGGTCTTCCGGCAGCGGGGCGGATCCGGCCCGTAGGCTGTCGTATTCCGCTCCCTCGGTCCACAAGCGCCGCAGTGCCATGCGATTGGCGGTGAGTGTGCCGGTTTTGTCGACGCATAACACGGTGGTGGCGCCGAGCAACTCGACCGCCGGGATGCTGCGCGCCAGCACTTTCTCGCGCGACAGCCGCCACGCGCCGAGGCCGAGAAAAATGGTCAGGATCACCGGCAATTCCTCGGGCAGGATGGCCATCGCCAGTGTCAGGCCGGCAAGCAGTCCGTGCAGCCAGTCGCCGCGCACCATCCAGTAGGCGATGGCAAGGGCGCTGGCCAGTGCAAGCCCCACCAAGGCGATGCGATTGACGATGCGATGGGTCTCGCGCTGTATCGGCGTGAGTTCGCTGGCGATGCCGCCAAGTGATTTGCCGATGCGGCCAAGTGCGCTGCGTTCGCCGGTGGCCAGTACGAGTGCGCGCGCCGAGCCGCGGGTGACCAGGGTGCCGGAGAACACCTGCGCGGTGTTGTCCCCTCCGGGGATCGCACCGGCGCCCTGCGCCCCGGCCTGCTTTGGCACCGGTGCGGACTCGCCTGTCAAAAGCGATTCATCCACTGCGAGGTTGGACGAATCAACCAGCTGCATGTCGCCGGGAACGCGGTCGCCCTCCGCCAGAAGCACGATGTCGCCGCACACCAGCTCGCGTCCGGCGATGCGGCGCGCCTGCCCGTCGCGTACCACCAGGGCGCGCGGGCTGGAAAGATCGCGCAAGGCCTCAAGTGAACGCTCGGTGCGGCGTTGCTGGACAAAGGTGATGCCCATGACGACAAAGACGAAGCCGAGCAGCATAAAGGCTTCGTGACGGTCACCCAGCGCCATGTAAATGGCGCCGCAGGCCACCAGCAGCAGGAACATCGGCTCGAAAACGATGTCGCGCAACAGGCGCAGCACACCGCGCGGCCGCGAAACCGGCAGTTCGTTGGGGCCGTCGCGATCAAGGCGCAGTTGCGCTTCGGCCTCGCTCAGGCCGCCAGGCAACGGTGGCAT